>Ga0256835_1000039_pt1 | contig 120289 bp, 105 predicted proteins | sample PIR30metaG_FD_185972 | JGI IMG/M metagenome (GOLD analysis project Ga0256835, IMG submission 185972) | Hydrothermal vent microbial communities from East Pacific Rise, Pacific Ocean - PIR-30 | ecosystem: Environmental > Aquatic > Marine > Hydrothermal vents | place: Pacific Ocean: East Pacific...
GTTCCCGATTTTATGAAAAAGATAGCCATGGTTTTACCCACAGGCTGGGCTATGGCTGCAACAGATAAACTTTTGTTTTACAAAAATCCGTTTTCTTCGATAATCCCCAATCTATTCATTTTGACAGGGTTTACAATAATATTTGCTCTGCTCTCAATAAAATTCTTTAACATTGAAAAAACTTAAAGAGATTGAAGTTAAAGCATATTCGGGGATTATTAAAAATATTTTGTCTTATGATTTTTTTTATGCTATAATTTTTATAGGAGACAATAGATGAGAGTAATTATTGATATTGAGGATAATAAAAAAGGGAAATCTTTTATTGAATTTATTAAAGAGCTTCCCTTTATAAAATTTAAGATTAAAGAGGATGGCAAAAGGGATAAAAAAGGGGAATTTAGCGAATTATTCGGAATATGGAAAAACAGAGATATTACAAAGGAAAGTTTAAGAGAGGAAGCGTGGAGATAATCAATGATTCTCTGCGATACTGATGTTATTATTGAGTATCTGAAAGGAAGCAAAAAGGCGAAAAGAGAACTTGAAAAAATAAAACTTAATAACATAACCCTTAGTAGTATAACTTTAATGGAAATTTATTTTGGAGCATTAAATAAAAAAGAGCTAAATAATATAAAAAGAGTTTTGGAAAATTTTAATATTTTAAAAGTTAACGAAGATATATCGGATCTGTCTATTGACTTAATTTTAAAGTATTCAAAAAGTCATGGTTTAAGGATTCCCGATTCATTAATAGGAGCTACGGCAATTTATTATGATGTCCCTCTTTTTACATATAATACAAAAGATTTTCATTTTATTGAAAATTTAAGACTTTATAAATAATTTTTAACATTGAAAAAACTTAAAGAGATAAAAGTCAAAGCATATTCGGGTTATAAAGGAGATGAAAAACCTGTAAGTTTTAATTATCAAGGGGATGATTACAGTGTAAAAGAGATAATGGAATCCTGCAAACTATCTGAAAAAAACAGCGCAATAATTTATAATGTTTTTAAAATCAAAACAACCGAAGGTAAAATTTTCAAACTTTATTATGATGATATATCCTGTAAATGGTTTTTGAAAACGGATTGAACTCTATTTTAGTAAAGCTGTATATTCAAACCCTACCATAAAAGCATAACCTTTTTCCCCGTTTCTCCACGGTTCTTTGTATTCTCTTTCATTTTCTTTGATTCCCGTTATTATCATGGAAAGATTTTTTGTCAGTGTTTTTCTGATTTTAAGAATAAATCTTTTTATATTTTGATCATGATAAATATTCCCTATTTTCTGCGGATAATACTCTCCGTAAGAGAGATTTATTATATTGCCCCTGTTTTCAAATTTAAAATTCAGATATCCCCCTCTTCCCTCTATCGGGGTTTTAAATTTATAAAAAATATTTCTGTAATAATAACTTTTATCCCAAAATATCTCATCTTCATTAAATTCCCGGTGAAACCCGTATTGATCATAGATAGCTTCTCCCGAAAGAGAAAAATGCCCGATTTTTAAAAGAAAATCAGCCCCGAGGTGGTTTTTGTATTCTTTTTGTTGCTCTGAGCCTATCCCATCATGAGCTTTTACGGAAACTCCGAGTTTAAAAAAATTAAAATCAAAACCGAATCTTGCTATTCCCGCTTTAAAAGAGTTTGTATCTCTGTTCTCTTCCCCATTGACAATCGCAAGATCTATGGAAAATATAAACGGTTTCCAATGAAAAAAAACACCTGTTTCTCTTAATAAAATCGCTTCATCTCTTATAAAAGGGGAGCCGAATTTATAATTATTTAAAAACAGAGGATAATTTATTCTGCCGAAGGGAGTTGGTTTTTTCCCGATTGATATTAACATATTTTTATTTTTATATCCTATTTCAATCTTTGATATCTCAAATGTCGGGATATTAAAATTTTCAATATAATTCTTTCTTTCACTGTCCATTAAAATATTTTTTCCGTAAGATTGATTTAAAAAAAATTCTGATTCTACGAAAAAGGAGTGACTTGAAATCTGTTTTTCTATATCTATTTTTATAACGGCTTCAACCCCGAAGGTCATCTCAAGCCCGCTCCAAAATATCCGTTGGTCATTAACTAAATATCCCCTGAATACAGCGGAAATATCCATATCAGGTTTTTCGGAGGATAAAACCAAAGGTTGAATACAAAAAAACAGGATAAAAATAATAAGTATCTTTTTCATATCGAAAAAATATTATAAAAAAAGATAATGGTTGTCAATATCAAGAGTTTAAAATATGTTGAAACTTATTGCTTCTTGACCAAAGCCCGATGTTAAACTATAATCAATTTACTATTAAAGGAGATTATTATGGATAAAATCAATAGGATTATAGCTACCTTTTTTTACACGGGTTATCTTCCGATAGCTCCCGGAACTTGGGCATCTTTGTTTACAACAATTATTCTGTTTTTTGTTCTCAAAACCCTGACACTTCCCATGTATCTGTTTGTTTTGGTATTTATTTTTATTATCGGAAGTGTGATATCCGATTATCTTTCAAAAAAATATAATGTTGAAGATCCGAGATGGATAGTTATTGACGAGGTCGTCGGGATATTGGTAACATTCCTTCCTTTCTATTATAAAGTTGTTTTTAATCCCAAGGCTCTGATAGTCGGGTTTTTCCTGTTCAGAATTTTTGATGTTATAAAACCTTTTCCTGTCAGCTGCGCCGATAAAAAAATCAAAAACGGATTCGGCATTATGTTTGACGATGTTCTTGCGGGAGTTTATGCGTCTATATTATTATTTTTGTTGAGAGGCTTTCTTGTATGAGAGCTGAAATCATAGCAATCGGCTCCGAACTTTTAACCCCGTATAAAACTGATACAAACTCATTGTATCTGACGGAAAAACTTCTTGAAACCGGGATAAAAACAGATTATAAAACAATTGTCGGAGACAGTAGAGAAACTCTTTATAAAGCTGTAAAAGATGCTTCAAAAAGGGTTCAACTAATAATTACGACAGGGGGATTAGGGCCTACGGAAGATGATATAACGAGAGAGGTTGTCGCTAATTTTCTTAAAAAAGAGTTAATTCTGCATGAAGATATAGTTTCGGATATAAAAAAACATTTTTCATTCAGAAAACTCAAGATGCCTGAAATAAATATAAGGCAGGGTTTTGTGATTGACGGAGCCGAAATAATTAAAAACAGTGTAGGGACCGCCCCCGGGCAATGGTATGAAGATGAGAACATTAAAATTGCGATTCTTCCGGGTCCTCCTTCCGAGATGAAACCTATGGTTGAAAATTTTCTGCTTAAAAAATTAAAAAAATATTCCTCTTTTCATTATAAAACAAGGAGCATGCGAATAGTAGGACTTACAGAATCCGCAGTTGAAGAAAAAATAGAGGATATAATATCGGGATTAAAAAATCCGTGGGTTAATATACTCGCAATTCCCGGCCAGATAGAGATTAATATTATGGCACGGGGAAAAGAGGGCAAAGATGAAGCTCTTTTAAAAGGGGAAGAGGTTTTTAAAAAAGTTTACGATAGATTGAAAGAACATGTTTTTACACTTCAAAAGGATAAATTTGAAAAAGTTATAGGAGAGATGCTTTTAAAATCAAAAAGGGATATCGCTGTTGCCGAAAGCTGCACGGGTGGTCTTCTTGCAAACAGAATAACGGATATATCGGGAAGTTCCGCTTATTTTGAAAGGGGTGTTGTTTCATATTCTAACAGAGCAAAGATAGAGATGTTAAAGGTAAAACAAGAGACAATCGAAAAGCATGGGGCTGTTTCAAAAGAGACCGCAAAAGAGATGGCGGAAGGGATAAGAAAACTTGCTGATACGCACTATGGAATCGGGATTACGGGGATAGCCGGACCTACCGGAGGAACTATGGAAAAACCGGTGGGCCTTGTTTATATATCTCTTTCAACTCCCGAAAAAACCGAAGTTTTTCAATACAGATTCATAGGGAGAAGGGAAAAAATAAAATGGCAATCATCTCAACAAGCTCTTTATCATCTTTGGAAAGATTTGAAAGGGGATGAATAATCGCTGTTTTCTCGGGCTTGGTTCTAATCTCGGGGATAAAAAAGAAAATCTCCGAAAAGCAAAAGAACTTTTAATACAAAAAAATATCAAAATAATTAATGAATCCACTATATATGAAACCAAACCAATGTATTATTCGGAGCAGGATAATTTTCTCAATCAGGTTATCGAGGTTAAAACAGATTATCAGCCCGATGAATTATTGGAAATAATATCCGAGATAGAAAAAAAATTAAAAAGGGTCAGAAAAATAAAATACGGTCCGAGAACAATTGATATCGATATCCTGTTCTACGGTGATAAGATAATAATGAGAGAAAATTTGATAATTCCTCACCATAGAATCATTGAGAGAGAATTTGTTCTTGAGCCCCTTTGTGAAATTGCCGGAGATTTTATCCATCCCGAACACAGAAAAACAATGTGCGAACTCAAGGAGGAACTTATCCGAGAAAACAGGAAAACAAAATTTTTATGCGATGCAATGCTTGGTGATATTGCCGAATGGTTAAGATTAACGGGGTTTTTTGTTTTTTATAATCCTGATGCGGATGATAATGAATTGGTCAGGCTCTCCTCCGAAAAAGGGTATATACTTTTAACTCGTGATAAAGAATTGTCAAAAAGGAAAAATATAAATGCTTTATATATAGAATCAAAAGAATTCAAGGGAACAATCAGAGAAATTTTTAAAAAACTTAAACTTTCCATAGATGAAAAAGATATTTTTTCAAGATGCCCGATATGCGGAGAAAAACTGATTGATATTGATAAAGATGAAGTCAAACTTTTTATTCCCATTAGAATTTATGAAGAGCATGATAAATTCAAAATGTGCAGAAAATGTGAGAAAATCTATTGGAAAGGGGAAAAATATAAAAATTTATACAATCAATATCTTGAAATAAAAGATATCTTAGAGTAAAACATTACTTGTTTTACTCTAAGATATAACAATATTCTTTGATTCGGATAAAAAATTGTTTTATTTATGCTGCCGCTGTTTTTTGTCCCTTCTTTTTAAATATAAGAAAGATTCCTCCTATAACAAGAACGGATACAACGAGAAGCGCTATAAGGCTATGGGCAATCATGGACACAATGATTATTATCAAACTAAAAATAAGTGCAAGAATAAAAGTTGCTATTCCTACCACGCTCCTTGTAACACTCCCGAGAAAAGGCAATATATCAAGTATTGCAAACAGAGGTCCGAAAAGAGCTTGAAATCCTCCCCACATTAAGAGGAATCCTATCAATCTCATTATCCATAACCAGAATTTATATTCTGTTTTCATGGTTGAAACAGCATCCTCTCTCGAACCATAAAACAATCTGTATAATCTTTTCTTTCCTTTATAATAATAGGGAACAATATTTGAGCCCTCAATTTTACCGAAGATGGTTCCGTTAAAAGATTTATCCAAAGCACTATAACTTATTTTCACATCTCCGAGCTTAGGTGAGGACAAAGAACCCTCCCCTTTATATATAATCCCGTTTGAAAGATACCCGTCTATATAATCATTGATTAACATCTCTTCAGTAATTGCAAGAGGATGAGAGGCGGGTAGGACAACCGATTTAATATCAATATTATAAACCCCGATTTTACCTGTTTCAGCTGTCCAAGTTTTCGGCTCCACCGGTAAAGGGGGATTTTCATGCCCTTGAGGGTGTTTGAAATTACTTGAATCCTGAGGTGAGCGTGTCCATCTTTTCAGATATTTGTAAGTTATAACTTTTTCGGTTTTTCCGCCGAGTTTTTTCTTTGATTTTGTGCTTTTTTCTTCAACCCAAGCATACATCTCAACGGACCGGGACAACCTGGTATAAGGACCGGGTTTGATATAATCGGGATCACCGATATTTCCTTCACTTTCAAAAGTTCCCGTAATTGAAACAAATTTCCCGTTTAACGAAGGATCTAATTTTTCCGCTGAAGCGGGAATACTCATCTTTTCCGCAGCTTTACCCATGTTAACTCTTCCCTCGTTTTTCCAGAGAATAACAATAGCAATAATAATCATAATAATTCCGCCGAGAATCCCTTTAATGGAATTTCCGATATTACTACCTAAACCAATGGTTTCTTTTTCAGTAAATACATCCGGCATACTACCTCCTTGTCTTTTATAATTTTACAAAAGAATATTAGCAAAAAAAAGATTTGATTTCAATAAAGTTTAAAAGATTTTATATGGTTCTCAAAATAATGATTTTAACTATTAAATATTCTATAATGTTTTTATCTTGTTGTCATGAAATATAGATGATCCTGATAATAAAAATCTATTTTAGAACCGGGTGCGGTATATTCGGATAATCTGAAATGCCCCATGGGACCGACAACTTCAATATCAAATCTGTATTTTGTTCCAATTTTAAAAAGGGCCTTATCAATCTCTATACTTTCTCCGACAATGGTTCTATTAAAAATAGTCCTTCCCCCTTTTTTAAACTCTGTTATAGTTACTCTTGTATTCAACACTCTTCCCGTATAATTCCATCTAAATCTTATCGTTCTTGATAGAGTTCTTCCACCTACGGGTATAACCGCATTCGGCTGAGGGAAAACCCATTCGATGATATTGTTAATTCTATATGTTCCGAGGATAATAGGTTTGCTTCTCCTTCTTTCTTTTGATATGGATGGAGATTGAAGATATGATATTATAATTTTTTTACCCGGTTGGACTTCATAATGGTAAGAAGTTCCGCTTGAATAATACCCCGCACCTCCTCCTTTAATTAATAATTCATTTAAGAAAATTTTAATATCATCTACTTTAACTCCCCCTCTGGTTATATTCAATGCTACATTAAGATATCCGAGATATGCAGAAAATCCTACAACTTTTAATTTTTTTGTAAGAGGAATTATTCTTGTTCTCGCTGAAACTTGTGAGATAAATGAAAAAAACAGAATCAATAAAAGAAAGATGATTAGCATTTTTTGTTTTAAAAATTTCATTTTATTCTCCTTTTATAATATAATAAAATATATAATCAATTTTCATACCGTAAGTTAAACAATGGAAAACCTTGATATTAGTAAGTCCCTTGGTGGAAAATAAGTTATTCTTCGACAATTCTGTTTGAATAAATACAGAAATGACGAATTAAAATATTTTAATTCGATTAATGAAATGATGTTATCTGAAATACATTATTTTAAACGCGAAAAAGTAATTCAATTAATTTTGTTCAGATATTCCCCGTATTCATTATTAATCTCTTTTGCGAGTCTCAAAAGTTGCTTTTTATCTATATACCCCATTTTATATGCTATCTCTTCAATACAGGCGATTTTAAACCCTTGTCTCTCCTCTATGGTCTTAATGAAAATCGATGCATCTATCAAGGATTCATAAGTTCCCGTATCAAGCCATGCATATCCTCTTCCGAGAAGCTCCACTTTTAATTTTCCTTTTTTAAGAAATTCCTGATTTACGGCGGTTATTTCAAGCTCTCCCCTTTTTGATGGTTTTATTTTTTTCGCTATATCAATAACACTATTATCATATATATATAAACCTGTTACCGCATAATTGCTTTCGGGATTTTGCGGTTTTTCCTCAATACTTGTAACATTGCCGTTTTTATCAAATTTAACAACTCCGTATCTTTCGGGGTCCTTTACAAAATATCCGAAAACCACCCCGCCACCATTTTTCTCAACATGTTTTATTCCCGCGGTTAATATATCGGGAAGTCCGTGCCCGTAAAAAATATTATCTCCGAGAATCATTGCAATGCTATCGGAGCCAATGAACTGTTCCCCAATTATAAATGCCTGAGCAAGCCCCTCGGGTTTCGGTTGCACCTGATAAGATATCTTTAATCCTATCTGTGAACCATCATTAAGAAGTTCTTTAAATTTGGGTGTATCTTCCGGTGTCGATATTATAAGTATCTCTTTAATCCCCGAAAGCATCAATACTGAAAGAGGGTAATAAATCATGGGTTTATTATAAACCGGAAGAAGTTGTTTACTTACGACCTTTGTTATAGGGTTAAGCCTTGAACCTGTTCCTCCGGCTAAAATTATCCCTTTCACTTTTTCTCCCTAAATTTATAAATCCTTATAAAATCTTTTTTTAACATATTCAAACACAATATCAGCGGATTCTTCTATTGTAAGTTTTTCAGTATCAAGCAGGATTTCAGGATTTGCAGGTTCATCATAATCATCGGAAACTCCCGTAAAATTTTTTCTTTTTCCTTCAAGAGCCTCTTTGTAAACCCCTTTATCATCTCTTTTAATACATGTTTCAACGGAAGCTTTAACGAAAATTTCAATGAAATTCTTTGTCATCTCTTTAACACAATCTCGCGTCTCCTTATAGGGAGACACGAATGAAGCAACGACAGAGATTGAATTTTTTTGAAGAATCTTTATAAGAATTCCCACCCTTTTAAGATGAAGTTTTCTGCTTTCTCTGTCAAACCCGATTTCAGGAAGAAGATCTCTTATATCTTTACTATCTATTCTTTCAATGGGGATATACTCCCATTTTTTCAGTTTTTCATATACTTTATCAGCTATTACGGTTTTCCCTGATTTGGGGAGCCCCGTAAACCATAGAACAAATGGTTCAATTTTTTTCTTTCCTATTTTGACTTTATTCCACAATCTTTCATGAAGAAAATAAACCATTATTTTAATAACAAGTTCGATAAGTCCGGCAGCTATCGCCAGATCAAGTCTTCCGAAAAAAACAAAAATAATAATTGTTGTCGTTAAAGTGGCAAAAAATCTCCATGAAATCGCTTTTAAAAGTGATCTGAGTTTTGTTTCAATATACATTTATGAATTATAAATCAATGAATGAGCTTTGTAAAGATAGCCATATAAACTTCTTAATATGTATAGTAAAACAGTATTTAAATATTTTCTTTATACAAATATTTAAAACTTCCTGAATTTTAAGATAGTAGCCACATATTGATTTTTATAAATCAGTTGCTTTTTAATTTTAAAATATCTTCCTTTCTTACTCTCTTTAAATAACATCCTCTTTAGTGCGACTTCTCCTGGCCTATCAATCGGATTCATATATCCGTCAAAAATTATATACTTAATTTTATATTTAATTATTTTTTTTAAAAAGAAATTCACAAGTTTATTATAATTATCATAAATACTTTTCGTTTTAGGGATAAAATATATAATATTAACCTTTTTATTGAGATAATATCTGACGGTTGTTAAAGTGGAAAAGACGGCAATTCGGTCACCGGGTTTGATATGATTATTGTTAAGCCATTTTGCAATAACATAAGCCCCCCTATTAGGTGATAATAGATTGTATTTATACGCTTTTTTATAAGAGATTAAATATATGTTCATAAAAAAAACAAAAAACAATATAAAAAAAATAGCTTTTTCGAAGATATGGATTCTATAATCTTTTATAAACAGATAAATGATAGGTGCGATAAAAACAATGGAGATTAAGATAATGCTCGGAACAATAATTAATTTTACGAAACAGATATATAATACAAACAGATACAATATTATTCTTAAATAAAAAAACGATTTTCCTTTTAACTTTTCTTTTAAGACTTTCAAACCATAAAACAATCCTACAAAACTTACGAAATAAAAGAGATAAATAAAAGATAAAAATCTTCGTATATGGTGACTCGAAGATAAGGAAAATCTGTGAACCGTAAAAATATACCCTTTTGCAATAAAAAAGATACATTCATATAGTAAAACGGAAATGGCAAATCTTTTGTTTTTTTTATACAGATAATAAAAACCTACGGCAAATAAAATAATTAAAATAAACAGAAAACCCCAATGGATAAAAAGGGGTAATTTAGCAGGTATAAAAAATAGAATAGCTGAATATATAATTGAAAAAAGTTGAAGCGGATTTTTAATAAAATAAAGGTATGATTTGGAATCAAAAATATATTGAATTTTTGAGATTAATCTTGGGACTAATTTTATATAGAAAACCAGAAGTCCACCCGATATTATTAGAATAAACATAAGATATTTAACCCATATTTTTTTCTTAATCCTGATGAAATTTACTATGTAACTAAAAAACAACAATATCCCCTCAAATCTTGTAAACACTCCCAATAAACTTGAGACAAACGAGGCGACATTTTTTTCTGTAAGAAAAAAATAAAATGATAATACAACAAAAAAAAGATAAAGAGAATCTGTCGTAGGGAACACAAAAAACTGTAAAAAAGGACTACTTAAAATAAAAATAACTCCAATAGAATAAAAATTCTCGGTGGTTTCTTTAAAAAGTTTGTATGAGAAAAATACAATCCCTACACTTGATAAAAAAGATATTAATTTTGCCCCGATAATAAACCCATCATAATTAGAAAAGAGTAGATTAATAAAAGAACCAAGTATCCATAAAAATACGGGGAACAGAGGAGGAATAAATTTAAGTTTTAAATTGCCTGCAAATAATTTTTCAGCAGCAAAACAATATTTATAAAAATCGGGAGGAGCGAGATTTGTTATTTTAAAAAGTAATATTCCATTTAAAAAAGAGAACATTATCAAGAAAAAAAGCGGGTTTTTTATAAGATTCAGTATCCTTTTTCTTATCTTTCCCATCATTTTATATTATAAATTATATAAAATTTTTCATCTATTTATTTTCTTTCCCACCTTCAAGCAAAAAGGATAATAATGAAAAAAATAAAATTGAGAAAAAGAAAGCAGAAAAAATAATCAGTTTTTTATTTGTTTTTACCGGCCGGGCAGAAATAGTCAGGGGAGGATTAAATCTTATATCTTCATTATATACTTTTTTAAATTTTTCCACAGCCACGGATAGATCATTGTAAACTTTCTTTCCGATATCCCCTTTTAAATCAAGTTTTTTTAAAAAAAAGTCAAATTCTTTTAAAAATGTTCTATAAACATGAACAACCGTTTTCTTGTCTATTATCTTTTGTTTTAGCTCCCGAAAAAAAATAATTTTTATCTGTTCAATATCTTTATTCCTTTTATAAAAAGCCAAACTTTGTTTTAAATCGGCAATCTGAGACTCAATCCCAACTATCTGATTTACGGGGGAAAGATACCTGTATCCCCCGTTATCCGTTGATACTAACTGAAAAGAATTCATTTTCCTTGAGTCAGGGTATTTTTTTAATATCATTAAGATATCCCCTTTCTTTTTCTCCAATAAATTTATATTAAATTTAGCATGAAATGTCTTATCATTATATTTTACGATCAAATCTTTGGAACGATAATAATTAGAAGAAATATAATCATAAATCTTCTTATCAACAATGGATTCTCGAATAAAAGATCCAAGTAATTTGACAATTTCACCTGTTTTTTCAGGATTTTTGCATCTGTGTGAGATTTTTACCCCTATTATAAAATTTACTGTTTCATCCTTTATTTTACCAAAATTCTTTATATCTTCTTTTGTATATGCATAAATAGGCTTTATTGCTTTGCTCGGATTCACCTTTTTCATTCCGTCTATAATAAGACGGAGTTTATTTTTATCTTTCACATTATTGGATAAGAACCGATAAAAATTATCACGATCAGTGAATATCAAAGAATAATCCTTATAATCAATTAATGAAATTTTTTTACCTTTAGTTGAGAATCTCAAAATACCGTTGCATTTGTAATATTTAGGTAACATAAAAACAATAACAACGGACAAGAAAGTAATAATAAAAACACCCGATAAAATAAACAACTTTCTTTTCCATAAAATTCTAAACAAGTCAAATAAATCAATCTCATCATTAATATTTGTTTTTTCATTATTCATAATCTTCCTCCGTATTTTAATAGGGTTAAAATTTTACATAATCTTTATAAGTCAATTTTATACCGGTTTCCAATGAGGTTTTTGCTTTCCAACCCAAATTATTTATCTTGGAAACATCAAGGAGTTTTCTCGGTGTTCCATCCGGTTTTGAGCTATCCCAATCAAGCTTTCCGTCAAACTCTACGATAGTTTTTACAATTTCGGCGAGTTTTTTTATTGTAATATCTTCCCCTGTTCCTATATTAATAAGCTCTCCTATATCATTATAATCGTATTTTTTCATAAGAAAAACAACTGCTTCCGCCAAATCATCAACAAATAAAAATTCCCTCTTCGGGGAACCGGTTCCCCATAATTTAACAAAAACTTGCCCGTCATCTCCTTTTAAAATCCCGAATTTTTCAAGAAATTTCTTAATCTCCCCATCATTACCGGATAAAGGGAATTCTTTCATCGGTCTCTTTTTAAAATCTTCTCTTATCTCCGAGAATTTGTCTTCGGATAATAATTTTGCAAGATGGAATTTCCTTATTAAGGCAGGCAAAACATGGGAGTTAAACAAATCATAATTATCGTTCCGACCATATAAGTTAGTGGGTTGAACAGCAAGATAATCCGTTCCATACTGCTCATTATAGTATCTGCACATCTTAATCCCCGCTATTTTTGCAAGAGCATAAGCTTCGTTTGTAGGTTCGAGAGGAGAGGTTAAAAGGGACTCCTCTTTCATAGGTTGAGGTGCAAGTCTCGGATATATGCAAGAGCTTCCGAGAAAAAGAAGTTTTCGGACTCCGAACTTATATGCGGAATGAATTATATTTACCTGAATCAGAAGATTATTATAGATAAATTCGGCGGGATATGTTTTGTTTGACATAATCCCTCCCACTTTCGCAGCAGCAAGAAAAACATAATCGGGTTTTTCTTTTTCAAAAAAATCCTCAACGACTTTTTGTCTTTCCAAATCAAGTTCTGTATGGGTTTTAAGAATCAGGTTTTTGTAACCTTTTTTATTTAACTCTCTGACAATAGCTGAACCTACAAGCCCCTTATGTCCTGCCACATAGATTTTATCCTCTTTTTTCATTTATACCTCCTCGGAAATTTTCTATAAAAAATATCCCTCTAACTCTTTTCCCACATCATGTATAAAAGGATGTCCTTCAAGAGCAAATCCATATGAATCAAGAAGAAGAGCGTTATCCTGTGAATGCATCCCTTCAAAAATAGATTCGGAATATTTTTCTTTTTTGGTAATTCCCGCTTTTAAATCAAACCCGTAGTTTGACAAAAGAACAATGTCGGGAGCTTTATCAAAGTATTTACCTTTGTAAATCTCCTCTTTGAAAAAAACCTCTTTTATCACTTGCTTATTTTCTATTTCCAAACTTAAAAATCTCTTTTTTATCTCTTCTCTTATTTTATCATAATTTTTTTTCTTCACTTTTCCTTTTCCGTATTTACCTTCAAGATGTATGTATATTCTTGAAGGATCAAGAGCAAAAACAGTGGAATTTTCATCTATGCTCTTAAGATTTTTCGGATTTTCATCATTAAATTTCAGATACCCCCACTCCTTGAGATATTGAGAAAGGTAAACCTCATATTTTAAAGAGGTGAAACCATGATCGGATAAGATTATAAAGGGAATCCCTTTTTTATCCATCTCATCGGTAATTTCACCTATTATTTCATCAACTTTTTTATAATACCCTATAAAATCATTATGGTTCGGATGGTTCAAATCATCTTTTGCCTTAAATAAAAAATGGTGAAGTCTGTCTGTTCCCGTTATGATAAAATAAAAAAGATTCCATTTTTCTTTTATCAGTTTTTTATACAATAAATATCTTTTATCAAGTGTCTCGTGAAGTTCTTTCATAAAATATTTTTTATCCTTTTTCCCCAAAGCTGTGTCAACATCAACCTTATAATCAATCTCTTTAAGATATGATAAAAAATTCTTAGGATATACCGCGTTTTCCAAATCAAGAGCAACAAAACCGGAGATAAGATAACCGTTAATTTTTCTGACAGGATAAGTATTGGGAAGGTTTATTACAATGGATTTTTTTCCTTTTTTTTCTATCTTTTCCCACATTGTTTTAACAGGTAAAAGGGGAAAAGTGGGAAATCTATAACCGTAATTTTTATTATTTATCTCCATGAATCCGTATATACCGTGTTCACCCGGATTCATTCCTGTCATAAAAGATGTCCATGAAACAGAGGAAATTTCGGGAACAGGAACCTGTGTTTTAATAAATTTGTATTTTTCAATCAATCTTTTAAAATTCGGCATTATCCCTTTTTCCGCAAATTCCTTAACAAGTTCAAAAGGAACACCGTCAATCCCTATAATCATAAATTTTCTTGTTTTTTTAAAAAGCATTCTTCCCTCTTTTTTTAAACCAATCATAGGTTAATTCAAGCCCCTTCTTCAAATTAATATCAGGTTTAAACTCTAAAATTTTGTTTGCTTTTCGGATAGATGTCCAATTTCTCCTTATTTCCCCTTTTCTTTCAGGTTTATATTCCACTATTACATCCTCTTTGACAATATCTTTAATATATTTAACAAGTTGATTCACCGAAGTTTCCACTCCTGTTCCGAGTTGAAAAATCTCCCCACCGACTCCTTTTTTTTCTATCGCCCTTATAATCACATTCGCAAGATCTCCGGCATAAATAAAATCTCTTGTTTGATTGCCGTCCCCGTAAATATAGATACTCTTTTTCCCCATAATCCTTTTTAAAAATTCCGCCACTACACTCCCCTTATGATAGGAGTAAATACCATAAACATTTGAGAATCTCAAAACAACGGTATTAACTCCAAAGCTTCCGTAAAAAGCCTTGCAATACCCTTCTCCCGCTAACTTTGATGCCCCGTAAGGTGAAAGGGGGGAGGGGATTTTACCCTCATCAAGAGGGGGAAGTTGCTCTCCGAGCGGTGCGGCGGAGGAAGAAAAAACAAATTTCTTAATCTTATATTTTACGGAATAATTTAAAAGATTTAATATCCCCATAATATTTATCTCAGCATCACTAAAAGGGTTTTCAATGGAAGGAATTACCCCTGTTTGAGCCGCAAGATGAACAACAAAATCAGTTGCTTCAAAAATATTATCAAGCTTTTTATCTCTTACATCCCCTTTTATAAAGATAACATCCGCTTTTTCAGATAATCTTTCCGAATATTCAGCTTTATTTTTTTTTACTATATCTTTCAACAACTCCAAATTACCCGATGAAAGATTATCAAGAATTATAATTTTATATTTTCCGATTTTTAAAATATAATCCGTAAGATTTAATCCTACAAACCCTGCTCCGCCTGAAATTAAGATTGTCTTTTTCATCATTTTAATATCTCTCTTAATACTATGAAGAACTGATTAAAATGCCTCCATGCAATCCCACGAGGTTTTTCAACCGGAATCTCTTTAATATTAATCTCTTTTATTCTTGCCCTTTTTTTATAAAAAAATAAAACAAAAACTCCGCATGTGCATCCCCCTTTTAATTCTTCAATACCGTTCGCGAATGATTTTCTAAATGCTCTAAAGCCTGTCCCAGCATCATAAACACCTGTTTTAAGCCTTGTGATAAAAGAGATAATTCTTTCCGATATTCTGGGAATCTTTCTTCTTCTGCCGAGAACAAGGTCAGCTTTATCGTCGATAATCGGTTTTACAAGTTCTGAAATTCTGTTAGCAGGATGCTCGCCGTCAGCATCAATTGTTACTATAATATCAGAATCTATTAAATTTATCCCTTTTATTATGTTTTTAAGATATCCTAAATTTCTCGAATTTTTTATAACCTTCGCCCCTTTTTCTTCCGATATTTGAGAAGTATTATCTTTACTTGCATCATCTATTACAACAACTTCATCAACATGTTTTTTTACATCATCTATAACTTTACCTATTCTTTTCTCTTCATTATAAGCGGGGATAAGCGCTGTAACTTTATACCTGTTATTTATTCCCATTATTTATTATTTTTATCGCATCATCTATAAGATTTGCGAGTTGCTTTTTTGATGATGCTCCTATAATCTCTTTAATTTTCTTTCTCCCTTTAACAATCATGTAAGAGGGAACTCCCTGTATATCATAATCTCTTGCAATTTTTTTATTGATATCAACATTCACTTTTACAAACTCAACTTTATCTTTATACATCTCAATTATATTGTTTAACAGAGGCTCCATCATTCTGCAAGGGGGACACCATACAGCCCAAAAATCAATAAAAACAGGCTTTGAACAATTTAATACTTTATCATAAAATTCCTTTTCATCGATAGTTTTAAGATCCCACATCTTATATATCCTTAAATTAAAATTTATCTATTATCTCAATGACTTTTGATTCTCTCTTCTCCCCCGACCAATGAGTTTTAGGAAGAATGACATGTTTTTTCTCCTCAATCCTTGCTTTAATATGAGGTTTTGTCAAAAGTTTAAACATTCTGTATATCTCCTCTTCAAGTTTAACATTGGGTTTAAAACCGAATTTATCGGGAAGATTTTTATATATGGCTTCATAAGGGTGTTCGTCAGCTTCGACTCTCGGATTTTCAAGTCTCTGAATCTTGGGAGCTAATCCGAATTCCTCTTTTCCGATTTTCGCCACGGTTGTAGCAAGTTCATACAGGGAATAAACCCCGGATAATTGGTTTACAACATCATAAACTCCCGGTGCCGGTGGATTATTTATAAGCCTTGTCATACATTGCATAGCATCAGACAGAGCAAGAAACCCTCTCTTCTGATGTCCCGAACCATACAGAGTTAGGGGAATATCCACAATCGCTTGAGCAACGAACCTGTTTATAACTGTTCCAAACCATTCATCAACATCAAACCTTGTCCTTAAATCATCATCCTCTTCAAAAGCGGGAATATGAACTCCGTAGATAACTCCTTGCATTATGTCATAAGATCTGAGCCACCAGTATTTACAAGCTTCGTAAACATTAAAAGTATCCTGCACTTTAGAAACATGGTAAAAACTAACGGGATCTCTCGGGGTTAATTCTCCTCCGAGACTCCACTCTCTATCTCCCCATTTTAAAACAGCGTCAGCGGGGAAAAGCCCCTCGAAAATAGGTCTTCCCGTAAGAGGAGTCCCGTATTCTCCCATTGTTCCCAACTTTATTAAAGGGGTATTCGGAACAATATCCTTTATGGCGAAAAGGAGTCTTAGCGTTCCCATAACATTGTTGGTTTGAACAAAAACAGCATGCTCATCATCCACCATACTGTAAGGCGCAGACGGGTTTTCAGCATAATGAACTATCACATCGGGTTTTACCTCTTCAAGAAACTCCCTTAATCTGTTTCTATCCAAAAGATTTATCTCTCTGAAATTTATATTAATCCCGAGAACCTCTTTTGCTTTTCTTAATCTTTGTGTCATTCTTGCTATGGGAACTATTGTATGAGAGCCTTTTTCCTTAACCCAATTTCTCCTGCTGTAATTATCTATTCCGCTTATCTCATAACCCAAACCACCGAGCCAAAGAGCAAGAGACCACCCGAGATAGCCGTCTATACCGAGTATCATAACTTTCATCTTTTTTAATTTATATCCGTATTCAGATTTTTCCCACTCGGGACATTCCTCAAAATTTACTGAAGACGGGTCAAAAAAACCGAGGTCAGGTCTCCTTTTACACGAGCCCATATTAAACCCCTCTTCCACCTCACCGGCACTCTGTCCGCAAGCTCTGAAATCAACACCGCCTTTAAATTCAAACATCGGACAATTCCAACATGTGTTATCAGCATTATGTTCATTCATTAGATATCTCCTCCCTATTTAATAATTATATTTTATCATAAAAAGCCATTAAATAATAATATTAATACTAATTTACAGTTAATTTTATGGAGCTATCTTCCATTAAAATTTAGGACTGTTTTTATTGTTTTAATTAAAATAATCAAATCAAAAATAAAACTCATATTTTTTATATAGTATAATTCATACTTAAATTTTTCCATTTGTTGTTCTACGGTATTGATATATCCCATTTTTACCTGCGACCAACCGGTAAGTCCGGGCTTGATAAAAAATCTCAAATCATAGAAAGGGATTTTCTCTTTCAGCATATCTGCAAAATATTTTCTTATCGGTCTATTCCCGATTAAACTCATATCTCCCTTTAGGACATTAATTAATTGAGGTAATTCATCAAGCCTTGAAAATCTAAGAAATTTTCCTATTTTTGTTATTCTCGGATCATTTTTCCCGGACCATTTAGGTCCTGTTTCCTTTTCAGCATCAATAATCATAGTTCTGAATTTTATTAATTTAAAAGGTTTTTTATACCATCCCAACCTCTCTTGTATAAAAAATACGGGTCCCCTTGAAGTAAGCTTAATTAAAAGGGGGATTATAAGAAAAACAGGAGATGAAAAAGCCAAGATTAATAGAGATATTATAATATCAAACAATCTTTTAAGTTTATAATAAGAGGAGATATTAATAAGATAATTTTTTTCATAAACAATATGCCAAACATTCTCAAAGCTTATATCAAAAATTTTCCCTGATAAACTCATATAAAAATTATCAAAATCATATATAAAAAATCCTTTGAATTTCAGTTCTATTATCTCTTCCATTTTATATTTTATCTCTTTATTTTCGAGAGAGATAACAATGATATCATCTTTTCTGAAATTGCTTTCTATTTGTTCCACAAAACTCTTTATTTTATCATCGGTAACAAACTCAAACATAAAAAGAGGATTATTTTCAAATTCATTAATAATTATCTTTTGCAGCTTTTTCGAAAACCCTAAAAAAAACACCCTTTGTTTATTAATCTTTCTTTCAAATTTTGAGTAGAAAAAAAATCTTTGCAGTATAAGAAGGAGAAAATAAAAAGGAAAAATTAAAATAAATACCAATCTTCCGATAAAATAATACGGGATAAAATAAAATATAAAACCAATAAAAATTGATACGAATACCAAAGAAAAGAAGATTTTAACAATATTCTTACTAAAATTACCAATCTCCCATCTTTCGTAAACTCCGAAAATATAAAAAGACAAAATTACCAAGGGAGATAAAATAAGATAAACGAGTAATATTTTTCTTAGAAGAACGCAAGAAAACACACTGCTATCATACAAAGTTCTCGCAAAATAAGACAATATAATAGCCAATAAAAGAATTATTTGGTCCAAAAGGAGTAATTTAACCCTTACCTTGTTAAAAATATATGAAAAATAATCCTTCATTTTTCAATCAAAGACTTAAATGTATTATAATATTTTTCAATACTCTTTTTTCTGTCATATCTCTCAACAAAAATTTTTCTCAATGATTTACCCTCCTCTTTTACAAGTTCTTTATTACTATAATATAACATAATATTTTCAATAAATCCATCCGAATCCCCTTCTTTAACAAATTTTCCGAGCTTGAATTCATTAATAAAGTTAAAAATTTCATTCTCCTTATCACCGACTAAAATAAAAGGCTTGCCTACCGCAATAATTCCGTAAAACTTGGAGGGAAGCAATAATCCTCCGATACCCTCTTTAATACTGATAAGAGATATATCCGCCATATTAAGGCTAAAATTCAAATCATTATACCTTTGATAAGGAAGAATCATTACATTTTTCAAACTATATTTTTTAATAAAATCTACTATCTGCTTTTTTTTAACTCCTCCGCCGATAAATTGGAAAATGATATTTTTTTCATTTTTGAATTTTTTAATACCTTCTAATATGGTTTTAAACTCATGCCCCAGCCCCATATTTCCGGAATATTGAACTATGAATTTATCTTTTAGTGAAAATTTTTTAACGAACGGATTATCTTCTTTTTTAACAGGAAAAAGCTTGTTTCCATCGGACCAATTAGGAATTATATTTATTTTATTTTTGTCAATATTATAATTGTTTAAAATAGTTTCTTTCATTTTATCTCCGAGAGAAATAACTTTATCCGCTCCGTTGAAAATCGTATTATTAATTTTTCTCAAAACTTTTGAAAAAACGGAATTCCCTCTCAACATTTTTAACCGAATTTCTAATTCAGGGTGTAAATCTTCCACAACATATATTATTTTCGCTTTCTTTATTTTTCCCAGTAAAACCCCCACAAGAGCAATCATCGGGGGCGAGGAAAAAACCATTATTATATCAATATTCTTAATAAACAAACCTTTGAATAAGACATTTATAAAAAAAGTTAACATCTCCGCTAATCTGTAAAACGAGGATCTGTTTTTCCCGTAAATATTATTAACTCTGTGAATTTTAATCCCTTTATATTCCTCAAATTTCTTATGTTTTTTCTCTCCATTATAACTATTTCTCGAACATACAACAGATATATTAACACCTTTCGCTACCAAATCCTCGGATAATTCTGTTAAGAGTTGAGGAACGGAAGTGATATCAGGATAAAAATATCTGTTAATTATTAGTATTCTCAATTCTAATTTGTCTCCTTAAGTTTCACTATCTAATACTTTCTTTAATAATTTGATTATTCTGTTTGCCCTTTCCTCCTGGGAAGGAAAACTTTTTAATCTTTCATACCCTTTCTTCTTTAAATTATCCTGTAAATTAACATCTTTAATCAATTTATCAATTAGAAGAGCAGCTTTTTTACTCTTATAAGGATTAACATAAACCGCTGCATCTTTGCATATTTCTCTTGAAAATTTTTTATTTGAAACCACCAATGGTTTTCCACTCGCAAAAGCTTCAAGATAAGTAGCTGAAAAAGTTTCCAGTATGCTCGGAACAAAGACTATTTCGGCCTTTTCGTATAAGCCATATACCTCTTCATACGAATATGAACCGATGTTCTTAACAACATCACATACTTTATTCTTTTTTATTCTTTTCTTTACCTTTTTCCACACTTTTCCACTCTTCTTTAAAGTCAGAATAAAATTAAATTTATAATCAGCTATTTCTTTTAATTCTTTTGCAATTGAGGGTATGGTTACATATGCTTTATGATAATAATCAGCACCAGGGCAAAAAATAACAAAATTCTTGTTAGGCTTTATTACCTCTTTTCCTTTTTGCAACCAGTTCTTATAATCATCAATAAATATTCTGTCAAAAGCATTCGGAATAACATAAGTCTTTTTTTCCGAGATGAAGAGTCTTTTACAAAAGTTTTTTTTAGATTCTTCGGTTTGAAAAATCCAATGATCAGCCATTCTCGCATAATACATCTGATATAAGGTTAAAAGGAATCTTTTTAGAATAGAAAAGAGATCTCCGAATACAAGAAAACTTCTAATATCTGAATGTGTTATATACGGATTACTGATTCCGAGAATATGTTTGATATTGAAATTAACATAAGCAGGGCCTGCCATAGTATAAACAGCATTTATATTATTTTGTTCGATAATTGCTATCAGATGTTTTCTACTTTTTTTATCTTTTGAGGGACTCTTGTGAAATACAAAGATTCTATCATTTTCCACCCCCCAACTTTTTAACAATTCAAAAACAGGTAAAGAAACCGCAAAAAACCATTTAATATCTCCTTTCCCCTTTATGAGAATATGCTTGATAAACAAAGCTGAATTTTTTAGAGGTCCCCCCATTATGTTCGTAGTCGAATTAAATAATATTCTTTTTTTTTCATATGTCATCAAAAACACCTATTCTATGGAAACAACCGTTTGTTTTTTAAAAATAATATCGTAAATTTTTTCATATTTTCTTACCATCTTATCAATAGAAAACCGTTTTGATATTTTTCTTCGTGCATTTTTCCCAATCAAAATTCTTTTTTGCTTATCTTCCAATAAATTAATTATTTTCTTTGAAAAAGTATTATGATCATTTATATCTACGAGAATACCATCAATATCATTTTCTATTAATTCTCTGTTAGCGGGGATGTCGGTTGTAATTACAGGTAATGAATAAGCCATAGCTTCGGAAACAGCGTTTGAAAATCCTTCTGAAAAAGTATGTAACACGAAAATATCGGACATTCTATATAAAGGTTCAATTGCTTTAACATTTCCCGGAAACTTTATAAAATTTTCCAGACCTTTAGATTTAACAAAAGCCTCAACATTCTTTTTCAAAGGGCCGTCACCGGCAATAAAAAGATATATTTCCCTTTTTTCAAGTATTTTACTGATTATCTTTACTAATACCTGATGTCCTTTTAACTCATCAAAACGACCGACACTTAGAATAATTGGGATTCCATCTTTTAAAAAATACTTTTTTAATGTTTCTTTTGGGGGAGAATAATGATTATTATTAACTTCCGGTACTCCATTGTAAACTATTCCTATTTTTCCTCTTTCTATTTTTAAGAAATCAACACAATTGTTTTTAATTGCCTTTGAATTTACTACAACAAAATCAGCAACCCTGTGAGAAAACAAATCACAAATAGTCCATTTATTAAAATAACTAAAATGTTCTCCTCGCTGAGATGTTATTAATGAAATTTTTTTCCCCATGAACAACTTAATCATGCCCCCAAAAAAATTAGCTGTTGGTAATATAGTATGAACAATATCTATTTTTTTATCCTCAATAATTTTTTTTATTTGCCAAAATGATCCTATTATATTTTTGTAGTTTTTCACTCTAACAATATTTACCGAATCTTTTACTTCCTCGACAAAACTATTTTCATTGGTAAGCAGAATCAGATTTGGGGAAAAGGTGTTTTTATCAAGATTGTTTAACAAATATACAAGCTGTCGTTCAGATCCGCCTGTTTTTAAGGAGGGAATCATTAAGAGTAAATTAATTTTCATTGGATGAGAGATAAATGATTATCTGAAAAACAAAAACAAAGATTAGAAAAGGGAGTAAAAAAAAGGTTAACATTGAAATAGCACTTGCAAAATTTCTTGAAACAGAGAAAAAAATTAGTGTAACTATCAAAAGACTATAACCTATAAACTTAATCCTACTTACCCTTAGCATTTTACAATACAAAATCTTTAATAATACTCCAAATAAAATAAATTCGAGAAAAAACAAGTTTTCTCCGAAATTCAATATAGAAGTTCCCAGCAAACTTGCATTATAAGTTATTCCAAATTCCTTATTTTTCGGAAAAAAATACTCATTGTAAAATTTTACAATACTAAAATTCGGCTTATTTTTCCAAATAAATTTTGGAACGAAGATTAAAACAGAGTGAAGATAGTTTCTCCCGTAGAAACGAATATCTAACGGATGGGTTAAGATAACAACATATTGCTCAGTGCTATAAAACATTTTTGTAATAATTCCTCTTAATTTTATGTCCATGCTTTTTTCATATTCTTTTTTTATATAATAGGATCTGAACACATGAAAAAGGAAAAATAACAAAAAAATAAAAAAGGATAAAAACATAATTTTCCTAAGTCTTATTTTCTTTATCTTATAATGGTAAATCATTAAAATCACTAAAATCGGTACGAACACATGCCCTCTACTTCCCTCGAAAAGATACACTATCAAAAAAAAGCCAGTTAGAACGATTGTTAAAAAAGTAATTTTCTTATTTTTCAAATATGAAAAATAGAAAAACATTATCATTCCAATAGGAGAAAAAAAACTCATCAAGAACAAAAATCCATGTCCACTAATGAAAAAAGTTCTTCTACCTAGATGGGTGAAAAAATAAATGGGATCAGACTTAATAATAAGAAAAAAAGAAAGAAAACCTGACAAAACAAATAGAATGGATAATATCTGACCATATAGATACCATCTGGTAGGAAGTTCGGGGGGTAACTTCTTTGAAACATCCCGCGAACTTTTTATCAAATATCCCATGTAAAAAGATAAAACAGCTATATTTATAAAAAAAAACATTTTAATTGCAAATGTAGTATTAAAAATATCTTTTGAAATATTTAGTGTGGGACCGTAAATAGTAATAAAGATAGGATGTATTAAATAAAAAAGCTGAAAAAGAAAAAGAAACAAAATGAAAGGGGAAAAGATATCGGTTAATCTGTTTTTCAAGAGTGTTAAAGGAATAATCCATTGAAAAAAAACACTTTCCGTAATTAAGAAATAAAGAAATATTGGAGATTTTTCTGAAAAAGTGAAAAATAAAAAATTTATAGAAACCATTATTAAATAATAAAAAACAAGATTAATCTTTTGTTTCTCTATCTTCATAATAAAGAAATTTCCTCCGCCCATTTTAAAAACACATAAATAGTCCAAAGCTCAACACTAAAATTCTCTTTTTTATTGGAAAGGATGTTTTTAAGTTCCTTTTCGTTAAAAAAAATACTGGTTTTTTGGGGAAAGTTATTTAGATAGTGCACAATTTCATCTCGGACAAAGTTTTTCACCCATTTTTTTAAAGGAATACCAAATCCTTTCTTAGGTAAAGAAAATAATTCCTCTGGAATCTTATCTTTAAATGTTTCTTTTAATATCCACTTTGAAATGTTTCCCTTTAATTTATATTCGGTAGGTATTTTCAAAGCAAATTCCACTATTCTATGGTCAAGGATAGGGACCCTAACTTCCAATGAATTTAACATACTCATCCTATCTACTTTTGTAAGTATGTCATTGACCATATAATTTTTTAAATCATGACACATATTCCATTGAGGAAGAGAAAACTCTTTCGTTAGATTTAGTTGCCCTGTGAAAATAGAGGGGGAATAATTCTCTTCTATTTCTCTTTTAAATCCTTTACTATACAGAGATTTCTTTATTATTTTAGTCACCTGAAACATATGAGATATTATTTGCTCATCTCCCCTGGACGATAAAATTTCACAAAACTTGTATAATCTTCTTTTCTTTTTCGTAAAGTGAGAAACAAATTTCATAGTAGGACATAAAATTATCTTTTCTGATAAAAACCTTAAAGCATAAGGAATTTTTAAGTATTTTTCAAAATACTTTGAAAACATGTAAGGCCTTACATAACCCCCGAAATTTTCGTCTCCTCCGTCTCCGGAAAGCGAAACAGTAACTTTTTCTCGGGCATATTTTGAGACAAGATATGTAGGAATCATAGAATGGTCTGCAAACGGCTCATCCATCTGGTAAATTAGTTCCGGTATTATATCCCTAAAATTATCAAAAGATAAAATTTCTTCCGTATGCTCCGTTCCATACTTTTCCGCGGTCAATCTAGCATACTCTCTTTCATCTTTCTCCCCCTCAAAACCAATTGTAAAAGTTTTTACTGGTTTTGACGAAAGCTCAGCCATAGTGGCAACAACTATTGTTGAATCTATCCCACCGGAAAGAAAAGCACCCAGCGGCACATCGGAAATCATCCTTTTTTTTACCGAATCTTTCATCAATCCTCTCAAGATTTCTTTAATTTCGTTTATGTCTGTAATTTTATCCCTACATGAACAATCTATCTCCCAGTATTTTATTTTTTTTATCGCCCCTGTTTTTAAATCATACCTAAGGTAATGGCCAGGTTCAAGTTTATAGGAGTTTTTAAAAACTGTTGAGGGGTAAGGAATATATCCTAGAGAAAAGTAATCATTCAAACTTACAAAATCAATCTCTTTATCAAAATTTTGTAACTTGAAGAGGGCTTTAAGCTCAGAGGAAAAAGCCAATTGGCCCCCTTTATAAAAATAGAAAACAGGCTTTATACCTATTCTGTCTCTTATAAGGTATAGGATTCTATTTTTTAAATCAAGCAATCCAATAGCAAACATCCCATTAAGTTTGTTTACAAAATCAATTCCCCATTCTCTGTAAGCTTTCAGAATAACTTCGGTATCCGATTTGGTTTTAAAAGAATATCCACCCTTTATAAGCTTTTCCCTAATCTCAAGGAAATTATATATTTCTCCATTAAAAACAATTACAAGATCATCTTCATCTGACATAGGTTGATTTGCAGTGTCTGACAAATCAATAATGCTCAATCGCCTGTGTCCCAAACCTACCCATTTACCAGATGCTTGCGCTACAAAACTACCTTCAGCATCCGGTCCTCGGTGTTTTATCTCTCCCGCCATTACAAGAAGCTCTTTTTTTTCTATCTTGTTAATGGAAATAACCCCACAAATCCCGCACATTTTTTCTCCTTATTAAGTCTTAAATACCCTCAATAAATTCTTCAATTTCAGCACCTTTATTTAACCTATCCCTTAAAATAAGCTTGTTATTATTTTTTTGAAATACAGAAAGATTTTCTTTCTCTCTATTCTCTGTTATGAATAGGAGTCCGTCATCCTTTAATATGAGTTTTAGATTATTAACAATGTTTATAATCTCTTTTTTCTTCAAATAAACAAGGTTTAAAACATTTGCCACCTTAATAATATCAAGCTGCTCATGATTCCATGGTTCGGAGGTATCCCACTGTTCAATCCGTATTTTGTCACTTTCTTCGACAAGTTTAAGAATCCTCCGATCCAAAAGCACAACATCCCTCCCGCTGTCTATATATCTTTTTTGATATTTCTTCCCTTTCATCCTAAAATATCTTTTAGCAAGAAAAAAAACAGGAAAAAAACTTTTTTTATCAAGTAGAAAAGTCCAATGTTTATTGGCAACAATAAAGGATTTTCCCTTGGTATCATAAAAAAAGAAAGAGTTCTTTACTTTTACTATCTTCACATTAAATAAATAATCAGTTAAGTAAAAAGTTAAAAGATGTTTACGAAGCCTATAAAAAAGATATAATGATGAGACTCCCGTTGAAGCACCGACTTCCAATAAATTCACTTTTTTGGATTTAATTGTTTTTAGAATCAATTCATCTGTAAGTAAGTTTCTTTTATATAGAGTTGTTTTCCATGTTTTTTTATAGTAAATATGAGAAACTAATTCATTAAATTCTTCATTATCCAATTCCTCGGAATAAAATAATTTGTAAAGTGGAGGAATCTTAGGAAAAATATTTTTGAAAAGAAGATTGTTCCCATTATTATTATAATATATTAACGAATTTTTTATAAGAAAGTTTTTCAAGTTTTTCATTATATTCATTTTTTTCTACCAATCACAACAAAATACGACCCTATTTTTAATGAATCAACAATCTTAAAAGGAAGTAACCATTTCATGGTTCTGTTCCCTAACCAATTATAATATCTATAAATTTTTTTTAAAAGTTTTCTTTTTCTAAAATTATAACCCAAGGAGATTAGTCCTATTTCCCTTAATTCCAAAACTTCCAAATTGTTTTTTTCATAAACCTTTTTCAAATCTTTCTTATCAATAATAATATGTTTGTTAAATACCTCCTCGTCCAAAACTTTCTGAATTTTCCCCTGAATTCCCGTTAACTTAGGAACTCCGGTTATCAAAAGCCCGTCTTTTTTCAAAAAGGAAGAAAAAACCTTTATTATCTCATTATAATCCTCAAAATGTTCTATTACTCCAAAAGATGAGACTATATCAAATTTCTCTGAAAAATTCTCACCAAGTTTTGTAAAATCATTTTTCACAATATTAGCCTTTATATTTTCAAATCTTAGCCTATCCTTTATCAATTTTATGCCAGCATCAGAATAATCAACTCCCCATACTTCATAGCCATAGAACTTTTTAAAATATATAATCCATCTCGAATCTCCGCATCCGAGTTCAAGATACGAAAGATGACTTCCTTGTTTCAAAATTTCCTTAAAAATTTCAATTAGATGTTTCTCAATAATTCCATATCCACTCTTTTGCACAATTCTTGGCTTCCTCTTTTTTCCATAGTAGCTTTCCCAAAAAGTTTTATCGGTAAGTTTCATTGTTAGTATTCCACTTTTTCCAATGAAAACTCATCGGAAATCAGGGAAAAAGACCCCCCTATTATAGATGTTTTTGAAAAACATTTCCTATATAAAGCATAAAAAAGAATCATAATTTTAAAAGGAATACAAGAAAACAAATAATAGAGAAACAAACTTTTCACATCGAACCATTTGCCATATCTTTCTTTCTCCTCTCTATTAGAAAAACTGGTGTTCTTCCTATAACTTACATCTAAAAAACATTCTTTAAATTCAATACCGGCAAATTCAAAGATTTTTATCAAAAGCTCAATATTTTTATTTTTAATGTCGGAATATTTGATAAAAAATACAGGAAATTTCCGAATTATTTTTTTCCTTGCTTTTTTTGATAAAATATAAAGAAGAACCTCTCTTGTCAAAGAACCCTTTATTCCTATTTTCTTTTGAAAATTAATCGCTGATTTAACATTATCAAGAAAAGCTCTTTCTATAATTATAAAGTTAGCATCAGGAAATTTTTTTTTGAGCTTAAAAAAATTTAATATGTGAGCTTTTTGTAACCACGCTTTTCCCCCTTCTTTTCTTGTGAAAGCATCCATGACAAACTCAAATACGGTGAGATAATCCTTAAAACGATTTTCATACAAAAGCTTCTTCTCAAGCCCTGTCAACCTGAAAAAATCACCCGAAGTAAAAGTTTCAACAAAAGCAATATAGTTATCAATCCTATTCAAAGTACCAAAAATCGATGGGAAAACTTCAAAAAGATTTGTTTCTACTATACCTCTGTGATATTCACTCTGTATGCCTTTAACTTTATCAGAGTTAAGAATAATATTCGACAACCATTTTGTTCCCGAACGGTCTTTTCCTAATACAAAAATCCTTTTCATCTTTAACTACCTCCGAATATTCTACCTTTTATTGCATGAAACACAAATTGATCCTCTTTTGGTAATTTAAATATGATTAAAAACAAAAAATACAAAGCAAGTTCTATGAAAATAGCGGTAACCAAAAAAAAGAAAGGAGCTTTTAGCAAATAAATAAAATTTTTAAAAATAACAATAAATGCCAATGGAAAAATTAAGGACAATATTGGTTTTAAGTATTCTCTATCTAAAGGAAATATCCCAACAACACTCTTGATATAAAACATCTTAATAAAATTAAAACCAATCAAACTAACCCCTGTGGATATACAAGCCCCAACTATTCCGTACTTGGGAATAAGTAAATAATTCAAAACTATATTGATTAAAACCATTGGTACCGAAAATAATAATTCTTTTTCTCTTTTCCCCAACATAATAAGCACATTTCCGACAGAGCCGGAAAATGATAAAATTAACCAAATAATTGAAAAAATTATCAAGATAACCATACCTTGTCTATATTCCTTCTTAAAAACGCCCAAGATAATATCACTGTTTACGATAAAAAACACGGAAAAAGGAAGAGTTAAGGTAAAAATCCATCTTGATACGATTTTGAACAACTTGTCTGCTTCTACGAATTCCTTTTTTACAAACAAGGAAGACAGAACAGGCGAGAAAATAGAATTAAATGAAAACCAAAATAAAAACAGTAAATAGCTAATTCTATAAACAAAAGAATAGATCCCCACTGATTTTGAAGTTTTAAAATAACCGAGCATAATAATATCTGTTTTATTTAAAATCATCACTGTAAAATACAAAAGAAGTATTGGAAAAGAGAACTTCAGTAACTCTTTTCCATCCCCTTTAACTTTTTTTAAGAAGACTTTAATGTTTAGCCTATAATTTAAAAGATAGAAACCGATGAAAACTGAAATCAAAGTAGAAAAAAGAAAAGCATAAACAGCTGAATATAATCCAAACCCCAAATAATAAAGAAAAAGAAAAAGACCTAATGAAGATATTGGCTGAAGAATATCCTTTAAAAAAGCTGAATATTTCAATTCCTTAAAACCTCTGAAAAAGGAGACTATCATGATTAACATTGCTTGAAAGACTAATACCAAGGAAAACAACCTTAGCAAACCAACCAAATCTTTATTCTTAAAAATATAGATGGAGACCTCTCTTGATGAAAAAAACATTAGCATCGCAAAAATTAAACTTAAGAAAAAAACAAAGAAGATCGAGAATCTTATTACCCATTCTGTTTTTTCCAAATCCTTTTTCTCCATATATTCAGATATATATTTCACCGCTGTCATATTAAGACCGAAAATAGATAATACCGTTAAAACATTAACAATGCTTAGCCCGAGACTATAGAGCCCGTATGATGCAGCTCCCAACAAATTTGCAATTAACAAATGATACAATGTCCTAAAAAAAGTTCCACCGAGCTGTCCTCCAAAACTTATCCCAGCATTCTTAACAATTAATTTAAGATTATCTTTCATATACAAATGTTATTCAACATAGCCTAATGATTTTATTTTCCGAATCTCTTTTTCCGAGGCTTTTTTCACGGTTGTTTTCCTTTTGATTTTCTTAAGCAGTTTGAATAAAATCCCTTTATATTTTCTTCTCAGAGATGTTCCCCTTAGTAAACTGTGAATCTCGTAAGGGTCATCAATTATGTTAAAGAATTCTTCAACACCGGTAGTCTTATAAATGTAATGATATCTTTTATCAATTATAGAATATTTATCACCTTTTTCATAAACAACATAATCCGGTATTTTTTTTAGCTGTTTTCTTGTTTTAAATACTTCCCTTTGTGCGAAGGAAAATGATTTATTGTATTTCTTGCCTGAGTTATAAATAAAGTGAATCAATGATTTCCCACTTAAAGTATCTTTTTCTTTATTATTCAGACTTAGAAGATCAATAATCGTAGGTAAAATATCCGGATGTTCAACTACTTCGGTTATTTTCTTACCCATCTCTTTGTTGTTAAAATAGAAAATCAAAGGAATATGGATATGCTCCTTATATATATGTTTTGCATGAGTAAACCAATTATGATTGCCTAAACCTTCACCATGATCTCCGGTTATAATCCATAATGAATGTTTATTTAATCCTTTTTTTTCAAAATAAAAAAAAATTTCTCTTAAAACAGAATCCATATACATTATCTCTGCATCATAAAGATTAATCTGTTCATACATTATATCAATAGCACTCATTCCTTCATGTTTTAAATCTCCCATCTCCTTAAAATATCTATTTTTCTCTCTATGTTTAAAAACTTCACCTTTGTAAACAAGGGGATTAATTCTATGTTCTTTTTCCCAAAAGTTTATCATTTTCCTCTTATCTGTCAGGTTTTTAATCTTAGATAAAAAAATATTTGGAGGATAATAAGGTCTATGGGGATCAAACAGGTGAATCCAAATAAAGTGCTTATCTTTATTCTCTTTTTTTTTAAAACTTGAAAAATATTCCTTTATTTTCCGAAAAGTCAGTTTTGCATCTCTGTATTTTTTACCATATTTCTTTTTAATCCTCGGGTCAATAGGTTCATTGTAAAAATCAAACCCTTGATATAAATTACATGCTCCAAACAAACCAACACTTGTAAAAGCATAAGTTTTAAACCCCTTTTCTTTTAAAATCTCAGCTATTGTTTGAAATCTCTCATCTAATTTAAACCAATTTTTCAAAACCCCGTGAATGCGAGGATAAAGCCCTGTGAAAATTGATGAGTGAGCAGGGGCAGTCGAAGCAATGTTGGAGTAAGCATTATTAAAAATAATTCCTTCTTTAGCAAGATTATCAATGAATGGTGTTATTTTTCTTGGATAACCATAGCAGCTTAAATGATCGGCTCTCAGAGTATCAATGGTTATTAAGAAGATATGATCTACCCTTATTTTCCCCCGTTTTTTTAACAAATAATAAGAAACAGATAACAATATTAATAATAGAGTGAAAAATAATAGTGTCTTTTTGTTCATTTAAAATAGTCCTTCTTTGTCATAAACAGGTAATTTCTTGCCATTAATTATTTTCTTTAAAAACATAATATTCTAAATACCATTCTACAAATTTTTTAATCCCTTCCTCAACTGATATAGAAGGTTTATAATTAAAATCTTTTATTAGCTCCGATACATCTGCAAATGTCTTTGAAACATCCCCCGGCTGCATCGGTAAAAAATTCTTTTTTGCCTCTTTTCCCGTTATTTTTTCAATAGCTTTTATGAAATCCATTAAACCCACGGGGCTACTGTTTCCGATATTATAGATTTTATAAATCTCTTTTTGTTTTTCTCCGTATCGGATTATCTTAAAAACCCCTTCGATTATATCATCTATATATGTAAAATCTCTTTCCATCTTGCCGTAATTATAGACATCAATTGGTTTATTCTCAGAAATCGCTTTGACAAATTTGAAAAGTGCCATGTCGGGTCTTCCCCATGGCCCGTAAACAGTAAAGAATCTTAATCCGGTTGTTTTTAAATCGAAGAGGTGACTGTAAGTATGCGCAAAAAGCTCGTCAGCTTTTTTTGTAGCTGCATAAAGTGATATGGGCTTATCAACATTATCGGTTTCCTTAAAAGGGATTTCTTTGTTTAAACCGTAAACCGACGAAGAGCTTGCATAAACAAGATGTTTAATATTATTTTTTTTACCGGCTTCAAGAATATTCATAAAACCCAAAATATTGCTGTTTATATATGAGTATGGATGAGTTATGCTGTATCTGACCCCTGCCTGAGCCGCAAGATTGCAAACCATATCGAATTTTTCATTTTCAAAAAGGGAATCTACCTTTTCCTTATCTTCAAGATTAAGTTTAATAAATCTATAATTCTTGTATTTTGAGGATTTTATCAATTTGTCATATTCTATATTCTTCCTCTCTATACCACTCTCTTTCAATCTGCCGTATTTAAGCTCCACATCATAATAATCATTTATATTATCAAGACCAACTATCTCATAATTTTCAAGGGAAAGTCTTTTTACAAGATGAAAACCAATAAATCCTGCTGTTCCGGTGATTAAAATCTTATTTTTACTCATGTTCTATCTCCAAAATCATATAAGACAGGCTACCGCCCTTAACTTTTTTATTAATATTCATCTATTATCTTAATTAAAACCATAATAATTATAACAAATAATTATAACAATAATACCCTATTATGACAAGACTACTATATTCTCATACCCTAAAAATCGAATAATAAAAACAAAAAAAGCCCTTCCGAAAGGAAGGGCTTTTTTATAAATTAATTTTTAGATCTTATCTTCTCCTCTTCATTTCTTTACCTTTAAGATTAATTTCCGTAGAAGCAAGGACTTCATGAGTTTCAGCATTCCTGTAAACAACCTTAAATCCTCCGATTCCGGGGCCAAGCTTCATGCCTGTATTTATTGTTACAAATCTCTTATTAGTTCTCATCCCTAATCTTCTTTTCGCAATAAATCTTCCCGTTTCTCCCTTTAATACAAGACCTCTTTTTGTAATTTTCCCGATTGTTTTAATAGGCTCTTCTCCTCTATACAAAACTATTTCTATTTCGGCTCCACCTTTCGCTAATCTTTCTCTGAAAACAGGATTTTCAAATCTTTTAAGTTTATTAATTTCCAATCTTAAGCATTGAGGACAATAGGGACCGGGCTGCGGACCATCAGGACCAAAAGGACCCCAAGGACCCCAACCTATAATTATGCGAGCATTTCTGAGTTTTTCTATAATCCACGGATCAATATGGATACCGTTATCACTGCAGTTATCACTAATTGTAAAAACATCGCCATTGTCATAGACAGCATTATCAACGGTTTTTACTCTTACTACATAAGAACCATTGGGAATAGTGTTAGGAATTGTCCATGAGAAAGAACCGTCATTGGCAGTCGGATTTACTATGATAGTTTGCAAAGTAGTCAAATCAGTCTTATATAGCGTAATCTTAACACTATCATTCATGCTACCGCTCTTTGTCCATCTGATTGTGTGAGAACTTCCTTTCTCTAAACAATCTCCACTACGCGGATCGGTTACCGTAATCGTGCCACCCGTCGGAGCAGATGTTGCGATATTGAAAACATCACTATCATCATAAACCTGATTATCAATTGTCTTTACCCTGACAATATACTGACCGTTAGGAATGGAATTAGGAATTGTCCATGAGAAGGAACCATCATTAGCGGTCGGCCTAACTATTATCATTTGTAATGTCGTATGATCGGGTTTATACAGCGTAATTTTAACATTATTGTCCATACTACCGCTCTTTGTCCATCTGATAGTATATGTGCTTCCCTTGTGCCATGTTGAGCCCGAGTGGGGATTTGTTACTGTTATGCTTTGTGCATAACTCATTGCAGTTATGAAAACCGCAATCAATAAAAACAATAAAACTTTTTTCTTCATTTGAAAACCTCCTTTAGTTTTTAATAAATAGTATATGCATTTTTTGTGCCATAGCGCATTATTTAAGAAAACGGTTGATATCATTGCATTTTATTTTGTCCACCACTATTCATCAAACAACCGAACGACAGAATTGTCGGCCGGTTAGACAAAAATGTCGGCCGGTTTTAAAATTATTGACAAAAATGTTAATCTTCTCCGGAATTGTTTTCCCCTTTTGGCTATAATTATATTTGATTTCGCGTATTGATTTAAAAAAAAAGCCGCCTTTTCATCTGAAAAGGCGGCTTATATATCTGATACGGTTTTTTTATTTCAGCATATCATTAATTGCTTTTCCACTTTTACTCATACTATTGTTATTCGGATTACAATCATCATTAGTTTTAAGATTATCAGCTCCTATATCAGGGTCATATGTAAGATAAACTTTGAATGTGGGCGGAAACTCCCCTTCATTCGGAGAACTCGAATTCCAATCCATCTCATAGTTTATTGTGATAGTTTCTCCCGCTTTAAGATTCTGAAAATTTTTCGTTTTTAAGGGATGAGTAGGATCTCCCATATCCATAACTATCATCTGTTGGTTAGGGTGGCTTATGTAATCCGCATTGCCCACATTCTTAACTACCCCTGTAATTCTGACTTTCCCTCTGAATTGACTATACTTTCTTACTATACTAAATTTTATATCCACTACGGCAAGGTCAGGACACTTTTTAGTAAGCCTTGCATTTTGTAAAATCTTAGGGTTAATTGTAGTAATAAGTGAATTATTATAAACTCTTCCATGCTCCATACCTTTAACTTTTAGTTCCTTTTCACCTATCGGGTTTTTACCGGAAAAAACCACCAATTTGTAACCGCGAGGATTCCTTCCCATCATTTCCTTTTGTTTAGGTGTTAATCTTAAATCAAACATGCTCGGCATACTATTAAAAAAGACTCCTCCTCTTTTTACCATAGGTCTGAATACACCAAAATTATAAATGACCTCTCTTCCTTTCATCAACTTTATAGTTACCGGCTGTTTAATGTTTGATTTCTCAAGAGCATTTTTAATACCACCGATTCCACGAATTCTGGGACCCGGTCCGTGCATGTAAATAGCAAGTTCGGCAAGATTCAGGCTTGCACGAAAACGCCCGAAGTCAATAGAAGGAATTCCACTATCACAATTATTACTAATAGAAAAAATGTCACTATCATCATATACGGTATTGTCAACTGTTTTTACTCTTACAACATAAGAACCTTCGGGAATAGAGTTCGGGACTACCCAAGTATAAGCACCATCATTGGCAGTCGGGTTTACTATGATAGTTTGTAAAGTAGTCAAATCAGTCTTATATAGCGTAATCTTAACACTATCATTCATACTACCGCTCTTTGTCCATGTGATCGTGTGAGAACTTCCTTTTTTCCAACAATCTCCACTATGCGGATCGGTTACCGTAATCGTGCCACCCGTCGGAGCAGGTGTTGCGATATTAAAAACAACACTATCATCATAAACAGCATTGTCCATTGTCTTTACTCGGACAATATACTGGCCATCAGGAATGGAATTGGAAACCACCCACGAGAAAATGCCGTCATTAGCAGTCGGCCTAACTATTATCATTTGTAATGTCGTATGATCGGGTTTATACAGCGTAATTTTAACATTATTATCCATACTACCGCTCTTTGTCCAAGTGATATTATAAGTGTTTCCCTTATACCATGTTGAACCCGAGTGGGGATTTGTAACGGTAATGCTTTGAGCATAACTAAAGGCAATCATAAAAACTGCAATTAAAAAAATCATTAAAACTCTTTTCTTCATTTGAAAACCTCCTATAGTTCCTTAATAAACAGTATATACATTTTTTGTGCCATAGAGCATTATTTTAGAAAACGGTTGATATCATTGCTTTTAATTTTGTTCTCCCTTATGCACTAAACGATGAATCGACTAATATGTCGCCTAAACAGACAGAAATGTCAGTCAATTTTAAAATTATTTTCCCCTTTTGGATATGATTATGTTGCTTTAATATTGATTTAAAAAAGCCGCCTTTTCGTTGGAAAAGGCGGCTCTATCTCTGAGACAGTTTTTATTTATTCAATAAAATCAAATACTGTGATATAGGTGCCTTCAACATTATGAGCCTTGATTGCTTTACTTGAAATAACATGGTTTTTATCTTTTATAACAAGCGCATACTTTATTAGCTTTCCGCACGGAGCTCTCTTAACCTTAACAACATATTTGTTGCTATACGGATAATAACAGGTAGAATTCATCATCTTTTTGTTTATGGGAATCTCTTTCAATCTTTCCCATGTTTTTGTTTTTTCTCTGTAATATTTAATATATGCTTCTTCGGCTCCGACAAAATCATACAGGAATGCAACCGTTCCTTCATTATGGTAAGTCACTCCTGTTTCAACTTTTTTTGTTTGATCGACGATTTTAAAACTTTTGATATAAGGTTTGCGTTTAACCCAAAGAATTGAATAAGAATTATTGTCTTTTCCTATTGATTCCATTTCGATTGTTATATCTCTGTATTTATCATGAATTTGAAAGGAACCTATGCTTGAGTCTTTTTTACTATCATATGTTACCCAATTCTTTTTAGTTTTAGTATCATATATTTTACCCCTTACAGCATCAACAAAATTATAATAGATTAAAGGTGGAATTTGTCCGCAATTCACCCAAACAGTTTTATTTTTGGTATCTTTAAAAAAAAGTTTTGATTTTATATTTATATCTCCTCGCTTAACCTTTAAGTTTAACAAAGCCTTATTGTTATCTTCGTTCGCTTCGTCAATCAATCTGCTTGAATCAACCATAACCTGAAGAGTATAATAACCGGCTTTAGTATATTTAATATTGTTTAACCTGATAACAATTTGCTCATTCCTTTTTAAACCATATTTCACAAATCCTTTTGATATGCTATTGTCATTATTATAAGCATAGGTTTTAAAAAATTTATCTGCCGGAATATCATTCCCGATATTCTTTATTGTTACTTTAATGGAAAAAGGTCTGTTTGAATACAAGGTGGAAGGCTCTGTTTCAACTTTTATAATTTTAAGATCAGGTTTGTATTCCATGAATTTTTGCAATGGCTCCGCGAGAGTATTATTATATGTTTTTAATGTTGCAGTTTCCGGTTGATTATAATTGTCTTTGATAAAATCTGTCAAAGAACTTCTTTTAATTGTAAAAACAGCACTATCATCATATACCTTGTTATTCATCGTTTTCACTCGGATAATATACTGTCCATCAGGTATGGAATTAGGAATTGTCCATGAGAAGGAACCATCATTGACGGTCGGCCTAACTATTATCATTTGTAATGTCGTATGATCGGGTTTATACAGCGTAATTTTAACATTATTGTCCATGCTACCGCTCTTTGTCCATCTGATTGTGTGAGAACTTCCTTTCTCTAAACAATCTCCACTATGCGGATCGGTTACCGTAATCGTGCCACCCGTCGGAGCAGGTGTTGCGATATTAAAAACAACACTATCATCATAAACCTGATTATCAATTGTCTTTACCCTGACAATATACTGACCGTTAGGAATGGAATTAGGAATTGTCCATGAGAAGGAACCATCATTAGCGGTCGGCCTAACTATTATCATTTGTAATGTCGTATGATCGGGTTTATACAGCGTAATTTTAACATTATTGTCCATACTACCGCTCTTTGTCCATCCGATAGTATATGTGCTTCCCTTGTGCCATGTCGAGCCCGAGTGGGGATTTGTAACGGTAATGCTTTGGGCATAACTAAAGGCAATCATAAAAACTGCAATTAACAATAACATTAATACTTTTCTTTTCACTCTTAATTCCTCCTTTAATTTTAATAAAAAAAATATTCAATTTTTATACCAAAACATATTCTTCGGAAAAATATTTAACCGCCTCGTTCTTTATAAAAAAACAAAATACTACCTTAAATAGATTGACGACAATATTGTCTTATTAAAAACAATTTTGTCTATAATCTATACAAAGGTGTTGGCATTTGTTTTGTTCCTTATGATTTTCCCCTTTTTATTTTATCTTTGATACATCCGTCTCGGTTTTTTAATATATTAAAAAGAATCATAATAAGAATATTATATTTACCCGTCTCATTCTCTTATGAATTTAATATTTCACAAAGAGTAAATAAAATATGACAAAAAATTCTCTGAAACATCATTATTATTTTTATCTTACCCCGCCAGTAAAAAAAAAGAGGGCAAACTTCGTTTGCCCTCTTTTTATATCTTCGTTTTGTTATTATTTCCTACTATCTCTCCAGAACCTCTATCTCCATATAAACATTATCATAATAATCAACACACTTGTTATTATTATGAGAAAAGCTCTCATCCACTCCGGTGAAAATTATTCCGTGATTGAAAGAGGGATTTCTAACCCATTTTCTAACCAAAGACGATAAATTTCCCTGTGGATTTTCAATAAGCTCAATAGAAGCATTAAACAGGTTACTAAAAGGTTTTGTGACCCTGTAAATTCTTAAGCCACAATAGTTCCCCTTATAATGATGGTAGTGAAGGGTAGCTTTTGTTATCAAACCTTTACCCTTTAGCTTACTTACATCGAAAAAAGCATGGGCACGGTATGCTTCTCCATAATAATTATATGTTATCGAATCTTCTTTATAAGTATTTGCATAACCAACCCTTAATTTTCCGTTACCAGGATCATCATATTTAAACCCCAGCACAAAAGGCGCTCCACCAATTATTGATGATTTTTTCTTATTTTTCCAATGATAAGTGTTCGTTGTTTTCGCATAAATTTTGTATTTATGAGTTTTTATAGAAGCAAAAATATGAAATGGCTTACTATATCCTACAGCACCATCCTTTTTCCTGACTATTTTAATCCTATGATCTCCTATATATTTTATAACATTAGCAAACAGTCTCTCAGGAATCTTCCAATCATAAGTCTTAAGTTTTGATTTATCCCCCCAACGAGAAAGGCTAATAAAACCTGCTCTAATAACCTTTTCGACCTCTTTTTTATCAAAACTCACAAGATAAATAGCAAATTCTTCTCCAGATTTTCCTTCCCACTTAATCGTCATTGTGGAACCTTCCTTCCACTTGCCTCCGGTAGGACTAATAATGTTAATGGTCTTTAATTTGCCGTTTTTACCGGGATTCACCGCATCAAGAATGGCGCCAATGTTTTTACTATTATCAGGCTTAATTATGCCCGCATATTTTCCAACATTGGATAAAGAGTCAATTTTAAACACTTCTCCATCATCATACACAGAATTATCCATTGTCTTAACTCTTACTAAGTATTTACCGCTCGGGATACTATTCGGGATTGTCCATAAAAATGACCCATTGTTGGGAGTAGGTTTTGCGATAATATAAATAAGAGACTTATGATCAGGTTTATAAAGAGTGATTTTAACCTGTGAATCCATGTTTCCACTCTTACTCCAAACAATCTTATAGGTATTGCCTTTAATCCAGGTATTTTGGGAATTAGGCTTTTTGACAGTTATTGTCCCTGAACCTGAATAAGCAAATGCAACAAAAAATAAAATGACCACAACAAAAATTAAAAGTTTTTTTCTCATTATAACCTCCTCTAAAAAAGTAAAAAAGTTTATCAATTTTCATGCCAAAGTTTAAAACCATTGAATACACCAATATTTAACAAATAAAAAAAGATTTCTAAAAAATTTTGCCGACAATATTGTATGATAAAAAACATTTTTGTCGGGTTTCACTTGTTGAAAACTAAATGATAAATGTTATTTCGCCTGTTTTTTACACACGCCACCCAGCACTTTCTTTAAACAACCATAATAATTATTCTGCCGCTTCCATATAACTCTTAACCAAAGTTTCATAAAGATTTCTTTATCAGGAACCAACAGTTAAAACACTTTCATAATTACAATAAAATAATATTAAAACTATGACCATATCTTTCTCTTCAACTGTTTTTTTTCTTTTTGAATGTATTCAAAAGTTTTTTAGTTTACCTGTCATCTTTATTTTTTACCTTCCCTTTTTTATTTATTAAAAATTGCATAACTTCAAACTTTCAACTTTGTTTTTGCACGATTGTTTCTTTCTTTATCTTCCCTAACAGTATGATAAGGGGCTATCTTATCTCAAGCCAAACATCTTTTAAGATATAAATCCACTCTTTTCTTTCTACAGCGTTAAATTTCCCGAGGGCAATTGATAGGATATTGAGGTATTTTATTCCTTTGGTTTATATAAAGAATTTATGTTTAGTAGGTTCCAAGACTTTTTCCCTATATTTTTACGCCACCTCATACTTTTTCTTTACTAATTATTAACTTTCGGAGTCATTAACCATACAATGAGATCATGTAGAGTTTCTCTTGATACAGTCATATCTTTACGCTTGCATTCATCTCCCCGTTTTTTGACCACCTTATGGTATATGAATGAACACTCTTCATACCAAGTATTACACAATATCGAAGCTGTTACTATAATACTCTGCAAATGCCCCAGAGAGGATAAACATCATAATAAATAAACATTATAATTTTTTTTCTATCATTTTAGACATACAAAATTCATGAAATATAGGTTTAATCTTTATGCCATACTATTTATTATTATATTAATGCTTTAAATATTATTTAATAACTATATTTAAACTATTTTTAATAATTAATTTGCAAGGTTAGCTAAAAAAAGACAAAAAAATCTATAAATAATTATATTTATACATTGCTGTCCTATAAGATTCAGAGTGTCCAAAAGAGAGTAATATCAAGAGTTAACGAAAAAGATAAGTAAGATTTCTTTTTTTACTCTATTAAAAAAGTTAATCAATTTTCATATAATTAGTCCTTTCTAATTATTAGTCGAGTGTTCTCCTTATGAAAAAATTAAAATTTTGTAATGACGGCGGTTAAACATCTCGGATATACAATTTTCTTTTGAAAATATAGCAGAATCAACAATCGTTTTTTTGTCCAAAAAAATCCTTTCATTTTTCCTTTCTTTTATATTATTAAAATTTTTTTAATTAGAGCATTTTTTCTTTCCTGTATTATGAACAGGTGCTCCCACACCTACAACTTTTATATAAGTTTTAACTAAATTGTTCCCAATAGAACGCTCCGCACAATCACTGTTAATCGGGCAAACTACATAAACAGCAACTTTTCTTACCCCCGATAAAAACCATCTGTTCTCTACAGTATAGGATCTATGACCTCCCGGAGAGATTTTTGGTAAACTAAAAATTTTGGGAGGGTCCGGAGGGAGAGTGGGATCATGCACTATATTCTTTATCAAAATCTGTAAATTACATCTACTGCAGGAATTTTGATCTCCGATGTTTTTTACATCAACATTTAATATTACTTTTTTACCGGGAGCCACCTCTTTTTTATCATCCACACAAACAATAAGATCAGGAAGACCTTTTGTAAAAATTGTCTTTATAATTTTATTATTATCATACCTCTTTTCTCGAACTCCTCTGCTCTCATTAACAGTATAAGTAAAAATGTATCTACCCTTCTTCTTAAAATAAAAATCAGCTTTCCAATTAACACTTCCACCTCGAGAAATATTAGAAAAGATATGTTTTATCACTTTTGTATAATTTTCAGGTCCATTAACAACAAGTTTTGTTTCAACATTATTCACACCCTTTAAACCCATATTCCCCACTTTAACTTTAAACTCAGTTTTATTAACAGTTCCTCCGACAGGTGCAAGAGAGGCCTCCCGAATATAAAGATCGGGTAGAGATATAATTTCTGTAGCCGGGTTGTTCCCAATGATAATATTGTCAAGAAGATTATCAATATAAAAAAGTTTGCTCTCTGTTGAAATTCCCCCTCCTATAGTTTTTATTTTAATTAAATATTTTCCATTATCCAAAACTGACGGAATCCTCCACATATAAAAATTTTCCCCGAGATTATTTTCACAAGATGAGACAACATCCATAACAAAGGATACGCCATGTCCAGCTTGCTTATAAAGCTTAATTTTCACCTGTGAAGACATATCCCCTTCCCTTTTCCATCTTATTTTATAAGTTCTGTTCTTTCTTAATTTTTCTCCACTTAAAGGGAAAATCATGGTTAGCTTAGGTTGAATAACCGATTCAGAGATTGTAAAATTATCGGAATCATCATAAACCTGATTATCAATTGTCTTTACCCTGACAATATACTGACCGTTAGGAATGGAATTAGGAATTGTCCATGAGAAGGAACCATCATTAGCGGTCGGCCTAACTATTATCATTTGTAATGTCGTATGATCGGGTTTATACAGCGTAATTTTAACATTATTGTCCATACTACCGCTCTTTGTCCATCCGATAGTATATGTGCTTCCCTTGTGCCATGTCGAGCCCGAGTGGGGATTTGTAACGGTAATGCTTTGGGCATAACTAAAGGCAATCATAAAAACTGCAATTAACAATAACATTAATACTTTTCTTTTCACTCTTAATTCCTCCTTTAATTTTAATAAAAAAAATATTCAATTTTTATGCCAAAATGTTTTATTTGTTAAAAATATCATAAAATATTAAATAACATTAAAAACAATTTTTTTGGTAACAAGTAAAATACAACAATTTTGTCGATTCAAATACAATTACAATAAGTGGCCTTCATGTAGAACAATCACGGTTTTCAACCAAAATATCTTTTTGTTAAAATTAATATAAGTATTTAGTAATAGAAAAGCGTTCATTGCTAAAATTATAATATAAAATAAAAGATAAAAACATCCCTGAATAACAAGTTTATCTATTTCAATTTGAACACATGGATAATGGGTTTATCCTTATCAACATAAGGTTCCGCAATATAAAGATATCCCCTATCTCTATCAAAAGCAACAGCTCCCAAATGATCTTTTTGCTGATTGGAATTTATATGAAAAAGATATTTATCTATGTTCAAACTTGTGTATGGCTGAGGTTCATAAGGTTTAGACCTTCCTTCTATGACCTTTTTAAAATCATCGGGATCATAAAACAGGATAATGCCGTCAAGATAGGTTGACCACCAACCTCTATTATCACATTCAAGACAGGGTCCATCCTGATTCCCGTACCAGCACTCACCTCTCCCCTTTGTTCCAACAAAAACAACGGCAGCTTTATCTCCCTTGGTCAACCATACGGCTCCCTGCCATTCATCCGAATTATGATAATTTTTCATCTTGTGTTGAGTTTGATCAAGATCCTCTGTTGAAGTATATTTTAAAAGAGTTTTAAAATTGAGTTTTGTCCCGTTTGAGGGGGGATTACCCTGTTTCCAGGGGGCGACGGCAAAGAGAGAAGGTCCTTGTCCCGACCACCCTCCGTCTCTGAATCTTCCTGTGGCAAGCTGATAACCATCTATATATTCATCAGCCCAATTTTTCGGAATTTCAAACATATAATCATTAGTGCAATATTCATGATGAGGTGTATCAATATACCAATTACCCGCTTTTTTTGGATTTGATAAATCAAGTTCACACCGGCCGTGAGTTAGATCGGAAGGTTCCTGATAATGTTGTCCGATACAGAAATAGAGTTTTGCCGAATTTTGATTTTCCTGCTTGGGAAGATATGTAATGCCCACTCTCGGAATCTCATAATTTGAGATATTAAGGATATCCTTGAATTTCTGTATTGTTTTTGCTCTCGGTAATTCGGAAAGAACCTTATTTTTTGAAATAACGGGTTTTGGAATACTTATTTCCGATATTCTATATTCCCAAGCATGTCCTGTTCCATAAAGGGAACCCGGGTATCCGTCATTTTCTCCGTTTTTATCCCCTTCGGGACAATAAGTAAGAGCAAATCCTCCCCATTCCCAACTGTTAACTATCTCTCCTGTTCCATCAGGCAATCTGAATGCTCCCATATACTCCAAATCGGAAGGTTGTATCAGTTGAGTGGGGATAGGGATGTTACTATTATTCGTATCTTCATCATTACCATTTTCAGTAGCTTTATTGCAATTGAACGCTAATAAAATTAAAAACAAAAATAATATAAAATATTTTTTCATTTTAAATAACCCAAAGCGGGAGAGTTTTACTCTCCCGCTTTATTTATTATATACAGATATCAGAACAAACGAACGCCTACTCTATAGCGATTATTCTCCTTATCAGATTCGCATCTTGTAATTCTACTTGTGATGGTTATATACATAGTATAGTGTCCCGCTTTTAATCTGGGATGAACAGAATGTTTTTTGCTCGGGTGACCGAATATTTTATTAAAGCTTATCACTTTTTCTTCATTACGATCAAACTTGAATGGCCCATAAGTTCCATTGGCACCTTCTATTTCTTGAAAACCACCCTTATAAAGTTCCCATTTTACAAATACATTATACAAAGATGAATAACCGGAACCTCCTGCTTTGGCATGAATTTTAAATTTCACTCGCCAGCGATGGGAAGGTCTTCCGTAAACTTTTTTAATTTTAAAATCACTTATTCTGGTAATCATCAAATCTGCATCAGTTACATATATTTTCTTAATTAGTTTATTGTTTCTTTCATCTGTTTCAGTAATTTCGTTCTCAGGATCAACTTGTATATAAACGCTTGTTCCGCAAAGATTAACGCCTTCCAAATCCGAGCGATGAACAAGGCATATGTTAAGTTGACTGTTAGCGTTTAATCGGATATTATCCTTATTTATATTAAAACGCCTCATAGGCTGATTGTCGGGAATAACTAAAACGCGATACTTAAAAGGTCCATTATAAGCGCTATAATAATTTTTTATATTAGCTCCGATACATCCGTCAAAAGATCTTGAGAAAAAGATATCTTTCACTTCGAAATCGCGCATAATTCTAAGGTTGTGCCCCAGATAATCTCCAAGGGTACTGCTTGCTATATTAAAAATTTCGCTATCATCATATACGGCATTATCCATTGTCTTTACCCTTACTACATACTGTCCATTAGGTACACTTGAAGGAATACTCCATGAATACGAACCATTATTTGCTGTCGGTCTTACTATTATTGTCTCAAGAGTTTCTCCATCAGTATGGTAAAGCGTTATCTTTACCTGACTATCCATTGCTCCTGTCTTAGTCCATCTTATCGTATAAGAATGACTGTCTCCTTTATACCATGTTTCTCTACTAGGAGAGGTTACATTTATTGATGCTGCGGGCGCATTGGCGATAGTAAAAACAGCACTTTCTCCGTAAACGGCATTATCCATAGTTTTTACTCTTACTACATACTGACCTGCATGAACGCTTGTCGGAATACTCCATGAATACGAACCATTATTTGCTGTTGGTCTTACTATTATTGTCTCAAGAGTTTCTCTGTCAGTATGGTAAAGAGTTATCTTTACCTGACTATCCATTGCTCCTGTCTTAGTCCATCTTATCGTATAAGAATGACTGTCTCCTTTATACCATGTTTCTCCCGAATGTGGGGAAGTTACTGTTATTGTCTGTGAAAAACATAGTACCCCCATAATCATTACTACAAAAAACAAAAATAATTTTTTCTTCATGATCTTTTACCTCCTTTATTTGTTAATATAATAACCTTATCAAATTCTATGCCACAATCTCTTTTGCGATAAAAAAGCTTAATTCTATTCTTTCTTCAGGAAAACAACTTTTTCATTTTTTTATAATTTCGACATTATTGTTATATTAACAACGAAATTGTTAAGCTTTTCAATTAAATTCTTTTATTTCGAAACAGTACTATAAGCTTATAATCAGAGTTATCAATTTTATTCTATATAAATCTGTTGAAAGAGAAAAAGCGACACCTCATATATATTCACTTATATTAATTATTCCTTTAGTATTAGTTAGCAAAACTTTAACTCCCTTATAGTCGAACAATTTTAACCGGAGTAATCTTATCTTCCCTTTTTTATCAATCTTAGGGATATTGTTTTCCTGCTTTTTACTCAAAAAAATATTATTCTTTATTATTAGTCGGTAATTTAGTTATACAATTAACAAAACGGTCAAATCCTTTTAAATATTCTTTATTATATTAAAGGGTGTTACATATAAATTTTTTAACATGGTTAATTATTGCAGGCTCACAATGATTTTAAAAAACTGTGATAAAAATACAAATATTTTTGAGCCTACTTAAATATATTTTTTTTAAACATTAAAATTAACTATAATTCAATCTTAATTGTATTAACTGCGGGAGCAAAACGAATTTTACTTTCCAAAACCCCTGTTTTAGCAATTACAATAAGTTTAGGACATACTCTTTTATGGATACCGAAAAATAATTTTTATGTGCTTAATTTAATTTCCCCTTTACAAATATTAGCACAATGATTTGATTTGTCTGTTTCCAATCGAATATCTTTTCCCTTTTTATCTTTACTCTTATTTTTTATTTTTTACCGCATTTTCTTCTCTTTCTCATTCTTTAAACATTATTAAAAACAAACTATTTCACTTCCCCTTATTAATTATCAGAACCTGAGTTAAATTTTGTTTTATTTATAATTGTTTTCTTTGTCTTTATCTTTTTTAAAGGAGATACCGATAGCTTTGTAATAGTAAAAACTCCGCTATCATCAGAATATTTACCATCCTTTGTTCTTATCCTGATAAAATATTTACCCGAGGGAATAGTTGCGGGAATCTTCCACTTATAATCTTTTGCACTGGTTGGATATCGTCTTGTTATAATAGTTTGCAATTTTTTATTATCCGCTCTGTAAAGAGAAAGCTCAATGTAAGGATCAAGCTTTGACAATGACATTGTAAACCATCCGATATCATATTTCAGACCTTGATACCATTTAAAGCCTTTTTCAGGGGTTTGTAATTTTAAGGTAGGTGGAATATCAAGTATATAAAAAACATCACTGAAAGCAGAGACTCTCCCATCCGTGGTTATTACTTTAACAACATACTGTCCTTCAGGTATTGAAGAAGAAATATTCCATCTATAATTACCACTGTTCCGCACTCTTCTTGCAATTTCGGTTTGTAAAGTTCTTTTATCAGGCTTAAATAAAAATATGTTCACATATCTGTCCATGGAAAACAAACGCATCCAGGCTATGTCAAGCACATCCAATCCTTTATAAAATTTTTGATTTTTATAAGGAGCTTGAATAGCTATGGCAGGTGCAGGCTCTTTAACAGTAAAGTATCCGCTGTTCCCTGAAACAGCAGTATTAGTCCCTACTATTTTTATATAATAGGAGCCCGGTTTTAAATTTGTCGGAACTAACCATTTGTAATTTCCATTATTAAAAACATTATTTCCTATGTCCAGCACTTTCCCTTGTTTATCACACAAATAGATATTAATATGAGAAATAATGTGTTTTTTAATTGTCATTTTCCATTTTACCGGAACATATGATTCCCAAGTCCAAACACTTCCTGATTTGGGAGAAACCACATTAATTCTACCCGCAGAATAGAGCACACTTCCTAACACAAAGAGGACCAACAAACTTACAAAAATTTTTTTGTTCATTTTAACCTCCTAATAAAAAGCTATCAAATACCATGCCAAAAAAAGATACCTCTCCATAAATAAATTTATTGTTTTTACTATTACTTTCTTTCAGGGCAATCTTTACCTCAAGTATCTATCGCCATTTATGTCGATATGCATACATTTTTGTCAATTTTAAAAGTTCAATTACTTCTTAACTGATTTTCAAAATATTCTTAATTTCCTGTCCACACTTTAAGAAAATGCGTCTTTTGGATTATATAAATTTAAAAAAAGAAAATTAATCTATGGCTTGCTGCTACTACCATTAAGTTTTTTATTTTTAAAATATTGGATTTATTGCTTTCTCTTGCACTATTATAAAGGTAAACTTTCATTTAAATTCATACATCTTTCAGTGAATGGAACCATGGAGTTCTCTTACAAAATGAATCTTTCCAGACCCCGGAAGGAGTAAGTATATCATGGTGAGTCATTCCTTTTGTCCGTATATAGAATCTTAATTTTGCAGCATCGGATATTTTTGTTCCTATATTTCTAATTCCCACAAAAATATTACTTCTAAAAAAGGTTCCTATACTTTCTTAAATTAAATTTGTTTTCAAAATATCATGCCATAATAATTCTGTATCATAAAAAGTTATTAATATTTACTAATAGAGCAATGAACCATCATCATGTAACACGACAATATTGTCGTTCAGGGAACAAAATTGTAAGCAAATTGATTAACAAAAAACCATGTTTTTAACTCTGAACTTTATCTCTCTTTTTACTTTTTCTCACAAGATACAACCCTATGATAATAACAAATATCACTATGGTATTTGTTGCAATCTCTTTTATGTATAAATCCATGGAATCGGGGGTAATATTTTCTATAGGTTTTGCGGATAAAATTAAAATTTTTCTGACACTTGATATTATCCCTATAATTAAAAAGGGCTCCACATTAATATTCTTTGTTTTAAGATAATCATAAATAAGCCACAGAACTTCGAGAATAATCATTGCAAGAAGAAGTTCATGCAAAATAATCACGGAACTTTCAATTAAATCTTTCGTTTCCACATATTTGTTTATCCCTTTTATAATGGAATGAATAACAACCGCAAAAGCGGTAATCAGAAGAACAAAAGCTATAAAAACATGGATATAATCATCAATTTTTTCAAGAAAACTAACAATCTTTTTTGAAAGCATATTTTTTAATAACAAATTAAGAAACAAATGTCAAATAAGCGAACTATTTTCTTCCATATTACTTGTTCTGATAATTAACAACCGTCTTTTTTGATATTCTGTCCCTGTAAATTTCAGGGACAAAAGTGAACTTATTTAATTTTATAATATTTATCAGGTTTATGTTATAATATCACTTTTATGAAATACGGATATTTTCTATCATATAATTAAAATATAAAAAATCGGAGAAGGGAAATCATTATGAAAAAAATTAGGAATATTGCAATTATCGCACATGTTGATCATGGAAAGACAACTTTGATTGATGCGATTTTAAAACAAACGGGTGTTTTCAGACAGAATCAGAAGATTGAAGAGAGGGTAATGGATTCAAATACTCTTGAAAAGGAGAGGGGGATAACGATTTTTTCAAAAAACGCATCATTTTTTTATAAAGATTATAAGATAAATATTGTGGATACTCCCGGGCATGCTGATTTTGGCGGAGAGGTTCAAAGAATCCTGAATATGGTGGATTCAGTTTTATTATTGGTAGATGCTTTTGAGGGTCCGATGCCTCAGACAAAATATGTTCTGAAAAAATCTCTTGAAAAAGGGTTGAATCCCATTGTTGTGATAAATAAGATTGACAGAGTTAATGCAAAACCCGAGGAGGTTTTGGATGCTGTTCTTGATCTGTTTATAGAATTAAATGCAAATGATAATCAACTTGATTTTCCCGTTGTTTATGCCACTGCAAAGGATGGAATAGCAAAATATGAGCTTTCCGATTCAAACAATGACTTAACTCCGCTCTTTGAAACAATAATATCCAATGTAAAGGAACCGGAAGGAGATGTTAATAAACCTCTTCAACTCTTAATTTCAACTATCGGATATGATAATTACATAGGTAAAATAGGGACGGGGAAAATTATAAACGGTAAAGTAAAAAAGGGGGAAGAGGTATTACTTATCAATAAAAAAGAGGAAAAACTATTATTTAAAATTTCGGAAGTTTTTACTTATAGCGGAATAAAAAGGGTGAGCATAAAGGAGGCTCATGCGGGAGACATTGTATCCATAGCAGGGACAAATTCAATAGATATAGGAAACAGTATAACGGACAAAGAACACCCTGTCTTATTGCCCTCCATTGATATTGATGAACCGACAATGGCGATGACCTTTATGGTAAATGATTCCCCGTTTGCGGGTAAAGACGGGAAATATATCTCATCAAGACAAATCCTTGAAAGGCTTGAAAGGGAGCTTTTATCAAATGTAAGCTTAAAACTTGAAGAAACGGAATCAAAAGGGGCTTTTATTCTGAAAGGGAGAGGAACACTGCAATTGTCAATATTAATTGAAAATATGAGAAGAGAGGGATATGAATTTCAAGTTTCAAAACCGAAAGTGATTTATAAAAATATAGACGGAAAACAGTATGAACCTATGGAACTTGCGGTTATAGATGTCGCCGAGGAGTATTCGGGCGTTGTTATCGAAATGTTCGGATTAAGAAAAGGGGAGCTTCAAAATATGATTCATTATAACAATGGTTATATAAGGCTGGAGTTTAAAATTCCGGCGAGAGGTCTTATTGGGTTAAACGGAGAATTTTTAACGGCAACAAGAGGAACCGGAATATTAAATCATACTTTTCTTAAATATGAACCGGACAAAGGGGAGATAAACAAGAATCAAAAAGGGGTTCTTGTATCATTGACAGCCGGAACATCGGTGGCTTATGCCCTGTTTAATCTTCAAGCAAGGGGAACTATGTTTATAAATCCGGGAGTGGCTGTTTATCCGGGTTTGATAATAGGGGAACATAGTAAAGATAATGATTTAACCGTTAATGTGTGTAAAACAAAAAAGCTGACTAATATGAGAGCCGCAGGCTCCGATGATGCCATTAAGCTTAATCCCCCGAAAAGATTTACTTTAGAGCAAGCTCTTGAATATATAGAAGATGATGAGCTTTTGGAGATAACACCAAAAAATATCAGAATGAGAAAAAAAATATTGGATGCGAATAAGAGGAAAAAAAACATTAGATTTGAAAAAGCGGTGTAAACACGCTTGATCTGTTTATTCCAAATATATTAACAATATATCTATTATTATTTTCATTAAAAAATTTTAAAAAGGCTTCTTTAAAAAACAATTAAATAGTGATAATATTATTAATGTAGGAGGAGATATGAGGAAGAATATCAAAACTTTTATAATAATTTTGTTTTTACTATTTTCATCCTCTTTAATAAATGCGGATCGAAAAAAGAATATAAAAACAAAAATAAATAATGTTAGAACGCTGCATTATGACCTGAATCTTATTGTAAAACCGGAACTTAAGTATCTTTCGGGGTCTCTTGAAATGAATTTCCATCAGGTTAAAGAAGCTTTTTTTCTCCTTGATAAACGAGCAATGATTTCAAGGATTACTACGGACAGCACTAAAACAAGGATTAAACTTATAAAGGATATGAATACAATAAAGAAATTGAAATTTAATAGTGAGATAAAGATAGAGGATATATTAAATAATGTAAAAATTTATCTTGTTTATCTTGACGATGAAAAAGATAATTTCTCAAAACTTACGATAGATTACAGAATAATATATAGCGGCAATACAAACAATCGAATGGATTTCTCTCATCTTGAAATTCAAGGAAATAATTCGGGAATAATCAATAAAAAGGGGATATATCTTGTCGGTGGAAGTTATTGGTATCCCTATTTTCCTGGACCTTTGGGGACTTACAAACTGAAGGTTAATATATCCAAACCTTACTCTGTTGTATCGGAAGGAGAGATGACTATGCTTGATCAAGGTTTAAACAGAGTTTTTTCCTTTAATGTTTTTTATCCTCTTGAATTTCTTGACCTTGTCGGGGGGGATTATATTGTAAATGAAGAAAGTTATAAAGGGAAAAAGATAGGAACATATTTCTTTCTTCCCGACTCCAAATATTCCGATATGTATATAAAAAAGACAAAAGAATTTTTGGATCTTTATGAAACTTTGTTTACTCCCTACCCTTTTACAAAATTCTTAATAGTTGAAAATTTTCTTCAGACGGGTTACGGAATGTCCTCTTTTACACTTCTCGGAAACAGAGTTATCCCTCTTCCGTTTATTGTTACAACCTCTCTCGGTCATGAGATTTTACATAATTGGTGGGGTAATTCCGTTTATGTTGATTATTCTCAAGGAAATTGGTGCGAAGGGCTTACGGTTTTGTATGCGGATTATTATTATGCGAATCAAAGAAACAAAGGAAAAGATTATAGGTTTCAGATATTAAAGGATTATTATTCTTATGTAAACAATGACAATGAGATTGCAATAAAAGATTTTTTATCAAGGACAAATCCTGCCGATAGAACAATAGGTTACGGCAAGAGTATGATGTTTTTTTATATGTTAAGAAATTTAATCGGTAAAGAAAACTTTGAACAGGGATTAAAAGAATTTGCCGTAAAATACAGATTTAGGAAAGCTTCTTTTTCCGATATTAAAAATATTATGGAGAAATATTATAAACAAGACCTGGGATGGTTTTTCGAGCAGTGGATAAACAGAAAGGGAGCGATTCAATTAAAAATAGAATTATTAAACAAGAGAAAAAGAGTAAAGGAATATATAGTGGAGATTAGAATATCTCAGCTTCAAGAGGGTCCCCCCTATATTTCAGATATCCCGACAAAAATAACCTCTGCAAACGGAGAAAGTATAAAATATAATATAAAAATTAATGAAAAGGTTCAGGAGATAAAGCTTGCTTTTAACCAAAATCCTGTTACCATACAGTTTGATCCTGACTATGAGTTATTCAGAAAACTTTATAAGTCCGAAGTCCCCCCCTCAATCTCCATTTTCATTGGTAAAGATCCCGTCTCCATAGAAACATCGGGAAGCAGATTTGCCGAGAGAATAAAAAATAATTTTCCGAATAAAAAAATTCAACCTGACGGGTTAAACAAAGTAATAATTAACCCTTCTTTTGAGGTTATGAAAGAAAAATTGAGCAGAGCCGGATTCTATGTAAAGGGAAACAAAGTGGAAATAAACGGATATTATTATGATATAAGAGAGCTTAATATTGTTTTAACGAATAAAGAGGGGGATTTGTTTTACCTTTTGATATACTCGACTAATTTTGATTTTCCCGAAAAAACACTGTATAAAATTACCCACTATGGTAAATACGGAGTTCTTATTTGGGACAAAAACCTAACTCTTATTAAAAAGGTTCTACTCAAACCGAGAGTTTTTCCTTTAAGGATTAACTTGGGTAATTAAAAAATATAAGATATTTAATCTCACCTTTCAACGGTTTATTCTATTTTTGTCTTAAACCTTTCTTAATACAAAAGATAGTTTATCATCTTGTTTTATGGCATTTGTAATTTCAAACTTGTTATTTTCCTTGACAAAAAACGGTTTTTTTTATATGCTTGATAACAATTTATTTTATTATGGAAGGGAAAATGAATAAAAAAACATTTCCGAAAGGTATTCATCCTCCTGATAAAAAGGAGCTTTCTAAAGATTTTAAAACAGAGTTTTTTCCGGCTCCCTCTACAATCGTTATACCTCTTCATCAACATATCGGAGCTCCCGCAGAACCGCTTGTCAACAAAAAAGACAGGGTTCTGAAAGGGCAAAAGATAGGTGAAGCCAAAGGATTTATATCAGCCCCGATTCATGCGTCCGTATCGGGAACAGTTAAATCGATTGAGCCTCATCTTACTCCGAGTGGGAAAAAAATTATGTCTGTTATCATAACTAATGATGGAGAAGATGAAATTCATCCGGACATTAAGCCATTAAAAGATGATATTTCATCATATTCTCCCGAAGAGGTTAGAACAGCTGTCCGAGATGCCGGAATCGTTGGTTTGGGTGGAGCTGCATTCCCCACTTCGGTGAAACTTTCACCCCCCAAGGAATTTCCTGTTGACACTGTAATACTCAATGGTGCCGAATGCGAGCCTTATCTTACAACAGACTACAGGTTGATGCTTGAAAAAACCGATGAACTTATTATCGGTGCAGAGATTCTTAAAGAAACTGTCGGAGCCTCTAAAATCTATATTGGAATTGAAGATAATAAAGAGGATTTGATTTCTCTTTACGCTGAAAAATTGAAAGGAAGAGCTGATTTTGAGGTTGCCCCGTTAAAGACAAAGTATCCTCAAGGGGGAGAAAAAATGTTGGTAAAAGCTATTCTCGGAAGAGAAGTTCCGACCGGCGGACTTCCTTTTCATGTCGGAGTTCTCGTTCAAAATGTGGGCACAACCTATGCTGTTTATGAAACACTGAAAACAGGAATGCCCCTTATTGAAAGAGGACTAACCATTACCGGAGAAGGGATAAAAACACCTAAGAATCTGTCTGTCAGAATAGGAACTATGTTTAAGGATATTGTTGAATTTTCCGGCGGATATGCGGGGAATCCCGGCAAACTTATAATGGGCGGCCCCATGATGGGAATTTCCCAATATACTGACAATGTTCCCGTTATAAAAGCTACTTCGGGAATTCTTGTTCTTCCCGATGAAGAGATTCCACATAAAAAAGAGTATCCTTGTATAAGCTGTAATTCTTGTGTTGATCATTGCCCTATGAACCTTGTTCCTACAAGAATAGTGAAGTTAGCACAGAATAAACTATTTGAAGAATCTAAAAAATGGGGACTTCTTGATTGTATTGAATGCGGAACCTGTTCTTATGTGTGCCCCGCGAATATCCCTCTCGTTCATTGGATTAGATACGGTAAAAACGAATTAATGAAATTAAGAAAAAAATCGGAGAAATAAGATGGAAAAACAATATGCAAGTGATTTTAAAATATCCTCTTCTCCCCATTTGAGAGGGAAAGAGAGTGTCCCAAAAATTATGTATTGGGTAGTTGGTATTCTAATGCTTCCCGTTGCATCCTCGATTTATTTTTTCGGAATGAATGCTGTCCGAATTCTCCTTATCTCCGTTATTGTTTCTCTTTTGACCGAATATATATTTCTTGTGTCAAGAAAAAAAGATATATCATTGCTTTTCGATGGATCTGCTATCATTACGGGTATCCTTCTTGCACTTACTTTACCTCCGGGACTCAAAAGTTCTTATGTTGTGATAGGAGCCTTCGTATCAATAGCTCTCGGAAAACAGGTTTTCGGAGGACTCGGCTATAACATGTTTAACCCCGCTCTTGTCGGGAGGGCTTTTCTTCAAGCATCTTTTCCCGTTGCGATGACAACCTGGATTCCACCTGTAATACAAAAGATGGTTGATGCAAAAACATTTGCAACCCCTCTCGGAGGTTTTAAATTCTCCCATATTTTAACCCCTTATAAAAATCTTCTTATCGGCAATACCGGAGGTTCTTTGGGAGAAACATCGGCTATTCTTTTAATAGTCGGGGGAATTATCCTTTTAATAAAAAAATATATTGACTGGAAAATTCCTACGGGAATTTTATTAACGGTTTTTGTTTTAGAGGGAGGTTTATATCTTATTAATCCCGAAAAATATGCGAACCCTCTGTTTCATATTTTAGCGGGCGGTCTTTTACTCGGAGCTTTTTTTATGGCAACCGATATGGTTACATCTCCGATTACACCGAAAGGGACATGGATATATGCTGTCGGAATAGGTGTTCTTGTCGTATTAATAAGAGTATTCGGAGGGTTACCCGAAGGGGTAATGTATTCAATTTTAATAATGAATGCGTTTGTTCCATTGTTAAATAGATATACAAGACCCAAAATACTCGGCGAAGGGGGTAAAAAATGAAATCAAGAATCTATATGGTTTTTGTATTGACTTTTGTTGCGGTTATTTCAAGCGGCCTCCTTGCTTATTTTGCGGTTTATACTCAACCTTACATTGAAAAAAACAAGAAGAAAGAGATAGACAAGGCGATAATGGAGGTTATTCCCGGAGTAAAACAAAGTGAGCCCATAGTTAATGAAAGTAAATTCAAAATTTTTAAAGGGCTTGATGAAAAAGGGGAAATTATAGGTTATGCCGTTTATACCATTGGAACCGGTTTTCAGGATATGATTACCGTTATGTTCGGCATAGATAAAGATTTGAAAACTCTCTTTAGCCTTAAAGTCCTTGATCAAAAAGAGACTCCGGGGCTTGGAGCCAAGATAACGGATGATACTGAATTTTTAAGATTTTGGAAGAATAGAAATATAGAAGAAGGGATTAGATTGGCTAAACATCTAAAAGAGATGAAAGAATTAAAAATTAATGAAGTTAATGCTATTTCAGGAGCAACAATCTCTTCGAGAGCGGTCGTTAAAATAATTAATGATGCTCTGCAAAAAGTTAAAAAGGAGGTCAAATAATGGCTTCTAAAGAAAATAGTTATTTTTCGGATTTTATAAAAGGTTTATGGAAGGAAAATCCCGTTCTTGTTCAATTTCTCGGGATGTGTCCCACGCTTGCCGTTACAAATGCGGTCGTAAATGCCATAGCAATGTCCGCGGCTGTTATTTTTGTTCTTGTGGCTTCGGCGATAATAATCTCCCTAATTAGAAAATTTATCCCGGCGCAAGTGAGAATAGCGTCTTTTATTGTTGTAATAGCCACCTTTGTTACCATGGCTGACCGATATCTTGCCGCATTTTATCCTGAGCTTAGTAAAGCTCTCGGTCCTTTCATCCCTCTTATTGTTGTTAATTGTATAATCCTCGGAAGGATGGAGGCTTTTGCTTCTAAAAATAATGTTGGTCGCTCTATTCTTGATGCTCTCGGTATGAGTTTCGGTTTTGCGATAGGCTTATTATTAATGAGCACTTTCAGAGAGATTCTCGGGAATGGAACATGGCTCGGTTATGAAGTTCTCGGAAATTGGTGGGATAAATGGATGGTTATGATTCTTCCTCCCGGAGCATTTCTCACACTCGGAACAATAGTAGGTGTCTCAAAATTCCTGCAGACTAAATTTAAAAAGGCATAAGGAGGTTGTAAATGAATTTATTAATAATTTTTATCTCTGCATTACTGATAAATAATTTTGTTCTCTCCTATTTCCTCGGGATATGTCCTTTTCTCGGAGTTTCAAATAAATTAAGCTCTGCTGTTTCGATGGGAATGGCGGTTACTTTTGTTATGACGATTACAGCTGTTGTTACATGGCCTATATATCATCTTATTCTTGTCCCCTATCATTTGGAATTTCTTGAAATTGTCTCTTTTATACTTGTTATCGCAGCACTTGTTCAATTCGTTGAGATGTTTATAAGAAAAACATCCGAATCATTGTATGAAGCGCTGGGGATATATCTTCCGTTAATAACAACTAATTGCGCTATCCTTGGTTTTGCTTTAATAGCCGTTCTAAAAAACTATACATATTTGGAAACGATTGTATTCGGAGTTGCCGCAGGACTCGGATTTACTCTTGCCCTTGTTATTATGGCGGGGATAAGGGAGGAACTTGATTTTGCGGATGTTCCCGAATCTTTGAAAGGACCCGGGATAACTCTTCTTGTCGCTGGAATACTTGCCCTGTCTTTTATGGGTTTTGCAGGACTTATAAAGTGAGGTTAAAATGTCTGTATTAATAATATCAATAATAACGCTGGGAGCACTTGCTTTACTTTTTGCAGTGATTCTTGCCATAGCCGATATTAAATTAAGAGTTGAAGTAGATCCTAAAATAGAGGAGATAGACGGGATTTTACCGCAGGCAAATTGCGGTGGATGCGGATACCCTGGTTGTAAAAATTATGCGACTGCTATCGTGAACAAGGGAGAGGATATAAACAAGTGTGCCCCCGGAGGTCAGGAAATAACCGATTTGATTGCTAAGATAATGGGACTTGAAGCAACGGCTACCGAAAAAGTGGTTGCAAGAGTTCATTGCAGAGGAACCGAGGAAGCCGCTAAAAGAAAAGGGGTATATGAAGGAGTTAAAACATGTCGAGCGGTTGCATTGGTAGGCTCGGGAGACAAACTTTGCGATTGGGGTTGTCTCGGATACGGAGATTGCGAGGAGGAATGTCCTTTTGACGCTATCACAATGACTGACGAGGGTTTACCATATGTTGACGAAGAAAAATGCACGGGATGCGGAATATGTGTTGATGTTTGCCCTAAAGATATACTCGAGCTTCATCCTATTGATGAAAATATTATGATTTTTTGCAGATCTCAGGATCCTCCGAAACAATCAAGGGCTGTATGCAAAAACGCTTGTATCGCATGTAATATATGTGTAAGGAAATGCCCGACAGGGGCTCTTGAAATGGGAAATAATTTGGTTGAAGTTGTTGAACCTGAAAAATTCACAGAAGAGTGTTACGGAGGAATAGATAAATGTCCTACGGGAGCGATTAATTTTGTTCATCCCGAAAAAATTAAAAGAGAAAATAAAACAGTTGAAATAATAATAAAGAAAAAGGAATGAAAAAAGAGGAAGGAATAATCACACGAATAGAGGGTAAATTCGCTTATGTAAAACCTTCTGATCCGGCTCTGTGTAAAAAATGCTCCCTTTCCGCATTATGCGCAATGAATTCATCTCAAGAGATTAAGATGATAAATATTGCAGGTGCAAAGGAAAAAGATAGTGTTATTTTTGATTTGGATTTTGATGAATTAAACACAAGATTTATTAAATTCTTAACCTTTGCCCTTTTTATGCTACTCGCAGGTCTTTTGATAGGATATGTGATAGGTCAAAAAACAGGTATTCAAAAAGAGGTATTATCTGTAATGGGCGGAGGTTTATTCTTATTCTTCGTATATTTAATCTATAATAATAAAGAAAAAGATGAGAAAAAATTACCAAAAATCGTAGAAATACAAAAGGAGGAATAAAATGGGAATTACAAGAAGAGATTTTTTAAAAGTATTGGGAGTTTCGACGCTACCTTTGTTAAACTTTAAAAATATTATAAATGACAACAAGGAGTTGGAATTCAAAATTATAACGGCAAAACCCGTTGAATCATTGGTTTTATTATTAAATCAATTAAAAAACTCGGGTGAAAAGAATATATCTTTATACGGAGTAAACGGAGAAGCCTTAAATATCCTGAAATATGTTCTCAACAGAACCAAAAGCGGTATATATAAGGGAGGATCTAACTCTTTATGGAATTCCTCTTTGATGGCTGTTCTGGAAGTTAAAAGAGTTGCATATACAAAACCGGGATTTACAATGTTATCCGACAATAGAATTCTCGACCCGAGAACCGGAGCCTTTTCAAATATAGCAGGAAAAATATATTCCGAGGATAAAGCCGACTATGAAATCACATTAAAAATAAGCTCTATTGCCGATAAGACTGTAAAAAAACCGGGGACAAAAGCTAAAATCTTGATAAACGGAAGAACGAAAGGTTTTATTAACCTAAGTAAGAATGAAAAACTCTCATTTTCAACAAATCTCGGAAAAATTAAAATAGTATCCGAATCGGGTAAAGTCAGAGTTGAGGAAAGTTCTTGTAAACATAAAATTTGTATGCATAGAGGTGCTATATCAAATGGCGGAGAGAAATTAATTTGCGCACCCCAAAAAGTTATTGTGGAGGTTGTAGGAAAATCCATAGTTGACTCGATTGTAGGTTAACAAAATTTAATGAACAAATCTTTATCTCTTGTTTTCATAATATTGGTAAGTATTATTTCATTTTCTTCCGATTTTAATAAATATTTTGAAAATAACACATTATTTATAAATCTTACTCATTCGGGAAATGCAATAAGGGAAGAATATTCAATAAAAAATTTCAGACAAACGGATTTTTGGGCAGGTCCGTTAAACAATATCATTGATGATATGGCTTTGGGCAAATATAAATTCGAGGTTTATGACAATGATTCAAATAAACTTATTTATTCCACATCTTATTCATCACTTTTTAGCGAATGGCAAACTATCGAAGAATCAAAAAGACTTTATAAAAGTTTTGAAGAAACAGTCAAAATCCCTTTTCCGAAAAAAACAGTTAGGATAAAAATACTCTCAAGAGATAAAAAAGGAAGATTTAAACAGGTTTTTTCCTTTGATTTTAATAAATCAAAGGATATTATTAGTAAGGAAATACCTTTAAACCATAGAATAATAAAATTCGGTAAAATAAAAGATTGTAATAAAGCGGTTGATATTTTAATTATTGGAGAAGGATATTTAAAATCTGATAAAAATAAGTTTAAAAAAGATTTTTACAAGTTCTCAAAAGAGTTTTTTTCCATTAGCCCTTATAAAAATAACCGAGATAAAATCAATATCAGAGGGTTGTTTATCCCTTCGCAAGAGAGAGAACCGGATGATCCCGAAAGAGATATTTATCATAGGACAATGTTTGACACTACCTTTTATACTTTTAAATTACCCCGATATCTTAATTCGTTCTCAATTCATAAACTTTATTTTTTTGCTTCTGCTGTTCCTTATGATACTATAATGATTATGGTAAACACAAAAAAATATGGAGGAGCGGGAATTTATAATTTTTATTCTATATTTCCCTCAGACAACAAGGCTTCAAAATATGTTTTTCTTCATGAATTCGGACATAATTTCGGAGGTCTGGGAGATGAATATTATTCATCAAAAGTAACTTATTCCGATTTTTATCCGAAAGGGGTTGAACCATGGGAGCCTAACATAACCGCTTTATTAAGTAAAAAAGTGAAATGGCAAAAATTTATTACAAAAAACATCCCCGTTCCCACACCTGATATAAAAAAATACAGAGATAAAGTCGGCGCTTTCGAAGGAGCGGGATATGTGGCGAGAGGATTATACAGACCTACGAATAATTGCATTATGTATAATAAAGATGCGGGTAAATTTTGCCCTGTTTGTGAGCATGCGATTAAGCGAAGAATAAAATTTTATTCAGATGAAAAATATAAATAAGGAAAAAAAATGATAATACAGTGTCCGAATTGCGGAGTTGATCAAGAGTTTGATAAGGATTACCCTTATTGTTCCAACTGCGGATTATATCTTAATCCTGATGAAAAGAAAAAGAGAAAAAACACTGCGGGAGAAAACATAAAAGGGGTGGGGATAATTATGTTTTTTCTTTTTATTTTACTATTCTTTTTCGTATCAAGATTTTACGGAGGAGCGGGAATGATAATCTCTTTTCTCGTTTTTCTTCTCGGTGTTGTCCGTAAAAACAATGAAAAAGATAAAAAAATGCCTGAAAGTGATGGTTAAAGATAATAAATATTATCCGATATGAATTTGATGATATCCATATTATGAGATATGAAAATCAAAGTGAAGCCATAAGTTTTTTTTAGTCTGAGAATAAGTTCTATGATTTGAGCTTGTAATATAACATCAAGACCTCTTAATACTTCATCCATAACTATAAGCTCCGGCATCAGTATAAGAGCTCTTGCAATCGATATTCGTTGTCTTTGTCCTCCGCTCATCTCATACGGGTATCTTTTCAGAAAATCCTCCGTTAAACCGACAGCTTCAAGAGCTTCAACCACTTTACCCCTTTTATAAGGAAGTTTATGAATTATGTAAGGCTCTTTCATGATAAATTCAACATTATATTTTGGATTAAAACTTGAAGAGGAGTTTTGTAAAACTATCTGAATCTTTTTTCTGAAAGCTTTCATATTATGCTTCATCCATTCGGAGACTTTCACCCCTTTAAACAGAATATCTCCCGTATCCAGTTTTTCAAGACCCAATAAAATTTTTGCAAGAGTGGATTTTCCTTTTCCCGAAGGACCGACAATTGAAAAAATTTCTCCTGTCTTAACCTTAAAATTTACATCTTTCAAGATTATCTTATCTTCGTATTTTTTTGAAAGATTAATTACCTCTATAATCGATTCTTTATTTCTCACTTAAGTAATTCTTCCCTTTTAAATTCCCTTTTCATGGAAAATTCACTCATATCAAAGGAAAAACTATTGTCCATAATATAATTAGCCAGTAATTTCCCTGTTGCAGGTCCTAACATAAAACCGTGTCCGCTCATTCCTCCCGCAATAAAGTATCCCTCTATATCCGTTTTATCTATAATCGGATTACCGTCAGGAGTCATTGTGTATGAACCCGCCCATTGTCTTAACACCTGTGCTTTTTTAATATCGGGAACTAATCTGACAGCTCTTCTGCTCATCTCATACAAAAACTCAAAAGATTCATTAGTTGATTTCCCCGGATGACTCGGTTTCGGGGTATAGCATCCTATTATTTGTCCGTTTAATCTCTGATTGAAATAACAACCGTCTTTTCTATAATCAACAAGCATCGGATCAAAAAACTTTTTCAATCGAGTTGTTATAAATGCTTCATGCTTTTCAGGTGCAAAGGGGAGGGGATAATCTATTGTCATTGACAGGTCTCCGGCCCAGGGACCTGCGGCATTTATAACAATATCACTTTCTATTATTTTTCCGTCTTTAAGTTTAACCCCTTTAATTTTACCTCCCTTTTCCAATAATGTTTCAACTTCAGTGTCCATTCTAATTTCCCCTCTGTTTTTTATTATCCCTTTAAAGTATCCTTTTAAAACAAGAAAAGGGTAAGCCTGCCCGTCTTCATTTGAATAAGCTCCTCCTATAACTCCGTCGGTATTCATCTGCGGAACAAGTTTTTTAATCTTTCGGGGATCCAGATAATCGACTTTTATTCCGAAATTTTTTTGAAGTTCTATATTCTTTTTAAAAATTTTCACCTCATCATCGGTAAAAGCAAGAAGGAGGTAACCTGTTTGAGCATATTCAACCGAAAAACCGAATTCTTTTTCCATCTCTTTAAAAAGCCTGACACTTTCCATTGCAAGTTTAATTGTTCCCGGAGTGGAAAATTGTTGTCTGATTCCCCCTATACATCTACCGGTGGAACCGCTGCCAATATGGCTTTTTTCAAGCAGCAGGATTTTTTTCTTTTTAGAAAGATAGTATCCTGTTGATAAGCCTAATATTCCGCCTCCAACTATTATAGCATCATATTTTTCCATTAATCACCTCGTCAATATAATATGATTTTAATAAAAAACAGAGATTAATTCAATAAAACAAGAAACAAATTAACTTTAATTGATACGATTCATTCTATGAATTAAAATATGCGAATAAGTAAATTTGGAGATATTATCTGATTTTTGATATAATTCCAGTATGAAGGATAATATTAAATATGAGATAAAAAATTACTTTTTTATTGTTATAGGGTCACTCATTTTAGCACTCTCATATGCTCTGTTTATAATCCCTTTCCATATTGTTCCCGGAGGTGTTTCAGGGATCGCTATTATATTAAACTACTTTTTCAAAACTCCTGTTGGAATCGTAACAATAATATTAAATCTTCCCATACTATATATTGGGGTAAAAAAACTCGGGAGAGATTATGGAGTTAAATCAGTGGTCGGGATTGCTCTGTCATATCTTACAATAGATTTGTTTTACGAACTTCTGGGTTTTAAAAATATACACGCAACTAACAACGAGATTCTTGCAGCAATTTACGGTGGTGTTTTGCTTGGGGTAGGCTTAGGTATCGTTTTCAAAGGGAGAGCTTCCACCGGAGGAACGGATGTTATAGGGATGATAATCAACAAATATACGGGAATAAGTATAGGTATGGCTATTTTATTTATTGATTCTATCATAATATCAGGATCCGGCTTTGCTTATAAAAGCCTTGAAGCCCCCCTTATAGGATATCTTACCCTTTTCGTATCAAGTAAAGCGATTGATTTTATACTCGAAGGGTGGAATTATGCTAAAATGGCTTTTATAATCACGGATAAGGATGAAGAGGTCAGAAAATTGATTTCTGACACTATTAACAGAAGCGGAACAATTTTTCACGGAGAAACTCTTTATAAAAGGGAGAATAAAAATATTATTATGACAGTTATCACAAGAAAACAGTTTCCCACTCTAAGGCAGGAGATAAGAAAAATTGATCCGGATGCATTTGTTATAATAACAGATGTTTACGAAGTTCTCGGAAAGGGTTTTAGAAAAAGGATATAATTATTTTTTTCTCCAAATCGATTGTTTTCGTTTAACAAGCTCTTCTATGGGAACTCCCAATTTAACAAGGGTGTTTTTTATTGATATTTTAAGATCGGGAATAGATTGATTATAAAGTTCCATAAGCAATGGTTTTGCTTCCGTAATATTCAGCAGGGTAATCAAATCCAATAAAACCACTCTTGTTTCTCTCTTTTGAAAAGGATTTTTCATCTCATTAAGGAGATATTTTTTTATAAACTCCTTTTCCCTTTGTTTTAAAATAGAACTATCTTTTCTCAAAATTTCCCTGACTTTGAATATTATATTTTTATCTGTTTTTAATTTATTTATCGTAAGTATAAGTTCCTCTCTTAGTGTTTTCTTAAATTCAAGGTTTTTATATCTTTTTTCCATCTCTTTTTCAACATCCTTAATCATCCTTATTATATCCGTCATATCTTTTGATAGATTTAACAAAAGCTTTTGTTTATCTTTTAATTCCCCTATTATAAGTTTTTTTTGTTGTTTGGAGGAAAGAGGAAATTCTTTTAGAGTTATTAAGATTAGGATTAGAGCCTGCTCCTCAAATATATCCTCAAACAGTATGAGTAATAAGTCAAGAATGGTGTTTTTTTGTTTTTCGGAAAGAGATTTTTCCGAAAGAAGTTTCCGCATGATAGTTATTACCGTAATGATAACCCCTTTTAAAGACCCTTTTCCCCGTTTTTCCATAAGCTTGTTAAGTAGGGTTATGATATTATCCGTGTTTTCCCCTTTATAATATATTTTTAAAGCCTCCCTTTTGAATTCTGAAGATAAATTTCCGAATAAAAGTTTTTCTATGATTTTACCTGTATTAGGATAATCAACCTTTTTAAGATACTCTGTTAAAGATAAAATAATTTCATCATTTTCCTCTTCAAAAAAATAATCGAGAAGTTCTTTTTGTATTAAAATCTTTTGCTTAATAGCTGTATCAATAATATCTTTTTTTAAACCGGTAGGTAAATTTTTCAATTCCCGAATAAAATCATCCTCTATATTATTATAATATATTTTGAAAAAAGCTTGCTTAACAAGTAAAGGGGTCATTGTTTTAAAAGCATCTTTTAATATCTGAACAACCCACTCCTCCTTTGATTCCGGGAGATGTTTTAATGTAAGGAATTTATTATCATTGGATTCTGAAGAAAAAATACGGATGTAATAATTTTTATATCTCTCTTTCTGAAAAGGAAGATACGCATACGGTTCCATTAAGCTGAAAATTTCATCATATCTTGTCTTCATCTGTTCATAAAAAGAGAGAAGCTCTCTCTCTTTATCCTTGCAACATAGAAACGAGAGGGAATAAACCAATCTGCTCTTGTATTCTATACCAATGTTTTTATCTATCAATTTTTCAATCGTCTTTTTTATAAATTCAAATATTTTTTCATCACAAAGACCTGTTTTTATAATAATCTGTAAAGCGGCTTCCCTAATTTCCTCATTCTCTTCTAATATAAGGGGAAGAACGCAGGGGATAATCTTTTTGTCGGGATTTTCTTCAAAATATTCGCAAGCTTTATAAAACAGAACTTTATCTTCCCTTTCAGATAAAAGAACTCTTAACATTCTTATATTTTTGTTTTTATAAATATTGTTTAATGATTGTTGAATTAGAGACCGGTTCTTACCTGTGTTTTGCTTTTTCAAATTTAATAAAAAAGATTCTGTTTCATATGATATCATATTGGAAATAGTATTGATTGATATCAGATATAATTGTTTGTTATCGGTTTCAATTATAAACTTTTTCAAATATTTAAAAAAAAATTGATCTTTAAGCTCTTTTATTGTTAACAACAATAATTCTTTTAAATAAAGGGGAGTGCCCGAATGAAGCAGTAAATGAGCAACCTCTCTTTTTAATGAATTCGAGTGTTTGATCACTTCCGACAAATCTTTTATAAAATTATCCTTTGAATATTCAAAATAATTGGTTATAAGATGGGTAAATTGTTTTTTCAAGATGGTAGTTTTTTTTCTCCCGCAAGAGTAGCCACATCCATTATTAAGGTTACTTTACCATCTCCCATAATTGTGGCTCCGGATATACCTTTTGTTTTTTTAAGAAAATCACCGAGAGGCTTTATCACTATCTCTTCTTGTCCCAACAGATTATCTACAATCAACCCAATCTTTTTTTCCGCTGATTTTACAACAACAACATAGGGGTTATCCAACTCTTTATCAAAACTTATGTTAAAATATTGATTCACCCTTAATAGCGGAAGAACTTCATCCCTAAGTTTTAAAACCTCTGTTCCCTCAATAGTTCTTATTCTATCTTTTTTTATCCTTATTGTTTCCACGACAACCGCAAGGGGGATTGCAAATCTTTCGGTTGAAACTTTCACCAATAGGGATTGGATTATCGCAAGAGTTAAAGGAAGTTTTAATATCATTTCCGTTCCTTCTCCGGGAGTGGAATCCACATCAATCGCACCATTAATTTTTTTTACATTTGTTTTAACAACATCCATTCCCACCCCTCTTCCCGATACATTGGTTACTTTTTGAGCGGTTGAAAATCCCGGGCTAAATATGAAATTTATTATCTCTTTATTGCTCATTCCCTCTATCTTATCGGGAGTAGTTAAATTTCTTTCAATTGCTTTTTCTTTGATTCTTTCGATGTTCATCCCTTTTCCATCATCTTTAACCGAAATTAATATAAAACTGCCCTCCTGTTTTGCCGTTAACCATATTTTCCCTTTTCGTGATTTCCCGAGCTTTTCCCTTTCTTCGGGAGACTCAAGCCCATGATCTATGGAATTTCTAATAATGTGAACAAGTGGATCATTTAATTCCTCAATCACCGATTTATCAAGCTCTGTTTCTTCGCCCGATATGATTAATTCAACCTCTTTATTCATTTTTCTTGATAAATCACGAACAATTCGTGGGAATTTATTAAAAACCCTCCCTACGGGAATCATTCTCATCTTTAACACGGCAAGCTGTAATTGGGTTGTTATGAAATTCAGATCATCGGCAATTGATACGAGCTGCTCTTCAAGAAGAGCTTCAGTGCCACCGTCCACTCCTGATACTATCCTTTTTACTATATCCACCAATCTGTTTCTTTGAAAAACAAGTTCACCGATTTGATTCATCAGGTTATCAAGTCTGTTGACATCAACCCTGATGGTTTTTGTTTCTATTTTTTCTTTATGCTTTTTTTCCCCTTTCTTCTGCTCTTTTAAAACTTTCTTAAGATCCTCTTCCTTTATTACTTTTTTTTCAACAAGAATCTCTCCGAGTTTTTTTTGTTCTTTATGAGCTTCAAGAATATCCTTAGGGGTCGCTAAGTTTTTTTCAATCAGGATTTCACCGAGCATCTTAGGGGTATCTTCCTCCTCTTTTTTCTCCGCCTCTTTTTTCTCCTCCCCTTTTTTTTCCTCTTTTAAATCGGGCACCTCGGGTATCGCGGGAGTTTCCTCAACCTCTTTATTCTGTTTTTCCTGCTCCTCCTTTAGAACGGTTTCAAGTCTTTTAACTATTTCCTCTATTTCAACATTTTCTTCCCTTGTTTCCGATATACTATCAAAAAGGGCTTTAATCATATCCACCCCTTCCAATATCACATCCATAAGTTTCGGGGTTAATATTATCTCCTCTTTTCTTAATTTATTAAGTATGTCCTCGGTTCTGTGAGCAACCTTGGTTATTTTTTCAAAACCGAGAAAACCTGAAGTTCCTTTGATAGTATGAATTCCTCTGAAAATTCTATTTAAAAGGTCATTATCATCCGGTGTTTCTTCGAGGGTAACCAAGTCCTGGTCAAGACTGTTTAGAATATCTTCTGTTTCCTGTAAAAAATCAACAATAATTTCTTCCATTTCATTGCCCATATCTTCTCCCATGATAACCTCCTTTGTTTAATTTAAAATTATGCAACTTTCTTTTTTCTTTGTCAAGCAACTTTTATTTACCCTAAAAAATCTGATAAGGGGTTTAAAAGTTTCCCGCTTGTTAAATGTTTGGTTTTTACCCCAAAACCTCGAATAAGAGAATAAATTACAGGAAAAGCCGGTTATTGACTTTTATAAATAATACTCATATAATTTTTTCATGAGCCTAAAGAGCAAGCTTATGATAGTTTTGATTTTACCATACATTATTATAGGGGGTATTATCATACTGTACTTTCTTAACTATAATATAAAAATTGACAGGGAAAATAAAAAACTAATTCTTGATTCGCAGGGAGAGATATTACTGGAATTATTAAAACCCCACATAATAAACAATCAAATGGAAGCTATTGACGAGATATTAACAAATAGTTCTTATGTTAAAGATATCAATGTTTTATTGAAGTATGATAAAATATATTATAAGGGGGATGCAAAAGAGTATAAAAGAGCTTTGGGAATTTTAAAAGGTAAAATTGATAAAAAAGAGTTGAAGAATTACCTATATATGGTAAAACCGATTAAAATAACTTATTCCGATCATGTTTGGGGAAAGATTATTTTATTAAAAAAAACCCCCCCTTCTTTACTTTATCATTCGCTAAAACATAATCTCAAATTCCCAGCTTTTTTAAGCTTTCTAATTATCTCTTTTTATATCTTATACATCTCTTATCTTTTTTCCCCTCTGACACAAATTAAAAAAGATGTCCTCAAGATAATGAAACAGGAGAAAGATAGTTTATCTCCAATCAAAAAAAATCATAGTGAGTTTTGCACTTTATCCGAAGCAATAAATAACCTAATTAAGGAAAATATGAAGAAACAAAAACTTTTATTGAAAAAAACAAATTCCCTGAAAGAAGAAGTGGATAAAAAAACCGAGAAAATGGTGCTATTGGTTAAAGAACAGATGAAAAAAACAGGGGAATTAAACAAACTTCAAAGAGATTACTATATTGCCCAAAAAAACAGTTCCCTGTATAATTTAATGTCGGGTTTGGCGCATGAGATTAATAATCCGTTAACAATGGTGGTTGGTAATTTTGAATATTTATTATACAAAAAGAATATTCCTGAAGATTTAAAAGAATGGATTAAAAGAAAAAGTGAAGATTTGTTTGCCATTAAAGAAATTTTACAAAAAGCTATTCAAGTTAATACGGAAAAAGAATCCGAGCCTCTTTTTCAACTAACGGGTTTTATCAACAAGTTATCAAGAACCCAGAAAAATTTTGAGATATATAATTGCAAACGACCGATATATATTGAATTTCCCGATAGCTCAATTAATTTGGAAATTGAATTTGAGAATTTTTTTAATATTATACAATCAACAAAACCAAAAAAAGTCAAGATTATTTTCAAACAAAAAGACAATAGGGTATCTATGTATATCATTATAAACTATAATAAATATATTGACGAGATAGATTTCAGAATGATTTTATCAAAACATATAATCATTCTCAGTTCATTGGGGGATATAAATTTTGAATTCAAAGATAACCGTGTGAAAATAATTCTTGACATTGAATCTTTGAAAGGAGGTAAGAATGGAGGATATATTAATAACGGGAAAAAATGAGATAGAGATCATACTATTTCATGTTAACGATAAAAATTATGCAATAAATGTATCTAAGGTCAGAGAGATTCTGAATTTTATCCCATATACACGAATTCCGCTCACACCTCCGGCAGTCCTCGGAATGATAAAATCAAGAGATGATGTTCTCCCACTTATTAGCTTAAGAAAATATTTTAATGAGCCTGAGGAAAAAGAGGAAAACTCCAAGATTATAATAACGGATTTTTTTAATATGAAAATAGGTTTTCTTGTGGATGGAGTTCAGAAACTCTTTAGAGTTGGTTGGCAACAGATTCAACCCCCTCCCGAAATAGGGGATAACTCGGTAGCAATAGGTATCATCAAGGTCGAAGATAAAATCATTCATATGATTGATTTTGAAAAAATCGTCATTGACATTAATCCATTACTTGCTTTCAAAGGTGATGATTCAATGGTAAAGGAATACAAAAATAAAAAAGTTTGTATTGCGGAAGATTCAAAAACAACAAGAAAACTACTTGAAGACCACCTTAAAAACAAAGGATTTAATAAAGTTTCAAGCTTTGCAGACGGTAAAAAAACGCTGGATTATTTCAGAGAAATCGCAAAAAATATCGGAGAAAATTCGCAAGAAAACATTGAAATTCCCGATATTTTAATAACAGATATTGAAATGCCGTTAATGGACGGATACACTCTTATAAAAAACATTAGAGAGATATCAGTTTACCAGAATCTTCCGATAATTATCTTTTCATCAATTTCAACCCCCGAGATTCACTATAAAAAAGATATAGTCGGAGCTGATGCACATATAACAAAATATGAACTTGATAATCTGGATAGCCTTATTAAATTATTACTTCTTAAAAAAGCCAAGGAAAGTTAATCAGAAACCTATCCCTATCGTGGCACCTAAGATCATCCCTTTGTTAAACAATGCATTAAAAGGGGTAATGAGATAAACTCTTAACATTGAATTTTTACTTTTAAATCCTGCATTTAATTTTAATGCAAAATCCGTGTGCCCTCCGGAAGATTTATCTGTTATTAAAAACCATTTTGTTAATCCTCCTCCGACAAATATACCATCAAAATTCAAATTAGCAAGAATGGCTCCTTCAAACCAAAAAGTATCGAATTTCATCTTATATGTTATGGCATTTAGTTCGGGCGAGATGGAAAACGAATCACTAACAGGCAAATCAAAGCTTGAGCCTATTGTCCAAAAATATGGATCAAAGGAAAAAGAATCATCAGTTAGAATTCCTCCGTTGAAATATATATGCCCTCTGCCGGCATTAAGAAAAGTGGGAAAAATAAGAAGTAATACAATAACCAAAAGAATATATCTCTTCATATTGCCTCCTGATTAATTAATATAAGAATATATAGAAAAGATTGCAAAAAGTCAAATGTTCACATCATAGTATTATAGCTTCCACTCTGTTTTTACCTTTTCTTTTAGCCGTATATAAAGCATCGTCGGCAGCTGAAATTAGTGCTTCACAGGAAACATCTTTTTGTGGAACCGTGGTTGCGACACCCAAACTTATAGTCATTGTTTCCCCGCTTGATGCTTTGGGAAAAGGGATTTTAAGATCAAGAATTTTTTTTCTTATTGTTTCCGCTATTTTTATAGCTTGTTCCGAGGGAGTACCATAAAAGACCAATAAAAATTCTTCCCCTCCGTATCTTGAAGCAAGATCACCAACTCTTCTTGTGCAATTGTCGAATATTTTTGAAATTCTTGCGAGAATTTCATCCCCCTTTTTATGACCTAAAGTATCGTTAAAAGTTTTAAAAAAATCAACATCTATCATTATTAGAGAGATAGGCACTTTATATCTTATCGCCCTTAACCATTCTTTCTTAAGAAACCCGTTAAAATACCTTCTGTTGGCAAGTTTTGTTAATGGATCTACCTGAGAAAGCTCTTTTAACTTCGCATTAGTTATCTCTAACTGTTTACTTTCAATTTCAACCAGGGAACTTAAAAGAAACAGTTTCCTTTGGTGTTTCTCAAATAAAAAACTTGAAATCATCCCTATAATATTAAAAAATATCAAGGAAAAAGTATTGCTTACAATAAAATTATCTATTGGATGATAAAAAAGGATTGCCGCCCAATAATATAAAACAATTAAAGACCAACCCACAAACAAAGCATATTTAAACCGCAAACCAACGGCAACATAGGCGAAAAGAAGGACAACGGTTAACCCCGAATAATAACGATGAGTCGGATCACGAACAATTATAATCATGGCAATTATGGATATCCCCGCTATCAATAAAAGCCAACTAAATAAGAGTTGTATTTGATTCTCTTTTTTCGCTCTCAATAATAAATAAACTCCTGTTAATAAAATGGGGGTAACCATTATATATCTCAAAAAGAAGAGTTGCATCAAATAATCGGAATAGATAAGAAAATCTAATATTCCGAATAACAGATAGATGAACACCCCAAGAATAATGGACTGCTTCATCACCTCTTTCATATGTTTAAAATAATAGTTTAAAAATTTCTTTTCGATTTTCTCGGAAAATGATAAAGAAAAGAACCCTTTACTTAACTCTTCTTTTATATTTTGTTTTTCCTGAATGAATTCTTTTTGCTCAATTTTTTGTTTATACATTTTTCCCTTTTTTCTCGAAAACCTACAAAAATATAATTATCAAACTTAATATCAATGATTAAAGTTGTATTTGATAATACAATTTTCTTCTCCGAGGTCCATCGAATTCCGCAAAAAAAATCCCCCCCCATGTTCCGAGTTTAAGTTTCCCCTTTTCAAAAAAAACGAATAATTGATTTCCCACAATAATTGATTTTATATGAGAATCAGAATTCCCCTCCATATGCCTGTATCCCGCCCCATACGGAATAAGGTCGGCTAATTTTTTATTTATATCCAAACTAACAGCAGGATCGGCTGATTCATTAACAAAAATTCCGGCGGTTGTATGAGGAACAAAAAGAAAGATTATTCCTTTTCCAACAGAATTAATTAAGTTCCCAACTTGAGAACTTATGTTTATATTTTCAATCCTTTCCGAAGAAATTATATCTATTTCACCGTCTATCACGGTTATTCATCATATCTTTCAGGAACAATACCTATAACTTCCACGCCTGCACTTTTGGCAATGTCTATAATCTTTACTACCTCTCTATAAGGTAAATTTGAATTAGCTCGAATAAAAATTGTTTTATCTTGTCTTGATTGATACACTTCTCTCAGTTTGCTTTGTAAAACTTCATAAGGAACCTTTTCTTGGTTAAGCATCACACTCATATCACCTTTCAATGAAAGGATAACAACGCTTTTGTTTGTTGGTCCGCCTCTATCCTGTGATGTTTCAGGGAGTTTTAAATCTATCCCTTTTTGAGTTGATGGTGTAATAACCATAAATATAACCAATAAAACTAATAAAATATCGATCAAAGGGACAACATTAGGATCCGATTTTGTAGATGTTGTTCCGCCAACTGCCATACCCATATCAAAACCTCCAATTATTAATATACATTTTTATCACACAAATCCGATTTTGTCAATAATTATGAATTATCCATAGAAATTGAATATGAGATACAGAAGCAGCGAAAAAAACCCGAAGAATATTGCCTGAGACAGCTTTCCGCACCAAATTATAAAGCCGCATATATTCCAAGGTAGTAATGGCACCTATCTTTTTTTCTATTTGTGGTTTTTACAATCCGGTATTGAGATTTAATCTCAAGTTATATATCATAAGTTGCGGAAATAGGGTTGAAAATCCGTTAAATCGAAAAAAGGTCAATATCAAAATGCGGTTTAGTTCAACAAAAAGGGGGAGGGAATAAAACATTGTTTCTGTTTTCCTTTATTGTAAATAATTTCTTCGCCGTTTTCCGGGATTTCCCGTTTCTCTTTTGAAGTATCCGTCATTACTTCATTTTATTGCTTTTACAAATCAGTTGTTCCTTGTTTAAGTAAGGTTTCAGAAGCAAAAACAATATTTTATTTTGAAGATTAGATATGATATAATCTCGCAAGGAGAAAAACATGAAGAGAATAAATGTAATCATTGCGATTTTTCTTGTAGTTATTATATTTATGGGAACAAGTTGTAAAAACAAAATTAAAATTCCTAAGAACCCCAAAGTATATGTAATAGGAATCGACGGGGCTGATTGGGATATCATAGATCCACTTATTAAACAAGGCAAATTATCCTTTTTTAAAAAGCTTAAAGAAGAGTCCTCGTGGTCAAGATTAAAATCTTTCAGACCGACACTATCAGCTGTTATTTGGACAAGTATTGCGACAGGTGATACTATGATAAAACACGGGATAGTTGATTGGCTTTTCGTAAAAGAAAACAACATAAAAGTTCCCTATTCAAATGCGGAAAAACGGGTTCCTTCCATATGGGAGATTTTTTCAAACTTCGGGAAAAAGAGTATAGTTTTACATTGGTATGTTACATATCCCCCCGATCATATTAAAGGAGTTATGGTTTCGGATATTTTTAGTGTGGCTATGAGTGAAGTGTTTTTTAATAATAAAGATTATAAGGATTTTAAAGATACGGTGTATCCCGAACTTTACTATAATAAGATGTATAGATTATTAAAAAAAGAGCTTACGGATAATAATATCGGTTATAAAGAGATGTTAAAATATTTGGAGATTCCCGATTATATAGAGATATATAAGAAAACATATAATGAAGAAAATGCCAAAAGGATTCCTATCTTGTCCAATTGGAGAATGTATATTCTTAAAGATTATATAGCCGAGAAAACCCTATACTATTTTTTGCGAAAAAGTAAATTCGATATGCTCCTTTGGTATTCGAGGATGCCGGATGTATTCAAGCATTTTGCATCTATTTTCATGGACAAAACTTACCTTGAAAAAATAAATAAATTGCTCGCATCAAAGAAACCGATTCCGGAAAAAACGGAAAAAGAGTTTGAGGCCAAACTATCTCCCGTAGTGGAACCAATATTAAAACATAAGGAAAAATTGTTAAAAGCGATATATGAAAAAGCTAAAAAAGAAAATGCTTATTTAATAATTTTATCCGATCATGGATTTACATTAACAACCAAAGGTTATGATCATCATGGATTAGAAAAGAGGATAAAAGCCCCCGACGGTATTTTAATGATCCTCGGTCCCGATGTAAAGAAAAATCATGAAGTAAAAGCTTCTGTTCTTGATATAACCCCGACAATTCTTTATTTATCAAATAAACCTCTCGGAAAAGATATGGACGGCAAACCTATTATAGATGCTTTTCAGGTAAGAAGAAAAATAACCTTTAAGAAGTATAAGAAAAAACAAAAAATTAAAAAGAAAGAGAATAAAGAGATAAATAAAAAGATAATGAAGGATTTAAAAACAATAGGATACATCTAAATAAAATAATTTGACAATTATAATTAATTTGATTATAATTCATTATTCCACCATAAGGAGAGAAACATGTCAAAAAACGAAGTAGTGATTCAATTTTCAGGAGGGATTGATTCTCTTTATTTAGCTTATTCTCTGTCAAAAAAATATGATAAGGTTCATCTTCTTACTTTTAATAAAGGGTATCTCCACTTCGGCTTTAATTTTAGCAAACCTAATATTGATAATCTGAAAAAAATATTGGGAGAGGATAAAATTGTTTATAATCTGATAGATATGAAACCCCTTTTTAAAGAGATGGCAGTAAAAGGTTTTATGAAAAATTCTAAAAAATTCGGGAATGAAACCGCTTGGTGCATCCCTTGCAGGGCATCAATGGCTATCATGAGCATCCTTTATTCCATTAAAAACGATATTTCAGATTATACTGACGGAGCAAATTGGGAACAAGCCCCTGACGGAGAAAAAATAATAGTTACGGCTGATAATTTTCCCGAATATCTACAACTAATAAAAGATTACTCAAAAAAACACGGCATAAATTATTTCTCCCCTCTTTATGAGGAAAATACAAGGGAAGAGAGAAGAAATCTTCTTATCAAGCTCGGATTTAAAATAGACTGGAATAGTCTTGATGTTGAAAATCCGAAAGCTCTGAAAAATTTTTTTAAAAAAGATTTTTATAAAAGATATCAACCGATGTGTATATCAGGCTGGCTAATGCATTGGAAAAGAAACCTGTTCAACAAAAAAGAGGAATTCAATATTCAGGAACTTGTGAGTTTTATAAAACAAAAGATGGAAACCGTAGGGGATGAATTTATTAAAAACCAGCTTTCGAAATAATACAATAATCCATCTTTAAAAATCATTCTTTATAAATAAATTGTTACAGCAAAAGAAATAAATCGGTCATATCTTTGGTTTTTCATATTCCCCTTTATTATGATAAAATTAATACTTATTGTTTATTAAAATATTCGACTGACGGAAAACGGAGTGATTTATGAATTTTGAATTTTTTATAGCTTGGAGATATCTTTTTTCAAAGAAGAAACAAAGATTCGTTTCTTTTATCACCTTTGTATCAGCTCTCGGCATAGCAATAGGAGTTACGGCTCTAATAGTAGCTCTTTCATTAATTAACGGGTTCCAAAAAGATATAAGAGACAGATTATTTCAGACAAGCTATCATATTATGGTTCTTAAAAGTTTCTCAAAAACATTTACCGATTATAAAGATATAGAAAAAAAGATAAAAAACACAAAAGGGGTTATCCTCGAAACCCCCGTTCTTTATAAAAATGTTTTAATAAGTTATGGTTCCAATACATCGGGGGGGATAATTAAAGGGATGCCCATGGATAAAATTAAAAAGGAGTGGAAGGATTTTCTTATTGACGGGAAATTTGTTAAATCGGATAAAAGATTAGTGTATTTAGGGATAGGTGTAAGTGAAAATATAGGGGTTGAAACAGGAGACAGCGTGAAAGTGTTTTTCCCCTCTTTTAAACTTTCCCCTTTCGGACCTTTACCTTCGAGTAAAAAATTTAAAATCGGCGGAATTATAAAGTCGGGTTTATATGAATTTGATTCGGTAAGTATTTTAACCGATATAAAAACTTTGCAACATATTCTTAATCTTAAAGATGACATAAGTTATATAGGGATAAAGGTTAAGAAAATATTTGAGGTTGAGAAAATTAAAAAAGAGCTTGAAAAAAAACTTGGCGGAAGTTTTATGATTGTTACATGGAAAGAGCTTAACAAACCTCTTTTTTCAGCGCTTAAACTTGAGAAAACAGTTATGTTTTTTACGATTGCCCTCATAGTGTTTGTTGCAGCCCTTAATATTATTGCAACTCTGATTCTCCTTGTAATAGAAAAAGTGAAAGATATCGGAATATTAACCTCCCTCGGAGCAACACCGGAAAATATCAGAAGGATATTTTTTTATCAAGGAGCTACAATAGGAGTTATAGGCTCTATTGCAGGTGTGATTTTGGGTTTTATCATAATTTTAATCGGCAATGGTTTTCAGCTTATTAAAGTTCCTCAGGAAGTTTATCATATAGGTTATGTCAGATTTTATCCCGAGATTAAAGATATCCTGATAATATTTTTCAGCTCTCTCACTATAACTTTTCTTACAACTCTGTATCCTTCGAAAAAAGCCGCTGAAATAGAACCTGCCGAAGCATTGAGGGAAGAATGATTAAGATAATTGATTTAAAAAAAGGATACCCCTCTCCAAAGGGGGAGATAATAGTCCTTGACGGTGTGAATCTTAGTATCAAAAAAGGAAAATCGGTTGTAATAATGGGAAGTTCGGGTTCGGGAAAAACAACCCTTTTAAATCTTATCGCGGGACTCGATCTGCCTGATTCAGGCAAAATTTTTTTTAAAGAGACCGACATTTTTTCTCTAAGCGGGAAAAAAAGAGCTGAATTAAGAAACAGAAAGGTGGGGATGATATTTCAGTTTTTTAATCTTCTTAAGGAATTTACGGCTGTTGAGAATGTAGCAATCCCTTTGATTATATCGGGAATGAATAAAAAAGAGGCATTAAAAAAAGGGGAACACCTTTTAAAGAATTTCGGCCTCGGCAACAGAATGGAGCACAGACCTTACGAGCTTTCCGGGGGTGAACAACAAAGAGTTGCAATTGCACGAGCCATAGTTCGTAACCCTGAGATCCTGCTTCTTGATGAACCCACCGGAAATCTTGATTGGAAAAGCGCTAATGAAACAATCGGATTTATAAAAGAAAAAATATCCGAACTAAATATAACTTCTGTCCTTGTAACTCACAGTTATGAGCTTGCAAAAAATTTCGGCGAAATTTTTACGCTGAAACACGGTAAATTAGAGAAAAATATATCAGGTTGATATTTTCCATCTTTTTTCCCCGACTTTTTCAATCAATTTAAGATATTTTTCAACTATCCTGTTCCATGTATAATTTTCTTCATAAAAAATTCTCCCTTTTTCCCCCATTTTATCATATATCTTTTTATTATTTAATATATATTCGAGAGCCTCTTTAAATTCAAAATAATCATTATAGTAGAGCCCCCCACCCGAACGGACAACCTGATCTTTCAGCACCGGGCAACCGCCGTTTACTATAACAGGTTTTCTGAGCGCCCAACTTTCTATGGTTACCATTGACAAAGATTCATAAAATGAGGGCATCATCAAAATTTCTGATGCCGCAAGAGCATCAAATTTATCCTCATCTGATACAGCTCCCACATATACTATATCTTCATCCTCGGGAATAGGATATACCTCTTTTCCGATTAAAACCAATTTCAGATTATCATTATTCTCTTTTTTATATTTTTGAAAAAAATCAAAAAGATGATCCACCCCTTTGTTTTTATCGATTCTCCCTATATACAGTAAAAATTTATCCTCTATTCCGTATTTTTTTCTGAATCTGTTTTCATTGTATTCGTAAGGGATTTCAGAGCCGACCCCTACAACATCTCCCGGAACACCATAATTATCGGAATAAAGATTAATAATCCTTTTTTCCTCCCATGAATTATAAACAATTGCTCGCGGAAGATTAAAAACAGGTCTGAATACTTTAAGATAAAGAGTTGGGTCGGGTTCCGCCGTCGGAACAAGAATTGATTTTTGAGGTAAACTCTTGATTCCGTGAAAAGAGTGATAATATCTGAAAGAGAAAAAGATAAAAAAATCAAATTCCTCTTCTCTTCTCTTAATCTCTTTAATTAATTTCGGAAGATTAGGCCCCTCCTCCTCAATCCATTTTAACTCATCCTTTTCAGTATGTTCTTTTTCAAAAACTTTATGTTGGATTTTTCCGAATTTAACGGGGTTTCTTTTCTTTGACACCGGAAACCTGTTTACTTTAACACCGTCTATATAGGTTATTTTATCCCTGTAATAATCTTTCCAAGTTATATAATCTTTTGCTTTTGATGTAAAAACCTCAATATCAAAATGGGGTTTCAGATATTTAACGATTAATCTGCAATGATACTCGGCTCCCCCTATTATATCCTCTCCGTATCTTTGAACTACAAAACCTATCTTCATTTAACGATTTTCTCCAGATATTCTTTTAATACATTGATGATAATATCCTTTTTATATGTTTTTCTATAAACATATTGAGCTCTGTTCGATAGTTTTCTTCTGAATTCTCCGTCTTGCGAAAGAAGGTTTAAAACCTCCTGAAACTCAAAATAACTTGAATAAGATAATCCCGCTTTTGTCTTTAATATATATTCAAGATAATTTTCATTTCTTATATCAGCTATAAAAGGTTTCCCCCCTTTCAGACTATTTATAATCTCATATCCCGAGACATCTTCCGCTGACGGATGAACGGTAAAAAGGGAACCTTTAATCGCAGTGTATTTATCCGTAAGATCAAATCTTTCTATTATTTTAACTGATTCATCTTTTAAAAAAGGGATCCCCCTTTTTGACATTATTACCAAATCAAGATTCGCAAAATTCATCTTTTTATAATAGAGAAAATATTTTAAGAGTCTTGCAGCTCCCCCCTCTTCCGAAAAACTTCCCGTGAAAAGTATATAGGGATTATTTATCTTATGTTTTATCTTAAAGTTTTGGACACTTCCCCCTCTTGTTTTATCATCCCCTACGGGAGGAACAATCATTGAGGGTTTTTCTTTAATAAATTCAAATAATCTGAAAAACAGATTCTGTTGATGGTTTGTGAAGAACAGGGTTCCGTCGGTTAATTCAAGTGTTTCCTTAAACATATCAAGTCCCATAACAAGGGGATCTTTCTCCATAATAAAAAGGAGTTTTCTCTTTTTTATCTGTTTTACTATCTTATAATTCAGATATGAATGTTTCCCGTAAATCAGGAAAATATCGAATTTATCCTCAAGTTCTTTCGCTTTTTTAATAAGTTCGGGAACGATAGGTCCCTTTTGTTTATGCCAGTTTTTCTCATCTCTTCGGGAATAAAGCCCCGAAAAAAGCCATCTCGTGAATAATCTGAAATTCCCGTATTGTTTTACAATATTTGAATGAAATCTTAAAACATCTATCCCTTTATATATGAATTCCCCTTTTTTAAATTCAGGCTCAAAAGTTCTCTCGCTTTTTGCGGTAGTTGTGAATATTGTAATCTTTACCCCTTGGTGAAACAACTCTTCGCTCAGTTTTATGATATTTTTAATCTCTCTGTTATCTGTTTCATAATCAAGAATAGGTGTGATTATCGCTAAATTCATATCTCCTCTAATAATTTTAAAAATTTTTTAGGATTACTTTCCTCTTTTATTCTCTCCACTCTTTTTTGCTGAGAATCAAGTATTTTACCATTAAGCTCTTTGTTTTTCCATACTTCATAAATTAGCTCTCCTACCAAAGCGGGGTTTTTCGTGTTTGTCAAAAGAGATGCTCCACCCGTTGTCCAAGGGATTGCGGTTGAATTATATGCAATAACAGGGATATCATAAATCATGCTTTCCACAATCGGCAGACAATAACCTTCATGTTCACTCATGCTAATGAATATATCCGATATTTGATAATATGTAAGAAGTTCATTATAGGGGATATGTCCGGTAAAAATAATATCCTTTGAAGATAAAAGAAAAAAATTGACATAATCAAGCAAAGCATAATAGTATCTTTTATCCGCATTTGTGTTTCCAACTATAAATAATCTTGAATCCTGATGAACAAATTTTTTCAAATAAAAGAATATCTTGATTATATCCTCATATTTTTTATTTGCCACAATTCTTCCGACTGTTATAAGATTCAGTTTACCGTCCCCGAACATCTTGGATAAAATATATGAGGGGTTTTTCGTGTATTTTGAAAAATCAATCATAAGGGGGAAAACAGCCGTGTTTTTAAAACCTATGGATTCAAGCTCTTGTCTGTTGTATTCCGAATCACCTATTGCAAGTGATATCACCGATTTAAGATAATTAAGCTCTTTTTTCCCGTGGTAACCTATTCTGAACAGATCTTTTCTATAGTTTTTAAAAAAATGTTCGGGGGTTATATTATGATGAATCAAAACTTTTTTCCCTTTTGCATTGAGAAAAAAATCTGTAATTCCCGAAGGGATTGCAAAATGATAAATCTTTATATCATCCCTGTCTTCATACTCTTCAAAATGTTTTGCCTCCGATGAAACCGCTCCGTCAATATGGTAGCTGTATATCTCCGATTTAATCCCTTCCGATAAAAAAAATTTTTTTAAACTCAGTGCTTCAAAACCTATCGCATCACCATAATGAAAAGCTGGCAAAAACTGATTGATCTCTCTTATCCCCATTTTAATTTTTCCCTTAAAATACTAAAATAATCTCTTTCGGGATTATTTATTACGGACAGCACTGTCTTACTCTCTCTGACTTTAACCATATCTCCCGAATTGATTGCCTCTCCTCTCTGTCCGTCTATGGTAACAATCATTTCATCCCCTTTTATAACCTCGACAATTATTTCACATTCCGAAGATATAACAACAGGTTTCAGAGTTAAGGAATGGGGGCAGATAGGGGTGATAAGAAGATTTTTACTTCGCGGGGTAACAATCGGTCCCCCCGCCGAAAGATTATAAGCTGTTGACCCCGTGGGTGTTGATATTATAAGTCCGTCAGCTCTTACAACAGAGAAAAACCTGTCTCCAACTTTTACATTAAGTTGACTCATTCTTGCAAGATTTTCCTTACTGAAAACAACATCATTAAGGGCTGTAAATCTTTTATCTTTGATAATAACTTCAAGAAGCGCCCTGTTTGATTTTTTATAATCTCCCTCAATAAGAGAAGGGATAAATTTTAAAAATTCCTCTTTTGTAAATTCCGTTAAAAATCCGAGAAAACCCATATTAATTCCGATAACAGGGATATTATTCATGGCAGATTTTGTTGCGGCGCTTAAAAAAGTCCCGTCCCCTCCCATAACTACGATTGTTTCAGCTTTTTTATATATTTCACTCTCCTTTTCGCTTTTCATTCCGGAAATCTCACCTTTGAATTTTTCTGACAGATAAATTTCCGAATTATAATTTTTAAAGATATCCGCACATTTTTTCAGATAATCGGAAAGTCCTTTTGCATGAGGTTTAACAATTATCCCTATCACTCTATTCTTTTTCTTCAAAGATAACCTCCCCTATTATTTCTTCGGGATTAGACAAACCGAATCCCTCGGATTTAAGATAAAAAAGATATTCAGTATTCCCTTTTTGCCCGCGGACAGGGGATTTAACAACTCCGTAAAGGTAAAGACCGAGATTATTGATTCCCGCGTGAACACCATTCAGAATCTTTTGTATGTTTTTTTTATCTTTAACAATCCCTTTTTTAAGATACTCCCTTTTACCCTCGAATTGAGGTTTAATCAGAAGTATATAATCAGCTTCTTTATTAATTTTAATCAGAGCGGGCAATATTTTTAAAACGGATATAAAAGAAACATCCATTACAAAAAGCTCGGGAATTCCTTCTTTAAAATCTTTTTTCTCAAGAAATCTCCCGTTCTTTTTGATTTTTATGATATCTGGGTTATTTTGCAATTTATAATCAAGCTGATTTATATTAACATCAACCGCATATATCTTTTTCACCCCTCTTTGAAGGAGAAGATCGGTAAACCCTCCTGTTGAGGAGCCTATATCAGCGGCGATTTTTCCCGTGGGATTTACCGAGAATGCTTCAAGAGCCTTTTCAAGTTTGAGTCCACCTCTGCTAACAAAGGGAAAAACCTCTTTTATTTTTATTTCAGAGTCGATTCTGACAGGAGTTCCCGGTTTATCCACCATTTGACCGTTTACGCTAACTCTTCCCTCTCTGATGTATGCCTGCGCAAGATTTCTGCTTTTTATATTTTCTCTTTCAATAAGAAGTAAGTCCAATCTCTCTTTTTTCATCATTTATAATACCATAAATACCTTTTGTAATAAAATTTAAAGATGGCAAGCTGCGATTATATAAAACAGAGATACGGATATTATTTCATTATTGTAAGTAATCTCATTTTATTTGCAATATAACCCGGGGTTGAAACGATTTTCATGAAAGTTCCCATACTTAGATCGGGAAAAGATAGAGCGATTCTGTATCTTCCGTGAAGTATTACAACCCTGTCCTTTAAAACAAGAAGTTCATAAGGGAGAAAAGTTATATGTTTCGGGTTTGATTTATCTATCTTGGGAACAAAGAATTTTTCCCCTTTCTCTCCGAGAAGGCCTATACCTATAAGAGAAGCTTTCATTTCAGGGTAATCTATCTCATAAACCTTTTTTGTAGCTCCAAGCTCCCTTTTAAGATTTTTATTTATCCTTGCAATCATAGTGGCATAATCACCTTTCTTTTTCACCTTAACAACATCATCAAAATAGGGCATCCCGAACATATAGTGGTAATTTCTCAGTTTTTTAACGGTTAAACCTTTTTTTGAACCATAGGGTGAAAATTTTTTGTTTTTCAACCAATTCAAAGATTTTTTTATTAATGAATCTGTTTTTACATATTCTTTTTCAACCTGAGGATATTTTTTTCTGAAATAAGCATTTCCCCAATAAAAAGGGTTTGTATATGATATCTCGATTTCCCCGTTTTTATTTTTATAAATTCCGAATCTTAAAACAGAAGCAAAAACAGTTAATCCCCCTATCTTTTTCACCGCTTTTTTAATAGGATCATTGGTAACACATATAACCACCCTGCTGTTATCATTCATCGGGGAATATTTTCCCGAAATTAAAAATCCCTGTTCTTTCAAGTTGGTGATCAATGTTTTTTCCAAGGTATTCATATCCCCTTTTTCAACTCCTGCGAGTATATAAGGCTTTAATGTTTGAGCACTTAATATAAAGGTAAAAAACAAAATAAAAATAAAGATAATCGTCTTTTTCATAGCAACCTCCTAATAAATTATAATAACCGAAATCCATTAAACTTTCAAATAAAAAAAGTGAAAATTAAAGATTATGAATTTAAAAAACCAAGCAGCTTTTTTAAAACCGTGCTGCATTTAGAGATGTTACTTTGAACGGGCGGAAGCGGGGAGGGGAAAAGTATGGTGTAAAATCGTAGGAACTGGGGGAGATAAAACACCTGTTCTGATTTTACACGGAGGTCCGTGAGCAACTTCATATTATTTAATGACTCTTAAAGCTCTGAGTAAAGACAGACCCTTTATCTTGTTTGATCAACTCGGTTTCAGGTATTCTGATTTTTTATAAGAAGAGTTTTTTCCATTTTATATAAAAATATTTTTTCAAGTAATAATTTATAAATTGAGCCGACGATAAACCTCTTTTTTCACATATTATTATTGAAATTAAATTAGGAGGTGAAAAAATGTTTAGAGAATCAATGATTGATTCAAAGGAAAACCGGCGAAGAGGGAGATTCACCATAATCTTTACCGGTGCTTTATTGATTCATTTTATCGCTTTTACTCTTATGGCTGTAATTCCCGCTATGAAAACAGGGGAATTTCCTAAAATTATTATACTGGGAGATTTTGCCCTTAAATCTCCCCCTGCTCCTCCGCCACCTCCTCCCGGACAACCTACTGATAGACATAGAAGAATTAAGAAAGAAGATAAACCGAAAAATATTAAAAGACCGAGGCCAAATAATAATGTAATCCCCATTGATGTTCCGGAAGTAATTGATAAGGAGGATATCTCTGATTTTGAAGGACATGAAAGTAATGGTCCCGGTGTTCCGGGTGGAGTTAATGTTCCTCTTGATGATTTCGGAAACGGTTTCATGAATAATCTTCTGAATAATAAAGAAAGCAAAATGAAACCTGTCAGAATTATAAAAGCTCCCCGAGTGATAAGAAGAGTAAAACCTGTATATCCAGAGGTTGCAAGAAGAGCAAGGATTCAGGGTATTGTGATTTTAAACTGTGAAACTGATGAGAGGGGAAGAGTTGTAAGAGTTAAGATTCTTAAAGGAAATCCTCTTCTCGTAAGTTCGGCAACACAAGCTGTCCGAAAATGGCTTTTTGAGCCCAGAATAATTGATGGAATTCCGAAACCTGTTCAATTCACTTTAACTGTTCATTTCTCTCTTCAATGATAGAGAGTTTTTTCTGAATTCGGACGGGGTCATGTTTGTATATTTTTTAAAAGCTCTGTTAAAAGCGGCTTTTGTTTTAAAGCCGGAGGAAAAGGCTATCTCCAAAATGGTTATATCTGAGTATTCAGGTTTGGAAAGTTTTTGCTTAGCTTCTTCAACTCTCAGCTCATTAACAAGGGATGGGAAATTTTTATTTAATCTTTCATTTATCAGATACGATAGGAGGTAAGAGGGTATTTTGATATGCTCGGCGAGTGTTCCGAGCGTCAGCTCTTCGTCAAGAAAAAGTTTTTCTTGGCGGAGAGCTTTTTCTAATCTCTTAAGATAAATTTTAACATGTTCTTCATTTACGGAAAACTCTTTATAACTCTTTTTTTCCACTCTCTTTTTTCTTATTTTTAAGATAATCCTCCCGAAGAAAAGAATCATTATAATAAAAAGCATTAAATACTTAAACCACCCTCTTTTGTAAAAAACAGGTTCTACGAAAAAGCAAAATTCAGCGGGTTTTTGACTCAATTTCCCTATTTTATTAATGGCTAATACTTTAAAACAATATTTTCCCTCGGGTAAAGTATAATAAATACCGAATCTTTCCCTTTTTTTATTTACAATCGTCCAATCTCTATCAATACCTTCAAGTTTATATATAAAGGTTATTTCGTTCGGAGAGATAAAACACGGAGCTGTAAAAGATATTTTTAGTTGTTTTATCTCTTTGAATTTATGCTTATCTTTCCAATGATTTAACTTTTCCCCGTTTACAAAAATGTCATTAATAACAGGAGATATATTATATTTATAATTTTTTTTCAAATTCTTTAAGGATAAAACGGAGATACCTTGTTTTGTCGCAAACCAAATTTTATCTTTAAATTTCAGGGCGGAATTTTGCGACCATAGACTACATTCTTCACTTTTCATCCCATCATCTATCCCGTAAGCGATTGTCTTAATAAATGATGTATCTTTAGAACAAAATTTTGTAATCTCCTTTTTATTAATGGATTCTATTCCACTAAGAGTTCCAAGCCATAATCCTTTATCATTATCTTCTATGATACTTGAAATAAAGTTACTTTTGAGACCGTTTTTGGTGGTAATGGAGCAAGCTTTCCCCGAATCATACATTATAAGCCCCTTGCCATATGTTCCTATCAATAATTCTCCCGAAGAATCTTTATTAATTGAGAGAACGGGAATCCCTTTTATTAGTATTCTTTTTTTGTTTAAATCACTCTTTCCCGAATTTAATAATATAAGACCATCCGATGTTCCTATATACATATTACCAGCGGAATCTTCGTAAAAAGTATAAATTGTAATATTTTTTAATTTCTCGTTTCCTTTTACGGAAGATATTTTATTATCCGATAAAATGTTTATCCCCCCCTTATATGTTCCTATCCATAATCTTCTTTTACTGTCTTTAAACAATGCTTGAATAAAATCATCGGTTAATCCATCGGACATTTTATAAAATGTCCGTTTATTCCCGTTAAACTTAATAAGGCCGTCTTCCGTTCCTATCCATAATGTATCACCGATTGATTCAAGTGCGGTGAATTTTTCCCCTCTTAAATTTTCAATCTCTTGAAATCCATTATTCTCTTTTTTGTATATTCTTCGCATAAAGTTTGAAGCAACTATTATCTCTCCCGAATCATTTTTTTTCATTAAAGATATAAAATCACATAATCCATCACTTTTTGACAATGTTTTAATGGCTCCTTCATAAAAATAGTAAAGCCCCCAACCATTCGTCCCTATCCATAAACCACCGGTTGAATCTTCAAAAAAATTTGATATAGCCACCCCTTTTAAAAATATTTCGGAATAATTTCCGTAAATTCTTATTCCCCCCTCCGAAGTTCCCATAAATATATTATTATTTTTATCTTCAAAAATATTTATTACTTTAGAAAAATATGGTTTATCTTTTCCCCCTTTATAAAACAAGAGTTTTCCCTGTTTAAATATATATAATCCCTCGACCGTGCCTATTAATAACCTGCCGTTGCTATCTTCAAACAGGGTGCTTATTTCCGGAAAAACATCAAAACTTTTCATTATAAGCTTTAATTTTTTATTGAAAAAATATATATTGTTTAATCTGTCAACGATAAAAAAGCCTCCGCGACGGCTACTGTATATGGACTTAGGTCTTATTCCGCTTAAATCGATTTTATTAATCTTTTTTTTGTTTAAGTTTAGAAAAAGTGAAAAAACAGTTCCTTTACAATCAAGAATATAATAATTTTTTTTTGATTCAATCATCCTCTTAATACAAACCCTGTTTTTAAGGAAAGGGACAAATTTTTCTCCGTTCCCCGTATATATATTATTTTCCTCCGATACAATCAGGTTATTCATGCTGTCCGTAAAAATGTTATTTATATTATTAAAATTGTAATCTTTATAAAGTTTAAATTCAACTCCGTCAAACCTTGAAAGCCCGTCCATAGTCCCAACCCATAGAAAACCCTCTTTTGTCTGAGAGATTGCGGATATGCTGTTCATATGAAGCCCGTCTTTAACTTCCCATCTCTTCATTATGAGTTTATCCATCTTAACATTGGGATTAAGGGGGAAAAGAGCTCTTCCGAAAGATAAAATATAAAAAAACATAATAATAAATATTTGTTTTTCAATTCCCCTGCGGCTCATTAAATTTCCTTTATCATTTGCAAACCTTTTAATATAAAATAATAGATTAAAAATCTCTTTTATTCAATAGAAAGTGTTTTTTTATAATAATTGAATAAAAAATATTATAAAAAAACATTGGAAAAATTCTGTTAATCCGTTCTTGTAAAAGGATTGATAAAAGAGGTTTTGACTTGACTATCCCATTCCCTTTTTATACATTATCATATGATATCAACGGGTATTAAAATTCTTTATATAAAAGGGAGTATCGAATGAGAGATAAAAAAGAAAAGATGATGAGAATAATTATATCAAGTTTATACGGTTGGGTAGGTTTTATGTTTCTCATATATATGATAGTGAATGTTAATTGGTTTCACACGGGAGATTTTAATTTTCGGACCGCCATGGCATATCATGGAATACTAATTCCCACATGGTTAATATTGGCATTATCCTATTTACAACATATTGAAGATTTGGCTTCTATTCTTAAATTAGCGGGAATAGGAGCTGTTTCGGCAAGCGTATTCACGGGGGTAGGTTCCGCTTTTATTCACAAGCCCGGCATATCTTTCGGAACAATCTTACAAGTTACGGGAATGATTATGGCAGAGATAATTGTTTTAATGATTATCATAAAATCATTTCAATATTTTTTTAAAACTTCCGAAAACAATTTAAATAAATCAGCATGGTGGACTATATCAATAGGGATGTTGAGTTTGTCGCTCGCGACACCTCTCGGTCATTTTGCAGGGGCTATAAAAGATTTTGGCAATAAATTTCCCCTATTATTAAAACATTCCAATTTTTTGGGAGTTTCACCAAAAGATGCTGTTGACGGATATATAGGCTCGCATAGTCATCAAATTCTCGCAGCTTTCCTTGCCATAGGTTTTGCATTACCCCTCATTAAAACAACAATCAAAAAATCTGGTGCCGTGAAAATTTTAGAGAAAACAGGATTATCTCTTATAATTCTTGCAACTGTTTCGCAAACCGTCCTATATCAATACTCGGCATGGTTTGGATGGGAGCCGCCTGATCTGTTTGCAAACGGACCAAATGGATTGCCTCTTGATGATTTTATTCTCGTTATTCTCGGAATAGGGATGTTATTATTGATTCCATCTCTTTTTACAAAAGGAAAAGAGAAGATTGCTTTGAAAGATTATTCCCATAGTATTAATCGGGTTTTGGTCATTATTTTAACGGCATACATGATTGCGATTGTTATTCTCGGTTTATATATTGAATTTCATGAACAATTTTATGGTCACGGGGAGGGAACTGCTCTCGGAGTTCCTTATGATATGGCTTATATCCGGGCTCATATGATTTTTGGTTTTATGATTATTCCCATACTTATTGCCGTATTAGTTAATGGTAAGTTAATCAAAAACAGAGAACGATTGTATGTATTATTATGGTTTACGGTAATAACGGTTTTAATAGGGGCAATAGGAACCTTCGTATGGACAATATCACTTAATCCTTTTTTCTTAATAGTATCTCTCCGATTTACCGTTGCCCTTCTATTATTTATTTCATATGCAATTCTTAAATCGAAAAAATCTTTTGAAAACAGTTGAAGTTTTAGGGCTTTTTTGCATGAAATAATTATCTTTTTAGAAAATCGGAAATTTTGTCATCTTTATTCTGTTTTTATTCGTTATATAATATTAAAATGATAGAAGAAAAGAGAATAATAAAATTGCTGAAAGAAAAAAACAGAGAGGGATTGAGAATATTGTATAACATGAAGTATAAAAAAATTTTTAAAATTGCATACGGTTATACTAATATTAAAGAGGAAGCCGAGGATATTCTCCAGGAAACCTTTGTCAGGGTTTATCAAAAAATCGATAGGTTCAATTATAACGGAAAAAACTCTCTTGATAAATGGGTTGTCAGGATTTGTATAAATCTTTCCCTTGATTATCTGAGAAAGAAGAAAGCTGAGAAAATATTTTTATTTAATAGATTCACGGAAAAAAACAGATATCTTTTACCCCACGATGAAAAGAAATCATTGTATAATTCAACAAAAGATATTGAAAAAGCTCTCTCAAGCTTATCCGCAAAACAGAGAGTTGTATTTTCTCTAAAATATATAGAGGGTTTTTCCGTTATGGATATCGCTAAAATATTGAACTGTAGTCCTAACACTGTCAAAAAACACATATATAGAAGTTTGGTAAAACTAAGAAGATATTACGGAGGTAAAGATGAAAAATCTTAAAAACAAATTAGGCGGAAATTACTCTTATAAAAATATAATAAAAGATATTTATAAATACAGAGAGAATATAGATATTATACCTGAAATTAATCATGAAGCGATATTTAATGGAATTGAGAAAGAAATAGAAAAACGGGGTTCCGGTTTTTTATTCGGGCGACATCATAAAGTGGCAATTTTTAGTATGGTGGTGGTTATTATTTGTATTGTTTTTTTTATATTTAAACCCAAGATAATGGGCGAGAAATTACAAATTGATGAATTAAAAACCGAAATCATAATTTCTGACAGCAATATTAAAATACTTTGGATTCAGAAAAAAGACTTTGATTTAAAGAAATTAAAATAGGAGGAGGAAGAAATGAGTAATTCAACCAAACAATTTAGAGTGAAAAGGGGTAAAATACTCGGAATTATTTTAATTCTGATTTTTTTATTTACTTTAAGCTTTTCTTTTTCATCGGAAGGTTTAAAGAGTAAAGGTGAAAATTCGGGAGAAAGGATTATAACCAAAACCTATAAATTAAAGTATATAACTCCGCATGAAGCAAAAAAAATTCTTTCTTCATATCTGTTACACTCCACGGCACCAAGGTATTCTCAGTTTTTTACGGTTAGAATAAGAAAGAGAGACTTAAACCAATTTGAAGAACTTTTAAGAAAAATTGACCATGAAAAAAAGAATGTTCGTTTTAAAATATATACGATTATTGCATCAAAAAGCAGAAACAATTGGAAAATCGGAAACAGGGAAATTAACGAAGTTATAAGAAAGGTTAACTCCATCTTTGCTTTTAAATCGTATAAGCTCGACGGAATCTCTTCTGTTACGGTTAAAGATGGTGCTCAGATAGCAAAAGTCAAATTATCTTCAAGTTATAATTTATTGTTTAAAATTTATAATATGGTTATCAATAATGGTGATAAAAAGCGGAAAATAAATTTGTTTTTTTCTCTTTATAAAGAGGGAGGCTTTTATGATGGCAAAAAGTTGAAAGGTTCCACAATAATATCGTCTTCGACATCCATGAATGATAATGGTTATTTTATTGCGGGGGTATCAAAACTCGGAAATAACGGAGATTCACTTATTCTGGTTATAAAGGCAACTGTATTATAACAAATTTCTTAGTATTTGATTTTTGCTTGTTATGTTTTTAACTTTTTATTATAATATGATTACTTAGTTACAGGGGGTTGCTTATGACAAAGATATTGATTAATGATAAAGAAAAAACATTAAGTTTTAATAGTTTGACATCCTCGAAAAACAAAAAAACAGTTAATATATCGGTTCTTTTTTTATTAGTGTTTCTGTATTTAGTCTCTTTCGTTTATGGAAAGGGTGTTATCAAAAAAGTTGATGATGATTTTCAAAAACTAAAAAAAACAGCTCCCAAGGTTTTTATTGATTGCCAATATTGTGATATTGATTATATTAAGACAAAAATCATCTTTGTAAATTATGTTGTTGATACTCGTGCAGCCGATGTTTATATTATGATTACAAGATTGAGAACCGGAAGCGGAGGGAGAAAATATACTATAAAATTCATAGGACAGGGTAAGTTTAAGGGTGTTAATGATGAACTTTATTATATATCTAACAGAGATGATACAAAAGATACCGTTAGGAAAGGGATTGTTAAACAATTGAAATTAGGACTATTACAATATATCAAAACTTCAAAGATAGCGAAGTATATAAATATAATCTTCATAAAGAATGCTAAACCTCGACAAGTAAAGGATAAATGGAATAATTGGATATTTAATATTAACGGAGGTTTATCTCAAGGCGGGGAAAAATCTTATAAGTATAAGTCTGTTTATTATTCAATTCAAGCTTCAAGGGTAACCGAACAAAGTAGAATAAGTTTAAGGTTTTTTAAACAAAAGAGCACAGCCACTTTTACAATGAATGATAAAGAGTTTAAGAGTGAGAGAAGGAGTTCTTTTTTATCGGGTATTTTTGTAGGAAGTATAAGCGAGCATTTTTCATTCGGTGGGAGAGCGACAATGGATTCATCCACCTACTTTAATAAAAAAAGACGGATTAAAGTTGCTCCCGCCGTTGAGTATGATATTTTCCCGTATTCAAAAGCAACCTCCAAAATGTTCAGGATAAATTATTCAATTGGGATTGAAAATACGGAGTATTATGAGACAACTATTTATAATAAGGATAAAGAAACCCTTTTACTTCATTCCCTTTTACTGGAGTTCGGGTTAAAACAAAAATGGGGAGACGCAAGTTTACGAATCGATTTTTCTCAATATTTTCATGATATGAAAAAATATAGCCTTGAGTTTTCGGGCGATTTCTCATGGAGAATAATGAAAGGAGTCTCTTGTTTCTCGTATGCATCCTATTCAATGATTCATAATCAACTCTATCTTCCGAAGGGAACTCTTTCACCTGAAGAGATCTTTCTGAGAACCAGTGCCCTTGAAACTAATTATGATTATCGTATCGGGATAGGAATAAAAATTTCGTTCGGCTCAATTTACAATAATGCGGTAAACCCGAGGTTCGGATATTAAAACGATAAATATCGGTTTCTCATTGGGTTTTAATAGTGTAAACATATCACTATACTTGACAATTAATATATATAGTGTATAATCTATCCTTAAAAAAGGAGTGTTTTTTATGATAGTTTTTGTTGAAGAAATACCAGGGACCGGTTTAAATTTAAATGAGGTGTTTGATGTTGATACCGATGATATTGTGGAGAAAAGCAGATTTATAACACCGGTTTCCGCCGAAATCAGGATAATAAAGAAAGAGGATAAGGTTGTAGTGCAAGGTAAAGTAAACACTGTTATAGAAGTTGAATGCTCAAGGTGTTTAACTTTTTATCCCGAGAAAATAGAATCTTCTTTTGATTTGATTCTTTATCCTGAAGAAGATTATGAATTTAACGAAGATACTGAATTGACAGATGATGATATTAACACAATCTTTTTTAAAGAGGGGATTATTGATATTGACAGTATAATCATAGACCAAATAAACCTGTCTATTCCGTATAAACCTTTATGTTCCGAAGAGTGTAAAGGGTTATGCCCTGTTTGCGGAAAAAACCTTAACGAAGGTCTCTGTGGATGCGAAATCAAGAAAACGGATCCGAGAGTGGATATAATAATAGAAACTTTGAGAGGTAAATAAAATGGCTGTACCAAAACGAAGAACATCAAAAACAAGAAAAGGAAAAAGAAGATCGCATAAAGCATTAAAGGTCAAAAGCCTTGCTTTATGCCCTAAATGCGGAAGTCCGATGTTACCGCACAGAGCCTGTCCCGAATGTGGTTATTATAAAGGGAGACAGGTAATTGAGGGAGCACAAGATTAAAGGATGAAAGCTATTGCACTTGATGTAATGGGAGGAGATTTTGCCCCTTGCGAGGTTTTAAAAGGGGCTAAAGAGGTTATCAGTTCCACCGATATAAAGCTTCTCCTTGTAGGTCAAGAGCGATTAATAAAAAAAACCCTGGAAAAAATTAAATTCGGAAATTATTCTAATTTAGAGATAGTAAATGCTCCCGAATTTGTTACCATGAAAGATTCTCTTGTGAATTATCTCAGGGGTAAGCCTAATTCAAGCATAAGAATAGCTTTAAACCTTGTAAAGGATGGTTTGGCTCAAGGGATGTTTTCAGCGGGAAATACAGGCGCTGTTATGGTTAATGCAAAATTTATCCTTGAACCATTGAAGGGGATAAAAAGACCGGCTCTCGCTGTTGTTTTCCCCACTCAAAAGGGTGAAACAATAGTTCTTGATGTAGGAGCTAATGCGGATTGCAGACCTGAGCACTTATATCAATTTGCAGTGATGGGTTCCGTCTTTTTTAAAGAGATTATCGGTGGGGATAACCCTAAGATAGCTTTAATGTCAATAGGGGAGGAATCCTCCAAAGGGAATAGGTTGACCAAAGAAACATTTAAAATATTATCACAGACGGACCTTAATTTTATTGGAAATGTGGAAGGACACACTCTTCATAAAGGAGTTGCGGATATAGTTGTAACAGATGGTTTTACGGGCAATGTGGCATTAAAAGTGGCCGAGGGTATGGCTGAAAACCTATATAGTCATTTTAAAAATGATTTTACTAAAAACATCCTGCATAAAATAGGCTTGCTTCTTCTAAAAAGCGGATTTAAACGATTAAAGAAAAAGTTGGATTATTCAGAATACGGGGGAGCGATTTTATTGGGAGTTCGAGGGATTGTTGTTATAGGCCACGGAAGATCAAAAACAAAAGCAATTAAAAACGGACTTTTAACAACAAAAAGAATGATTGAAAGTAAAATACCTGAAAAAATAGAAAATAGAATAGCGGAGGTTATGAATGCCTGATAAAGTCGGTGTAATTACAGGGGCATCAAGAGGGATTGGTCTTGCCATAGCTAAAAAATTGGCTGACAATAATATATCTCTTGTTTTGATTTCAAGAAACGAAGATAAGCTTAAAGAGATTGTTAAAGAGCTTAAAAACAGTGAGAATCATCTTGTATATGGTGTTGATGTATCTGATTTTAAATCTGTCGGAGCGATTTTAAAAGATGTAATAGAGAAAAAAGGTCAAATAGATTTTCTGATAAATAATGCCGGTATCACAAAAGATACTCTCCTTTTGAGGATGCGGGAAGAGGACTGGGATTCCGTTATTAACATCAATCTTAAAGGGGTGTTTAATTTTGTTAAACACACGATTCCTTACATGGCAAAAAAAAGATACGGTAAAATTATAAATATAAGTTCCATAGTCGGACTTATGGGTAATCCGGGTCAAAGTAATTATGCCGCTTCAAAAAGCGGAATAATCGGGTTTACAAAATCAATAGCAAAAGAATACGGAGCAAAAAACATTACCGCTAATGTTATTGCCCCCGGGTTTGTTGAAACGGATATGACAAAAAAGTTGCCTGAGAGCGTAATAGAGGATTATAAAAAAGCGATTCCTTTAAGAAGGTTTGCAACGCCTGAAGATATAGCAAATGTTGTTAGCTTTTTAATCTCTTCTTCGTCCGATTATATTACGGGTGAAGTTATAAATGTATCCGGCGGACTCTATATTTAAGTCAAAGAAAATAAAAGGAGGAAATTATGACAAAAGAAGAAATTTTAGGAAAAATTAAAAAGTTTATCGTTGATGAGTTTAAACTTGAAGAAAGTGAAATTACCGAAAACGCAACTTTTCTTGAGGATCTTGGTTTTGATTCTCTTGATGTATCCACTCTTTTACAGGATGTTGAGGATATGTTTGATATCAGGATTCCCGATGAAGATCTTGACAAAATAGCAACAGTAGGAGAATTGGTCAATTATATAGCAAGTAAAAAAGCATAATAATCATCCTATATAAATGCCTGAATTTGTAAGAAAGACTATAAGTTTAAGAAGAGTTGTTGTTACGGGAATAGGGATAGTTTCCCCCGTAGGAATTGGCGTTGAAGAACCTTGGGAAAACATTAAAAAAGGTAAGAGCGGAACGGGGAAGATAACACGATTCGATACTTCCGAGCTTGGTTCTCAAGTTGCGGGGGAGATTAAAAACTTTGACCCCTTGCATTATATGGGAAACAGAGAGTTAAGAAGGAATGATCCTTTTATCCACTATGCGATTGCCGCAGCAAAAATCGCATGGGAAGATAGCGGAATAGATGAACTTAAGGAAGAGGAAAAACCGAGAACAGGTGTTGCGATAGGTTCCGGAATAGGTGGCCTTGAGTATATTGCAAATAATCAGGACAGATTAAGAGAAAGGGGCCCGAGAAGATTGCCGGCTCATTTTATTCCTGGTGCAATAATCAATATGGCATCGGGAATAGTTTCAATTGTTTATCAGGCAAAAGGACCTAATCTGTCCACTGTTACCGCCTGTGCAACATCCACGCATTCAATCGGAGAATCTTTCAGACTCATAGAGACAGGATATGCTGATGTAATGATAACAGGGGGAACAGAATCTCCAATAACTCCTCTTGGTGTCGGTGGTTTTGATATTATGAGAGCTCTTTCAAGGAGAAATGATAAACCTGAAAAAGCATCAAGACCTTTTGATGCTCAAAGAGATGGTTTTGTTATTGCAGAAGGCTCCACGGTTCTGATTCTTGAAGAACTTGAGCATGCTATTAAAAGGGGTGCAAAAATATACGGAGAAATCGTAGGATTCGGAATGAGTGGCGATGCTTATCATCAAACATCCCCTCCGCCTGATGGCTCCGGAGCTATTCTATCCATGAAGGAAGCCCTTAAAGACGCTGATCTTAAACCCGAAAACATAGATTATATTAATGCTCACGGGACATCCACACCCTTAAATGATAAGATAGAGACTCTTGCTATCAAAAATGTTTTCGGAGATTATGCAAGAGAGGTGAATATCTCCTCTACAAAATCAATGACAGGACATCTTCTCGGAGCAACGGGAGCGATAGAAGCGGCTTTCAGTCTTATGGCGTTAAGAGACGGGATTATCCCCGCTACAATCAATTATGAAAATCCTGACCCCGAGTGTGATCTCAATTATACCCCTAACGAGTCTGTTAAAAAAGATATTAAATATGCGATAAGTAATTCTTTCGGATTCGGAGGAACAAACGCAACTCTTGTTTTTAAAAAATTTAAGAAATAATTATCTGTTGAAAACAAAAATAGTTAGACATACAGGAGGAAAAGATGGGAATCTTTTGGGTAGCACCCGTTAGTGCTGCACTTGCACTTATTTTCGCTTTCTTTTTTTATAAAAATGTAATGAAAGCGGATGAAGGAACTGATAAGATGAAAGAGATTGCCGAGGCTGTCAGAGTAGGAGCCAAAGCATATCTTTCTCAGCAATACAAAATTGTTGCTCTGTTTTTTATTATTACTTCCGGCTTTCTTGCCTTTCTTGCTTACGGATTGCATGTTCAATCAGGTTGGACACCTTTCGCCTTTCTTACGGGAGGTTTTTTCTCGGCTCTCGCAGGTTATATAGGGATGACAACCGCGACCAATTCTTCGGCGAGAACAGCAAACGGAGCAAGGAAATCATTAAATGATGCACTCAGAATAGCTTTTAGAGCCGGGGCGGTTATGGGATTAACCGTAGTAGGGCTCGGACTTGTGGATATATCCATTTGGTTTTCTGCCCTTTATTATGGCGCTCATTATAGTTTGAGAGAAACAACTGTTATCCTTCTTTCTTTTGGTATGGGAGCTTCGCTTCAAGCTCTTTTTGCCAGAGTCGGAGGGGGAATTTTTACAAAGGCGGCTGATGTTGGCGCTGACCTTGTAGGAAAAGTTGAAGCGGGAATCCCCGAAGATGACCCGAGAAATCCGGCTACAATTGCAGATAATGTCGGTGATAATGTCGGTGATGTTGCAGGTATGGGAGCTGATCTTTATGAATCATACACCGGTTCAATACTATCATCGGCGGCACTCGGGGCGGCAGCTTTTATCGCCAATAAAACACTTGCATTTAATGCGGTTATTCTCCCGATGGTAATTGCGGGACTTGGGATTCTTGCCTCAATTTTCGGAGTCTTTATGGTTAAGGCAAAGGAAAAGGCAACCCAGAAGAATCTTCTTTCAGCCTTAAACAGGGGGATATACATAAGTTCTGCTATAATAATAGTCGGTGTTTTTTTCATAGTAAAAGCAATGCTTCCCGGTAATATAGGGATAGCGGGCTCTGTTGTTTTCGGACTCATTGTAGGGCTTGTAATAGGCAAATCCACGGAATATTATACATCTTCGGGATATGCTCCTACAAGATTTGTTGCCGAGCAGACAAAAACAGGAGAAGCAACAACGATTCTTGCGGGGATGTCTCAAGCTATGATTTCAACCGCAATTCCCATTATTGCCGTTGTTATCGGTATTGTCGGAGCTTTTGTTGCAGCCGGAGGTTTTATTTCTCCCATTAAAGGACTATATGGTATAGGTGTTGCCGCCGTTGGCATGCTTTCAACCTTGGGAATAACCTTGGCAACTGATGCGTATGGTCCTGTTGCGGATAATGCCGGTGGTAATGCCGAGATGGCTGAACTACCCGCGGATGTGAGAAAAATTACAGATGCGCTTGATGCTCTTGGAAATACCACTGCAGCTACCGGAAAAGGTTTTGCGATTGGTTCCGCCGCATTAACTGCTCTCGCCCTTCTTGCTGCTTATGTGGAAGAGGTTAGGGCAGGGCTTATAAGAGCGGTTGAACACGGAAGAGTTTTTAAAGATTTTGCAGTCCTTGCGGAAAAAAAAGGTGTTGCCGTTGTCCAATATCTTCACGGTTTAACCATAGCTGATTTTATGAAGATTTTTAAAGTTAATCTTATGAATCCTATGGTTATTTCAGGGGTATTTATCGGTGCCATGATGGCATTCTTTTTCTCGGGACTTACAATAAAAGCTGTCAGCAAAGCGGCAGGTGAGATGGTTGATGAAGTCAGGAGACAGTTTAAAGAACTTCCGGGGATAATGGATGGAACAGCTAAACCCGATTATCAATCTTGCGTTGCTATTTCAACAAAAGGGGCTCAAAAATCCATGTTAGCACCTTCACTTGCAGCGGTTTTAGTTCCGATTTTTGTCGGGATAATATTCGGTGTTGCAGGAGTTATGGGACTTTTAATCGGTGCTTTAAGCTCCGGTTTCATCCTTGCAATCTTTATGGCAAATGCCGGTGGCAGTTGGGACAATGCTAAAAAATATATTGAAGAGGGGAATCTCGGAGGAAAAGGCTCTCCTTCGCACAAAGCCGGTGTTGTAGGAGATACTGTAGGTGATCCTCTGAAAGATACTTCAGGCCCTTCTCTTAATATTCTGATAAAACTTATGAGCATGGTTTCCGTTGTTGTAGCGGGATTAACCGTAGCTTTTCATATTTTATAAAAACTTGATTTTTTATAAAAAAGATATATATTAATATATATAATTAAAAGGGAGCCTTGAGCCTCGTAAAGAGGCATGCGAAAGCTATAATTAGGCTCCCTTTTTTATTCTATAATGAAAAATAAAAAAATTGTTCTTTTTTTTACCTCCTTTAAAAATTCTTGCTTTTATCAATAACAAGTTTATTGTTAATAATCATTATATATATTATAATTTTTATTATAAATAGCCGGAAAAGATAATATGATAAATAGTAAAAATAATCATTTTGTTCTTATATTATCAATACTTGGTATAATCTTTGTAAATCTGTTATTTTTAATGGTATCAGTTAATCCGGGGCTAATTGTTTTTTCCGATATTATTTTTGCTATTTTGGAAGTCATTTTTAAATTTTTAGAACATAAAATTACCCCGTATCTGTTTTTTTTGCTCTCACCTATTTTATTGATTATTTTTTTCACCACGGATGATTTTTTAATAAGATTATCTCTTCTGTTGATTATCTCATATTTGACATATTTTATAATCGAGGGATTTTCACTTAAAATCAATTTTAAATCTGACTGTAGAGCTGTTTATCTGCTATTTCTTTTATTTTTGTTTTTTTTAAGCTTTTTGTTTTATTTTAAAAGAATATATCTTTCGGGTGATGAACCTCACTATCTTATAGTCTCCCAAAGTTTAACGGAAGACGGGGATTTTAATCTGAAAAATAATTATGAAAATAAGAGATATCTTAAATTTCATCCGACAAAACTTGAACCTCACGCTTATAAACGAAATGGAAAATTATTATCTTTTCACCTTCCCGGTGTCTCTCTTTTAATGACTCCTTTCTATTTTCTTTATAAATTCACAGGTTATTCCATTCCTCCGCAACTGTTTTTCAGATTATCAATATCAATTATCAATTCATTTTTCGCATTACTTTTATATCTGATTTTCAGCTTCTTTGTCAAAGAAGAAAAAAATATTTTATCTTTTTTATTTATGCTTATGATTATTCCAGTGTCAATTCATTCCATTCATATATATCCCGAGATACCCTCGGCGATTCTGGTCTTATCCGCAATATATTTCGGTATTTTAAAGGATAATGATCTTTTGTTCGGATTATTTATATCCCTTATTCCATGGTTTCATATTAAATATATCCCTGTTGTAATCATCATATTGATTTTTTATCTGTATAATAAAATTAAAAATAGAGATATAAAATTTCTGACTAAGTTTTTGATTTTTCCTTTCATAAGTTCAATTTTGTTTTCAATTTTCATGATTTCTCAATACGGATTTTTAAATCCGATGAAAATATTTCCGGCCGGAGATTATATGAAAATCCCTTTAATTCAAATGCTTGAAACTTTTTTTGCTTTTATGTTTGATCAAAGAGACGGATTTTTATTTTATTCTCCCGTATATTTTCTGTTTTTTTATGCTGTTTTTAAGGTAAAAACAATCGAAAAAAGATATAAAGTGTTTTTTCTTTCAATTTTACTTATATATATGTTTTTTCACTCTATAACAACCATTAGGGGAGCTTATGCTCCCGCAGCAAGACCAATGGTGTTTGTTATTTGGGTAGTGATTTTATTTATTGCGATTTATTTTTCGGAGAATAATCAAAGAGGGTTTATTGTTAAATCTGTTATAGGATTTACGGTTTTTTTGAATCTTATCATTCTAAATTATCCCTCTTTTATCTATCAACCGGTAATATCATCCACAACCGAAAGAAGCTCTGCTTTATTCAGGTTTCTCGGAAGTGAAAATTTTAATTTTTACAAATTGTTCCCCTCTTTTTTAAAAACCGATAATTCATCCTATTATGCTAATTATTTTTGGTTAGGATTGATTTTATTAATACTCCTGAACTCAAAATATGAATTTATTAAATTTAAGATGGATAAAAAAGGAAATCTTTTTGCTTCATTAATAGTGTTTTTTCTGTTTTTTTACGGAATTCTTTTGTATCCGCATGTTTACAAAGGATATTATTGGAACACGGGAAATATCGGATTCTTTGTTAATTCAAAGAATTTTATTAAGATAAATGATAAAAAATTCAGATTGAAAACGAATGAAAAATATCTGATACTTTTCGATTCTAAAAAGATGAATAAAAGGAAGGTAAAATTCAAATTATTTTCTTATAATGATAAAAAATTTAATTTAGAAGTAAAAACAGGATTAAAAGAGATAATTACAAAAGAGATAAATGGGAATATAAAGCTTAAAATTGATGTTTTCAGATTAAAGAGAATCAAAATTTCCAATATCTATTATCCTTATATTAGTATAAAAATTGATACGAGTAAAAGGATTAATGCAATTTATTCGATAATAGAGTAATGTTTTCATCGGATTAAAAAATAATAATATAGTCTTCTTGATTAATCCTTATCTTTGCTATAAAATTATATTAGGAGTTCATAGTATTGAGAACCATTAAAAAAGATATTATTAACAAATTCAAATTATATGTTTCTTCAGGTAAAGTTAAGTTTTATAAAAGATACGGGATGCGGTTTGTAATGGGTAAAAGGGAAGGTTCCTTTATCTCGGATATTGACGGTAAAAAGCAACTTTTGAATCTTCATTGCAATGGGGGAGTCTTTAATCTCGGGCATAGGAACAGAGAATTGATAGAGATTTTAAATAATGCAATGAAGATGTATGATATAGGGAATCATCATCTTATCAGTAAACCGAGAGCCGAGCTTGCGGAATATATCTCTTATTTAATGCCGGAGGATCTTAATTATACGATTTTCGGTGTCAGCGGAGGAGAGGCCATAGATACCGCCATAAAAATTGCCCGGGGTTATACGGGAAAAAGAAAAATAATATCCGCAAAAGGGGGATATCACGGGCATACGGGTTTAGCTCTTGCAGCCGGAGATAAAAAATACAGAGAACCATTTAATTCCTCCTCTTCCGATTTTCTCCAAGTTGAATTTAATAATATAAATTCTTTGGAAGAAAAAATTGATAGGGAAACGGCAGCTGTTATTTTTGAAACAATACCCGCAACTCTCGGTATGCCTATTGCCGATAATGATTATTTTAAAAAAGTTAAAAGGATATGTGAGAAAAACGGAGCATTATTAATACTTGATGAAGTTCAATCCGGTTTGGGAAGAACGGGAAAACTTTGGGCATTTGAACACTTTGATGTTGTTCCCGATATTGTTGTTCTGGGAAAAGGTTTATCGGGAGGGATATATCCTATTACCGCAACTATTATAAGAAAAAATTTGGAAAAAATATTTAAGAAAGACCCTTTTATCCATATCTCAACTTTCGGAGGGGCTGAACCCGGAGCGGTTGTTGCCAAAAGAGTTCTTGAGATAGTATCAAATGAATCTTTTTTAAAAAGTGTTAATCTGAAATCAGAGTTATTCTCCCTTTATTTTGATAAATTAAAGGAAAAAGACCAGGGTTTTATAAAAGGTTTAAGAAGAATAGGTTTAATGATGGGGATAGAATTAAAAGATGATTTTTCAGGACCTGCCATGACAAAAGCGGCTTTTGATAAAGGGGTTTTATTAGTATATGCTAATAATGATAAATCCATTGTTCAGCTTTTACCCCCTTTGACAATCGGGGAAGAGGAGATAGAACTTTCTTTTGAACTATTGGAAAAATCCGTAAAAAGAGCAAAGATTATAAGATATCTGTTAAAAATAATAGGGGGATCATCATGAATGAGCTTAGAATACTTGAAGATTTCGAAAAAAAATTAATTCCGCATGCACCCGAAAAATCATCTGTCCGACCTGAAATAATAGGCTATGGGGAGATATCCACGATATTTAAGATAGATAGTATAAAAGGATATGCTTTTAAAAGACTCCCCCTTTTTAAAAAAAGGGAGAATGCTTTAAGATATGAAGAAAATTATAAAAAATACTGTGAATTTTTAAGAAAAGCGGGGTTAACTCTTCCTGAAGATAAAACGATTATTATTGATATTAAAAGGACCCCTATCTCTTTTTATATTGCACAGAAAGAGCTTCCCTCTAATTCAATAGGGAATAAACTGATATTTAATATTGATGTTGAAAAGATTAAAATACTCTTTAGTAGGATTATAAAAGAGATAAAGAAAGTTTGGGAATTTAACAAAGATAATGCAGGGAGTGTAGAATTATCAATTGACGGACAACTTTCCAATTGGGCTCTTGTAGGGGAAAAACTCTTTTTCATAGATACAAGCACTCCCCTTTTTAGGTTAGAAGGGAAAGAGCAACTTGACCCCGAACCTTTGCTGAAAAGTGCACCCGGATTTTTAAAATGGATATTAAAACTGTTCTTTCTTGAAGATGTAATGAATCGTTATTATGATGAAAGATTGGTTTACATTGATTTTGCAGCTAACCTTTATAAAGAGCAGAAAGCCGAACTTATACCTATGACACTCAAGATTATTAACAAGAATTTATCCGAAGGTTTAAAACGGATAGAGATTGAAGAGGTTGATAAATATTATAAAGAGGATAAGATGATTTGGACGCTTTTTCTTTCATTCAGAAAGTTTGATAGATTTATAAAAACAAAAATATTAAGAAAAAGGTATGAATTTATACTGCCGGGAAAAATAAAGAGGTAAACCATGTGTGATACATTTATAATAAAAGAAAAAGGTATGATTTTTTTCGGGAAAAATAGTGATAGGGAACCAAATGAAGCACAGCTTCTTGAACATTATCCTCCTCGTGAATTTAAAAAGGGGGAAAAGATTAAAACAACTTATCTTGAGATTGAGCAAAAGAATAGGACAAACGGGATAATAATCAGCAGGCCCTTTTGGATGTGGGGAGCTGAGATGGGAGTTAATGATAAGGGGGTTGTCATAGGGAATGAAGCTGTTTTTACAAAAATGCCGTATAGGAAAAAAGGGGTTTTAACAGGGATGGATATTTTGAGATTAGCTCTTGAAAGAGGTTCTTCCGCCGAAGATAGTGTTGATATAATAATCTCTCTTATTAATGATTACGGACAGGGGGGGATTTGCGGATTAGAAGATAAAAGAATGGCTTATCACAATAGCTTTCTTATTGCGGATAAAAGGAAAGGGTTCGTTTTGGAAACAGCGGGTAAATTCTGGGTTTATAAAGAGGTTAAGGATTTTCATGCAATCTCAAACAGACTAACGATTGGTGAATCATTCGATAATATACATCCCGAGACAATTGATTTTGTCAGAAAAAAGGGGTGGTTAAAAAAGGGGAAGAATTTTAATTTCGGCAAAATATTTTCAGATTATCTGTTTACAAAATTTTCAGGCTCAAAACCTCGATTATCAAGAGCAATCAAACTATTAAAAGATAAAAAGGATGATTTTTCCCTTAAAGATGCTTTTTCAATTTTGCGGGATCACGGGGAAGGGGATTATAATCCTGATTCCCATTTCACGGGAGATTATATATGTGCCCATGCCGGTAATTTTATAACAAGAAAAGCCACTCAAACCGTAAATTCTTTTGTTGTGAAAAACCAAAAAGATAAAATCGATATATGGTCAACGGCGACTTCATCGCCATGCACAGCCATATTTAATCCGATTTCTTTTAAATATTTTCCGAATTTCGGGGATAAAGCGGATTCCCGTTTTAATAATAATATATTTTGGTGGCAACATGAATTATTGTATAGGGAAGCTCTAAGGGATTTTTCAAACCGAATTTTGGTTTTTAAGGATGAGATTACGGAGATAGAAAATAGATTAGTTAAAAAAATGGGGAAAAGTGATTTTACGGAAAACTCCGAATTTTACTCTGATAATATAAGGTTTTCCGCTGAAAAATACAAAGAGTGGTATAATTTGATAAAAGAAAGAAAACCCCATAGGAGAGCCAAATTTATCTTTCGAAGTTTTTGGAACAGGCAAAATAAAAAAGCGAGATTAAATATTAAATTATAATTTAAACTTAATAAGCTTTCTTAAAAAACCTCCCATTTAAAGATATTTTAGACTCTCCTTAGGCTTTTTTCAGATTCTATCAGCTATCAAATCTCCGATTTTTGATGTTGACAATGGTTTTTCATCTATAATATCTCTTGTCCCTAACCCTTCATTAATAACTGATTCAACCGCTTTTCTTATGTCGTCCGCTGCTTCTCTCATGTCAAAGGAATATTCAAGCATCATTGCAACAGACAATATCTGAGCTATCGGATTAGCAACCCCTTTCCCTGCTATATCGGGAGCGGAACCGCCTGCGGGCTCATAAAGATTAATATCTCCTCCGAATGAAGCTGAAGGAATCATTCCCAAAGAACCTGCTATGGCTGCTGATTCATCCGATAAAATATCTCCGAAAAGATTTGTCGTCAGGATAACATCAAACTGAGAAGGGTTGAGAATCAGTTGCATAGCCGCATTATCAACATAAAGATGATTAAGTTCAACGACGGGATAATCTTTAGAGACTTCTTCCACTACTCTTCTCCAAAGCATTGAGCTGTATAAAACATTGGCTTTGTCAACGGATGTAAGTTTGCCTTTTCTCGCTTTTGCAATATCAAAACCAACTCTTGCAATTCTTTCCACGATATCTTTTTCATAAACCATGGTATCAAGAGCTTTTTTATCAGTTATTTGTTTCGGTTGCCCGAAGTATATTCCGGATGAAAGTTCCCTGACTGTTATTAAATCTATTTTTCCTTTTAAAACCCTTTTAGAGAGTGGACTGGTATTTTTCAGCTTGTCATAAACCACAACCGGTCTTAGATTTACAAAAAGATTCAAAAGTTTTCTTAAACCGAGCAGTCCCCCTACTTCAGGATTTTTTTCCGGAGGATAATGATCCCATTTCGGTCCCCCTATGCTCGCAAGAAGAACCGCATCCGAGTTTAAGCAGATCTCTTTTGTTTCATCCGGCAAAGGGGAGTCGTATTTATCAAGAGCAGCCCCCCCTATATATCCGAAATTTAACTTAAACACAATATCATATTTTTTTCGAACCTTTTCAAGAACTTTTAATCCCTCTTCCATAATTTCGGGACCTATCCCGTCTCCGGGTAAAACACATATATTTCTTTGAAATTCACCCATCTTTTTCTCCTTTTACAAGATTTTTCGCATAATTTATCCATCCACCGCTTAATATGATCTCTTTCATGAAATCCGGATATGATTTAAATTCATATTTTTTCCCAGTTTTTTCATTCTCCATAATCCCTTCGTTAAAATCAACCCTAACGATATCTTCTTCCTTAAATCCCGATATATCTTTAATCTCAATAATCGGAAGCCCTATGTTAATACAGTTTCTTAAAAAGATTCTGGCAAAGGATTTTGCAATAACACAGGAGATTCCCGCAGCCTTTATTGAAATGGGGGCATGCTCCCTTGAAGAACCGCAACCAAAATTTTCTCCCGCAACAATAATTCCCCCCCTTATATCCTCTCTCTTACCGAACCCCGGCCTTGCATCCTCCATGCAGTATTTTGCAAGTTCTTCGGGGTCATGAGTATATAGATATCTTGCAGGGATAATCTCATCAGTATTAACATCATCACCAAAAACGAAAACTTTTCCTTTTATCTCCATTTTGTCCTCCTTATAAATTCTCAGGGTTTGAAATATACCCTTTAATACCACTTGCAGCCGCAACTACGGGAGAGGCAAGATAAACCTTACTCCCCGTATGCCCCATTCTTCCCACAAAATTTCTATTTGTAGTGGAAATCGCAACCTCTCCATCTGCCAAAACCCCCATATGTCCGCCGAGACACGGTCCGCAGGTAGGTGTGGAAACAGCGCATTGCGCATCCACAAATATATCAAAAAGCCCCTCTTTGATTGCCTGCTTGTAAACTTCCTGTGATCCGGGGATTATTATACACCTGACATTTTTATCTATCTTATTCCCTTTGAATATTGAGGCTGCGGCCCTCAGGTCCTCCATTCTTCCGTTTGTGCAACTCCCGATTACAACCTGATCTATTTTAACTCTATCCTTTTCAACTTCTGAAACATCTTTTGAATTCGAGGGAAGAAAAGGAATTGCAACTTGAGGCTCTATCTCATCAAGATTAATATTAATTTGTCGAATGAAATTTGCATCTTCGTCCGGTGATAATTTTTCAACAACCACAGAACGAGATTTTTCATATTCCAAAGTAATCTCATCAATTGGGAATATTCCGGTTTTTCCACCAGCTTCTATTGCCATGTTGGAAATTGTAAACCTTGAATCCATTGATATATTCTTTACTCCCGGACCTCTGAATTCCAGAGATTTATAATTTGCTCCGCTTACTCCGAGAATAGAGATGAGCTTCAAAATAAAATCTTTTCCCGAAACATATTCTTTAAAACTTCCTTCAATGTAAACATCAATACTATCAGGAACTTTAAACCATGCTTTTCCCATCATATATACACCTGCTATATCTGTCGAACCTACTCCCGTGGCAAAGGCTCCGAGTGCCCCGTATGTGCATGTATGGGAATCTGCCCCCACCACAATATCTCCGGATTTGACAATCCCTTGTTCAGGTAATAGAACATGCTCGATTCCCATTCTTCCCAATTCAAAAAATTTTTCGACCCCCTGTTCTCTTGCAAATTCTCTTATCATCTTTACTTGCATGGCGGAACGGATATCTTTGTTGGGAACAAAATGATCAGGGACAATTACTATCTGATCGGAAGAATAGACCCTCTTTAATCCTGTTTTATAGAATTCTTCTATTGCAATCGGAGCGGTTATATCATTTGCAAGAGCTACATCAACTTCAAGAAGTATATAATCCCCCTGCTTTACTTTTTTTCCGTATTTGTTCGATAATAGTTTTTCCGTAAGAGTCATTCCCATTTAACTAACCTCCTTTATTTTTTTCATTCGATTATTTTTCCTTATCACTTTTGCGGCTTCAAGGGAAAAATTATATCTGTTAATAGCGTTTATATAGGCATTCGCCGATGCTTCTATAATATCAGTGGAATCACCTCTTCCCGCATATCTGTTTTCACCGATTTTAAGGACAACTTTTACCTGCCCTTGAGCATCCCTGCCTGCTCCGACTCCATGTATAATATAATTTTCCAATTTTGTTTTTATCCCTATTGCAGAATCTATAGCATTAAAGACGGCGTCTATAGGCCCGTTTCCCGTATTGGTTGACATCCTTTTATCTTTTCCTTTTTTTATTCGAACTTTAGCGGAAGGAGGCGCACTATTACCTGTTTTTACATCAAAATAGTCGAGTTTATACCCGTCCGGATACTGACCGAGTATTGAAGATATAATTAGGAAGATATCTTCATCACAAACCTCTTTCTTTTTATCCGCAATTTTCTGAAATTTTGAAAAAGCTTTATTAAACTGCTCTTGAGATAATTTTATATTATAATGCTTGAGTTTCTCTTTGAAGGAGTGTTTTCCGGAATGCCTTCCCAATACCAAATTTTCCGTTCCCCTTCCCACCTGTTCAGGTTTTATTATTTCATAAGTGTTTCGGTTATTAATTACTCCGTGCTGATGAATACCGGCCTCGTGCAAAAAGGCGTTTTCTCCAACCACAGGTTTATTCCTCGGAATAATGAGACCCGTTAGACTTTCAAGAAGCTTTGAAGAATTATATAATTTTTCAGTTTTTATGTTCGTGATAAAGGGAAGATAATCCTTTCTGACATTTATTGCCATAACAAACTCCTCGAGAGAGCAATTTCCCGCCCTTTCACCTATTCCGTTGACAGTAACTTCCACCTGCGTCGCTCCGCTTGAAACAGCGGCAAGGGAATTTGCAACCGCAAGACCCAAATCATTATGACAATGAACAGACAGATCAATCTCGGAAATTTTGGGAATATTTCGGACAATTGATTTTATCAATTCGGAAAATTCTTCAGGTATGGTATAGCCTACTGTATCAGGGATATTAATTATTGTTGCACCACTTCTTATCGCAACATCTATCACTTCAAACAGAAAATCTCTCTCTGTTCTTGTTGCGTCTTCGGGAGAAAATTCAATTTTGTCAAAATAATACTTTGCATACCTGATGTTCTCCCCTATGGCTTTTAAAATCTCTTTTTTACTCATTCCGAGTTTATACTTTCTGTGAATGGGAGAAGTGGCTATAAACAGATGAAGCATCTTATCTTCCGCCTCTTTCATAGCTTCATAAGCAGCATCAATATCACCTTTAACACATCTTGCAAGAGATACTATTGTGGCGTTTTTAACCTTCCTGCTTATCTCTTCCACAGCTCTAAACTGAACCTCGGACGATACGGGAAATCCCGCTTCAATCCTATCAACCCCCATGGATTCTAACATCATAGCCATCTCAACTTTTTGAGTGATCGACATTGATGCTCCGGGAGATTGTTCACCATCCCTGAGAGTTGTGTCAAAAATTTTAATTTTTCTTTTTTTCATTTTTACCTCCGTTTTCATCATCTTTCATAAGCTTATATTTGAATGCATCTGTTAATGCTATCCATGATGCTTCTATAATATTATCGGAAACACCCACCGTTCCCCATTTGTTGTTCCCGTCGGTAGAACGAATCAAAACTCTTGTTGTTGATTTTGTCGCAGCCTGCTCATTTAATATTCTGACTTTATAATCCACTAATTTTACCTCTTTAAGAGTGGGATAAAATTTTTCAAGCACTTTTCTCAAAGCTTTATCAAGAGCTTCAACAGGTCCCGCTCCGTCGGCGGAAGTATGATTAAGAGTATCTTTAATACCCAGTTCCTCAGAAACCTCATCGGGAACAACCCCTTTTATGGTTGCTTCCGATTTCGGGATAGCTTTTTCAGAATCTTTCCATACAAAAACTCTGAAACCTTCAAGATCAAAATATTTCTTAACTTTACCAATCAATGATTTGAAAAGAAGTTCAAAAGAGGCTTCAGCCCCTTCAAAATAATATCCTCTCGATTCCATCTCTTTAACCCTTCTAAGAATATTTTTAACGGCGGGAGAATTCTTGTCCACTTTTATCCCCAATTCTTCGGCTTTCTCAAGCATATTACTCCTGCCTGAAAGCTCTGAAACCAAAATTGTCCTTTTATTACCGACAGCTTCGGGAGATATATGCTCATATGTTTTTGTCTCCCTTCTAACGGCTGATACATGGATACCCCCTTTGTGAGCAAAAGCATTTTCCCCCACAAAAGGGAGATTTGTAACAGGTGCTCTGTTTGAAAGCTCTGATACAAGCCTTGATATAAAAGTTAATCTTTTCAAATTTTCCCGTGGAATGGATTCTATTCCCATCTTAAAATAAAGGTTCGGAATAATACTACACAGGTTTGCGTTTCCGCATCTCTCCCCTATTCCGTTTATTGTTCCCTGAACTTGAGAAGCTCCCTCTTCAACCGCAATCAAGGAATTTACAACAGCCATATCAGAATCATTATGCGCATGTATCCCGAAAGGGGTTTTTAATTTTGCCTTAGTTTCGGAAATTATCTTTTTTAAAAGATTCCAAGGGGTTCCCCCGTTTGTATCCGCAAGGACAATAATATCAGCGCCCCCGTTTTCCGCTGCTTTCAGTGTTTTCAAGGCATATTCGGGATTCTCTCTGTATCCGTCAAAAAAATGCTCGGCATCATAAACAACCTCTTCCGAATATTTTTTGAGATACCTTATAGTTTCATATATCATCTCAAGGTTCTCCTCAAGAGGAACTTTAAGAGCTTTTTCAACATGTAAATTCCATGATTTTCCGAATATTGTAAAAACCGGAGTTTCGGAGGATATAAGTGTTTGGATATTTTCATCTTCCTCAATCTTAATATAGGCTCGTTTAGTAGAACTAAACGAAGCTATTTTAGCCCTCTTCAGCTTTATTTTTTTTATCTCATTAAAAAAAGAGATATCTTTGGGATTAGATCCCGGCCATCCGCCCTCAATATAATCCACCCCAAGCTCATCAAGTGTTTTTGCGATTTTAAGTTTATCATCAAGGGAAAAAGAGATTCCCATCCCTTGAGAGCCATCCCTTAAAGTTGTATCAAAAATCTTAACTTTTCCATTATTCATAATTACCTCCGATAAATTATAGTTTGTCAAAAACAGCACCCGTATCAGCCGAACTGACAAAATGAGAGTATCTTTTTAGAAGTTGATTATCCTCTTTTGATTTAAAATTTTTTATTTTTTTTAATCTTTTATTTATCTCGTTTTCATCGACAATAAGATTCAGTTTTCTATTATTAAAATCAATCTCAACAATATCTCCGTCTTCCACTATTGCAATCACACCATTTTCAGCAGCTTCAGGGGAGATGTGCCCTATAACAGCACCTTTTGAGCCACCCGAAAATCTCCCGTCCGTTATCAAAGCCACTTTATCAATAAGTCCCATTCCCACAAGCGCGGCGGTAGGGGATAGCATCTCTCTCATTCCGGGGCCACCCTTCGGACCTTCATATCTTATGACTACAACGGCTCCCTCTTTAACCTCTCCAGCGAGAATTTTTTCCGATGCTAATTCTCCGTCCTCAAAAACAACAGCTTTCCCTTTATGATAAAGCATTTTCTCGGGAACACCGGAAAGTTTTGCAATCGCTCCGTTTTTGGCAAGATTGCCGTATAAAACGGCAAGTCCCCCGTTTTCATGATACGGGTTTTCAAGTGACCTTATCACATCATCACCAAAAATCATGGTATTTTTAATCAATTCCTTTATCGGTTTTTGATAAATTGTTCTCGCATCACCTTTAATAAGATTTTTCCCTTCAAGTCTTTTAAGCACACCGTAAACTCCCCCCGCTTCATCAAGATCCTGTATATGATGGTTTCCGACAGGGGAAAGATTACAGATATGGGGGATTTTTCGACCCAATTCATCAAAAAGATCTATGCTAAAATCAATATTAAAAGCATCCGCAATAGCTTTAAGATGAAGGACGGTGTTTGTTGAACCGCCGAGAGCAAGATCAACCGCCACCGCATTTACGAATGAATCTCTGTTAACTATATCAGTGGGTTTAACCCCTTTTTCAACAAGGCTCATAACCAATCTTCCCGCTTCTTTCCCTATCCTTATCCTTTCCGAGTAAACCGCTGGAACAGTTCCGTTTCCACGGGGAGAAAGTCCCAGAGCTTCACTAAGTGCATTCATTGAATTTGCAGTAAAAAGTCCCGAGCAGGAACCTGCTCCAGGGCAAGCAAAATTCTCTATATCATTTAATTCATTATCCGAAATCTTTCCCGCATTATAGCTTCCCACAGCTTCAAAAACAGTTACAAGATCTATCGGTTTTCCTTTATATGAACCCGCAAGCATCGGTCCCCCGCTGACAAATACCGAAGGGATGTTTAATTTTCCCATGGCCATAAGCATACCTGGGGTGATTTTATCGCAGTTGGACACTAAAACCAATCCGTCGAAAGGGGTAGCATTTGCAACAAGCTCAACAGAATCCGATATAAGTTCTCTTGAGGGGAGTGAAAATTTCATCCCTCTGTGATCCATGGCTATGCCATCACAAATACCTATTGTTGAAAATTCCATAGGGGTTCCTCCCGCCATCCTGATTCCGGCTTTAACAGCTTCCGTCAAGTTTTTAAGGTGAATATGTCCTGGTATTATCTCATTTGAAGAATTTGCAACTCCTATTATAGGTCTTGAAATCTCGTCATCACTAAATCCCAAAGCTTTAAAAAGGGAACGATGAGGTGCTCTTTTAACCCCTTTTTTCATTAAATCACTTCTCATCTTATTCCCCTTCCGATTCAATATCTGATTTTACCCATGGCATCATCTTTCTCAGCTCTTTTCCCACTTTTTCAAGCTCATGTGATTTTTCAATTTTTCTCATACTATTTAAAAAAGGGGCTCCTGCTTTATTCTCCAATATCCACTCTTTTGCAAATTTACCTGTTTGAATCTCTTTTAAAATCTCTCTCATTTTTTTCTTTGTTTCTTCCGTAATAAGTTTATCCTGTGTTACATAATCACCGTATTCCGCAGTATTACTTATGGAATACCTCATTGTTGAAAAACCACCTTCATATATTAAATCAACAATCAGTTTCATCTCGTTTATACATTCAAAATATGCCATCTCAGGTTGATAACCGGCTTCAACAAGAACTTCGAATCCCGCTTTCATCAAGGATGTTACCCCTCCGCAAAGGATGGCTTGCTCTCCGAACAGATCGGTTTCAGTCTCCTCTTTAAAACTTGTCTCTATTACCCCCGCTCTTGTCGCCCCTATCCCCTTCGCATAAGCAAGGGCAAGTTCTTTTGCTTTGCCAGTGGGGTTTTGATAAACGGCAAGAAGAGAAGGCACCCCTCTTCCCGATTCATACTCTCTTCTAACGAGATGTCCGGGACCTTTGGGGGCAATCATTGAAACATCAACATCTTCAGGGGGAATAATTTGAAAATAACGGATGGAAAATCCGTGTGCGAACATCAACATCTTCCCTTTGGAAAGATACGGGGCTATCTCTTTTGAATAAACTTCGGACTGAACCTCATCGGGAAGTAAAACCATAATAATATCGGACTCTTTAACAACATCGGGAATGGTTTTAACGGTTAATCCGAATTTTTCAGCCTTGTCTCGGCTGTTGCTTTCTTTCCTTAACCCTACCATAACTCTAACTCCGCTATCTCTTAAATTTAAAGAGTGAGCGTGTCCCTGACTTCCGAAACCGAGAACCCCCACGGTTTTATTTTCAAGAAGAGAGAGTTCCGAATCTTTTTCATAGAAAATATTTGCCATTTTTTTATACCTCCGTTTTTTTATAAAAGATTTACATCAATAGTTTCAACAAATTTATAAAGTTGTTTTGAAGATTTACCTATATTATTATCTTCACCCGAAATTATCATGTTATATTTACTTATACCGGGTTTATCCGTTTTAATAAGATTAATATTCTCAACTCTGAATCCCCTCTTTTCAAAAAAAGAGATAAGTTTTACAAGAACATTTGGCCTGTCATGGACAAGCACATTGACAATTCTTTTTGTTTTATTCATTTTAACCCTCCTTGTTTAATAAAATTTCATTTAACGAAGCACCCGCAGGCACCATGGGAAAAACATTTTCATCGGGATCAATCAATGCATGAATAAGCATAGGCTCTTTTGAAAGGGCAAGCTCTTTAATTATTTCTTCAGCCTTATCCCAATCTTTCAATGTTTTACTTTTAATCCCTATAACCTCGGCAATCGCTCTGAAATCAGGATTGTCGGTAAAAGGGGTTGCGGAATATCTTTTATTATAAAAAAGCTCCTGCCATTGTTTTACCATTCCGAGATAAGCATTATCAACAATCAGAATTTTTACATTGAGAGCATATCTTTTTATTGTAATAAGCTCCTGAATATTCATCTGAAAACCACCGTCGCCTGATATTACCAACACTTGTTTATCGGGGTTGCCCACTTTTGCCCCCATAGAGGCGGGAAGACCGAAGCCCATTGTTCCGAGTCCTCCGGTCGTTAAAAAAGTTCGGGGTTTAGTGAACTTATAAAATTGGGCTGTCCACATCTGGTTTTGGCCGACATCAGAGACGACAATGGTATCTTCGGGAAAATATTTGTTTGCAAGCTCTATAAGATATTGAGGCTTAAGTTTCTTGCCTTTCTCATACGAAAGGGGAAACTCTTTTTTTTGTTGGTTTAACTCTTTAATCCAATCCGAGAAATCGGTTTTTAATTCGGGAAAAGAGAGGAATTTTTCAAGGACTTCCTTAACATCTCCCTCTATCCCTATTATTGGTTGGACATTTTTTTCTATTTCGGATCTATCAATATCAACATGAACAATTTTTGCAAAAGGGGCGAATTTTTCAACATTGCCCAGTATTCTATCGCTGAATCTAACACCGAGAGCAAGAATCAAATCACTGTTTTGCACGGCATAATTTCCGTAGTATGTTCCATGCATCCCCAAACCGTCGAAATAAAGCTCCTCTCTCGAAGGATAGATTCCTTTTCCCATAAGAGTTGTAATAACGGGGATATTGTTTTTCTCCATAAACCTTTTTAAAATCTCTGTTGCTTCAGATATTATTATTCCTCCTCCCGAAATAATCAGTGGTTTTTTTGACTCGGATAGCATATTATAAACCTTGTTGATTTTTTCATCGTCTATATCATGTCTTGGTGAATAATTTTTAATATCCCCCTTCACAATTTTTCTCTCATCTATAAGAGCTTTCTGGATATCGGAGGGAATATCTATAAGAACAGGACCCGGCCTGCCCGATTTGGCAATATGAAAAGCAAGGTCAAGAGCGGGGGTAAGCTCTTTTATATCTTTTATAAGAAAATTCGCTTTTGTAATGGGAAGCGTAATCGCGGTTGTATCAACCTCCTGAAAAGCATCCGAACCCATCATTGAGACGGGAACTTGCCCCGTAATAATAACAAGGGGAACAGAATCCATATAAGCGGTAGCTATCCCCGTTACAGTATTTGTGGCTCCGGGACCGGATGTAACAACCACAACACCTGTTTTTCCGGTGGATCTTGCATAACCGTCGGCAGCATGAGTGCCTCCCTGCTCATGTCTCGGTTGAATAAGTTTTATTCTGTCCGTAAAATTGTAGAGTTCGTCAAAAAGCGGTATCACAGAACCTCCCGGATAACCGAAGATATACTCCACCCCTTCCTCAAGCAATTTTTTAATAATAATTGACGCACCTGTAACTTTCATTTTATACCTCCATAATAATAAATTAAATTGTTTTTATTTTTGTTAAACGGAGAAAAGGTTATTGCTTTTTGGGAAAAAGATACAATAGACCTCTCCTTAAAGAGTTGAAACATTCGTCTGAAAAGATTCTTAATTAAAGATTAGCAAGATGCTTGCGAAGTCCGTTGAGGACTATGGCTATGAACAGAATCTCTTCCCGACTTCTCGGATAATATGATTTCGTTTTGTATGTATATCAAGGGTATAATATCTATGTTAATTATATTTAAAATAATATCTAAATTAAGTTCTCCGTTAATTTTTGTTAAGTTAATAAGGTTTTTGTTAAGCATTTTATTCCTCCTAAAAAAGTTAGCAACAATATATCAAAAAAAATTTTGATTGTCAATGAATTTTATAAAAATGAAATTACAAAATAAAAATCTTGAATAATACGGTAAGAGAATGATATAATCAATACATTATTGCCAATGTAGCTCAGTCGGTAGAGCAGCTGATTCGTAATCAGCAGGTCGGGGGATCGAGTCCCCCCATTGGCTTTTTTATCACAACCTCGTTTACTTTTTCTAATAAACTCGGGATTTTAAAAGGTTTCTTAAAACAATCAATAGCCCCGTTATCCAATAATTCTTGCACCTGTTCATTAAGAGTATAACCGGTAATAATGAGAACTTTTATGTTTTTATCAAGTTTTTTCATTTCGTAAAAAAGCTCTCTTCCGTTTTTTTTAGGCATATTCAGATCCATAATGGTTAAAAGAATATTATCTTTTTTCTCTTTATAAAGATTATATCCCTCTTCTCCGTCTTTTGCTTGGATAACGCTGTATCCGCTTTCAGTTAATGCCTCTTTAAGCATCTCTCTTATCAAAACCTCATCATCAACTATTAAAATTTCCCCTCTTTCCTTTATGTCAACTTTTATATTTTGCCTCTTAATTATACCTTGTTTATCTTTGTTTTCAGACTTTTTAACAGCAGGAAAATAAAGATAAAAGATACTTCCCTTCCCCTCTTTACTATCAAAAACCACATCCCCTTTGTGGTTTTTCATGATACCGTAAACAGTTGAAAGCCCGAGACCCTGTCTATTATTTTTTTCCGCTGTTGTGAAAAAAGGGAGAAAAACCTGATATCTGTTCTCTTCTTTTATCCCAATACCGGTGTCTTCCACCGCAACAACAAAATACTCTCCTTTTGTTAATTTACTTAAAGTTTCCTTGTTATTATCTCTTAATTTCCGTTTGTAAAGATGATAAGTCAATCTTCCTCCGTCAGGCATAGCCTGAATAGCATTGATGCTAACATTCATAATAACTTGTTTTATTTGATCGGGATCTCCGATTGTATATGCTTTTTCTTCTTCAATAATTTTTTCCATCTCTATGTTCTCCGGTTTTGTTGAGGTTATTAAATCAAAGACCTCTTTTATCTGTTCCTCCAAATCTATCTCCACCTTCAACATTTTTCCCTTTCTTGCATAGCCGAGAAGTTGTGAAACAAGTTTTATAGCTCTTTCTCCCGCAAGGCTCATTTTATCAAGAATTTTAACAATCTCTTTATCTTCACTGTTTCTCTTTTTTAAAAGATTTGTGAATCCTAAAATTCCAGCCAATATATTATTAAAAGAGTGAGCTATTCCACCCGCGAGTAATCCGACAGCTTCAAGCTTTTGAGATTGATATATCTGTTCTTCTAATTTTATCTTTTCGGTAATATCCTTTTCTATAGCCATATAATAATATATTTCACCAAACCTGTTTTGTATGGGGGTTATCGTTAGCTCCTGAATAATAAAATCCCCTTTTTTTGTTTTATTTATAATCTCTCCGTCCCATACTTTTCCCGCACTGATTGTTGCCCACAATTTTTCATAGAAAAGTTTATCATGTTTTCCGCTTTTTAAAATTCTCGGATTTTCCCCTATCGCCTCTTCATAAGAAAATCCCGTGATTTTTGTAAATGCCTGATTTACATAAAGTATATCCCCCTCTTTATCGGTGATAACAATGGAGTGCCTAATATATTTCAACGCATCAAATATAGTGTTTAAAAAGATTTTTCCATCGTCAAAAGCGACCTTTTTCATCGTAAAACCGTTGATCTTAATAACATCCCCTTTTTGATTAATTGAGGGTATTGTTTGTTCTATAAGTGTTATAATCTTTCCGTCTCTTGTTTTTATTCTGTATTCCGCTATTGAGGGTTTATGACTTAAGATATTTAAAAGATACTCCTCGTAAATAGGCCAATCTTCTTCAAAAACGAGTTCAGGCAAACTTGTTTCTCCTTTATATATATCCTCCGTTTTATAACCTGTTATTTTTTCAAACCCCTTGCTAATAAAAACATACGAAAATCTGGAATTTTTTATATCAGCTTGCCAATTAAAAAAAATTGAATCAGCTGTTGTTTCCATTTTCTTGTTCTCTGCTATAGATTGATTCCCCCTCTTTTCAAAGATAATAAAAATAAATATCTTTTTTTGAAACAAAACTTTCTTTGCTTTAAATTCTATTCCATCTTCGGAAAAAACCAGTTTAAAATCGGAAAAACTTAAATCAGAGATTAAAGGCTCGATATAATTTTCAAATAATTTTTCAATAAAGTTTTCTTTTTTCCGAAGAAGTAAATCTGTTTTATTGTTTTTATAAACAAGGGTTCCTTCCAAATCTAATATTATTATCCCTCTCTCATCATTATCAAGAATATTAAGATAAAAATCTATAACCATTTACCCACCTAAATTTATTCATATTTATATACTTATACATCTATTATTTATAAAAGTCAATATCAATAAAAAATATCAATTCCCTGTTTTTTTAAATAAAGATAATAATCCCATCCCGGCTATAAAACCTCCGATATGTGCCCACCATGCGATTCCTCCGGAGGCTCCTATTGAAGGGGTTACGGAATTATAATTAAAAATCGCATGAGTCATACCCGCAATTAATCCTGTTCCCAAATAAAACAAAAGATAATTTAAATGTCCGAGTTTATCCTCAACATTATCTCCGAATATAAATAATGCCCACATATTAAAGATAATATGAAGCCACCCTCCGTGCAAAAACATTGACGAAAGAAAAGGGATAAGGGGATCGCTCGTAAAATTAAAACCGGAGACAAGAGAGGGGGAAAAATATCTCGCGGGAACAACTCCGTAATTATACATAAAGAGTTTCAAGGATTGTATAGGAAGAGAGATTTCAAAAATAAAAATCAAAATATTCAGTCCGATTATGGAATAATTTACATAAGGAACCGTGCTATGGGGATTTTCATCCATTAAAGGGAACATATCTCTTTACCTTTATAAAATGTATATCCGATTTTCATCTCCCTGTTTAAAATTATAAAAGAAGCCTCCTCCCCATTTTCTAATAACGGAGGTTTTATATTAAAAAAACTTCTATTATTAATACAACTCATGAACACCAAATTCTCAATTGAAACACCTGCTTCAAACAGTAATCGAATTTGCTCGGAGATTAAAGTATCTCCACCGAGAAGGACCCCTTTTTCATCCGTGATTTTTCTGTCAGAGCGAATTATTGTTTTACCGTCCAAATCATTTTTCCTATTCTGATGAGGAGGTATTAAATCCGAGATAATGGAAAAATTCCCTTTTTTTAATTTATAAACAAAACTTAAAAAATCCTTTGAAGAGTGAATCATGTCCCCTATAATTTCAAGATTAAGATCATCATAATAAAGAGCGGCACCTACAAGCCCCATCTCTCTGTGATGCAAACCGCTTAATGCATTCGGAAAATGGGTAAAATGTCTTACTCCCAAATTATAAACTTTCTTAAAATCTTCAAAAGAACCGTTACTGTGTCCTATGGATGGAACTTTCCCCCTTTTAAAAGCCTCTTTTATCAAATACTCCACATTCTTCAACTCGGGAGCGAATGTAAAAATCTTAATATTTTTAATCTTTAAAAATTCATCAATATTTTCTTTAGTCGGTTCGATTAAATCAAGGATGTTTTGGGCACCCCCTTTTTCCCTGCTTATAAACGGTCCTTCAACCCTTAAAAAGGGAAATATTGAATCTGTTTTTTTTTCTTTATATTTCTGAAATTTATTTGAAATTTTATTAAGATTTTCAAGAGAATCATTCATAAGTGTGGGAATGGCAAAAAATATACCGTTTTTTATAAGTTTATCTTCCAACTCTTCAAATTCCCCTTTTTGAAAACTGTATCCCCATCCTCCGTGTATATGAGCGTCTGCAAGGGGGGGGATAATATATTCTACATCCTCAATCTCCCCTTGTCCGTCAAATATAATCTTATCCCTGTCTATAAATAAAACTTTTTCCCTGAATTTCCCGTCAATCCATGTTTTTCCTCGAAAACCTTTTTTCATTTAATTCTTCTCTCTTATTAAAGCATCAACATAAACTTTTCTCGAATAGATTCTTTTATAATAATCTTTTAATTTTAGTTTTGAGGCGGCTTTTTCATCAATAATTATTTTAACCTTCTCATGCATCTGCAGAACCGATGACGGCCACATTGCCCCTACGGGTTCTTCTATCGTTCGTTTTATAGCCTCGGATTTTCCCTCCCCTTCCGCTATAAGAATTATCTTTTTTGAACTCATTATCGTTTTAATCCCCATTGTTACCGCAAGATCAGGATATTTAACCCCCTCGAATTTTATATTGTTTATTCTTAATGTTTCCTCCGTAAGAGTCTTTACTCTTGTTTTTGAATCAAGGGAAGAGGTGGGTTCATTAAAACCAATATGTCCGTTTCTCCCTATTCCCAAAATCATTAAATCGATTCCCCCGAGCTTTTCTATTTTTTCATCATATTTTTTACAATTGTCATATATATTTTCCAATTCCGAAGGGGGAAAATTTATATTTTCTTTTTTTATATTTACATGATTGAAAAAATTATGGAACATATAGTATCTGAAAGAGGAGGGGTCTTCCGCTTTGATCTCCGCATATTCATCAAGATTAAAAGTTCTTATTTCGGAAAAATCAATCTCCCCTTTTTTATATTCTTCTATTAGTCTTGAATACATTTTAAGAGGGGTATTTCCCGTGGGAAGACCGAGAACCGCATCAGGCTTTTCTTTAATAAGCTTTTTTATCTCTTTTGTTATCTCATCAACCACAAAGTCAAAACTATCTTTAATAATTATCTCCATCTTTTGTCTCCTAAACTATATCAATTTTAAAAGCTTTGATATTTAACCCTTGTAATTTATCCATGATAAACTCCTCTTTTCCGGGAGCATAAAAAAACAC
>Ga0256835_1000040_pt1 | contig 118647 bp, 164 predicted proteins | sample PIR30metaG_FD_185972 | JGI IMG/M metagenome (GOLD analysis project Ga0256835, IMG submission 185972) | Hydrothermal vent microbial communities from East Pacific Rise, Pacific Ocean - PIR-30 | ecosystem: Environmental > Aquatic > Marine > Hydrothermal vents | place: Pacific Ocean: East Pacific...
GGATAATACAGAGTAAGTTCAGGTAAGTTTGTGTACTGTTTCTACTTATTTTTGTTGGCTAATTGGTTTCCTCCTAGGACGACAACATGGCTCGTACTGAACTTTGTTTGCTGCAGTACCTGGTTTCTCTACTAAACTTTTCGTGGCTGATCTCATGCTGTGCTGACTCAGAACCGAGTTTGTTCAAGTACTTGGTTTTGTGTCAGAACTGGATGTTTCGACAGCTGTTGAATTCATTATGTGTCGCGGTAGTATATATGGGGTCGCGGAGAATGTACAAAAGTGTACACCATGGTTCTACGCTAATTGTCGAATTTTGTAACTGAACAATATTTACAAAAACCATGGCAAAATGTCAAAGAGAAGATGACTAAAACTGACAGGTTCAGTTGCGAACCTGGAAGTAGCAGGTCTGAATTAACTTGACAAAATGACGAGAGTAGAAAAAGAAGAATTGAAAGGTCAAAATTGAAAATAAAAGGTCAGGAAAGTAGGTCGATAATGCCTATTGTAAATGCTTTTTCGGGTGTTATTGATTTCCTGAAGTTGTCTAGGTGTAACCTGAAGTATCCATTACTTAATCCTCTTAAAATCTTGACCAAGTTTTTCTTCCTGAAGTACTTTAGGTATGCGTCAGAGATAGATACCATGAATGAGTATGGTATTGTAATGTCATTCCTGCTTAATTTCTGTGACTTGAATAATTGTGGTGTAACGTTTTTCGCGTTCGATAAAATGAATACAATTAGACGCACTAGCTCATATTTGTTACAAAGAATGTCTGCTAATTTGACTGCTTTCCTGATTTCGATTTCTTTCTTGACAGTCTTTACCTCTACTACCTTTTTTGCTACACCTTTCAGTCCTTCAATCTGTACGTACTTGTACACTTTTTCCTTCTTGACTTCTACTACTTTTTTCCTGACGACACCAACATCTAGGTACTCTTTCTTGACCGTGACTTTTCCTTCAGGAACGTCTAGTTGAATAGTTTTGTTTTGCCTGATGGCAGAAATGTTGTAAATTTGGATCCTAAAATGTGGTCTTGATTTTGGGCTTGACTTTGTTTTTGTGATAGTGATAACTAGCCTAGCCATGGTTTTGCTGTGTATTGTTGTGCAGAACTGCCTTATATACTTTACCTAGCGCTAGGTGCATGGTCTTTATAGAATGCTATTTATACCTAATGCTAGGTATTATGCATGTGGCTAGACAATACATCAGGACGGGCATAAAGGTCAAAGTAAGAGGAGTTGAAGGTGAATTGTGGATTAGAGTACGTAAGAAGAATGGAAAGGTGCATTATGAATGTTATCTATATGTTGGTTTTGGCAGGAAGTTAATTCCTGTGTCATGCATGGATATCGAGTCTGAATATGCTATAGATATTGAGAAGTTGGTTAAGAAGCATGTTCAGGATTGAACGTGTTCGCATGTACCTAGCGCTAGGGTAATGCTTAAAAAGGAGCAAGTGCAAATCTAGGTCGAGAAAGCGCTCCCCGCAAGAGCGGGGAGCGCAGAAAGCTCCCCCGCGCATAAATAACGCGCGGGGGAGCAAAACGTGTAAAGGTTTAGCTAATTAGCGGAAAGCCCACCCCGCGGGGAGAGCTCCCCACGCGGGGGAGGTGTAGGAGGGGAGCACACATGAAGTTCAGACCTGAACTCTTCTCACCATACCCCGTCAAAACGATTGACACTATCATGAAGATAACAAACATTTCTTCTAAGACGCTAAGACACTTGAAACGTCTAAAACCTAAGAAGGTCCTGATAGAGAAGCATGGTCTAATTGCGAGGCATCACGCGTTTAAGAAACCTGTGATTCAGGTACGTTCAGTACTTGTGAGACGTTTGATAAGGGGCTGTTATAACCGTGTGATAAAACTGGAGCATCATGTTCCTGATAAGGGTAGGCATCACATGTTCCTTATGCCACTGTCATCACGCTTTATATCGTATCTACTGTATAGACGCATAAAGAGGAGCCAACTTCTGCAAGTTCTCCCACATTATGTTGGTACTTCCTTACTGTTCTGTAATCACCTTATTGTTCCTGCCATCCCTGACATATACGCAGTATATGTGCGTCTAGTACCTGAGAAACCAAACTGTGCAGTACTCGTAATTGTCAATGCGTTACCGACTTGGAATGTCCTAAAGATTTATCACTTAGACCATCCCAACGCTAAGAGGACTAAGCCACGTTTCGACGTAATCGCAATGCCACCATTGAGTATGTTTGTCTTTGTTCACTTCTTCAGGAAGGATGATGAAATCGTTCAGTTCCATGTTGCGCTGTATAAAGCTAGGAAGGAGAGGAAGAGGAAGTTGTGTGAGATCAGGAAGAGAGTTCTTGAGCAACTTAGACCTGTCCTTTCTCAAATCGAAATTCTCCCTTAGTTTTCTTCATGTCTCCCCTCCCCTCTTACCCCGCGTGGGGAGCTCCCTAGAGCGGGGTGGGCTCCCGATGACGGGGATATCCCCTGAGGGCGGAACCCCCGTATCCCCTCGATGAGGGGGCTAGGGGGGAGGGGCACTCCCCTCCCCGACTTTGAGCCCCTGAGAGGCTCCTACCCCTAGGGAGGCAGGAGGACGGGGCTATATGCCCCGCTCCTCTTGTGTGGGCAAGCCCGCACTGCAACGGGGGTACCCCGCTTCTCCCCGCGGGGATGGGCGTGCTGTCTAGAGGACTCGGGTTCTCGGGGATAGGGATGGTCTGTAAGTACACGCAGACCTTCGACTACCTGAGACCGAACCTCACAGGAAAAATCAAGGTCGTATCACCTGAAGAGTTCTATCGCATAAGGCAGGAAAGAATGAAACAATATAGACTAGACGAAGATCCACTGGCTCTACCACTAAGTGTCAGATTAGGTACAAACGTCATGACGTCTCGCGAAGTCAGGAAACTGTTCCTTGCAGGAACAATCAAGAATGTTAGACCATATAGAAGGTGAAACTATACTTCAGACCATAAATTCATGCCCTTTCTTTCTTTTGTCTCGGGGAGTGGATATGATAACTCCGATGTGGGAAACTAAAGAAGTGATAGAAAATGGAACAATTATCGAAGTACTAAGGTGCCCATACTGTGGTAAGGAACTTGCAGAAAGAACTGTTGCAGGAAGTGCATATATGGTACATTGGGTAAAGGACTGTGAACACTTCAAGTGGGTCGAGATTGGTAATGCATGTACACCATATTCACCTCATTACGACCCAGAAATATGTGGTAACACAGAAGAACTGTTTGAAAAGGCTGTAACCAAACTAGAAAACGGAACAACAATATACCTGCTACTACAAAAATAACAACACTCTCTTTTCTCCTTCTTTTTCTCCTCGGGGAAAACATGACAGAAATGGTACAGAAACTACTTGAACTTGAAAAGAAGGTTAATGAATTAGAGGTATATGAAGAGGAATTCATAACACAGTCATGGATTGATAATTATAATGGAAAGGAACCACATAGAGAATATTTCACATGTATCCCTATAAACGGTGAAATATATGAAAAGGTGTGGAATCTCGTTGAAAAATTGTTATCAATTTTGTACCCTGACAAAGACATCAAAATAGACAAAATTGAATTCTGTAAAGTAGGAGACAAAACAGAATTTGTCATTCAATTAAAGGAAGATCAGTACAACGAGTATGGTAGGTATATTGGAACGGACTATTGGTGGACGACGTTGACAAAGTTAATTGAGAAAGCTGAAGAGAAACTGAAGTCTGAGGAACAGATTGAAAAGGAGCTCAAGGAGAAGCTTGAAAAGCTTAGGTCTGCCCTTTCATAAATTTTCTCCTCTTTCTTTTTCCTGTTTCGGGTCTCAATTTCGGCTCAACCACCATGTCTCGAGTCATGATCTTTGAGCCATGGATGTAAACATGGCTTATGGTTCATGACTTGAGCCATAGTGGTTGAGCATTATCATCTTTTCGGGGTCGAGTATGAGATTGCATATTTCTGATAGGGATATTGACGAGATGTTGCAACTGTTTGCTAGGTTTAACAATTCTGCTCCTGTTGAGTTGAGGTTTAACTTCAAGAAACTATCTGAAGATGATAAGAAGATACTTGTAGCAAAGGTAGCAAAGTACCTCAACATAAGTCCTGAAAATGTTAGGTTGTTTGAAAAGTATAAGGTTGTCGGTGATTTTGTCTTCCTGTGCGAAGATCCAAACTGCATTAAGACTAAACCAAGACCATTATGTACACTTGACAGTTTTGTATTGCTCAAAGCATTTCTTGAACTTGCTTAGTCAATCATAATCCTTTTCTTTCTTCCTGTTCTTTTCGGGGATGAGTATGCCAATCGACCTGACACCATACCTAGAAAAGGAGTACGAGGTCGAGTGTGATGGTGAAATAGTGAAGCTGAAGCCACTGAAGGCATGGGTGCTTGCACCAAAAGGCAGGAAAGGAATAGTCATAGGACTGTTCAAATGCCCCAACGGTAAGACCGTGAGAAAAGCAATAGGCAAGACCGAAGAACCAGTCGAATAAGATCAAGCAAATCACATTTTCTTCAAACCTTTCTTTTCTCCATTTTTCGGGGATTATTATGAGTGTAAATGAAAAGTATACTACTGTTGGTCTGGTATTGCTTTGTAGTATAGTAGTGTTAGGTTATGTTGCAACATTCATGTATGTACTACATGTTAAAATTGATAGAATGATAAGCAACGTAATGTCCATTCTTCTTGCAGGTCTGACACTGGCATATTACTACCCACCTCTCACAAAATCTGTGCTGAAACAGGCAAAGGATAACTTCTTAATGTTTGTAATAGCGCTCCTAGGACCACTCTTCATTGCCGTAAACTCACTTGCATTTCTTGCATACCTACACTGTCCTCTCTCTACATCTCTCGGGTCGAGAGCATGAATGTTGTTGAATTGCTTGACGAGATTGATTGTTTCTTACAAAGTGTTATCAGGGATTACATAGATAAGACAGGTCTGTGGTCTACTGCGGGCTTTGTTTTTCACTATCTTTGGAAAAACACGCCTTTCAAAGAAGTTGAATTAGAGTCTATAGATGAAGAAAATAACAAAATTGTCTTCTCCATAAGGTTCGAAAAGGATGGAAAGAAAAAGACACTAAAACTTGAGGTCGAAGTTAAAGCAACACCAAAAATCACAGTTTACTACGACTAGTTTCTTCATTTTCGGGGATTTGCATGATCATTGAAAGGATTACCAAGTTGCTCAGGTTCCTGGAAGAATATGGCAAACAAACCGAATCGTTAGAACGTTGCTCTAGTGAGCTTTTTGGTGTCTTGGACTTCTTCATCTATGACGTACTTGGAGTACCAACGTACAAACTGTCAGGAGGCGGAGGAACAACATCAAAGAACACCATTAGCGTAAGTAGATGTTTCATAGACGAAAACGGTAAAGAAATCTGGATAACACTCGAAATCGAGAAGAAAGACAACAAAGTAGTACCAAGACTCGTCATTCATCTAGAATAGTTTCTTCATTTCGGGACAGGATATGGCTATGGCTACTGCTGTGTCTAAGAATGAGGTTCGTGAAATTGTTGATGGTAGTCATTTGCTGTTTGTGTGGTTTGATGAGAACAATATTGTAAAGCTGCATGCTAGGATATTGTGTCGTGGTAGGTTAGAGGTTTGGTTGTTTGCTAATCCTGATACTTTGAGGATTGTTGAGAATAGGATTCGTGAACAGGATAGTGAACCTAACATAACCCTGACAATTAAAACTTATTTTGGCACAGTGTTCTACATCTTTGTTATCATTAATGGTAAAGTCAAGATGATTGAAGTAGACACAAAGAATAGAAAGATCAGGGAGCTAAAGCGAGTATCACCTGACAAGGTGTTCAAGCTTGTAAGACTTTCAACAATGTCACACTATGGCTTAATATACTATGACCTGGTCTACAAACTCTAACATTCTTTCCATTCTCGGGTCGAAAACATGACACTAACTTCGAAAAATAGACATCACACTATTTCAATTAGGAGACCGCTTGACAAAAACAGGATTATCGAAGTAATACTAATGGTCGATGAACAAAAACACATAAAAGGTTACATAATTAAAGTTATAAAGGATAATTCATAAACAAATCTCTCCATTCTCGGGTCGAGAACATGGCAATGGCAAAGTCTGTAAGTGACGTAATCATGTTTGAAAAGGTCGGCAAGTCATGGTACTTTAAGATTGTTAGGAAACCTATATCTCGTGAAGAATTTTGTAAACTTGTACCATACCTCATATTTGGTACACAGATATATGCTGAGTACACGGGTGTATCAAGAATTGCTAAGCACGGTGAAATTGTGTACCATTTGACGCATCGTGAAAAGATGACTGCAAATACCATTGCTAAGAAGCTTCTTGAGGCTCAGTGGAAATCTACGACAATTGAAGTCAATGGTCATTTACTAGATGTTGACTATGCATTAACTATGCAAGGCAAAGTATTTGCACTATACATCAAAACTATGGACAGTAAATCACTTGATGACTACGACGAACTTGACTTTGTTGCCATAGGTAACAACCTCAAGAATTTCCTCACAGTATACTACGAGTGGGTAATAGCAACTGATGGTCATGCCATCGCACAGCTACACTTTGACGCAATTGTCACATTCAAACTAAGGTTCATACTAGCATACAGGCCAGACCTCTACCCATACGACCCAGAAACATGGCCAAAAATTGTCGAAAACACATTCCTGGAAAGGTACAGACCAATTTACTAACATTCTTTCTATTTCTCTCGGGGGTATATCATGATAGGTTCAAGGTTTATTGAGCATCTTAAGAAGCTTGACTTTAGTGAGCTCCTGAAGTTAGGGATTGACCTTGCGGAAACAGTAAAGTACTACATGAATAAAGACATCGAGAGCCATCACAGGTGCGAACTGGCAGGTAGACATGGCGGATTCTACCACACACTATATCTACTATTTCTTGCACATGTAACAACATTAGCATAACATCTACACTTCTTTTCATCTCGGGTCGGAGTGTGGTCATGTCTGTTCCTGAGGTGCTTCGTGTTGGTGTACTATATTCTTGTGCATTGCTTAAGGATATGTTAGATGATGCTGAGGATGTTGATCCTGAGAATGATGGGTTATGGTTTGTGATGGGTATGGTATATGCAACAGCTAGGCTGGTACTGTCACAGCTTGGGTTTGAGGTATATACAGGAGAGGCATACACTGTCGAGGAAAAGCATGTACACAAAGTATCTGTTAGGGTTGACATAGGTGAAGAAGAGGAGTATGACATCGAGTATGTGATTGACTACGAGACAAACAGGATAAAGGAAGTAAACATCTACAAGTACGAGGAAGATGCATGGATAAAAGTCGCAACGATAGAATTCTAGTCGCATCTTTTCGGGGTTGTGTATGGTATTGTTTGAGTCTTTGCTTAAGGATGAGGCTAAGCATAGGTATCTCGCGATTAAGGTTGTTCCTGACTGTGTCCAGATTCAGCTACCGTACAGTAGTTACCTCAAGTCTCTTAGCGTGGACTATGATTCTGAGCGTAGTGAAATCAGGGAGCCGTTGACAAATGTCGAGAGGGTTGAAGTTCATGTGTGGTTTTTCGGTATGCTTGTATCGTCTAGGGATAAGCTCTTAGCAACAGAACATGGTAAGCTCGTGGCTGAGTACGTATTCGCCGACGATGACTATATACGCATTGTGGCATGTCCTGCACATGTTGAGGTAAGTTTCTCTGCTAAGTTATGGTGGAGATTCATGTCAATATTTGTGTCAGGTGACGCAGATATCGAATGTGCCTACTCGAGAGGCATCAAAAAGTTACCATCAGATGCACTATACTTTGTACAGGGTAACGGAACATTCCGATGCAATATGACCATTGACATAAACGACAGATGGAGCATCAGGATAAAACCAGAGAAGAATGCAGTACTGGAAATGGGGAAGGACTTCAACACCATACAAATAACAAAGACACTACGTGAACTAACAATCAAGAGAAATAACTATGCAAGATGTGAAATTGCTCTACCACACGCAATAATGCCAAAGTAGTTCTACCACATTATCTCTCGGGGAAAAGTATGAACGATAAAGAACTTGGTCTAGGTCTGTTTTATGAGTTTGGTTTTGTTCTGTATCCGCATGCACTTGTAGTAATGAGCATCTTGAGTATAGAGGAATGTACTGTTGATCAGCTTGTTGAGAAGATTCGTCAGGAAACCGAAAGAGATGTGCCTAAGGACAGGATTGTCAAGGTGTTAGAGAGATTGGAAAAGAAAGGTGTTGTTGAGAGGCATGGTGATAGATATGTCATGACTGAGCGTGGTAGATGGCTATATGAGCTCGTTGTTAAGCCACTGTATGAGACGTTGAAGAGAGCTAAGCCTGAAATCTTCAGGCGACTAGAGGCATATGTCGAAGTCATGTTACAGAAAGTGATGATGTATGGTGACCCAAATGATCCAGAGACAAAGAAGCTAATTGAAGAAATAAAGAAATTTAAAAGAAAGATATCACATTGCAAGAAATGTCTAGAAAAACTTGCAAAATTAACAAACCAATAATTATTTCAAATACTTCTCTCGGGGATATGCATGACAAGGAATTGGATTCATAAGGCACGTGCTCTCATGGAGAAGCTTTGCGAGCCTGTTAATGGTGGTCTCGCGGTCAAGTGTAGGTTATGTGGCTGTGTCCTCACTGGCACGAATAGGATGCATCTCCTATCGAGAGTGTATAACCATTTTAGGCTCACACCAGAGCTCGAAAACCATCCTGACTATATCAAACTCAGGAACATGCACTACCTAGAGTTTGTAAGAACATGACATAACACATAATCTCGGGGGTTGACATGTCTAAGAATGATTTTCCACCATGTCTTGGTCTGTGGCTCGATACTAAGCCTGAATGTGCAATGTGTAGATTCAGGTTACTATGTGAGATAACTATTGGATACTTCACGTCACAGGAATATAAAAGAGCAAGAGGACTATGGTACAACACTGTTCTACCACGTGAACCTCCTGAGAACTGTTTTGGCAGGTACTATGGAATGTTCCTAAAATGCGCACTATGTCCACTAGAGCACCTATGCGAGTGGACTTTCAGGTACATGAAACAAATATGTAAAAACAGTAGAGTCATAACAATTCCAAGCAATGTAAAACTACAAGTTTAGCACACTATAATTTTCTCGGGAACTAACATGAAGCCCAGTAAGTGGCTTAGATTCGTACTAGATTACATGATTAAGCACGGTAAGGTACCTGAAACACTATGTGTCAAAGCGATAAGAGAAGCAATACATGAAATGTATAACAAAGTTAACTGTTTGTGTCATTGAAATTCTGCTCAAACTGACCTCGTATCAATTCTCGGGATCGTTAATGAATCGTAAATATCAGCTTCAGGTAGAGACTCTTCTCAATACGTTATGTGAAAGGACTGGTGAGTTTGAGGCTGTTTGTAAGGTCTGTAAGATGTTTGGCATTGAGACTGTTCTGAGGGGTCGGAACAAACGTGAATTCTATATGCGTGTTAGGAATCATTTTCTGCTTTGTGATGATCTTATGCACCATCCTGAGTATGCTAAGATCAGGATGAAGCATTGGGAACTTGCAACAAAGGTGATTGTAGGAGGGAAAATACCAGAATTGCCATGAACAATGTTTCGGGTCTTTTTCCTGTATCCAGTGTTTTATCCATGTGCTATAGCATGCATTGCACGTCCGATTCCTCCTCCTCTAACCCATCTGTCGAATGATTCATCAGCAGTTTGGAAGAATTTTAATCGTTTTGCCTCACGTAGGTGGTATGCAGCTTTGTCGAGAAAGAATTCACTGAGAACATATAGTCCGATGGCTACAGGAAGTAGTACTGGACAAATACAAATAAAGCTTGCGACACCTAGTGTTATCGCTCCGAATCCAAATATCATAGATGCAAAACCGTAGATCTTATTCATGCGAAGGTGATACTTTATCTCCTCATCATAGCGTACCATGTCACTATCCTCATCAATGCATGAAGAACATGTAACAAAAGTATTGTGTCTACGCAAATGAAGTGTCTGTAATGTTCTCGGGATGGTTAATGAGGGTTCTTGTACCTGTTCTATTGCTATTTGTGGTACTATGTTATACGTGCTCGGCAAATGTTGTGTATGGTATTGGTTGGTTGTGGTATCATGGCACAGTAACGACACGTAATGTGGATGACCTGATCTGTAAGCCACTGTACATGGAGTTTCTTGAGAATGGCACAGTTAGCTACCAGCTATGTACATGCATTAGTGAACATCTTCATGCTGCATGTGTAAGGACAGAGTCTGGTTTATTGATATTGATTGGCTGTGCCATAATGCTCTTTGCAATACTTTCAATATTCTTCATAGGTAGTGGTCCTGTATTCATTATTGGTCTACTCGTTGGCTTAATTATTGTCCTCGTAGTTGCACCACTGTACGCAAACGTGAAATGCAGCTGGACTAGCCATGCAACACAGCTCTGTTACATGGCAATGCACGGTAACGTAGATGCATTAAGGGAACTGAAGCATATACTTACAGAAGCTATACGGAAATACAGTTGAGCTCACGATCACTTCTCGGGTCTGTATGAGTCTTGAAGAAATTGTTAGGCGGCTTGTCCAGCTTTACATCAGGAATCTTAGGGTGTTTACTAAGCTTGTGAAGGAGCGTGACAATTTCTATGTTCTTAACATGAATCTTCCTATCCTCATGTGGTGTACTGAGGATGGTAAATTGATCGAGTCTTCGGTCATTTCAGGGTCGATGAATAGTGTGGGTATTGGTCTTCATGTTGATGATAGGTGTGACGATACTTTGCTACGTGTCATAATTTGGAATCGTTTACCATTGACAATACTTGGAACGCCATCAGAAACTGATAAGCCGAGATGTATATACATCATAACAAACATTAAGGAACGTGTCGTAAACATTATTGAAAAATTGTCAGAAGGAAGAATCAAATGTGAAGATGCTGGAGAGCATATGCTTAAGTGCTGCGTAGTAGCTGGTAAACATGAGTCTTGAAGAGCTTCACAGGATTGCTAGGTTGCTTCTGGAGAAGTTTCGTGTCTCTGCAAAGGTAATGACCATAGATGGATCGGCTGCACCTGTCAGGATAGTTATCGAATTACCAACAATTGTCTGGTGTACAGAAGATGGAAAACTCATCTTCACTGAGTTTAGTAGAACAACAATGTCATTATACGCAGTTGAACTTGCTCCAGTAGTATTTGGAAGATGTGACAATGAGAAGGATCTTGAAATTGCGTTGGAACATGTACTACGCAAGAAGAAGCTACAGGAAAGCGACATAAACGAGAAGATACACTACACGAAATGCAGCATAATCATAACGAATATACAAGACAGGGTCAAGAACTTTCTGAAGCGACATGGAATAAAGTGTCAAGAGGTTGAGCCTAATGTCTTGAAGTGCTGTATTGAGTAGCATTGTTTTTCGGGGGTTGGTATGAGGAAGTATCCCGAGTTGTTGACTCCGAAAGAGTTCTACAAGGTTGCTAACTACTATGTGAAGGGTCTGTTGAAGCCGAGGCTTGTTGTTGTGATGCCTAAGTACGATGGATCGAACATACTGAAGTTTGGTGACAATTTCTACACTAGGAACCTTGGCCCGTTGCCAAGGCAGTGGCTTGATGCTATTAGGAGTAGGTTTCCAGAGTTGGTAAGGTCGAGGCATAACTTCTACTTTGAGCTTGGTGGGTACAAGAATTGTCCAGCTGGGTATTGTGGTGCTTGGGAGGGGGAGTGGGATTACCGTGTGTTTGACGTCTATGAGCTGAAGCCGCCGACAGAGTGGGTTGATGAGTTGAAGGCAGAGGGTCTAAAGGTTGTTGAATGGCGTGAATATGGTACTGACCTAGTAAAGGCCGTGCAAGAAGCAATCACTTGGCTTGGTGAGTGGGGTAGGAAGGTTGAGGGCATGGTCGTGAAGATCTATGGCTTTGCTGTGGAGGGTAATGCTGCTAGGGATCCAGACATTAAGAAGCATATTGAAAGGAACTTCATTGGTCTGAAGATAAAGTGGGAGAATAAGCAACAGTGGGGTGGTCTACTAGAGGTTCTGACAGGTAGGGCAGAGGTTAGGGTTGAGGAGAAGGTCACTGTACTGCCCTATGACGAGGTTCTCACTGCGGTACATAGGAAAATTGTTGAGCTTCTACAGCAGGGAAAGAAGCTTGAGGAGATCAGTGTCAATGACCTAGTACCAGCAGTAGAGGAAGAAGCAAAGAAACACAACATGGCAATGCCAAGCAAGGAAGTTATAAGACAAGCAATGCGAGAAATAAAGAAGAAGATAAGGACAGGAGAATTACAGGTCTAACCTTCCTTACTCTCGGGGTCTCGCATGGGTAGACCTGTCGTTGTTAGGGCTGTCGAGTCTTTGAGTATCGTGTTTAAGATCAATACTGATGTTGTTCCTCCCCTGTTGTACTATATGGCTCGTAAGGAGCTTATGGACATTGTCTACTGTCTGAAACGTGCTGGGTATAGGATCACAATGCAGAGATCTGTAAACGAGAGACAATACGGGTCAACATACGAGACCAGTCTAGTATGTACATTACGTGTTGGTTCAGGTACGGAAGAGGCGCCAATTGCCAATTTTTACGTTACCGATAGTGCATATTACAAGTTTAGGAAGCCGTTAGACATCAGGATCATTAGGCAAATAACGCATGAATTGGTTGTTCTTCCATACTTTGACCGTATCATGAACAATGTAAAGGACGTTGTTCCAAATGTTGAACGTTTAACAAGGTACGTCATGGCTGCATATAAGTTAAGATGGGTTGGGCTTGACTACACTCCACGTATAGACTATAAGCGTACAAGAAATGTCGAGGTCGAGATAGAGTACATCCTTAGTCTACCGTTTGCTAAGCATATTGAACTAAGTCAAGAACAATACATGAAGTTGATACGTTGGGTTACTAAACATGGGAGGTTGCTAAGTGATAGAAATATTGTGGACACGTTGTTGCTGTTTAAGCATGGTGAAAAGACGTTTGCAACATTGAAGATAGAGCCAGAAATAGTTAAGCCAAGAAAAGTAAAGCTAAGATACGTAGTGTCACTAGAAGACGAAGCAATACAGGAACTACTGTCAAAAGCAATAGAAGCACTATAACACTTGTCAATCTTCTCGGGACACAGACATGACCAAGCTTGTACCTGCCTATGATAGGCATCTCAAAGGCTGTAGACTTCGCATGTCTAGGACATTGACTAGGCATGTCATTAGAAACGTCAAGAAGCTGCTAACAACAAACACGTTCCTCATTATTTGTCCACATTGTGGATATGTCAATATTGCGAAAAGATTCATCGTACTTGACCTAAACGAGAACGAGATGGAGAGGACGGTGGACGCTGACGTGTACATAAAATGCCCAAGATGCGGAACCAAGATACAAGTAGAAGAAGAATACATCCCAGTAAACGAACTACGCACAATAAGACATTGAAGACACATTCACCAACATTTTTCGGGGGTGTACATGCTTGTTGATGTGAAGCCATCATGCAGTTCCTATTCTAGGCTGGTTGTTTACCCGTCTAGGGAACTACTGTACAGGTATACAATGAAGATTGTTGAGGAGGTTACGAAGGGTCCTGTAGAGAAGAGAGAATACCTGTACGACTTCATTGGTCGTGGATACGCAAGGTTTAGCAAGGGCATGCTAATCCCATTCGCAATCATTGTAGATTGGGCACCACTGTGCAGGATAATGACCGAAGCATGTAGAGAAATACCATGGATAGAGGTCATATACGTACCACAGAAAGAACTAATAAACAACAATAGGCTAGAATTGCCAGACCTTGAACCACTGTACATAATAGTACAGGCAAACTACAGCCACCCAGACTTCCTAAGAGAACTCATACACGTCGGAGAAATCAAGGACATACTAGACAACACAAGCAACAAAGACGAAATACTACAACGTGTAGCATGCAAAGTACTTGCAAAAGAACTAGACAGAAAACTAAGACCAAAACTGAGAGAAACATTCATGCTTGACGTGTAAGCTAGCTGTAATGTAAAATAGTTAGCACTACTATTTCGGGGTCATCACATGACAGTAAATGTCCTCAACAACATTCAGGAACTTCTCAAGAAGGTTCACGAACTTGATAGTGTTGCTGTTGATGCATTAATGAGACTACTGGAGCAAGTTGACAAACATGCTGATGACCTTACGAAAAGTCTCCTGATTTGTGGTGTGTTGTTCAAGGATTGTACGCTTATGCAACTTGGTCTGAGACGTCTCTTAATTACGCTGGACAGGAAGAATGTGACAAAGGTAGACCTTGACTCAATCATGAAGCTTATAGTGACAGTATGCGGTTCAACTAAACCACTCGACCCTGAACTGAGTGATAAGCTTGACAGGCTTATACAAAGAGCTGGGACATAATGTCCTTGACCTTGTCCCATTCTTCTATGCAAAAGTGCCTATACACATCCCAGAACCTACACGTAAACAGTTCAGTGTTACATATTGTGCATCTAATCTTCTTGATTGTCTTCTCGTCGCGAAATTCCACTACGTCAACTATCTCCCATATACCATACCTGCTCGGGGATCCGAAGTACAGCACCTTCACAAATGTTGATAAGTCACGTTCTATCTTGTCTAGAATTGCCTCAATATATTCAAGTGGCAACATTCCGAGCATGTTTATTCCTGCACGTCTAAGCTTCTCCAGTGCTTCCTTACATTCTCTGATCCATAACAACGTCAGGAACATGAAGTGATCAAAATCAACGTCATCGACCTTACTCAACAAGTGACCCAGACCATAGGTCAAACACCTTACACAATCAACCTTAAGCCTATACACGTTATGTACAGCACCTACACCAACTTCATTCAACATCCTATACAACACATGCCTAAGATTCTTACACCTCAGTAAGTCACGAAAAACCTCTAACAAAACTACGAGAGCATCTTCCTCAGTCCTGAGTTTCAGTACGTCCTTAACAACCTTAATGACTTGCTTAGTACGGTCAGAAACCTGCAAACTACCAAACTTACGCGTCTTAACCCGCGAACCCACACAAAGAAACTACGTACCTCGTTTATAAACCCCATGATCATGAAGGTACACAGTTACACACAAGCGGTAGAAGAAGTAGTATCTACATTATTGTTTTTTCGGGGTTTGGCATGCCTGTGTATATCATTTGTAAGCCTGAGTTTGATGAGGAGCCTAGTGTTGTTCGTAGGGTTAGGTGTCTTGCTTTTAGGTTCCTGAAGGAGGCGTTAAAGAAGTTTGTTGAGGATGAGGTTGTTGATGTTGATGGTTTCCAGCTTCGTCTTGGTGCAAATGTTAGGAACATTGTTGAGGTGCTTAGGAACGTCATGTACATGACATGGAGCTTCCTGCCACCCAACATGCGTAGAGACCTTGGTTACACCACCAACGCAATAACAAAATGCTTGGACAAAAACTGCACAATGCAGGTACCAATATTTTCGTGTAGGGTACTTGAGACTGTGTAGTTACGGTACCTGAGTTACTGTTGTTTCCATTCTCGGGGTCTGTCATGTATGTGAGGAGGATTGTTACTGAGCCTGTTCCTGGTGGTGTTAGGTTGTTCATGGAGCCTATCAGGACTAGTACTCGTGTAGAGAAGCGTGATGGTGTGTATATTGTGGATGTGTGGGGTTTCACAGCTGTTGGAGAGAAGGGTGACTCATGGTTCTACTTTTACGCTCCTGAGATAAAGATTGCACGTGTACTAAACATCGAAATACATGATAAACATGGTGTAAAGTGTATACCAAAGTACCTTGTGGCTATTCCAACGTTCCCGTCAGAGCTTAGGTCAGGCATCTACATTGTTGACATGCCCAGAAAGTTACTATACATGTACTGGCTCTACAATATTTTGGGAACACTAGAGACCGCATACAGCAAACTAATGGAAGAGCCCTACAACGAACATAACGAGGCAATAACCAAGGCAATATTGTTCGCATACGCCTCAGCAATAAGGAACTATGGGTACAGGGTAGACAATGAAAAGACATTGAGAACATGGATAACATCGCACATTGGTGATATTGATCTCAGATACACATGGTACATTGGTGAATATGACAGAAACTTCAGACCAACATATGGTGCATATGTTGGTCCTGACCGTGTAGTATACGTGAAAGGTGGTAGACCAATAGTTGGTTACAAGATATCGAACATTTACGAAAAACAGCTACCATTCATGCACTACATAGAGAAGTTGCTAAGAGGCATCGAACTCGTACTGAAGGACAAAGGCAACATAATGACAATAGATATTAAGCTACCAGAAACATGGGTAGGAGTAAAACTACTACCAGACAGAGCATTGGTATACGTGCCAGAGCTAGGAGTACTAACCGTTCAATAACACCTACCTTTTTCTCGGGTATGCAAGGTTGGAAGTACAGGTACTACATACCGCCTAGGCAGGCAGAAGATAAGAAAGAGGTCATTAATCATCTTGAGATCTTGTGCAGGCTTACTATGCATGATGATCTTGTCAGGGAACTAGGTCTAGACAATATGCGTATCAAGGAACTGGTAAGGAAGTACCTCAGGGACTTGGGGATTGATCCTCCTAACAACATATCAAAATGTTGTGTCGTACCAGACTTTGATGCAAAGACTCTTCGAATCAGTTACAGGATATTTGTGCAATAATTAAGTACATTGTTAGGTACTTATCGGGACGGTGAATGTCTCAGAGTGTTAACAGGCAGGAGCTTCTTGAGAAGATTGTTCATCATGCTGTTGAGCTTGCTAAGCTTCTCTATCAAGCAGATCCTGACACTGTCAAGGAAGCCCTATTCCGAGTCGAGCAAGAGCTTATGAAGTTGTTTTCAAGTGGTGCAAATGTTCCAGTATTCGAGAGTGTTATTCTGCTGGTAGAGGCTGAGCTTGGTGGTAGGTTTGACGATTCTGAACTTGCTCCATGTCTTAGACATGTTGCATACATCTACTACCTACTTAGCCTAATCCTGAAAATACTGTACTATAGACTATACGACGATTATTGTAGTGATCCCGTGTGTAGGAGATTAATGCCGACAAACATGGTTTCGCTCCACTTAACGTCTGCGAGAGGTATAGTCCATAGTCTAATAACTGCACTATCAAATGAGATTGCGCTGCTTGACAGACCTACAAGACAACTAAAGTACATTGATAGGGACAGGTTCAACATCACGGCATTCTCAATAGAGAAGCTGATAGAAGTTATTGGACAGGTAACGCACATAGAGAAGCTAATACGAAGAACAGAAAACGAAGTATATAGACTAAACACAAAGTTTGGAGAACTAGAAGCAAAAATCAGAAAACTAATAGAACTGATAGAACAAAAGAAACAAGAAACATAACACACTGAAGAGACAACACCTACCTCTCATATTCTCGGGATCTTGTGCTAGAAAATACAAAGAAAGAACTTGAAGAGCTCACAAAAGAAATGGAAAAAGAAGAAACAAAAGAAGGACAATAAGGTCTAGACGTTTATTCTCGGGATTAATTGTCCTCGGGGTCTTACGTGAATAAACTTATCTTGTTCTTTGTAGTTGTTGCTGTTGTTGTTTTTGGGCTAGTGATGTGGAATGTAGCATCCATGATACATCAAGAAGCTGTTACTAGACCAAACATAACGTCGGTTCAGACACAACATGTGACTTTGCCCAAGCCTCAGCTTGTTGTTAAGTTGATCAATGGTACATGTGTAGCATTTTTCCTAAGTTGTGATGCACTTGGTCCTCGTCTCGACATTGCTAAATATGCAGAAAAGTGGTGCATGATGCATAACTGCACAGACGTTGACATATACGCACAAAGAGGAAGCGTAATCGGATGCATAGTCATTAAGATAAGGTACATGTGTAACAACAACACAATAACAAGACAATAAAGTACATTTCATTGCGTCTCTCGGGACTAAACATGTCATGTATTATTGATCAGCTTCCTGTCCCTATAGAGTTTGAAGTTGTCTCAGGCGAGGAGGATTGCCTCATGATGCGTCGTCTCGTTGAGGCACGTAAAAGGCTTCAAAGCAAGCATCCAGAACTATTTGAAGGCTTCATTGACATTGGATACGAATTCATACACGAGAAGTGTGAACCCGAGAGGAGTTTCAAAGTAATTGCAAAGATCAAGGACAGAGAAGTTGGCAAATGTATCGTGCTTGTTCATGGTGAATATGCTGACATCACGTTTGTCTATGTTCGACCTGAATGGAGATGCTTAGGTATAGGCACCAATCTAGTAAAGAGAGCAATAGAAGAATGTAAGAAACGTGGAATCAAGACAATTACCGCAGACGTACTCGTTTGGTCACCTACACATGAGGTAATTCCAGAAGCAGCAAAGAGAATATTGGAGAAGCTAGGATTCAAACATGAAAAATACCCACTACATTATGTGCTACGCCTTGAATAACGTGTTAATGATCTATTCTCGGGGATTGTCATGTCTATGCGCGAGGTTATTGAGATTCCAGGAGACAAGGTAAAGAGGGTCTACCTTAAGCTGATAAACAAGGAGTCTAGTGAATATATTGCGGTTCCTGAGCTTGATGATGTCATAAACGTTGGTGACCTTGTCCTGATAAAGAAGGAAGGTGCAGTATACGTAGCTGCACCACAGAGTGTTGTGAACATTATCAAGAGATTGCAGGAAGAGAATGAAATGCTTAGGAAAAGACTTGAAGAACTTGAAAAGAAATTAGAACAACTAAGCAAGGTTGTTGAAAGTGTCGAGATTGATAAACCTAAGTCAGAGACAGTAGAAGAAACAGAGTCAGAAGCAAAAGCTGAGGACAAGGACAAGGTCGAAACGAAAGCAGAAATAGGAAAGAAAGTGAAAAGAAAGTAATGTCATGTTGCCCGCTTCTTTTCGGGTGTATACATAATGTCTTGTATATATGCTAGGTTTCTGGTCGTTGCCACGTTAATTATTGCTGTATTACTGTGTCACATTGTCTGTTCCATGAATGTTACCGAGGTAGATGTCGCAGTAGCTAAGCTATACATTTCTAATGGTTTTACAATCCATGCAGATTTCAGGGTACATGTAACAGTGGACAAGCCTTCGAGTACCTACACGTTGTTTGCTGGTAAGCTAGTCTGCACCAATGACAACACAACAATCATTAACATGTTTGCTGTAGTTATTCCTCCTGGTAGTACTGAGGGTACTGATATGGTGCATATAGCGTTTCCACAGTTGTCAAAGTATAGTTGCTATGCAGAGGTTGCTAACACAAGATCAAACATTGTTGAGGTAGATCTCGTAAAGATGTGCATCATTACAATCGGAATCATTATACTAATGGTAGCGGCATTCACAATACCATTTGTAAAGTTACGAACTGTAAACAAAACACAAACATAAAGAAAAGACACAACAACAAACTGTACAAGGGTAGGTTAGTCTACTCTTTTTCGGGGATCATGTCTGATGTGTGTATCACGCTTAGGGAGGTTTTGGATATTCTTCGTGATATTGAGGAGGATGATGCTAGGGAACAGCCGAAGTATTGTATGGATATTGGAACGTATGTGTTTCTTGTGTCCGAACTTGATTATGACGTGTCTTGGCTTTATGCATGTGCTTGCTTAGGTACTGGAAATAGTTTGATTGCAGGTATATGCAGTAGCACAATTTCCAAGGTCAAGAAAGCTATAGAAATTGTTGAAAATAACTCACAAATTGACTACTACACTAGGAGAACAATCATAGACATGCTGAAGAAGCTTGCAGTTTCTCTCGTAGAGATTTGTAAAGACCATGTACAGGAAGGAACACTTAGGGAACTTAAGAGACTTGTAAAGCAGCTATCTGAGTTAGAATGATCGTGTCTCTTCGGGGTGAAAATGTCTAGGGGTTATGTTGTGATGATTATTGTTGGCATATTCTTGCTTTGTGTTGGTTTAGTATGTGCATCATTAACGCTTCCATGGTTTGGAATATTCATGTTGGAACTTACGTTGGTAATATGTACATTATTGTGCCTGTTCTTTGGGCTAATGCTTATCTCTGCCTCATCAAACAAGAAACTGAATCCTACAAGAAGAAAATTGCTCTTGCCTTTTGGTCTCTTGCTCATATTTGTGGCACCATTTTTGCCCGCAGTTGTTAAACATGTGAATCCGTTAGTGCCACTGTGTATAGGTTCTACGCTTAGTGGAGTTATGCTAATACTGTATGCACTTAATTCGAGAGATTGTTAAGAGAACTATAACATAGTTCTGGTCTTTCTTTCTCGGAGTATGAATGTCTAATCCATGTGACATGATTAGGGATGCAATTATCATGCTTTTTGACATCAAGGCTGATGATGCTAGAGAGCAGCCGAGGTATAGTCTATCTCTGGAAACGTGGATGTTTCTGGACTATGAGCTATACTCTACACTTCAGTGGTTTCACAGGTATGCATGTGAAGTAAAAGGAGAATATGTGCCAGTACTTGTGGAAGAAGGTAGGAACATAAAGATTGTCATGAAGCCACGCGGTGAAGTTATTGCAGCTTTCTGTGGTAGCATAGTCTCGAAGATCAGGAAGACTATTGAAGTTGTTGAAAAGGACGATTTCATGGACATGAATACTAGGAACACAATCATGAACATTCTGAAAAAGGTCTCTATAGCACTTGTAGACATCTGCAAAGACTCCCTACACGAAGGCACACTACGCGAAATCAAAAGACTAGCAAAACAACTATCTGAAATAAAATGAACATGCTCTTTTTCGGGGTTGTAATGAATAGGGTTGTTCATGTTCCACTAAACGAGTTTCCTAGTGATGCTATACAGATGATTCTGAGAATACTAAGCGAATGTAACATGAAGGATGCTGTACATAAGGTTGCTGATGTTCTTAGAGGATTTGGAAAGAACGTTGCTACACCCAAGCTGGTGTATCTTGCATTTCGTGATGACCCTGCCGTGAAAGAGACATTTGCTAAAATAGTCAAGCAGGGTGTACCTGCCGAGGAAGCATTTGACAAATTATGCACTTTGAAACCCAACCTATGTATACTAGTACTGGAATATGATGACGAAGAGTAACACATCTGTTATTGATGCCAACTTTCTTGTCAGACTTAGGTTTGTACAGCTGTTCCGTAATGAAGAATGCCTCGACCCTGATATTGTTCATAGTTTTGTTATGTCCAGCAATGTTAGTCCGATCGTGCTTGCTGATCTGATAGAGGAGAGAAATGGGAAAGTGTGTCTAAGTGATTATGGTAAGCAACTGCTTAAGTTAATAATCGAACACAAGTAGTTTCTCCTCGGGGGTGAAGTGTGATCCATAAGATGCTTTTTGTTTATGTTAGACGTTCCTCGTCAACGTGTCTAAGATCTGCGTTGATCCTCATCGAATGCAAGATATACGGCAGTGGTACACGCATAGCTTACGATAACTGGCTTATATAATGTGTATAACGTTAACTTGAAGTTATCGTATGTTGAATGACACGCCTAAGTTTTCGTGTGTAAAATGTTAAGCGTTAGCTAGTAAGTTTCGTACAAACTGTTGATAATATCGAGCATGGGGTAGAAGAAAGTAAACAAGTAGTAAAAACTAATTTATGTCCCATATTTTGTCTTCTCGGGTGAAGTATGATCTGTGGAATGTATATTTCCTACGGTCAATGTCGTATTTTCAGAGACGGTATGCTAAACATTGCTGGTAATTTGCGATTAATGTGATGTAGATAGCATCAGTCATTTACTGCATCTTGCCATTTCAGTGATAATAAACGTATCGTAAGCAACATTATATTCAATGTCAGCTACGCGATGCTAAGCAATGGAAATGACACATGTTAAACAACTAAAGAAACTTATCCAATCCTCTGTGCTTGATTAAAAATTCCCTTTCTCCCACGTTTTTCTACGCGTGTCACGTTTTTTTCGGGGGGTGAAGTGTGATCCGTAATGCATGCAGGGTGCAGACCAACTTGCGATTAATGAGAAGTACGGCTCTTCTTGCACGAGGTACATAGTCTTAGGTGTACAGTTTTTACCTTAGAGTCCATATTGTGAGTTCTGGTGTGAGTCGTACAACGTGCGGATTGAATGGCTATATGTATGATTTGCCTTTTGAGGAGCACAGCGTGAAATGTACTATGCGGAATACGTTGAGCTATTTATATGACATTGATTTCATAGGGTGGTTTATTTTCGTTTAAATGCGAATTATGCCTTTTTCTTTTCGGGGGTGGGCATGTCGGTTCCTGACATGGAGACTAGGCAGGCTCTAAATGAGCTGTATGAGGAATGTATGAAATGTATAAGGGAGCGTGATCAAAGTATGTACGAGCTGTTTCGTAGTGTTGTTGAGTGTCCAATAGAGGGTGGATACGTGAAGAAGCCAATAATAATAGTCACGTGCCGTGTCTTGAGTGGTATAAAGGCTCCATATAAGCCACATAAGTCTCAGCTAGGCGTCTTCATTAAGCTGTATGGTCTAGACAAGCTGTATACTAAGGAACGTGCTGAGCATCTTGACAGGATTTTCCTACGTTGTATAGATCCGATAGAGAACGTGAAGAAACCATTCATAAGTGGTCACGCTGTGAAGGCTAGCCTACCTATTTCACAGTGGGTGTTTAGGTACACGATTTCTCACCTGTTCCTTGAGGGTGTCAAGCTTGTTGAGAAGGATAGTGAGGAGAAGATCACGACGAATGACTATGTTGGCATAAGGATGCCACATGGAACAGAATGTTTTGAATATGCTCCAGCTGAGTCAGAGGCAAAGTTCTACATTTACCCTGACCCGAAGTTCTGGACGTATGCGCTAAAGAACATGAATGTTGAGTATCTACGTGACTTACTGAAGGAAGCACCAATAATCTACACGATCTTCAGCAAGTTAATACAGTACAGGGAGCTTAGGCAAGTAGCCATAGGTTCGATGAGTAGGGGCTTTGGAACTGTGGAGATCACTGGCATAAGCGTCATTGTGCAGAACATTCCGATAGAGCCAATAGAGTGGATCCGCAACGTGGTAAACAGGCTAAGCACGTTGAAGCAGATGCCGAAGACTAAGACAGAGGAGAAGGTGAAGAAGCAGGAGAAGGCACAGCCACAGCAGGTACAGGAGCAGAAACAGCCACAGCAACAGCAGGCTCAGAGTAAGTTGAGTATTAGTGATGTTGCAAAGTTCATCAGACAAATGCATGGATGATACATGGCTCAACCTTCATGGCTCAAGACACGATCTATGAGCCATGGTCTAAACCATGGCTCAAACACCATGGCTCAAGACATGGCATTTGAGCCATGAATGTGTATATAAACTTCCTGAGCATCCTCTTCTCGGGGGTCTTGATGACAAACCAACCCAAATTCAGGATAACTGAACAAGACGTAGGTAGGATTGTTAGAAAAATCATTAGACATTTCAAGAAGGCTTGTGAGGTCTGTATAAGGGCGTACAGACTATGTGGTGATATTGATGTTTCCACACTTGAGAACTGTCTAAGTGAGGTCAAGGAACGTGATGACATTGGTAAGGAAGATGTGTTAGCGGTTGCTAAGTGTCTTGACTATGTTAAGAGTTACCTAACTGCTGACATTGCAACGCTTGAAGTTAACGAGGATAGGAATCCTGATGTTGGTATAACGGTCTTTGTCACTAGGAGACCAGGAGGGTCAGGTGAACGTGCTGTGTCTGTTCGTGTTGGTGTGTACTTTGACCCGCATGGTGATGGTAGGTCGCGTCCAGCTATCATGACGATTAGGATGGTCGATCCTAGGAAGGATGCTGAAAATATTGCACAGATGCTACGTGCATTGAGAGAGAATCCACAGGTATTGGAGATTCTTGAAAATGCCGTGCTCAAACTAGGTGAAGAACTTGCAAAAGAAATGAAGATTCCACCGAGGACAGGCAAGAGGAAGGTCAAGATAAGTGAAGAAGAGGAGGAAGAGGTAACAGAAGAGGAAGAGACCGAGGAGAAGACTGAGGAAAAGCCTGAAGAGAAGAAGAGAACAAAGAAGGAAAAGAAGACACAGAAACAGCAGGAACAACCAAGTGCGAAACTTAGGGGTGTGGAGATTAGGCGTGCGAGTGACTTGATTGAGGAGGGGAGTGGAGAAGAGGGTCAATAATGGATGTTTCTTATTCGTGTTTTCTCGGGTGGATTAGGTTTTTGAGTTCTTTGATGATTTGTTTGACGTCGCTTCTAACTACTTTGACTGTCTTTTCTTCGTGTTGTACGTGTCCGTTTAGGTACCTGTTTATGACTTCTAGGAGTGTGTCTCTGTGGAAGATGTATACTGTGCCTCTTCTCCTGTCTTTCTTAGATACGTCACTTGGTTTTCCATCTACAACGTCTAGACCAGCCTCGTGTAGCAGTGCCTTGAGCGTGTTCATGATTACTTGACTTGACGGTTCGTGTGGTAGTTTTTCCCTGAGTTTTGACGCTATTGCACGTGTCGTGATTCCTATTGCACTGCTTCTTGCTTTCATTACCATGCTCCTAATAGCCTCAAGAATTTCCCTAAGCTCAGGCGGGACAAAGCCATGGGGAACATCGGGTGTGCAGTAGTATGTTGCTCCAAGTATCTTGACTCTCTTTATTAACCTCATGTAGCTTAGGAGATCAAGTATTGACTGTATGTCTGTCCTAGCGACCTTTCCATATAATCCTCGTTCATGTAGGACACACATGTAGACAAGCCACTCAGAGGCACAACCCCACCTGTGTACCTCCTCTAGGCAATAAAGGGCGAGCTGTGTAAGGTGACTAATATTTTCAAAACTCTGCACATATAAGAAGTTGCTTAGGTTAAAAATAACTTTCAGGTTTCAGGACTTGTCGGGGATTGAAAATGTTCGACCCTGTACTAAACGTGAAGATAGCAGTAAAAGACACTGTTGAGAAGCTGCTTGGTGGTGACCTAAACCTAGTATTTGCAATACTGGCATACCTATACCGTCACTGCTACACGATGAGAAACCCATCAGAATGTACCGTAGACGCAATCAGAAACGGCATAAGACTAATGACGGGTAGATCAGTCACAGACGCCTACATTAGACAAATACTGTCAAAGATGCTCAACATAGGCATCGTAGAAAACACCGAGACAAGACTACAAGACGGTAACGTCCTAAGGAAGGTACATGTATGGCGTCCAAAACCATTCAAAGAAGTCTACGACAGGCTAACACAGGTATTTGAAGACATTAAGAAAGGCACAGAAATAGCCCTAAACGAAATCATAGAAAAACTAAAACAAGCAACACAGTACTGACCCCAATATAAACTTTGCCGTTCATCCCGAAGGAACCCCTTATAGTATCTAAACTATCTCTAAATATCTATTAGAGATAATATCTAGATAATAGGGGTCTTCATCGGGAAGGTACAGAAAGTTTATAAGGGGTATCTCGGGAAGCCGACATAACTTGTGAATGGGAGAAAACTCTTCACATGATTCAAAACATTATTACTGAAAGACTTGAATTCGAATCTGAATCACATGTGATGCAGGAATTTTGTAAGCGTTGGGAAAGACTATACAAGGTAAATAAACATGTTAAAGAATATTGGGATGAAGTAACAATGATAGTTGATCCACGACAATTTGTTTATTGGGAAGCAATTTTTGAGAAAGTTGCGCCAGCAAGATGGGTAGAATAATATTCTCCTAGTATGGCATTCGACCTATGATAATACCAATATCTATGCCCCTCTTGATAGCATATACGAGTGTTGGGTGATTGTTCAAGACATGTAGTGCGCATGTCCTGTAGAGTTGTGTTTTTGATGTTGGTGGATGTGGCAGTTTGATAACTTGTTGGCATAGTGTGCATTTTAGTTCTGTTACTGATATTGGCTCGATGATTGTTAGGTATGCGAGTTTTCCAAGGGCTGCGATTAGGGTGTTTCTTGTTTCTGCTCTTTGAATTGTCTTTACTAGTCTTTCAATTGTTCTTTTTCTCGGGGATTGTATGGCTGCTGAAGTTTGCATGTTCGTTTTTGCAATATTCATTTTCCTCCTACCTATGGCAATCATATTCCTAGGAGCGATAAAGCTAGCTTCACGACCCCCAAGGAAAATACACGAAATATTACAAGATCGCAACAGGAACAATAATACAGGAACGATAAGTCACACTGTCTCTAGTCCACGAGTATTTACCTACTATGTAGGATCCACAGGATATGCCAATAATAACAGCAGATCTTCATCATCTACCACTGTTGTTAAGTCGCTCAGTTTTGAGTGTCCCGACCTTTCTGAGATAATTGACGTTGGTAATCTAGGTGAAGTAAAGTGGTTCATGAAGGAGATATTCTGTAGGAGCGATGAGCCTCTTGCCGTGTTGTTGGTAGGTCCTCCAGCTAGTGCTAAGAGCCTCCTGGCTCGTTCTATCTGTGATGCTCTTGGTAGTGAGTGTTTGTTTATTTCTGCTGAGAGTCCAGAGTTGACTGGTGCTGGTCTTCGTGAGCTTCTTCTTGAGAAGGTTGATAGGATTAAGCTGCTTGTTGTGGATGAGCTTGACAAGGCTAGGAGAGAAGTCTACGAGCTTCTACTAAGCATCGTTGACCCAACCAGAAGAAGCATATCTAAACACCATGCAAGGGAGAGAATAAGCAAGGAAGCAAAGATCAAGGTTTTGGCAACTGCGAACAGTATAGAAGCAATTAAACTACGTACACACGACGAGACTGGTACAGCGCTCCTGAGCAGGTTCACGATCATACACGTCAAGCCGTACAACAGCGTTGACGAGTACATTAGAGCAGTGGCAACATACATAGAGAAGAAGATTGGACTAGACAGAGAGATCGCACATTACCTAGCAAAGAAATGTGCCGAAAAGAAGCTCGATTGGAGAAAAATCGAACAAATTGCAAGATGCGCAAAACAAGTCAAGACAATGGAAGAAGTTGAAAAGCTTGTCAAGCTATTGTCATGAGCTTTTAGAGCGAAATTTACTTATTCATGTTCGGGTATTTGCTACACATGTCGTACGTGTTGGCTCCAGTGAATAGGTATCCAACTATCATGTTAATGTACTGTTACTTTGATCCCACTACTGGTAGAGGAGGGTGCCATGGCGTGCAGGTAGAGTTTCCTAACCATGATGTGTATGCTAGGTTTAGGCAACAGGTAGAGAATCTTGTCAATGAAATGACGATGAACGGTATACTGAAGTCAAGAGTCGACATTAGCATGAGCGAGGGCTTTCAACTACAGATACAGACACCACGTGGCATACAGGGACTACACTACTCCGAGATCAGGATAAGTGAAGAGTCAAGAAACAGTAAGCCACAGGTACCGTTAATACCACTGTACTAGCGACTATTTCTGAATTAAGCTTCATTACTTTTTCAAACATATTATTCTCGGGGTGTTATAGTGTACACACACAAGTGCTACATCTTTGACTTCTGCACGATCGTGCCCAAAATAATTGCGGATGATTTGATCAGCATCTTGAGGAAGTATGCCATTAAGGAATGTAGATTCAACATATCTGGTCATGAATGTGTTAGATTGTTCATGGATGGTGATGTTATTGGTAGTGTAGTTGTTAGGCATGGCTACGTCATTGGTACAAACATAAAGATAAGAAAGCTCAGGTTCAGGTCAGACATACCTGAAGAAGTCATCAGACGTAAAATAGGTAACGAAAAAGCACACAGCCAAAATTATGAAAAGCTTGTTAAGCTGATCCTAGCTAAAATAAACAATGAATTGAAAATGCTGAAAACAATAGACGAATCAAACAAGCATAAGAACATTTCAAATGCGTATAAGAGGATTAGGAAGATATTTGGTAAGTATTTCAAACATATTAAAGAGACAATAGAGTCTACTAGGGACTATGAGACAATTGCAATGTTCGAGATGTTGAAACGTGGAGAGTACATGTCTGTCCGCATCATGTATGACAAGGTCGAGAACAAGAAACGTGGCATAATTAAGCTAATTCCAGTCCTGTGTATTGAGGTTCCTGGAGCACAGGTAAGAGGAACAATACACATACCGAAACATGCAGTGCAGAACATTGATGATAGGTTGCTCGGCTTGCTTTCGTTGCTTGAGGAGAAGTCGGAAAAGGAAATGGAGATGGAATGTCCAGGAACATGCGAAATATCTATCGAGGAGGTTAAGGAGGTTGAGCATGAGTGATCTATGATTCTCGGGTATGGTATATGCGTAACATATTGGGTAGGCTTTCCAATGTTGGTATTGTATTGTTAGCCATTGCTGACTTGTTGTTTATTTCTGTTTTTGGCATGTTGAGTGGTTATGGTACTGAGATTTGTCTTGGTCTTCTGTGTGGCTTAACTGGTTTTCTTGCATATGCAATGCATAGGAACACCATTGTTGGAGTTGCTGTAACTGTTGCGTCATGTCCACTGTTTTGTATTCTTGTTCACTTGAGTCTCGTGTCAATTATGATTGCTACGTTGTTTGGTGCATGTGTGTACTATACATGCTTCTTGTTCTACAAGAAACTGTACATGCAAGAAGGTGATGGTCATGGATGTCGAGAGCAGGATAAGACAGGTTGAGGAGAGGGTAAGCAGGTTGGAGAACGAGGTTAGGCATTTGCTTGATTTTCTTAGGGATTTACAGAAGATGCTTAGTTTTGAACCGTGTCCTTACCGTACGTTTAGCATATTTGTCGATAAGGAGCGTGATGGTAGCATAGTTATCAGGATAGTGCCATTCTGCACCGTGACAAAGACAACATGTAATTACCCAAAGAAGAGTATGTGTAGGATACTTCAGGGTAAGTAGCACATTTTTATCTTCGTTTCTTGTTAGCAGTAACGTATGTCCATTTCACCTGCCAATGTTGCTGGTAGACGCGGAGCTGGTGATGTTAGTGATGTCTTGCTGAGGCTTAGGCGTGAACAGCGTAAGTATAGGAGGATCACTAGCCTATTACAGAAGGTTGGTGCTTTGCTGTCCTTCCTATTGACAGCACTGTCGGTGATTGCTTACCTCTTCGAGATGTTTGGGGTATGGTTTGTCCAGGTACTGATCATTGTGCTTAGCGTCTTGACGAGCTTCATCTGGATAGCCTATGGGCTGTCAAGAAAGATCCTCACACAGATAACGAGGAGAATAAGAGAAGTTAGGAGCAAGCTACAATACGAGATTGTTGTGTAGCATTTCCTTTTCTACAAACGAAAAGATAATCTATTCCTCTTTTTCGGGGACTTTCGATGGCTCAAGTTAGTTCACCCAACACTGAAGAGAGGTTTGATAAGGTGCTTGAGAGGTATAGGTGTGCTGTTGAGAATGTTGCGAAGTTCTTTGAGGATCTTGGTGTTGAGGCGCATTCTGAAATTGTGACTGGTGAACAGTTGAGGTCATTTTTCCTTGAGGCTAGGCGTGATTTACGTGATGTTAATCCTAGGTTCTTCATGTTTAGGATACTTGACGAGCACATAACGAGCATATTGTCTGAATATGTTGCTAGTGGTCATGCTAGGTTTCTCATACCGATAATCGTTGACAAGGACTATAACATAATTGCTGGCTATCCAATACTTGAGCTTGTTAGGGAGAACAGGGAGAGCCTAGACAAGGCACTGTTCGTGGTGTATAAGACCAACCTTGACATGAATAATGACGTTGACTTTGTTAAGGCTGTCCTGATTTGGCTGTTGACTGACTATGCAGCATTTGCTAGGCATGTTGCACCTTGCATACACAGGCTTGAGGGTAGGGAAATCAAGCTTGGTCTAGAACATCTTGCAACTATCCTAGTACTCTACGTCAAGTCTCAGATAGGTGACAAGGTGATAAACGAGTTGCCGCCTAATGCACGTGTCCTTGTCTATGACATGTTCGAGAAGATTCTAAGTGATGAAGCTGTAATGCGTAGGCTTGGTGATCTTGCTGAGATTCTTAGAGTCATTAAGCATGGTAGGTACATTCCATCACTGTCATTCGTTGCGAATCTTGAGCCATTGCTGACCTTTGTTGAGAAGCGTGGAAAGGAGACTCTTGTCAAGGTAGCTGAGACTGTTAGTCCAAAGAAGCTTGAGGAAGCAGTCATTGAAGTAGAGAAGAAGCCAGCTAGGGCAGAAGAGAAGGAGATCAGGAAGAGAGAGGAAGTTGAGGTTACTGAGATTACTGAGGTTCCAGAAGTTGAGGAACGTATAGAAGAGGAGATTGAGACTACGCCCACTGTCGAGGTTGAAGAAGAGGTCGCTAAGGAAGAGGAAGAGATTGAGGTTGTTAAGCCTGTTTTGCCTAAGGTAGATGTCTGGTTTACTGTTGGTGATGATGGTGTGCCTAAGCTATGTGTGAAGTGTCCAAACTGTGGTCATGTCAAGGTTGAACGTGGTAGATACAGCTATGATCTTGATCTTGAGTTTAGGTGCCCAAAGTGTGGTCATGTTGAGACTATTCCAAAGACATTGCTTGAAAATAAGGCTAGGCTATTCGTGTCTAGCAATGTCAAGGCTAGGTTAGAAGTAATTGAAGTAACTACAGAGGGCATACGTGGTAGATGCCCATTCTGTGGATATGAGATTGTTACTGACGAATCAACCTACGTTAACTGTGGTAGGTGTGGATTGAGACTTGAGATTCCTGCAGATGCGTTCGACAAGTTGCATAGGGTCAGGAGTGAGAATCCACTTGAGGGTACTGTCCTTAGTCTTGATGCTGTTAGCATTGTCGTAAAGTGTCCATACTGTGGTCACGAGAACAGGTACACGAAGCTTGAGCAGGTACTTGATGGTTGTAGAGTAACGTGCAAGAACTGTAACTACGTGTTCAAGATTCCTGAGGACGCATATGCCGAGTGGTCTAGGATTAGGAGGGGCATAGAGGGAATGATCAAGGAACTGTACGACTCGGCTATCAGTGATGACCTTGATAGGCTTAGCGATGTGACGCTTAGGTTAACTGCGGATGCTGCTAAGCTGGAGACGACTAGTAAGTTGATCATCGATGTGTTGGGTAATTTTGACAGGTTGAAGAGTCTAGTGTCTAAGCTTGCTGATAAGGTAGAGGACTTATACAAGGAGTATATTGAGCTTAGGAGGAGTGGTCTAGAGGAGGAGGCTAGTAAGAAGCTTGCTGAGGCTAGGAAGCTGTACAAGATCATTGAGGCAATAACGTCGAAGTATGGCACCATGGAGTTCATGCATGATTATGACAGGGTAATACTCTTGCTAGACCCTGACAAGTACATTGAGGATAGGCTTAGGACAGAGATTGGTGATGCATATGCAAGATTCAGCCGAGAGATACACGACTTAATGCATGACATTGACGACATGTTGAGGAAATATGAGGAAGCTGGTGTTGACGCTGGAACGTTGTTACACGTCAGGAGGTGCCTAATTGACAATGTTGTTGCACTGTTCAGTAAGCTGTACAGCATGTTGTATAGTCCACGTGACGTATATGGCATACGTGCAGAGCTAGAACGTGAACGTGCGTCACTTCCAGAAAAGCTATACAGCATGGTCAAGACAATAATCAAGGCAAAGGACGTTGAACTAGACACAATTGTTACAGCCGTTTCCAAGACAGTGAACTTCACACCAATCGTACTGCCCCTACCAGACATGTTGACAACAGAGACGAAGCAGATCTCTGAGCATTGGAAGAGTAGAGGAATCAATATTTCACAGACAGTGATAAGCACAGTAGCATACATGATAGGTCTAGCAATCGTTAGAAGACTAACACCAGACGACATTACAAGACTAATAACAATGCTAGACCCAGCCTACGGACCCGATGCAGCGCTATGTTACGTAATGTACAAGCTACTACACGGCTACCCCGACGTTGATGAGATAGTCATGAGATACCTAAAGGTGCAGAAAGAGAAGATTGAACTTGCAAGAGAGCTAGCTGGAGAGTAATATCCTTAGCTATACCTCTATATCTTTGACATAATCCTTATTTTCTACGTTAGTTGAACTAACAGTGAGTTTCGGGTCATGTGGTGTGGCTGTTACTACTTTGCAGATAGTGATGACGAAGATAACATGGAGGTTGAGGAGGTTCAGGAAGAGGTAGAGGAGGAGTCGAGTGAGGAAGTTGCTGAGGAAGAAAGTGAGGGCGGGGGTGAATATGGTAAAGATAGTGAGGGTGGTGTAGGGGAGGGGGAGGAGGTTAGTGAGGTTGAGGAGGGGAGAGGAACTGTTGCTGTTGTTGCTTCTCGTGAGGAAGAGGAGGTAACTGAGGAGGAAGAGGGGGAGGGTGTTGAGAGTGATGATTTGGCTGTTCTTCTTGAGAAGGTTGGTGCTTATGCTCTTCTTGAGGAGCTTAGGAAGAGGAATCTTCTCGATGTTGCTAGGGAGTACTTTAGACTGATCTGTGAGAAGGGTGCAGCATTTGCTGTTCATGAGCCTGGTCGTGGTAAGTCATTTATTGCTCTTGCCGTGGCTGTTGCCCATATTGCAAAGTTTAACAATAGGCTCGTATACATTATAACGCCCACGAAGAACATTCAGGAAATATACATCAAGCTTGCTGAGCTCTTTGTTCCACATGACAAGATTGCTACCGTTGCAATATTTGGCAAGGAGGGTAGTAACCTATTCAGGTTCGAGTGTAAGCTATGTCCAGGAAAGCTCGTTTCTGACAGTTCTGTGCCGTGTGAACGTGTTAGACGTGCAAAGAGGTATGGTAGGCAGGTAAATGAGGTTGTTCTTGATGATGGTAGGGTACTTAGGATAGAGCCTCCATTTGCATGTCCTGAAAAGCTTGACATTGTCCATGTTCCATACGGTTCCAAGGTTGGTAATTACAAGACTATTAGAGTAATGTCATTTTCAGGTGAGTACCACTTCATAACTGCCGTAGATATTCGTGACCCAACTAACCTTGAGAAGTTGTGTCCCTACTATAGGCAGTTTGCTCTCTTGTACTATTACCTATACGTTGAGAAGAAGCCGACAATAGTCGTCATTAACCTACGTGCATTTGAGCACAATAGGTTTAGGCTTCCCGCAGTCAAGAGGAATGACCTCGTTATTTGGGACGAGGCTGACAAGCTGATGCTAATTGTTGAAAGCATCAGGATTGACCGTGAATTCTTCGAAACTTTGCTACAGGAGCTTGACAGGTTAACAACGCATGAGGATGTTGTGATTAGGGTACATGCAACGAATCTCTACAGGGAACTTCAGCCACTGTACAATCAGATGTTTAGGAGAGAGGATGGTCTAGTCTACTCTGACAGTTATAGGCTAGCTTCTAGGGCTGCCAGTGAGCTTGTTAAGGCTATTGTCCTCGCATGTTCTGAGGGCGAGTTAGCGAAGTATTACCCAGATGCTTGTCAGAAGGCTGTTGGTCTGATTGTTCCTAGTTCTAGGTCTAGGGCTAGCATCAAGTCCATACTCAAGCGTGACTATAGTGCAAGTGTTGGCGTCATAACTAGTAGGGACATGATCGTGATATATAGGGAAGTTAACGAGCCAATCAACAATATTCCACTGTGCAACATGCTGTGCATGACAGCTACGCCACCGACAGAGTCTGAGATACAAGCATTCATAAGGAGGCTATTCAAGACAGGTAACAGAGAGTTCGCAATTGCTAGACTGATGGGTAAGGCAATTGTGCACATTACTGGAGAGGAAATGGACTTGACAAGAAGCTTCTTCGACAACATTGAGAGGGGCAGGGTACTAGACCCAGAACGTGCATATGATGCACTTGCGGAGTTCGTTATCAGGCTCGGTAGGTTGATAGAGAAGGCGAAGAGGCATGGTCCTGTCTATGTTCCTGTTCATCATGTTGATCCGTACCTAGAATCGATCATCAAGTTGGCAAAGTTTGGAGAGAGGTGGGCTAACGAGTGTGTTAACGAGCTTGTCAAGAAAAAGATCATTGAGGCTACAAAGGTTGCTCGTTGGCTCGTGAAGCATGTCGAGACAGCTAGAATGAATAGGGGATTGTACACAAAGTTTGCGGGTTACATAGACGCTAAGGGAGAGACCGTTGACCTATTGATCAGCACATGTGTTGACCGTGGCACAAGCCTAGAGAACACTGGTGCAATCGTCTTCATCAAGAAGCCACTACCAAACTTTGACCTACCTGAAATACGTGTCAAGGCAGAGAGAACAGGTAGACTACCAGCAACTGTTGCAGAAGAAGAGTGCCTGAGAATCACACTCCAGTGGCTGGGCAGAGTACTCAGGAAGCCAGACAAGGTAGTCCACATATACACACTGGACAGACGCATGCTACATTTCCTACAGGACTACGTTGCAATGTACGTCAACATTGAGACAGTCATAGAACCAGAACTAAGATACGTAGAACACATAGAAGAAACAACAGCAGTCACAGGAAAAACAAGAGAAGAAGAATACGGAAGCATAGAATAACACAACATTTCTTTTTCTCTCAATTTTTCCATTCTCGGGGATTCGAGTATGAACATGCAAAAACTCAAGGAAGCATTGGAAATAGTTGCTGGTGCTGTGTTAATGGTCACGTTTGTTCCATGGTTGATGCTTTTGGTGTATATAATTGAGAAGATTGTAAAGTAGTTGTATTTTCTCGGGATGCGTATGGAGGTGCTTCAGGTAGATCTAGCGTCGTTACGTGACTACATGTTCTTCATATACATGCTTGACAAGTACTTGAGCACTCTGGAGAAGGAGCTTAAACACAGGGACTATAATACAGACGTTAGGTTTAGGATAATAAACGCACTTATCAACAATAGGAGCTTTGACCTCGATAGATCAATGACGGTTATCGAACTTGCAAATGTTGTTGATCGTGCAAAATCATCAATCTCACGTATTGCTGTTGAGCTTGCTTCACGAGGCTTAATCTCCAGAAGACAGGTACTGCTGAGATGTGGCGGAATGGGCTTTGCATACTATATCGATCCTAGGGATATTATAAACACCATTAGGAGACTAAAAACAAGGTTATTACAGTACATAGAGACATTGAACACATACGAAAACGAAATAAGAAGAATGTTCAAAATAGACGCATAACTCACACATCGGGAACAATTATGAACCTCTCAAAGCTTGAAAACCTCAACGAGAACGAACTAACCGTCATTAGAGCACTCTCATGCAACAGATGGATGAGCTTTAGAGAAATCAAGGAAAGATGTGGTTTCGACGATTCTAAGCTTCACATGATTCTCACACGTCTCGTCAAGCATGGTCTCGTCAAGGCAATGAAGATTGGCAGCACATATGTGTATCGTCTCGAAGTGTGTGTTAATGGTCAGGAATGTTGTGAAGATGATTGTGGTGATCCTTGTTCACGTTTCTTTACCAGGCTCGTAAATCACCTAATACGTTACATTGAGTATCTAGCAGATACGACAAAGGGAACAACAATAACTGTCCACCCTGGAAAGTTCGTCAAATGGTTAGAAACACAAGATCCAAAATTTGTGAAGTGTCTAAATGTTGGACGTCCAAGAGCATTGGTCATCCACATATTTGAAGAAATAAGGAGAAGATGTGAAGATTGCTTCTTTGACGTTGGTAAGAGGGGTACAACTAAGGTAGCAATAATACGTAAGGACATGGTAAACAAGGTAGTAGAAATATTAGGCTCATTGCTATCATGATATGTCGATAATTTGGAATGAACTCATTGTTAATCTTGATGATGTTACAGAAAACGAACGTCTTAAACTAATTGATATTGTGTATGAATTATGTGATCGTTTATTCCTTTACTTGAGTGAGTATGGCAGAGCAGTCTCTGTTCCTGAACAGTTCTATGTCGAAGGTGGCGTTCCTGCACATGTACAGATTCCATTGAAGTATGTTGAAGGTGCTTTGTATGGGTCTAATCCGTTGAGAATCTCTGCTAATTCACGTATTGATCCTGTTCTGTGTGGTGGCTTGACATGTGTCCCATATGTTGAGTCTATTGTGCTTGACATTGATAGTGATGACATGTTGAAGAGCATAGATGCTGCATGTAGGTTCGCTAGGTGGCTTGAGAGGGAGTTTGGTGTTGTTAGTCAAGTATTGTACACTGGGCGTAATGCTTGTTTGAGGATATTTGTCAAGCATAGACTAGGCACTGACCAATATGAGAAGCTTTGGAGTAATCTCACTGCGTTGCTTTTGCTCTATGCTGATCGTATTGGTGTTCCTAGGACTGTGACTGTTGACCCAAGGTCTAGCAATGTTGCTGTTCATGTTAGGGTGCCGTACACGGTCAATGAGAAGTCTAGGACGTTTGTCAGGGTGATTGACTACAGTGCTAGACCGCTAGACTTCAAGGACATTGATGTCATATGGAACAGCTACAACACGATCAAGCAAATACTAGACCTCAGGCTAAACATCGACGTTAAGCAGCTGGTAGCAGATAGACAACGTGCACTAGACAGGGCAAAACAGGAAAAGAAAAGGCAGGCAGAAGAAAAGAAGGATCGTGACAATAGGCAGGTTAGTGCTGTTTTGCCTAGGACGTTGTTTGACATTGATCTTGACGTTCACCCACCTTGTATACGTTCAATAATTGAGGAGTTGTTTAGTGGTGGTCACCCTAGCCATAATGCACGTTTTGCACTTGCGAGCTACATGCTTAGGCTATGTGTAGAGGTTCTTGGTAGGAAAATAGACGAGTGTATACAGGAAATTGAGGAGTTTTTCAAACATGCTGGAGACTACAGACCAGAGAAGACTAGGTACCAACTAAGTCACATTGGTGGGTTAGTCGGAAAGAAGACGTTCTACATGTCTCCGAACTGTGACACAATGAGAGAATGGGGACTATGCCCATACAGCACAAACGTCTGTGGCGTCAACAACCCACTAACGTACATAGCTAGAAAACTTAGGAAACTAGCAAAGAAGGACATTACACTCAGGACAAAGATCAGGATAAGGGATGTAGAAGAGGAAGACTATGGAGGAATAACATAACTCCACTTTCCTTATCGGGATCGTGAACATGGAGAAGAAACGTGGATTATTTCCACTGTTGGCAATTTTGTTCAAGCTATTTTCCAAAGCTAAGTATGTCCTGGTGATAATTGCCAAGATATTGACCAAGTACCATGTAGCCGAGGCAATTGCGACATTTGGCATATCTCTTGGAGCGTATACGTGGCTCTTTGGTCTGAAGTTTAGTCTATTCCTGATGATTCTACTACTTGTTCATGAGCTTGGTCATTTGCTTGGTATGAAAATTTTCAGGATGAAGATACGTGGTCTATACTTCATACCTCTCATGGGTGCTGCACTTGTTCCTGATGAGGAATTCAGAAGCGTCAAGTCAATGTTCGTTGTCGCGTTGCTCGGTCCTGTAATTGGTCTTGTAATGTGTCTACTATTTACGATGCTTTACGTAGGAGCTGTACATGTTCCTGAGCTTGGTGCTGCAGCTGTTGTCATGCTCATTGTGAACTTTCTAAATCTAATACCCGCATTTCCACTGGATGGCGGCAGATGTGCTGTCGCTATTATCCTCTCGTTTCTTAGACCAGGAGAGAAACTTCTAGAAAAGCTCAGGGAGACAGTACGTAAATACGTTCCAGACATTCCAGATGAGCTTCTACATGTAGGTCATGACGAGTTGAAGAACATTGATTGGGACTTTGTAGCTTACAGGTTTGCATATAGGGCAAGAAACTATGTTATGGATATTCTGCTCAAAAGGGGCATGTTCTATGATGAAGCTAAATTAATATCATGGGACCTGAAAAATAGGCTAGAAAACGAGCTCAGGCTTATTGTGAAACGTTTTCACAGGATTAACAAGATTATTGTAGCTACAATTACTCTAGCCCTAACTGCACTGTTTGTATGTCTTGGTCTTTACGTGTTTGCACTAGCGACTGGACTAGGCGTATTTGAGCTCTATGAGGTCGTTAATAAGTGTGGAACATCGATAGAACCAATAAGGAAGTATAGACCAATATACGCCATTGCTTACGTTGCTACAATACTTGCGAGCCTAGGCATGATACATATGGTAGCCCACATGTTGAACATTAAGGAATTATTAAGCGTATTGAAACATTGATAGTTACTACATTTCCTGAAATTTTGGGGTTGAGAATGCTTTATATATGTATGCGAAGTTGCGCATTTTGAGGGACGCGAACCTTGATGATGCAAGCATTAGCGACTAGGGAAGAGCCTAGGAGGAGGATCGTTATTCCTCACGTTAAGAGGGATAGGGTCAAGGGTAGGACATATACCAGGAAGTACCTCATGATTTTCCTTGACAAGGAGCTTGAACAGTATGACATGTTCTATGTCAGGGTCGAACGAAGAAAGATAAACGACACCGAGATACCATGCATAGTCATTGTTCCTAAGCTAGACCCAGTACCAGAAGCACAGTAACCTTTCAGCTTCACTTACTATCACTGTAGAGTAACGGTTTTACATCGGTTAGTTGAACTAACTTTGAGCTCGGGGACTATGCGTGGATTAGTCACTGTAACTCCTGGTGAATGTCTGAGCATTAACTCGCTTGATGAGTTGAGGAAGGTTGCGAACGAGCTTGAGAACAGCATCATGACTAGGAGGTTTGTGCATGCTGTCTTAACGATGTGTGGTCTTGATGAATATGCACCATCTAAGATATGTCAGATAGCTGAGAGGAGGGGTGTAGATGCGTCTGTTAGGTATGTTGATGGTTGTGTGATCGTTGTTGTGGATGCCACAAGTAGGAGCTTTGCTAGGTTTGTCAAAGAGCTTGCAGGAATGGTAGAACACTACAAGGGTGAAGACAAGGTATAGGTGACCAGCCATGAAGCCCAGAATTAGACTCTATAGACCTAGAAAACCACACTTTCTACCCTTCGAAGAGGAGTACTTCAGGGATGAGTTGATCAGTAGAGAAAATGCGAATATTGACGTTAGTGCAGGTTCGCTATGTGAGCGATATACTGAGCATCTAATGCTTGTTCATGTGTTCTACCCATTCCTAGAGGCTAGATGTCCAGAAGCAGCTAAGGCACATAGAGAAGGTTGGTTGTACATTCACAAGGCACCTTTCGTACTTTGGCTACCTTACTGTGGTGCATGTAAATCACAGACAATAATGAGGACTGGAATAGAGACAGTAAACACCAAGAGCAACCCACCAAAACACCTCGACGCTGCTGTTGATCAGCTCGCTAGGACAGTGATTAGCCTCAGCTTCGAGAGAGTTGGTGCAGTGGGACTGAACGATATTGATGCTGTTCTTGCACCATTCGTCAAGAATGATGCATTACTAGCGGCTAACTCACTCACAAAGCTTGTAGATGTGTGCAACAACCTTGACGTATACATGACCAAGCTTGCTCAACAGCAGGCACAGAGGTTCATATTCACAATGAACAACATTGAGAGACCAAGCAATCAATCACCATTCAACAATGTTTCCCTATGCTTCTCACTTAGTGAGAAAGTACTGTCAGAAATGGAAGTGTACCTAGGTGGAAAGAAGGTAGGTACAGCCTTAGACTACTTCAATGAGGTGCTGACCGTAGTCAAGGCATTCCTACTAATGTACTGGAATGGTGACGCACTTGGTCGACCATTCACGTTCCCAATCTGTACTGTACTGGTTAATGAAGGTCGACTCTTCAAAGTGCTTCGTGAGGATCCTGAATTGTGGGAGCTGTTTTGGAAGGTTGTTGCTGTTCGTGGTAGCTTCTATTTCATGAATATTCCTGAGAGGATGGTACACAGCTTCTGTTGTCGATTGATGGTCGATGTTGATAAGATTAGGGAATTTACACATACACCACATGGTGTATGGTGGATTCCTGCACTGTTCGGCTCTATTAACTATGTGAGCATTAATATGCCTAGAATAGCCTTTGTTGCAAAGGACGAGAACGACCTCTTCGAACTGTTGTTACTATACATGGAGATTGCACGTGAGGTATTGAATGAGCTACGTGCACGCCATGAATATTTCTATGACATGGGCATGTACCCAGTCACTAAGAGGATAGCAGAGGCAGAGGGACTAAAAGGTGTCAATGTTATACGTGAGTTCTACTATAACACTATTGCTGTTATTGGTCTTGCAGAGGCATTCAACATCTGGTACCTCAAGAACAGAGACGACTACGAACGCGAGCTACTTCACGAGGCTAAATATGTTGATGAGCGTGTGTTTTTCAGGACTGTGTGGAAGTTTGTTGATTCCGAAGTAATGAAAGCATGCATAGACTTCTACACACGTGTTCTCAAGTTCATGAATGATGTATTGGCAGAATTTGAGCAAGAGGATGATATCATGTATAATCTAGAGCAAGCACCAGCAGAGTCTGCAAGTGTTAAGCTTGCTTATTCTGACCTCAAACTGTTTGGCAAGAAGATTGAGCCATACATACCTAGGGACTTCGACTTTGCGACAGGCAAAGTAGAGTACTTCTACACTAGTCAGAACACGCCATACTACACTACCGCAAACTTGTACATTCAGATGGAGATAGAGGGCAAAACACAGAAGCTGTTCACTGGTGGTGTAGTGAAGATACTGCAGGTACCGTACCCATTCTGGATGCCAGAGTGGTCAGAACAGGAGAAGGAAGAGGGCTTGAAGAGGCTTGAACAGCTCATAATGTGGACAATGCTCGAGAAGGGACTAATATACCTAGCATTCACGCCCGTACAAAACATCTGCCTAGCATGCGGCTACGTGTGGGTAGGTGACCCACTCAAGACGCCCAGATGTCCCAAGTGTAATAGCGATAGGGTAGAGACGTGGAGCAGAATAGTGGGATACTACAGACCAGTCAGAATGTGGAACCCAGGCAGGAGATCAGAATTCACAACAAGACTAAGACATGCACAGTATTGGTTTGGCTTCGGTAAATACAGTCCATAACACCTTCCCTATCTACAATCATGATCTATGAAAATTGACCTTTCAACAATTGCACATTCTTTACCTGTCCACTTCTATAGCAACGACATTCCAGAATGTATAACGTGGTCGTTTTGGCTGGTACACACAAATGATTGGCATCATCTTGAAAGGGTCAAATTTGATCATGCAATAATTGACATTCATGTACATAGATTCAGAGAGTATGGTGACTATCCTTTCAACGTATTGTTGGGTTATTGGAAGCTTGTTGAAAAACTTGCATCAAAATTAAGGGATAAGCTAACTTTTACATTGCCAGATTTGCCTTTCGATCCGAGGATCTTTCATGGTGTCCAGTACCCGTACAATGTTAGGAAAACTTACACATATCACACAATGTTTCTCAGGCTTGCTAATGAAATGCATCGGAAATACGGCACCACGTGTATACTAGTTGTACAGCATAGGCAGTCTCTACAAGATGCTAAGCGTAGCTGTTTCTTTGTACAGGACTTGTTGAGCTATGTTAATGAAGATGCAGTATATGCCATAGGTGTTGGTAGTCTATGTATCAACACATCGCCTAAACAGATTGCGCAGTACCTGAATGCTGTAGCGTCTAGGTTCCCTAGGTTTAGGATTCATGGCTTTGGAGTAAGGATGGATACTGTTAGGTACATCAGGTTTGACTTAAGAAGATACAGTTTTGATGGTACTGGCTGGACTAGGACGCCAAATAGTCTTGCACAGTATTTGTTGGGTCAGGACAAGCGTCATAGTGCATATACGCAACATGAGCGTGTCATTTACTTTCTCTGTGCTGTGCTAAGCCTAGCACGTAATGTAGGTAGAGTAGATATTGTCCAAGAGCTGGTCAGGATTATTGAGAACATAACAGGGAAGAAGCTTACTGGTGAATTACTTGGCAGATACGTGAACATAAACAGTAGGAGCTTGGACATTACAATGTTCTTATAATGATGATCGTGTAATGTTCGGGAGGTGAATACACAGTGTGCAAATGTAACGAAGTTAATACATTGACTATGTGCATTAGCATTGTTGCTTATGTCTGTATCATATTCGGTACTTGTCTTGCATGTTATGTATTTACATCGTCTATGACATTTGCAGAATATGTTGCTTTTCTCATGATGATGCCATTCGTGTCTATTCCCATGATATTCTTCTGCATTTACCCGCTGGTAAACAGGATCGTAGAACCACTTAGAAGGTACACAAAACTGTTTGGCAAACCTTCATGTTATGGAACAAAGGAATGTGACATAAAATGTGTCTGGAAGAATGAATGTCAGGAAAAGTATAGGTCTATCATTACATGTCTGAGGAATGTCATAGACATGTTAAGTCAAAGACCAGAAATGTATAGCAACCTCGAAAGTATGGTACTCATGCAGAAACTTGCTATGCATAACAAGAGAAGCCTAATTCTCGACACACATTCATCCTGAAACAGAGCAAGGATTTTGAAGTTTAGACATGTCAAAGAGTGCTAGGGGAAGTTGAATGAGGTGGGGATGGTTCAGGAGACTAAACAAGAGATCGCCATATCCAGGGAATGGACCATGGAGTGATTTGCCACCGTGGGAGAGACCTGGATGGAAGTTCGGAGGTAGAGGACGTGGATTCTGTTGGTGGTGGCTATATCAGCAACAGCAGGGCAAGAATGAGGTACAGGTCTAACATTGTTTAGTTTCTTTCTTTTTCCTTAAAATTCGGGGAGTTACATGCCATTTTACGTACTACGTACAGAATCTCTTGAGGATCTTGTCAAGTTGTTGAATAAGATAGAGGAGAGGTGTGGTTGTGTTGATGTCTTGTATGTCTCTGAGGTAGAGGAAGAGATTCCAGATGATGATCTTGCTGGTCCTGCAGGTGGAGATGTTGTATATGAATGTCGTGCATTGATTAGGGTACCAAAAGGTTGTAACGTAGATGACCTAGTAAAGTAACAAACAGTGAAGAATCATGAAGATCCTCTTCTTAACTGACCTTCACTTTAGTCAGGATCCGCTTAGTTATAACGAGGCATTAATGCTCGTTAGTCAAGAGCGTCCTGATGTTTTGCTTCTTGGTGGTGATTTTGACAATAGAGAACTTGCGGAGAAGTTCTTGAACGAGGCTGTTAGGTGGTGTAGCTTGGTCTTGTACATTCTTGGAAATAATGATGAGTTTGATTTCTTGAATGTTAGGCATGCTGAACATCTTGATGCTGATGTTATCGTTAAGCTACGTGATGATGCTTGTGTAGCTTTTTGCGGTATTTCACGCAACATTGCACTTAGTGAGAAACCGTTCAGGAAGTTGTCATGGATGTATCTGTATGATGCCAATAGGATTTCTTCGCTAATTTTCAGGTCTAGGAAAATGTTTGACCTTACGATCCTGATGATCCATGAGGTGCCTAGAGAACTTGCTGAGGTTGCTAAGCAACGTGGAATAATACAGGCATTTAACGAGAAGATTGTTAACACGGTAACAGAAGCTGTAAAGACAGTCCTACCTGACATTGTCCTGACAGGTCACCTACATGCAGAATACCTAGTTGCTGAAGGTGAGTATGATGGTAAGAAGGTGACGTACATACTAACATGCTGGACAAAGTATAGGACATATGCCGAAATTAACGTGGACAAGGAACATGGATGGTTTGTACGTGTTCTAAAGTTTCCAAATGTTGCAGAACCACTTGAGACAATTGTATGTCCAAAACCTGAACCTGCAGAGACAGAACCTGAATAAATCTGCTTACTTTTCTTTTTCGGGATCGTATATGACTACAGGCAAGGTACCTGAGAAATGTCCATACTGTCTGAGTGAACTAAGCAAAATAGTTACTGAACATGGTAAACCTGTGTTTCATGTACAAGTGACGTACATATGCAAGAGGTGCATGAGGTCTTTCACACCTGAAGAACTTGAAAGACTTTGGGAAGAGAAGAAGCGTCAGGAGGGTCAGGCATGACTGTGGTTGTTTCTGTTAATCCAACTGTTCAGATACTTGAACTGTACCCGCCTAAGGTTAGGAGAAATTTTGCTCTTGCTTATCTTGCTGTTGCTCCTGAGAACATTGTTGATGAAGTGTTGAAGCATATGCATACTAGTGTGTTGGAGTTTGGTGGTGTTGTGTTCTATGTCAAGTGTAGTAGGGCTACTAGTCATCAGCTTGTTAGGCATAGGATAGCTAGTTATTGGCAGTTTAGTCAACGTTACAGAAAGCAACCACCTGAATTTATTGTGCCTAGGAGCCTACTCAAGTCGTTCCCTATTGATCAACTGTTCGAGAAGCTATACGAGACGTATGTGTTACTTAAGGAGCAGAAGAAGCTGAACAAGGAATTTGCTAGGTATGTACTGCCTGAAGCATCAGCTACATGGGTAATAGCTTGCATGAACTTTAGAGGACTTCACGATGTGTTTTTCCCACTTAGGATGTGCCGTAGAGCACAGGCAGAGATACGGTACATAGCAATGAAGCTATGGCTTGAAATACAGAAGAAAGCACATGAACTGCCAGAGCCTGACCGTGAAGAAGTACTAAAGATACTACAGACAACAGGTCCAAGATGCGTAATATTTGGACGATGCCCCGAGTATGACATTACCGATCCCGACAAATGTAGAAACTGCAGAATAGCAGGATATAGAGAAGCAATAATGGAACACGGCACAGACGAAGAACTATCCAAAATAGACGAAATAGTACAAGCATTACCATAGTTTTACACATCCTCGGGATTAGTATGAGCACGATAGAGGCAAGGATTTGGATTCCTGCTAAGTGGGACGAGAAGGAGAAGAAGTGGATTCCATTGCCTGAGGAGGCTAGGAAGATTATTCCGTCTATTGATGATGAGCGTGTTAGGAAGTGGGTTGATGAGATAACTGTTGAGCTTATTGTTGAAGAGATCTACAAACTATCACGAGCGCAGGGATTTGTGGGTAAGTCAGGTACGAGTATTCCACCTGGTAGACGACTTAACCCGACTAAACTTAGAGAAGTCGTATTGTATATTGATGGTGTTGAAACGTATAGGTTCTACATTCCTGAAAGCTTGCTATCTGAGAGGTGTATCTGTACCCTGGCTGATCTATTGTCAAAACATGTTACTGCATACCTAGAGGATGCAAGAACAAATGTTCACACAGTGTACTTTGATGCTGTTGACATGTTGACGTTTATCAAGGGAAAAAGAGTTGAACCTGTCAATGCCGAGTCGTGGGATGAAGAGTTTGAACATATTGAAGTTCAACTTCTTAACAATGTCATAAAGGGATGGGTACTTGAACCTGGAAGAACATACAGAATCGTTACCGAGTGGGTAAATATTCCAAATGACATGATTGCAAAAGACGTGAAACTACGCTCATCATACCGCAGATTGGGATGGGATGGTCACCCAAGCAACATTGAGCCAGGATTTGAAGGTCACATAATCTACACAATATACTCGTTACCAGATGCTTCACCACTAGTAATCGAGGAAGGAGCCAGAATAATAACCATGAGACTATACAAACTTGACAAGCCTGTCAGAGGATATAGAGGACAATATCAAGGAAAGTAGCATCTATTGTGTACAGGGACTGTATGACTACTTTCTCGGATGTTTATGTTATTGTTCGTCCATTGTTGGAAAAGCTGAGCATAATTACTGCTTTTAGGGATGTTAAGACATGTAGGATAAAGAGGTTTGTAGAGTTTTTGAATTGGTGTGTTCCCTGGTTAAGGTTTGCGTTAACGAGTAAGGGTAGGATCAATGTCTATGTTAGAGATGTTGATTTATCGTTAATTTCTGAGATTGAGATTAGTGGTTTCTTGCCTTATTTACGTGATGGTGATTATTATGTCATTAGGTCTGGCAGGTTGGTAACCGTTACGTTTAGGAGTGGGTTACCTAGAGGAACTGTTGCTAGACTTTGTCGTGAAGGTAAGATAACATGCGAGAAAGTGCAGAAAGATGATGGTTTCTACTATCTTGTTGATGCGTTAAGTCTCTACATCTATGCGCTTACTCATGTACGTGAGATTGATCGTGCTTTCAGGATATCTGAAAGTGTCAAGAAGGCACGTATAGAGAGGGAGACGAAGCTTAGGGAGAGATGTAATATACTTGTTAGCCTTGGTGTATATAGTTCACTATACGAGTGTTATGAGCATGATGATGTTGTTCTTAATGATGAAGAGTATGAAAAATTGTTGAAGCTTGCTGAGGAAAGTGCTGAGGAGCTTAGGAGGATGTTTGAGGAGATGGATGTTCCTGACAGGTTGATGGTACTTTGTCAACTATTTTCGAAATATGCGAAAGAGGATCCTTACTACTATAGGTACAAGGAAGAGATCATTAAGGTGCTGCTTAAACACTATCCAGACCGTCTATATGTTACGTACCTCAAAAGTGGAGACGAGTACTATGACCTATTCGAGATTATGCTAAGAGCAGAAAAGAAAATACCATCACTAAGCTATGTCATTCACATACCTGTTCCTAGAGCTAAACAGATTGGAATATACGACACGTTGAAGAGAATGGTTACGTGTAGATCATGGAGAGAATATGCAAAATATGGATCACCACCAAATGGAATACTACGTAGAGCATTCCCAATAGATTACCTGGTACAGCAATACAACATATTGATGAGCCATATAAGAACAAGAAATTAGTTTCACATCATGTGGTCTAGGTATAGGTTTGTTCTCCCTACCATTCATAGTATTGAAGATGTTGTTGAGACAGATAACATTAAAGCTAGAGTTTCTATACGTGTCTACGAGATCAGGAACATGTATTACATTAAGCTTATTGTTGCTACCATAGAGCTAGAGAAATTACCAATCACGTCAAACTTTATCAATGATCCATGTGGCATGTACACGTTTTATCTCGTTGTTGAACCATTTACTTACGAAATAATCACATTTCTAGAAGCGAAACTTGGAATAAAGCTAATATTTGGCAGCTTAGAAGAATGTAAAGAATATGCAAAGAAGTACATATTGTTGAAACTTGTTGCTAGAAGCAACATAGATCCCATAGTTAAACAGTACATACTCAACGAACTGTCCAAGCTATAATTATGTGATGATCGGGATCGGGACAGTGACCCAACTTAATGATGTTAAGCTCTTCATAGTGTTCACACTGTTCAACTTCCTTGATTGTTACGTCACGTACATGTGTTACCTAACGTTTTACAATGGATCTGATTTGTCACCATTGTTCAATACGTTGCATGACGTGTTTGGTAACTCTGTCATGTTCCTGTTCTCGACCTTCGCATGCTGTGAAGTGATTTACCTTGCTTGGCTCCTCTACATGAACATGATGCGACTAGGAAAATACAGGGGAATACAATACGCATTTAAGTTAGTTCCAGTAATCGCAAAAGCATACGCAACATTCCACAATACCACACTATTGTTGATGTACGTTACATAGCAGAACTGTATTTACGTAATGATGCTACTTGTCTCGGGATCGGTATGTCCAAAGCTTCTTGAGTAATTTTTCTCTTCTCGGGGTCTGTATGAGTGTGCCACCGTACTTTATGAGTAGATGGGTCAAACAGTTGCTTAGTGCTAACAAGACGATACTTACGGTAAGCGTTGAACTTAGCGAAAATGAGGCAGAAAGGTTGCTTAATGCGAATGCTAACCTTGTTAGGTTGAATCCAGTTGCATTTCTTAGTGAGGTAGAATGCGATGTGTTATGTATTGATGAAAGATTTCTGGAGAAGGTAGTTGAGAAGTTTGGTCTTAAGCCGATTATTGAGAAGCTGTGTGATGTTGTTAAGGTGCTTCCACGAACGTTGCCGTACCTAACTTTGCGTTTTGAACATTGTTCGCCTAAGGATGTTGCTTACCATCTCTTTGACGTGATTGTTCCTGATGTTCCTGGGGTAACGCTTACCCCAAGTGGTCAAGCGTTTGCATGTCATAGGTCTAGGATGGATCTGTTACTGGTGTTGTCACTATTGTCTGAACGTGTATTGGTGATGGATAGGGAGTATGGAGCATTGAAGTATAGGTACATCCACCTCAGACCTATGGTAAGCATATTCGATGTTGAGTGGAGACTCTTCTACATTGACAATAGGTTAGTAGCAGTGACGCAATACTATACCAATGTCCCACATAAGTTGGGCAAGTACGTGTACTCTGTCAATAATGAGGAAGTTGAGGACATTATTAGCGGAGTAATAAAGTCAGCTGAAGAGGCTAGGAAAATGCTTGGTGATGTCCTGCAAGAACTTAGGAACTATGTTATTGATGTTGCTGCACTTTCAGTTCCTGGAAAAATAGAGCATGAAGGTAGAGCACAATACATCAAATCAACATCATACCCAATCGTTGATGTTAATCCACTGATTCTTGAAACCAGGGAAGAAATGTTTGCAGCTGGGACATATACTGGATTGTTCACGCTTAGTGAACTGAAGAAGCTTGCAGAAGAGGACAGGGATCATGTAGTCGTACGATATGTAGCAGGTGGGGGAGTTAGAGAGCTTAGGGTTAGGGCATAATTTGTGTCTGTTTTCTTTCCTGTTTTTCTCGGGGGTCGGTATGATGGGTAGCTCAGAGCTTAGGAAGGGAATTAATCTGTTATTGGCATGTTTTGGCTTTGGTATAGTGGCTGCTTTAGCATCGATATTTGGAATAGTTGCTAACCGTGTATTGCTGCTAATACAGTTGATCCTGCTAACCATAGCATGTGGCTACCTGAGGCATTATGAGGGTGGTTTTGACATTGTTTACAAGATTTCGATTGGTGCCATTGTCCTACTGGTAGTGGCGATAATTATCCCCATTGTAAGTATCATAGGTCTTGGAGTCGCGATAGTGCTAATGATATTTGCTGGATTAGCAATAATTGCGGCATTCATCTACGCGGTATATGTCATTGGAAGGTTCATCGACAGTGGACTCGTACAGATAGGAGGTTCAATACTATATGCACTGTATTTGCTAACAGGAGCACTTCCATTGATAGCTACCGTGCTTGGAGTAATTGCAAATGCGGTCGTATTATTTGGACTGTACAACTACATAAAAACAATGTGAAGACATGTATAAGCCAAATGGTGAAACTATGAGTGGACTGGTAAATATTAAGGTCATGCCTCTAGACTTTACGCCTGAGAGGAAGTTCACGTTTAATGCCATAGTCTTGCCAAAGAGTATTGCGGAGTATAGCAGGTTCTACAGCTTCCTGAAGAAGAAAGTAGATGAAGCGCATAGATACCTAATCAACTATGTCATGAATGGTGTTGCATTTACCTTCGACCATGAATACCATCCTCTCTTTGAAGTCAATTCTTGGCGTGGATATCAGGTCTTTATCAAGCTTCGTGTCTTCGCTAAGAGGATCACGGACAAGCTCTGGATCACGTGGGTCTATGACAATGTTGACTACCTTGACGGGTTCGACGGATACTGGATTGTTGAGTGCCATGACTTCACAAGAGAGATTGCGCTAGAGTTCCTGCGTACGGTAAAAGAAGAGGTTGAGGAGTGGATCAGGAGAATAGTCAAGAATGCTAGACTAATACTGGAGTGCGACCCCGAGTACAGTATGTATATGATTCTGCTGGATCTAGCCCTATCAGAACTAGTACCATACGAACAGTTCGCAAGAAGAGTACCTATGACATACAAGTGAGACCATGAGACACCGCAAATGGTTATCACGTTACATACTTCTGTCATGTATTGCAGTCATTGTTAACTTTGCATTCAGTACGTTAATGGTCATATTTGGAAACTTGCCAGCAAAGATTGTTGGTGCAATATTTGCGGGAATAAACCTTGCAGCACTAATAGCATATTCCAAGGCAGAAGAAGAAATACAAAAAGAGACGAAACAATAAAACTAAACAGTTGATTAAGGTACTTAATTAAACACATGATAAAACATGACAAACTACCTCTAACACCTACACTTAGAGCAACAAGGAAAAAGGTAAATAATACACACATTTTTCTGTCCAAACGTCTTTTCGGGTTTTAGAATGGGTAAACGTGACCAGATACTCAATATCTTGAATAGTCTTGTTGAGGAGTATGTCAGGAAGTACTACACTGTGTATGCCTTCGACTTCTTTGCTATCGATGTAATGGGTAGCGTAGCACGTGGTAAGGAAAATCCACGTGACTTAGATGTATGTTTTATCATTACTAGCGAGGTTGGTGTCAGGAACGAGGAGCGTATTTGGTCTTTTCTTGAGGAGCTTGAAAACAAACTAAGAGAAATTAATGTTGGACTTGATCATAGCGTCTTGAATGTTGAAGAGTTGGAAAGGAGACTTAGACTACTTGCAGATAGTGTAGAATCATTCTTGAAGGAACTAGATTCCACAGGTGATGTCGTTATTGACACAATGAATGTCCACTATGCATCTGCCATACTTCACGTAGTTAAGGCTGTTGACATAAAGGTAGCTTCACTATTGTACTCGATATACTTGGTAAATGGGTTGCATGTTGTTCCGTGGCATAACATGTGGATTCACGGAAAAGAACGTGTTAAACAACTAGTCGAACCATACATTGATAACATCATGAAGAGTGTATGCAGATACATTATGGAGAACATGTGTAGGGGATACACATGATGCTACTGCAGAAGTATAGTACGGACAGGTGCATAAACTGTAGATCATATTGTTTACCTGACTTTTCATGCGATTCGCTTGATGTTATTTATGGTAAGTTTATTGTAAAGATATGTGTACCAGTGAACAAGTGTCTTGACTGTGGTATCTGTCCCCTCTCTGAGGATGACCCAGATGCATGTTGGGACTGTAGAGGAATATTCTGTCCATTGGGTATATGCTGTCTAGTCAGGTTAGGTTACGTACAGGTACCATACGAGCCACGTTGCTTAGTCAAGTGTGAAATATGTAACAGAATATCTACGGGTTAGATATATCCAATATTCGGGATCTGTCATGGGTCTTATAGAGATCAGAGTTAGGCTAGACTCTGATAGGTGTAAGAGCTGTATTAACTGTACGGGTCTCATAAATGAGTTGGATCGCCTAGAGTATGTTGTTGGTTGTGACCGAGTACCGTTCGGCATTCTTCCAGTGTACAAGTGGATAGACTACACATTCTGCAGAAAATGCTTCGTAGAAATCAGGAAAAAGAAAAGGACAATCAAACTACCACCAGAATGTATGACAGCATGTCCATGAGGTGAGACCATGATTGCGTTTGAGGTTGCCAATTTCATGATTGAGATTGAGATTATTTGCATTGATAGGCATGTCTTGCGTGTATTTGAGAGGAACAATGAGTACATTGTGGAGAGGTATCTGTATGACTGTAAGACGGGTAGACCATACCCAGTTAATGTAGTGAGAATACAGGACCCACGTTACGTAGACTGGGCAATAAGGTACATGTTAGAGCTTTGCAATAGATTGCAATTGTTAAGACCATGACAAAGCAAACATTTTTGTCTTATCAATAACAGTAAAAAGATTCATAGAACAGCTAGATTAAAGACAAGTTCTCGGGGATGTGTATGAGGTACGTACCTGAGGAGGAGTTTTTCGAAGAGGAAGAAGATTGGGATGAGCTAGAGTTTGAAGAGGAGTGGGAAGACGAATTTCCAGAGTAGGAAAGTGTAAGACAGGTGATATAGACGTGACTTCGCGTTACAGGAACTCAAAAATGTTTGACAAGGTTACTAGGACATGGAATCCATGTATAATTTATCCGTGCTATTTCAATTGTGTATACTGCTGGACTAGGTACTTCATAGAGAAGAAATTATTGAACAGCCCCGCTGGTAAACTCTACAAACAATACTATGGCAAACCAACACTTATTGAAGATCGTCTAAGGGTTAGATTCAAGAAAGGTGAAATCGTCTTTACTCAAGATGTTGGTGATCTCTTTGCACCTAATGTACCTGACGAGTACATTCTCAAGGTGCTTGACGTGATTAGGAAGAATCCGCAGGCAGATTTCCTGCTTTTGACGAAGAATCCGTCTAGAGTCTTTGACATATTGTGTAGGTATAGTCCGTTTGATCCGTTTCAGGAAAATGTCATCTTTGGAGTAACGGTAGAAACCGACAATGATGAACTGTACAAGAGGTTTCAGATTTCTCGTGCTCCTCCTCCAGGTCAGAGACTTTGCGCATTTTCAGGAGTGTTGTGGCTAGCTGATGCTCATGTTGCTAGAGTAAGAGCGTGGATAAGCATAGAACCAATAATAGACTTCTCCAACCCGAGAAAATTTGCTGAAGCAATAATTACATCTACAGATTGTGTAGACGAAGTCATAGTGTATGTTGGCTATGATAATTATAATGTCCTAAGGAAATACAAGATACCAGAACCACCCCTACACAAGACACTTGAGCTTATAGACATCTTGAAACAACACGGAATAGAGGTCAGGACAAAGACACTTAGAAAAGCATGGAATGAACAAACATGATGAAACCTTGACCGCGCTGAACATGATGATGGATTTGAACGCTGAACATACATGACCAATAATGGTCTCCAAGCGCGAAAAACATCTTATTCCTTATGCTCACACAGTTGTTACAAGGTTGTTTGGCAAGCATGATCTTGTCCTGGAAGAAAGCCACATTGGATATAGTGCACTTAAGCCTGATCTGATCTTTCTTTTCCGTAGGGAGCCTTACCTTGTCCTTGTTGAGCTTGAGGTAGACGCAGACAATGAGTACTGCTTCTGGCAATCGTTTTGCTATGCCTATTACATCTTGACCATCTTTTATTGTCTTTAGTTAGTTTTGTCTTGTTAGGGCTAGTAGTCCTCTTAGTGCAATTATGTAGGCTGCTCCGTAGTCTTTGTCTACATTGAAGAGGTAGCTTGGTAAGTACCTTGCTGCTAGTGAGCTATCTCTTGGGTCTACTAGATAAGTCTTGAAACCATACTTCAGACAACGTAGTACCAACCACGTTAGTAGCCTCCTTTTCCTGAATGTTGTTGCTTTTCTCCTAGCTCTAGGAGTCTTACATGTTGGTTTCTTCTTTCGCTTTACCTTAAACAAGTTCTCTAGAAAGACAGTGCTTACGCCGTAATTGTAGAACCACTGTAATGTCCTATCGACTGCCTGTACTATTTCGTTCCATGCTTTCTCCCTTGGGTAGCCGTGCTGTGTTACTTGTGGGAACTCTGTTGTTAGCCACTTTATGGGTCTCCAAGTCTCCATGTCAACAATGACCCACTTTATGAAGCCACTGCCAAGGTCTGCACCAACACAATAACGATCAACATCAAGTAATGGTCCATCATTTATTTTGAAGTACTTTAGGTAGAGGCTAAGTGGTACGCTTACGTAGCAGTAGAAGCCTCTTTTCTCAGCGCTGTAACTTATTTTGACTGGTATGCCTTCTTGGTGGTTTCGTGCTAGTTGGACTAGCTCTCGCATTAGTGGTATGTATCTTTCGCCGAAGTAGACTCTACAGCTTATATATCTTGTAGTTGTGTCAACGTACTTTATCTGCATTTTGAAGCAATTTTCTTGTTCTATTAACTTAATGTTACGATTGCCATGGCTCTCCCATTTGCTTCCTCTTGCAAAGAGCATCATTTTCTTCATAGTAAAGTGCCTCCATGGATAGCCATCGTATGCTTTTGCTCCCTCTACAACAAATTTTGCATGCTTTACTGCCGATTCAGCATATACGTAGTCTAGTCCGTCCCTTTCAAGTACTTCTATTGTCTTCTTTTGACTTAGCCCATGTTTCCATAGTAGACTTGTTGCTTTTCTTGTTTTGTAGGTGAATTTTCTACACACTAGACATAGAAGCATTCTGTCTTCTGGTGTTTCTGGTATTACTTTTCCTCGAACTGTTACGTACTGTATTACTTTTTCTGCAGGTACTACCTCGAACATGGTCACAGTTTGTCTCTTATTCTCCTATGTATGCCATGTATCTGCTTTAACTCAACAATTATTGGAGTTTCTTCTCTGTACCACTGTTCTACTAGTTCTCTTATCTTGGGGTCGCTCTTTAGGGTGCTTTCTGGTATTTCGATGTAGTATCTTCCTCCTCCCCATGAGGACACTTTTGAGATGAATCTTACCTCGTCCCTAGTCGACATACGGTAGAGAAGCTATGTCGATAGGTTTATAAAGGTGTCGACGTGATTACTAGTGGAAAACCGCCGCGGTCTGGGGAGCGGCATCCTTGACCCGGACGGGGCGGCGGGAGGCCCCGACCTGTGACCTGCGGGAGATAAGGGGCCGAGAGCCGTCCCGCGTAGTGGAGTGAGAGGGTAACCGCCCCTCGGGCCGCGGCGGCTCCCATGGGTAGTGAAGGGATGATGAAAACTATCTAAAGATAGTCTGACCCGAACCCTACTATGGACTTACGTTGGTCGTGTGTGATCACGTTAGTTTTCGTTCTCTTGCAAGGTATGCCGAGTGGGGTATAGGGGTAGCGGTCAGGAACAAGCTACTGTTAGTGCCTAGACATGTTAGAGCAGACATGGCAATGAGCAGAGAAATACGTGACACAATCCTGAAGCTACTAAGCAAGAGATATAACAAGAAGATTGTACTTGGGCAAGCATCTATATTGGATTATATGTAGCGTAAATGCTTGATTGTGTAAGGTGACCAAAACATATACTAGCATTCATGTTTTAGTCAATTCTCGGGGGTCTGTATGAGGTACATCGTTAGGGTTGAGGTTCCAGAGTCAAATGATGTCTATGAGCGTGAGGTGCCACGTAGCTTCTTTATGAAGGTATTGGACGAACTTGTGATAGATCGAAAGTCCTTTAGCTTGGATAATAAGCCGTTGGTTGCTAGATGTAATGGCACGGTAAATATCTACTACACAGACTATGACTATACAAGGTTGGGAGGTAGATACAGTGCTAGACTAACGGTTGACGCGAAGAGAAGGTTAGCAGTACTAAATGTGCGTGTGCTAGAGACCAAGTATGACGATAAGGTATCTGCTTACACTCTCTTCAAGAGGTTAATGCCAGAGAAGTTCATCGAGTATAGGCTTGTTGAGATGTTTAGAAATGTGTTAAGTGGATTATCAAAAGCTGAATATGACATATTTGAACTGGAGGAGTTTCCGTTTAAGAATAATTATGACATAGTTAGGCTTGTTAAGTTGGCTATACGTGACGTGTTGACGGACCTGTCAATACTAGGTAGGGAACCACAGGGGAAGTATGACCTTGAAGAGATAGAGGTACTATATGATCGCTGGTACTGGTGTGAAGAGTAGATAGAGGTTCCAGAAGAAGTAGTAATTAGGTTACAGACGGCTTTTGGCATCTTACAGTTCTATGCTAGTGGATACGTAGAAGTTGACATGGACGAAACACATGCACAAGTATACATACACGTCTGGAGAATTAGACCATAACACTCCTAGCCTGGTCTAAACATGAGAAGGTACTGTCCCATCTGTGGTAGCAAAATGGTTGGATACATCGAGGACGATTTTGGAGACAGAGTATACATCAGATACAGATGCCCAATATGTAGGTATCAGGAACATGTTGTTGTTCCTAAACGCGATCTATTCAGGACAGAGCACCACAAGTAGTGTTGTAGATACACATGTCAATAATACCTCACAAGGTTAAGACACTTATGGGTCGTGAAATGAGTAATATTATACGACATTGATACTGACTTTGCATTATCTGTTTCGGGTTTGTATGATGTGTCTAGGTTGTTTGTATTCTCTATATGTTGCATTTAGGAATGTTGCTTTACTATCCTTTGCATTGGGTATGATTGTTGCTCTTGCAATAGCAACTGTTAGTTTACTACTTGTATTAACTATTGAGGAAAGATGTAGAAGATATAGAGTGAATAAGGGACTTATTGGATTTATTGTTGGTATAGTAATTAGTTTTCTTGGTATACCGTTAATAACGTCTATACTACATGTTTATGCTATCAAGAACTTCCTAGTCAACTGGTTATGCTACCTCTTTGGTTCAGCATTAGCAATATACATGTTACCGAATATTGAAGAAAAAGTACAGGAATAAAATGCCAATAAAGGTTGCTTTCTCAGGTTCGCGTTTCAAGTACTTCAAGGACGTTAATAGGGGAGGATGGCTTGTCCACAACCTAGTCTGGAAGGTTCTTGACATTATTTGTGAATGCGTCTGTAGGAGAGATCTTGAGCATAAGAAGAGACTTGGTTTGTGTACAGACGAAGATGAGGATATATGCTTACCATGCATAGAGGTGCACTATGGTTCTAATCCATTGTCTGTCGATGCGATTGTTAGCTGTCTCACTGATTATCACCCATGTGTTGATGGTGCAGTACCACATCCACCAAAGTCTTGGAAGGATCCATACGAGCTATTGAAGAGGAATAGGAAAATGGTCGATGAGTCTGACCTTGTTGTTTGTATCTTTGTTGACCAGATTACCAGAGGAACAAAATATGTTCTTGAATATGCTAAGAAGAGGAACAAGCCATACATTGCGTATTTTGTCAACACGGAAAAGAGGATAGTAAGAGTCTACGAGTATAGGCTTCCTAGGGAGCTTGAACAGCTTGCTAAGGTTCCAGAAATGTTAAACAAGAGAAATAGTAAACGTATGTAGGAACATGCTCAAGATAGTTATTGACCTATACAACGGGTCTAAGGAAGTTCCGTTACCTCCTGAGAAGTTAGATACACTTGACAAGGTTAGGGAAGTTGTTGACCATATGTTCAAGAGCTTAACAATTAACGATCTCATTATGTTGCATAGGTTTAGGATTGTTTATGATGATAAGAGCCAGGAAGAGATTGCTAAGATGATTAGGGATGAAATCGTGAAAAAGTTTAGGGAGCTTTTCATGAGTTTAATCTTGTTGGAAGTTGATATACATGTTGAAGACAATGTAAGTGTAATGTTGTACGATGAGATTAAGAAAAACGAAGAGTTAATAAAGAGGTTGGAAAAGTTTCTTTCCTCAGTGTAGTTTTACGAGAGTTGTGTCTTTACCTGCTCAATAATTTCGGGATGGCTCTCTCTAAAGTGCTTATAGATGTTGCTTAGTGTCTTGAAGGCGTTTTCTCCTTCCTCTATCTCTGCGCCACAGACCTTGCACTTGTTCCCGTCGACATATTCTTCTTTTAGTACCTTGGCGATCTTTGACCAGACGATCCTAGCCATCTCGACCCCCGAGTTTGGTACTGTTGTTTTCGGTTTTTAGCGAATTCTAAACCTCTTTCAATGATAGGAATTCTCTTTTCAATTTCCTGTCCGACCCAAACCACATTGTTCCAGTGCCTGTAATGTACTGTGCTTCGTCCTGTGAATGATTAATTAGTCCTGATCAATCCTCTTTCTGGTATGTTCACTGTCTGGCGTGTGGATGATTTTGCGGTGTGTGGTGGTTTGTTGTGTTGTTTGGCTGTTCCTAGGGGGTTTCTGGATAGGGTAGTTGTGCAGGGTAGTGATGGTAGGAGGGTTAGGGTTAGGCTTGTCCTGTCATGTGACTGTAGGGTTCTGCTTGACGAGGTTGAACGTAGGGTGTGGGACCTATGTGCATGTGTTGGGGATGTTGTTGAGTTGCTTTTGCGTAGGGTCGATGTGAATGGTCTTGTCTTTGATGTGCGTTTCATGAAGCCTCTTGGTAGGAAGACTAGCCTATTCATGGTGTGTGGAAATGTTGATAAGTTGACGGGTATTGGCAAGGTTCGTGACTTCATCATTGACTCAATCATTGATGGTGTGGTCGATGGCACCTGTGTCCGTGTTGGGGATGAGTTGCCTATCGTGTTTGCTTCTGTGGAGTCTAACGTTGCTGATAGGCTGGCAAGTACGTTTCCTGGAGTTTATAGGGTCTCCATCCCCGAGACTGACATACTTGTCAACTCTGTCGACTATGCACGTATTGTTGTTGGTAATGTCGAGCATGTTGTTAAGGTTCTTGAGGTGTACATAGACAGGAACGTGCAGGGTAGGTCACTGTCTCCCTTTGATGTTCTTGTTGAGGACTGTGCCGAAGCTAGTCCACACGTTGTTTATCGCCTAGACATGCCAACACTGGTAAACAACACGGCTACACTACTCTACCTGATTGACCATGGTGTCGACTTTACGTGGATCTGCATGCCTAGAGAACATGGCAGAACCACACTACTCGTCAAGACTATGCTAGAGACGTTGAGGAGGGGCGGTAGCACAGTTGCATTGTATTTCAAGTGTGTTGATGTTGGTGGTGTTGTCCCGTATGGCAATATTGCACATGTGTTGGATAGGGCACGTGGATGGAAGAAGCAGATGCTTGAGCAGTATCTCAAGATTCAGACACTTGAAGATGCCGTTAAGCTATGCGAGAAGTATGACATGGTGTTGCTGTTGGATGACTTTGATGTTGGCGTTCTCAAGAGGGGTACCGTAAGTTCTAGAGTGCTTAACCTGTTGGTAAATGCTAGATGTCAGGTATTTGCTATTGTTGGTTCTTCCAGCATTGTTAGGCATCTCTACCGTGGTCATGTACTGGAGCTTGACGGTAAGTTAGACATCGGCGATGTTAGGTCGCTTCTGAGGTTGTTAAAGTTCAGGGACGTTGACCTTGTCAATGACGATCTCTACCGTAGGTTACTGTCATTGTCTGGTCACGTGCCTAAGAGGCTTGTACGCTTGCTTAGGAGAACATTGGAATACTGTAGGGAAGCTAACATTGATACTAGTCTCATAAGCACGGTCGTCAGATATGTGCCAGAGGTTTTAAGCAGAAGGGCAAAAGCTTAAAAGTTTTTGCCCCAAACATATACACATGACGATCAGAAAGAAGCAGACAAAGTCCGAGGAGGGTAGTATAGAGACGTTTCTTGGCATTGTGACTACTCGTGTCAGGAAGGAGATAGAGGAGGAGAAGAAGAGGAAGAAGCAGAGCCTTGAGGAGTATCTGAAGAGTCTTGGGTACACGATCATTAACAGGGTAGGTGACTACGTTCTTGAGGTACAGGACAGCACAAAGACAAGGCACTACCTCTGTATCTTCGACGTCAATGGAAAACCATGCATGTTCCATACATGGTCGCTCATTGACATGGCTAGGCACGTAGAGGCAGTACATAGGACATGTGATAAGAAACTAGCGAAAGAAATTGCAAAACTCGTAAAGGAGGGGACATACGACATACATTACATATACAAGACACTGCCACCAGACACAGTATGGCACATTAAGAGACACCTAGAGCAGTAAGCAACCCCATCCCGCTTTTTATTTTAATTGTATCATATACCTGTTAAACCTGAAATTATTTTGCCCTAGGTTTCCTCCTAGGACAATAACAAGTACACAATAACAATACTCTCCACATAATCATATGCAACATTGCTCATGGATCATGTCTCGAGCCATGATGTTTGAGCCATGTCTGCGTCCATGGCTCAGTCTCCATGGCTTGAGCCATGGACTTGAGCAACGTGTCTACACGTTGTTGTGTATGGGCATGTTTTGCAATCTATTCCTGGTTCGGGTTCTGGGATCTTCTCTTCTATTATTGACTTTGCTAGTTTTCTTGCTCGTTCAATTACCTGTCTGTAATATTGCTCGGCTTCTTGTCTCGTAACTGTTAGGTATTTCACGTCTAGGCTGTTCTTGATTATAACAATGTGACCAAGGTCTGCATTGAGCATCTTGACATATGTCCCAACTTGCATCATGTACTTCCTGATTGCTTCCGTACCAGTCCTTTTACCAAAATTGAATTTCAGTTCAATGACGTGTACTTGACCGTTTCTTGTCCTAACAACTATGTCGGGTTCGGCAACTAGTTGCCATAGTTTGTACACTATGCTTTTAGCATCTGTGAAAATTTCCGTGGTTATTTTCGGCTCTATCTCGACTTCTCCAAGCTGTGCAAGTTCTTGCCTGAACATGTCAAGCACAATATTGTGCATGTAACGTCCAATGCTCATGTACAGGTTATCGGGACATGCCCCATACACGATGTTGAGGTAACTCTTCCTCAGGCACGAAATAGCCTCTGTCACACGTATCGTGTAGGGTTCCCTAACCTTCCTACCACTGGAGAGAAGATTAATGACACGTCTAACAGCATTGGACAGGCAAGAAACAAGTTCTTGATCTACCTCAACTTCTTCAAGTTCTTCCTCAAACTCTAGCTCCTCTTCCTCTTCTATTTTTTCTTGTTCAATTTCATGTTCCTGATCCAGTACCTGTTCCCTCTTATCCACTAGTGTAGGGTGAAACAGAACTAAAGATTAAATTAACATGTGGGGTAACTGTTCTTGTCCGGGTATGTCGGCGTACGGTATTCAGGAAGACATTCAGAAACTATTAGACTCTGCCTGCAAGTTCTTCGATGAAGCTACTCAACTTGCTGATAGAGATCCTACGCAGGCCTGTGAAAAGCTGTATAAGGTGGTTGAAAATTGTATAAAAGCTCTAGCTATTAAGTACGATCTCGAAGAGTATCATAAGGCTAAGCAGGAAGGTACTTGGTGGTCTAGATTACTTGGTAAGGCTGCACATAAGCTTGCAGAACGACTGAATGTGGAAGACATTGTTCGTGCCTGGCAAACAGCATTTGACCTACATGTAAACGGATTCCATGAAGAAATGTACGGACCAGAAGAAGTCAAGAAAGCAATACCTACGGTAAAGAAGCTACTTGACTTAACATCAAAACTAGTCAAGAGCCATCAGCATGAATCCAGAGAGATAACGAAATTACTAGACTAAACAATCAATGCTCATGTTTGTCATCTTTTGAGGGGAACCCCAAAAGAAAACAAGACTATTCATCAATGCACAGATTTGTTCATGTTCAGGTCCTGGTCAGATCTTGTTTTGGTTCAGGGTCTGGCTCTCCGGTAATCTTGTACGATAGTCTTCTCCGGTAATTTTTACGGTAATTACCCGGTAATTACCTAGTAACTACCAGAGAGCTCAGCTTAATGATCCGCTCCTCATCCTCCTGGAGGTTGGGATACCGGAGGACGTGAGAGTAGGTTGCAGTTGTTCCAAGTTTTTATGCATTACCTTTGTCATTTTTATGTGGCTGTGAGTACTGGTGATGCTACTTACCTGTTCTTGCTCTATCTTAGGGATAGGGTTAGGCTTGCCAAGGGTAATATTGTTTCTTTTCGCGCTTCTCAAATTGCTAACGTTGTTGCTAATGATTACCTTCACCATAGTGTAAACCTTAGGCAATTGTCCAAGAAGATTCGCGAACTGTGCGAACTAATGTGTGATCTCAAGCTAATGTTTGTACTGAAGAGATGTGCCCGTGGTAAGGTCTATGCCATATCTCGAGATTCTCTGCTGTTCAAGATCTTGCAAAACTGTGATGACAACACATTGATGTGCATTGTTGAGAAGTTCAAGGAGCTTCAGTACTGTCCCAACAAGTATGAAAATGCTGAAGACTTCGTAAAATGCCTAGTGTCGTGCTGTGACATGTCTGAGGTTTGGGGCAAAAGTTTATAAGTTTTGGGGCTAAAACCTACACATGCATGATGAAATTAGGTTCATCGGTACCATTGACAAGAAGGACGAGAATCGTTACTATATCCTAATTCCTGCAGATGTTCTAAAGGATCCAGAGGTTGCTGAGCTTGTCAGGAAGTTTGCTGAGGAGAAGACTGACCTGATCATAGAGGTCAAATTGCTTCATGGTAAGATAAGGAAGAAGACGAGAAATTGACCATGTCTAGGCTTGTTGTTTTTCTAGGCATTGACTATGGGAGCAATGGTAACCTATTGCTCAAGTTCTATGACTTGACGCGTGATGAGCCTTTGATTGTTGAGGATTGTACTGGACATAGACCGTACCTACTTGTTAAGGGTATATTACGTGACGTTGTTCCGAAGTTGAAAGGAATCAATGTTAGGTATCGTGTTCAGTATGTGACAAAGTTTGACCCATTGGAGGATCGTAATGTTAGACTTGTCAAGGTAATTGTCGAGAAGCCTAGCCATGTTAGGAAGCTTAGGGAGGTATTTGGCTCGTCTGTATATGAAGCACGTATAAGGTACCGATATTGCTACCTCTTTGATAGTGGTCTTGAACCATTTGGACTGTACATTCTTGATGATGATAGGTTGATTAGGGTACCGACCGAGGTACGTGAAGAATCTAGGAGAATTGTCACACAGCTCTGTGGTGAAGATAGGCAATGTATCGAGGCTGGTCTCAGGATAGTTGAGGCATGTGAGACGCCTCTACCACCGTTGAAGAGGTGTGCAATCGATATTGAGGTTTGGACGCCTAGGGAGGGGGTGTTTCCAAATCCTGAAGATGCTGAATATCCAATACTCTCCGTTGCGATATGTGGCTCAGATGGTACGAGAAAGGTCATAGTTAATGGAGAGGCAGTACGTGACAGGTCGGGTGTTGATCTTGTTCAGGATGATGTTGAGGTAGTTGTTGTTGATGATGAACGTGAGCTTCTTGTGAAGCTTTTCGAGATTGTTAGGAGGTACCCAATTGTTTTGACGTACAATGGCGATGTTTTTGATCTTCCATACCTTGCGAATAGGGCTGATAGGCTTGGTCTAGAGGATGTTCCTATCAGAGTTAGAGAATACCCAACGTTTGTACATGGTATTCACCTTGACCTGTACAGGTTCTTGACGGTTAAGGCAGTTGAGGAATATGCGTTTGATAGGGCTTACAAGCACACGTCTAAGAGTCTTGACGATGTTGCTAGGGTGCTACTAGGGATTGGTAAGCATAAGCCGTCTAGACCCATAAGTGAGCTTAGTCTAGGAGAACTAGCCTACTACTGTTTTAGAGACGCCTTCCTGACACTGTACCTGACATACTTCGCGAACGAGCTCCTGATGAGACTAATAGTCCTACTATCAAGGATCAGCTATACACTACCCGAAGACCTGTGTCGTAGACAGATCAGCTTCTGGATCAAGAACCTACTCTACGCCGAACACCGTAGAAGGAACTGGCTCATACCGAACAAGGAAGACATTGCAAAACGTGCACCAGCATCCACCAGAGGCATAAAAGAGACGTCGAAATACGCTGGTGGTATCACGCTTGAGCCCCTGCGTGGAATGTTTGAGAACGTTATCGTTGTCGACTTTACTAGCCTATACCCATCAATTATCAAGAACCTAAACCTAAGCTACGAGACGATTAACTGCAAGTGCTGTAACTATCGTCCGCATCCTGACCTACCACATGTAGTGTGTAGAAGAAAGAAGGGACTAGTAGCAACTATTGTTGGCACGTTACGTGACTTGCGTGTCTACGTGTACAAGAGGCTTGCAAAGTCTACGAGTGACCCAAGGCAGAAGCTTGTGTATGATGCTGTCCAGAGGGCACTCAAGGTATTCATAAACGCTAGCTATGGAGTCTTCGGAGCAGAACACTTCGACCTATACTGCCCAGCACTTGCCGAACTCGTCACAGCTGTCGGCAGAATGATCTTTGCATCGACACTCGTCAAGGCTATGGAACTTGGCATGACTCCAATCTACGGTGATGTTGATAGCATATTCCTGTGGAACGCAACTGAGGAATCGATAAAGAAGCTCCAGGACTGGTGCCTAGAGTCTTTTGGCGTTGAGCTAGACATAGACAAGATCTATCACATATGCATGTTCTCGGGACGCAAAAAGACGTACATTGGAATACACATTGACGGTACTGTAGATGTTAAGGGACTAACACGTAGTAGATCCGAACCACAGATAGTGCACACGGTCAGGGACACAATCGTTGACTACCTGAAGAAGATCAGTGACCTATCAAGCATTGATGATGTTAGGCAGAGCATTGCGAGGTGCCTAGTCTCTGTGTATAGGATGCTCAGGAGAAGAGAAATACCACTCAACATGTTGATGATATCTACAACACTCCAAAAGAATCCAGAGGAGTATAGTGAAAGGACAGTGTATGCAAAGGTTAGCAAGCTATTGAAGGAGCATGGTGTAGATGTTAGGAAAGGAACAACAATATACTTCGTCAAGACCGTGCTAAAAGAAGGCTACATGCCCGTGCAATTAGTCAACATTGCTGACATTGATGTTGACTACTACATCAACAGGTTACTAAGCAGAGTCGAGGTAATACTCGAATCAATTGGAATAACGAGAGAAGACTTGAAACAAATGTTAATCAATACACTTCATGGGTTAAAGTAACAGCCCAATTACTGTACATACTGCAAATACTGCTAGTAGTATAGTCGCGGTTTTTGTTGTTGCTATTAGTCCACGTATTTTGCGTCCTGCCACTGTGTGGACTATTGCCCATGCTAGGACAGCTATCCACATTGCCAGTATTGTCGGTAGGTTGCCGATTACTGGACCTCCTGTTACTCCAAGTATGTTGATGTGGTATGCGTATAGTAGTGCTGGGAAGCCTATGTTCCTGGTCATGTCGTGTGTAGCTGATCCCCATAGTTCTACTAGGCTTTCCTTTACCTCGTCTAGCTTGGGGCTGAACGCTGCTAGTGCATACATTGCGTCGGGTATTGACGTTAGGTAGGCTGCGAGTATTCCTCCTGCTTTTTGCCCAAGTACTGAACATACCAAGTCCATTCTTTCGCCAAACTGGTATGATAGGAAGAACAGTGTGATTAGTGATATCACGAAGACGATTACTTGGCTCCAAGCTGATGCGAATGTTGTCTTTTCCTCTGCCTCAATTATGATTTCTTCTACCTCTTCCTTCTGCTTGATTAGGTAGTATATTGAAGGTGCTGCAATTATCAGGACGTATAGCAACAACAGTACTATTGGGTCTACTGGATCTGACAACTGTGGTGGAATTGCTATTCCAAGTTTTGTGAAGTCTATGAACATGCATAGTGTCACGGCTGGTGGTAGTGCAAGTATTGCAAGGTATGCACGTGGGAACGTTATTCTTGGACATTCCATTAGTAGTATCTTCCTGCAGACTCTATAGTACGCGATTGTGAATAGTGCAAAGGTGAAGCATAGATCCATCACTACGCTATATATCGCGTTCATGAAGCTTGCAAGACCAAAACCATGCTGAGCAAGTACCGTACTCGTGATGAGTTCGGGCAGGGTGACGAAGAATGGTACGAAGAATAGTGCAGTTACGTAGCCTATCCTTAGGCTTCTAGCAAAGTTGACAACCACGCTACAGTTTAGCCATATCAGGAACACGAGTGAAACAATCTCAAGCATCAGTATTGGCGATACTCCAAATGCACCAAGTACAAGTGCTAGAATTACTGGAAATGCAAGTAGGGGAATTAGCCACAGCATGGTTCTTAACGATGTTTTTCAGGGTAAAAAGTTGGTAGTTACGTCGGGACTATCCTGACATTTAATGTACACGTCTTTCCACTGCATGTATATGCCACAAGTATTGGCATGTAGTCAACTGTTCCTGGAATGTACACTTCTGCACTGTATGTGATTGTTGTCTTTCTGTACCTGGCATTTATCACCTCGACGTCTTCTACTGTGGCATTCTTGCCATATTTCCAGACGATGTCATCCATGATCTTGTCGGTCATGTATTGCGCATATTTGTGAGGTATACCAAGTTGAACAAGTAGGTCAAATATGCTCCTACTACTCTTGCCAACTGCGTCACGTATTGTTCCTTCATCAACGTTGACTGTTGCTGTGCCGACCTCGTGTAGGTGTAGCACATATTTGCTTGTTGGTATGTAGAAGAGCTGTGTCATTGATGTTCCCGTTCTCGGTATCTTACTGATGTTAAGATACGCCATGTGTAGTAACGTGCTGTCCAGCGGATGCGTAATGTTCACGACAATTAACGTAGGTGTTGAACTGTGTATCGACTCTCCTTTACCCATGAGTGATATTATGTTCATTGGTTTTCCACGTGCAATCACTGTGTCTATCTTCATTATTGCTGTGCCATTTGGCATCTTTGTATGGTAGAGGTTTGGGTATGTTAGGTAGGTAATGTATGCGACATAGCAGATCGGTGTTAGGCACCTAGAGTAGCCGTATGTGACTGTGTACGTCATGTATGTTGTATGTGTCTCGTTTCCTGAAGTGTAGCTGATCGTTATGTTTAGCCTATACGTGTCCTCTTCAAAGACCATTACAGACCTTGGAAACACTATCCTATATGCCTGCGAGAGACCAATGGTCTTCCCAAGGTCTCTAAATACCTTGTCCATGGCATTTGTGAAGTATCTACTGAATGTCAACACTATGAAGCCGAAGTCGTTTAGTTCAACGGTCTCGTATCCGCCAAACATTACTTTGCTGAACTTGACATGTTTCAATGGTAGTAGCAGGATGTAGTTTAGGTTTGTGCTGATCGTTATGTCGTTTCCGTGTTTTGTGAAGTCTATCTTGGGGTATTCACTCGGGACAATTATCAGTGGAACAGTCTTGACGCCTTTGACATATGTGTATTCTCCAGTCTTGTACTCTGCTTCTTCTGCTGTTTCTAGTCCGATGGCTGGCATGTAGATGTCGTATACTGTTGCTGTGCCTTCGCCACCTGTCTCGACTATTTGTCTTAGTCCTCTCCATGGTAGTTCAATTGTCAGGTTTATGGCATGGTCAATTGTGTTGGCGTAGGTGAAGTATTTCACGTATGTGACGTTTAGGGTGCAGCTACTTGTTGCGTGTCTTGGCTTTTCTTTGAGTATAGTGTAGTTTAGTGGTACGCATAGTAGGCATGGGTATGTCTGTCCTGTCTGTGTTCTACAGTTTATGACTAAGCCAGTTACGGCATGTGGCTCATAGATGATTATCTGTACCTGCTGTGAGACCTGTATGCACATGTAGACTACTCCACATACCGTGACTGTGATTACCAGGAAGAGGAGTAACCTACCAATCGACATTTCGTACTTACTCCATGTTGCGAGTTATAAACAGGGTACTTACCTTGTCCATATGTATGTCACAACAGCAAAGGTTGCCACAGGGCTTGCACGATGTTGAACTTCAGAAAAGGATTGTTGATGAAGTGACCAATGCCGTCCATAATTACCTTGCTAGGGTCAGGAACGTGGTTGATCGTCTTCACAAGATCATGAACATGAGCATGGAAATGGTTAAGCAACACGTAATATCTGAGATACAGAAGAAGAACATACCCGCACGTGAGGAAGACATTGCTAAGCTTGTCAGGATGCAGGGAATGTCACTGTACTTCAACACGATCTCGACCGTTGAGAGTTACCTACTGTGGATGTATGAGGATCTTGTCGAGCTGAGAAAGCACCTAACGTCGCTAATGGACATGTTCAGATCCATGGCACCACAGGGAGACAGAGAGAGACAAGCATTGATAGACAGGTTGAGGCAACTGCACGATGAGGTTGGTAGGGTAGCTATTGAGTTGATTAAGCTGTCGCACTATGTGACTGACATGTATGTGTACGACATGAAGCCTGTAATAGAGATCTATAGGCTCATAAAGACCGACACGCCAGAGACCGCGGTAAAGTGGCTTGACTATATACTAACTGGTAGGTTCCCTAAGTAACTACCCTAAGCATCGGGGTAATAATCGAGCTTAGCAGTTCCTTGTCTGGTTCCTTACCAACGTGGTGCCTCAAAATGCTTAGTACTCTATAGATCTTCTTTTCAAATTGAGCAAATTTTTCCGCATATTTTCTCCTTTTTGGGAACTTTAGCTGTATCATCAGGACGTAGAGTAGTCTAGCTATCCTGTATGTCTCTATCACTACCTCGGGAACCAGCTTCACGAGTCCTGTCAGTAGTCTTGGGTCGACGTTTGGTTCTAGTCCGCGTTCTTTGAGTGTTTTCAAGAGCTTCATGACTTCTTTCTCGTCTATGTACCTGTCCAGTATGGGCTCTACATGTAGCATAAGCGTCTTCTCTGGATCTGGTACACCAGACTCGTCTCTCGTCGATATGAACATGTTGAAAATGCTCAAGAACTCGTCAACCGTGAAGCACTGCTCGACAAGTACCTGACCAAGCTTTGTGTGTCTAATAGTGTCGTTTTCGGTAAGTTCTACAAGTTTTGCTCTGCAAAGTACTTCACTGATTGTCTTGTGTACTTTACGTGGTTCAATGTTCATGAAGGGCAGAGCAAGGACGTGCCTGATAATGTGTTCCAGCTTCATTTCGGGGTACGTGACGTAGAGGATGTAGGTGTCTAGGTACTTCTCGGGGAAGAAGATGTCCGATATGTCTAGGTTGATGACCTTCTCGACAAGTTTCTTACATGACTCGTCCTTGTTATTGTACACGATGTAGAGTTTCTTGCCGAGTGTCCACAGGTCTTTAATTGCGTTTAGTAGTTTGTGTTCTGTCCATGTTCTATCACTGTGTATTACTATTATTGCAACGTCTATGGGCAACCTATGCTTCAGGATGCCCGATGTTGAAAGTATCGTGACTGCCTCATGCCTGTTAAGTACCTTGTGCGCATCAACTGACCTATACACGACATAGGTCGGCTGTGGAACGCCCTGTAGCTCCTGAGCAAAATGATCAAGCAGGCTAGCACTGTCACATACCACGAGTATTGTCTCTCCTAGGTGCTGTGTAACAAGCTCAAGAACGCGGTTACCAAACGATTCTGTGTAGTACTCTGCCTTTACTAGAGTGATCTCTCCAATGTTCGAGATGTCACCTAGGTGATAAGTCTCGACCTTCTTGTAGGATAGCAGTTTTCTGATTACTTCACTGTCTATTAGGTATGCCGTGACTAGGGTCGTTGTCAACTGTTTGAGTGATAGTCTCGTGAGTATGCTCCATAGCAATATCCTGAGCTTAACATTCATGAACATGTGCTCAAGATCAAGCAAAAGCACGTGAGTATTATCAGGAATGTACCGCGTCAAGGTAAGCAACGCATGGTAAGTCGTCACAACAACCTTCTTACGCCTCTCAAGCGTCTTAACCTCAGGATCAATTAGACCATGAACAAGACCAACATCGTCAAAACTTAGCTTAGTCCTAAGCCTACTATACAACTCGTCACACGCATGACGAGTAAAACACGCAATCACAAGCCTCTGATTCCTCTTCTGAACCTGAGGAACAACATTGTTAACAACCCAATCATAGACAACACTAGACCTAGCAAGAACAACAACAATATTGTTACGAGTAGTGTCAATACGCAAATTAAGAAGCTTAGACTCACACGCCCTAAGCATCTTCGAAAGTTAGACAAATAAGGAAGCTAATTACCCTCATTCTGCTATAATGAATAAACCAACAAACGCCATTATTGAAAAACGGAAAGAAGAGAAGAGGATAGTTAAGGCAATTGCAAAGTACCTAGCAGACTCGGGCTACGTAGTCTTCACAAATGTTATACTGCTAGACACAGAGATTGATATCGTAGCTATCAAAGAATGCAGAAACAAGCACATTGTCAAGATCGTTGAGGTGAAGTCCCTACCAAAGATCAAGCTCGTAAAACAGGTACACGCAAGAGCATGTATTGCCCACTATGTCTATGCTGGGCTACCAGCTCAGTACCGTGATTGGGCTTTCAGAAAGTTACCTGAGTGGTGCGGTATCATGCTTGTAAAGAATGATGATAAGGTAGTTATTGCAAGGCGCGCACAAAAGCTAAATCACGAGAATGATGCACCAACACATTTTGCAAGGTTACTCCTGAGCTGTGGAAACTTTATGAGTTCGAAGGTATACGCTCCCCAGGGTCAGGGAGATGGTTTGAAGGTTCTTGCTCGTTTAAGATCATTCTTATCTTCTTCAGATTCTTCCTCTTTCACAGATTCTTCTTCGGGCAATTCTCCCGATTTCGATTCTCTCGGTAGGGTTATTCTCAAGTCTTATATTATTGCTCTGTGAGTTATTTCTCCTAGCCTGTCTGCATTATTGGTTGGATAAGTTTCTCTTCCAGTGGCTTCCATAGTTTTTCAACAATTGGTATTATCTGTACAGCTTCCTGAATTTTCTTGATTAGGTCTTCAATGCCTAGCTCTCCACGAATTAGCCTATGTATAATATTTTCATTAATGTCGTTAACAATGTCGCTATATCTCTTATGTGCATCTTCTGCGTATATTAGTGCTTCCTTGATATTCTGCTTAAGCACATGACCAAAGCTTTGAGCAAGTAATGTCAGGTAATTACTTAGTTCTTTTTCTCCAAGCCTCTTGTATATCTCATATAGCAGAAGTATGTCTAAGCAAGCGGTCTTTCCAACATGTACATGTGTTAGATCGTATAGTGTTATTAGTAGGTCGATACGATACTTCTCTGGGTCTAGCAGTTTTGTGACAAGTATGTAGACTATGCATCCAAGAGCTATAACAAGTGGTAAAGTCCAAATTATTGAGTAACGTATTTCGAAGCCAATTAATACTCCCAAAATAATTACAAGAGGTATCAAAGCAAGTCTAAGATAGTAGGCAAGTCTAAGTCTCGAGTATTCTCTTCTAGCTCTTTCAAGTAGCTCTACTGCAAGTTTCTTAGCTTCGTCTGTTTTGCCCTGTGCAACTAGGTCTGGGACTGTGACTGTTGTTGTCACGGTATTTTGTATGGTTGATCAGTGCTATATTTCGTGTTGTTGTGAAAGTACAGAAGCATTGATTAGCCACACAGTATCCGTTACCTCATGCAGATCGGTGTTGATGCTTTGCTCATTTTCCTGTGTTTTGTGTTGCCTATTGTTGTTTCTCCGTTCTTAGCTGGACTGTTGACTGTTAGGGTTGGTGACAGGATTAGGGAGAAGCTTAGTCAAGGGGCTAGTCCTGAGGAGCTTAATGTTGGTGACTTGTACAGTAATGCTCTTGAGAGGTTTTGTGGCAGGATTGTGCTTTGGTTTGTTAGGAGGGGACTGTCAGTTGGTTGGGCCTGTAGGTTAACGTGTATGATCTTGACTGTGCTGTTTTGTCTGTTAATTAATCTCTTGTTGCTTCCTGTTGCTGTATTTGCTTTGCTAAGCATTGTTTAAAGCCTTGGGTGTGATGTTCATCTCATGCGTGTGGATACTAGAGGTCTCATGTTTGTTGTTGCTAGCATACTTGTGGTATGTGTGTTCTTGATATACATAGAGCCAACGTTTTTGGTAGGCACCAAGTCACATGTCAAGATTCTCAAGGTTGGTAAAGACGTTAGGGTCGTTGGCAGTAACATGTTGTGTATTGACTATCCTCAGGTTGGTAAGCTGTACTACTTCGCCACTGTGAAGGCTAGCGATGTCGTGTCTGTTAGGCTTGTGGTTGGTGGGTCAATGTACTCTCTCCTGAGTGGGAAGATCGTGGTGTGTGACGTTAGGTCGAACAAGTGTAGGATTGTTAATGGTATGATGACGACGCTTAGGTCGGGAGTGTATAACATTTCTGCGGCTACTCCAATTGCTGCGGCTACGTTCTGTATACAGTTCGTGGGTTAAAGTTCTGTTTTTTATTTTTGCTAGTTCACGATTGTGACAATGCCGTCCCCGAACGTACGTGCGTTAAAGGTTGCACTGTACATTTACATGTTTCTGATACTTGGTGGAACGCTTGCACTGTATGTTTTGCCTCAGTGGTCTAATATTGTCAATACCTGTCCACCATATGGCATCACAATAATTTCATATGCATGCCTTAGTGTTGTGTTGTGTCTACTTGTTTCTCAGCTCTGTGCTGACGTTGTTACAAAGACTGTCGATAGGTTGAGTAGGTTCGGCAAGCCAGAGTGGAGGATAGAACATGCTGTCCTACTGTCTATCGTGAGTGTCGTGGTGCTGTGTGGTGTCTTGTTCCAGAACTTTTACCTGACATATATGCCACTTATTGGACTCGTCATCTACATGCTGTTGCATAGGCACAATCGTGCATATGTTAGCCATATTTGGCTTAGGGAGTTCTTCTTCATGGTCACGAGCGTAACGTTTGGTGCAATTGTTGCGCCTATAACACCGATAATCTTTGCAATTGTTGCTGGTTTACTATCTGGCAGGACTAGGCTAGGGATACTGTTCTCAGTAGCGTACAGCATCGTTCTCGGCATTGCACTTTACAAACTTGCGATGCATGGAGTAAACCCACTATCGGTGCTGATCCCTGGCTTTGCCTACATTATGCAGAACCTAGGTGGAACACTTAAGCTACAGGTAGCTGATGCAGGTCTTGACCTACCGACAACAATTACCAAGGTGTTCCAGTTCATGGTAACGAACAGCTACATTGCATTCCTAGAGGAGCTACTTGGAAGAGCAACAATACCATTTGTTGGTCCTGTACTGCCAACTGCGATCTTTGTTAGCCTGCACGTTCCTTCGCGTGTTGGTGTGTTCTTTAGTCCAGTCTTTGTGTCTGCGACTGTTCCAGAATATGCAATAGTCATGTCAGTGACAACGATAACACTCATAGCAATTGCGGCAATCTTCCTAGTCAGGACATATTGCCTATGTGGTCTAGTACCCGCAATCCTTGTACACATGATATATGACACGTACATTGACTCACTATCAATCAGTCCAATAGTGGGTGTGACAATACTGTTGATACTGTTCGTGATGTACCTAGTACTGAGAGGATTCAGGATAGTAAGCGGAGAAGGAGAAGAAGGAGAAGAATCGGGAACCTATGAAGTATACGTGTATTAGTGCATCTGCGATACCTTGTAGAATATAAACGTGCAGAAGTACTCTTCTCCAAGTTTCTTAGCAACCTCGTTACACGGCATTACCTCTCCCGTAGGTAGCTTACAGGTTGCTTGACCGCTCTCGACTGCTTCGTATATCCTGTACTCAAACTCTATGTACTTCGTGTAGTTTTGTCCAAGAGCCTTGAATATGCTGTAGGTGAAGCTGCACCGTGTGTCCAGCATGTACCTAATGACGTTGGGGTCAATGTTCTTGCCTGGCGTGAATATGTACGAGAGCGCGACATATGGCATTACCAGGAACTTGTTCGTTATTAGCCTGCTCTTCGGGTTGAGGTTGTTTATTGGCTTGTAGATTACTGATGCTCCTTGCTGTACAATGTCTGTGTAGAATCCCTTGGACAGTACCGTACTGTTGAGCACATACTTCTTCAATGCGAGACCAACGCCAGAGATGTCGATTATGGCATTTGGCGGAACTATGGTGTATAATAACATTGCGCCAATCATTCCAAGAATTAGTAGGAACGTTATCGAGTTCAGGATTATTCCACTTGCGGCAGTTGCACCACGCATCCTGGTTGGTGGTCCTGCAACACATGCATGTAATAGGCTTGTCATGACGAGTATTGGCAGTCCATTGATGTAGATCATGGAAATTATCATTGATCCTGGAAGACCAATCAACGACATCAATGTTAGACCAGTGAAGAGCGTGGTCATTCCAGCAATTATCTGTGGATTAGCGTTGAGCTTCTTGGCTGCTTCTATTGCTCCTCTCCTCACTAGTCTAACAACGTCGTAGTATAGCCAGCCAACGAATGCGCTCCAGATGGTTTGTGCTGTGGTGTTCTCTATGAAGTTCTTGATCACTTCCTCTGGAGCGAGGATTAGCTTAGCGACGACGTTTGCTGCGAACAGTATCTTGACTGTGACGAATATCATGATGCCTAATGCAAGTATCAGCAACATGCCGTACAGTACAAGTGGTATGACTATTCCAGCGAACACGACTGCTAGAAGCATCGCGGTAAAGTAGGCAAATCCTGGGTAGGCTGTTTCTCCTCTCTTTCCAAGTGCTTGAAATACCGTGGTTATTATGTTCGTGAATATTGCAGTCACTATTCCAAGTGCTGAAAAGTACACGACTATCAGGAACGACCAGAAGCCTACTAGGCTAACTAGGATTATTGCTCTTGTTGCTCTTTCAACGTTTACCATTATTGCCCTACTAATGAACTCGTAGGCAAATGCGAAGAATGACTCTGCAAATGTTGAAATTATGAATATTATTATCATCATTACTAGGTCAATGATCTCTACGATAAGTACTGGAAGTACGACATTGAATGCCGTCCAGAACACGGTGTTTATCGTGTCTCGCATTGCTGCTAGTCCAACTGTTCCAAATGCCGCGAAGTATCCTGCAAGTCCACTAACGATCCATATTACCCTATTCATCTTGACTGGTGGCTTGACAGTGTATATGCATGCCAACACGGTAGCGAGTGCGCCTAGTCCAAGCATTGTGTGGACAAATGCTGTAGAGATGCCGAATACCCCTATCACAGATTTTGCAACGCTCATGACAATCTGTTTGATGCGTACGTAGTTCGTTATCTCGGGATACTTTACAAACAATTCATATAATGTGCTCATCAATTTTGGAAGGTTAGCCGCCTTGACTGCTCCAATTCCCTCAAGTGCCATTGACGCAAAGCCAAGAACTATAGATAGTGCGAGAATTATCGTGTACGTTATCATTGATGCAGAGTAGAGGACCAGTAGAAACATTACGCAAAGCCCAATTGCGAAGCCTTCTGAAAATGCCATGAATGGTGGAAACTTTCTTACAAGTATAGCAAATGCGGTAGCCGCATTACCAAATATCGTCCTCAGTACTGTGCCTAGTTCAGTAAGGGACACTTGTAGTAGTTGTATTGCACCATTTTAAATTAGGAGGATGGAGACGTAGACCATGGCTCAGAGCCCTGCTGTTAGTGCTGGTATATGGACATTAGTGATCTTAGGATCGTTCATACTTGGCATATCGTTTGGACTGTTTGTACTGTCTTACACATTTGCCATAGCGACATGGGACAAGGCAATGTCTACTGTGCAGACGTTGTTTGGTAAGTATGTTACACTCAGGACGACTTCGCCAGTGATAATTGCAGTGTTTACGTCATTGGCAATACTTGTTAATTGGCTCAGGAGGAGAGACATTAGGCAGCTGTTCAGTGACTTTAGGTTTGGCACAGCTGGCACTAGGAGCATCTTGATATGTATGTTAGCCATCTTAGCGATTGTTTATGTTATCGCAAGTATTGTTAAGCCTGAGACATTCTTAATGCCAATAGTTGAGAGGTTGTACACTGGCTTCTACAACTTCTTCAAGTCATTTACAGAGTCTGCAATGTACCAAGCATTTTCTGACTTTGGAAAACTTGCACTACTGTTCACGCTTTTGACAATTTACATCTTCATGACACCTCTAGCACTTAGGGCTGTATCGTCAATTTCTGCACGTGACCTATCGACAGTATCTATCGTAGCTACTGGACTGGGCATAATGTTTGGAGCAATCTCGATACCACTGACAGAGGTTAGCTTGAGCATTCTGCAGGAGATGTGGAGTAAGGCTGGTCCAATGTCTATTCTAGGCGTGTTTGGTGGCATTATCGCGTTTATACTACTCATGGTCGCTATAGAGGACTTAAGGAGGTGGATACTCTACGAGACTAGAGCAGAGTACCTAATGCATGTGCCCGCTGGACTGATAGTGATCAACACGTTGCTGAAGCAATTCTATGCAAGTGTCTATGGCACGGTAATGGGCACAATATACTTGATAGCTGTGTTGGTGATATTTGCAACATACTTCTTCGGTCTAGCACTTGGAAGAAACAGCCTAGTAGCCGCAGCATCTGCCACATTCCCAATGCTGCTATACATCAGCCTAACATAGTAGCATAAAATCGTCAAAACTAGAGCTCGTGAATAAGGATATTTTCTGCTCTTCTTCTCTTCTTTTCCTGTGTCTGAGCTGTTGAAGAAGTTTGAGGATATTGTTAGGGATCTTGCATGGGTTAGGTCTCTGACTGTTCCTGAGATTGTTGGTTTTGGAATTACTGTACATAAGCCAGATAGGATCATCATAGAGCCCTCGAGTGGTGGTAGGGTAAGGAGGTTTCCTATATTGGAGGCTCGTTTTGTGGATCCTTCTGGCTATAGTGAGAAGCTTGCTGAAGTTAGGATTGTTGAGAGTCTTGGATCTCCTAGGCTATACTATGCACGTGTCTCGTTTGTTAGGAGGGGGCAGGTACGTGAGGTTCCTGTTCCGCTTACTCAGAGTTGTGAAGTGAGGGTTGATCTTGGTACTGTTCCTCTGAACGTGTATCTTTACCTCTTGGCTATTGCTGATGCGCTTAGGCTTCCGTACGTGATGTGGCATCGTGCATATTCGATGGTTGCTAATCCTGGTGGTAGAAAGACAATGTTCCTAGTGTTGCTACTCAATGTTCTTCACGAACTTGTGAAGTACATCGTCGAACTCTATGAGGCACTTGTTAGGGTACTGCAGGAAAGTTCTGGCTTTACCTCTCAGGTAAAGCTGATGATTAGGTCAGCCGTGTGTGAGGTCTTGGAGAACGTACTGTTGAGTAATCACACGTCTAGTGAGGTAAACAACATCGTTAGGAGTTACCTGTCCCTACCAGACGACTTTGTCCTATACGCACCAACATGCGAAGTATGTGGCAGAAGGATTGAGGGGATGCTCCTACCTGGAGAACTTAAGCAAGGTGCGGGTTTTGATGATCGTGAGGTTGTTAATCTTGAGGATGTTCTATACGCGTCGACTATTGTTGATGCTTTGAGGAAGTGTGGTATACCTCTCCTATGTAGGATGTGTAGGATCAGGCTCAGGGAGAAGTTGTCTAAGTTGCAAGAAACGTATGGAGATAAGGTCAGTTTTGAAAAGCTGATAAAGGTCGCGCTTGACGAGGTTAGGAAAGAGGTTAGAAGGTTGGAACGACAGAGTGTATAAGCACCCTGTGCCTCAACACGGCTATTGCTAAGCTTATTGCCGACACTATGACCATTATCGTGCCGATCGTGATTATTGGAACAACCTTGTCAATTATGGCGACTTCCAGAGTCACGATTGCTATCGACAGCTGGATTATCTCGTAGAGCTTCTGTACTGCTGTAAATACTGGAAGTACGTGTCTATACACTACGAATATTCCAATGAGTGCCAGCATGAAGCCAATTATCACGAATGCAAGTATTGCACTGTAGACTCCTGGATATGCCGTGTATAGGTACGCTGTCGCTATTGGCAGTATGACTAGTAGGGCAATACCGAACACTATTGTCCACTTTGTTGATCTGTGGAACTCGTAGAGTGCCTGGAACACGTTTGTTAGGAAGCTCACTATTTCACGTTCTGACTTTCCAACCAATGCGCGTGGAGAGAACTTTAGCGAATATATCCACGATATCAGTGCAACAATGCTGGAAACTGTGTAGCCTAGCGCAAGTATTGCATATATGGACGGTAACTTAAGTGACGAAGCAACGGAAGCATACACTAGTCCAAGTACAAGCTCTATTATCGTGAATATTACAGCAGCAATGTCGCTCATTATTCTTCCTCTTCTAAGCGCTCTCTCTTCTTCTATGGTAGCGACTTCTTGACTAGACATAGGTGAACATGACTTAAACAAGATTAAAAATGTGCTAAACACAGCGTGGAGCTCCACATTAAAACACCCAGATATTTGCAGGAACCAAGGGAAAAGATCAGGAACATTGTAGAGAATGCACATGGTCTTAGCAGTCATGAACGTGAGGTCGGGATCTTTGTCATGTCTAGATCACGTAGGTTCTACACGTATTGTGTTGAGGTTGATAGAGAGCTTCCACGTGGTGACGAGAAATGTAGTATCTGTGGGTTGGAGCAGTGTACGTGGGCTAGCCTGTACGTGACGTCTAGGCTAGCTCTTGAACGTGCTAGAATGGTGACGACATGCAAAATGCTTGATCTTCCAGACAGCGTAATAGCGAAGGCACATAGAGAACGTACCTGGCTAACAAAGTCACGTGTCGTGAACAACGTGTTTAGGACGTGGGTAGAATCGCCCACGTTACTGTTCGGGGTGTTTACTATTCCAGGAACGTCAACAAGAGTGAAGATGCCATGTACGTTCCATCATGTTGATGTTGATGGCTTATTATGCCCAATCATGGTAATACCGTTGATACGTTCTGAACGTCACGTCATTACACTCCTGAAACTTGCAACACATCCAATGTTCGAGATCGTTGATAGCGATGGTGAAATTGTTGTTCTTTCTCCATCAAGCACGTTTGTTCACGAGAAACTCTGCAAGATAGTTGACATGTCAGAAGCATGTACCCTCAAGTGTTCGTTACCTAAGGTGCGTGTACACATTAACGTTAAGCTAGACAGGTTAGGCATAGTACTCAGGAAGGTGAATGGCATGTGTCTGGTGAAGAATGTACTACTGTTCGATGGATCTTCGAGAAGTGTCGTGAATGCATTGTTAGTCGTTCCTGTTCCTGACCGTGAGAATTATGTTGATGTTTTTGGTAGTTGTGTACGTGTTATTGTTTCGCTGTGATTTTCTTTTCTGTTGCTTCCTCTACTGCGATTATGTTGTTCACAAACTCTATGGTTGATTGGTAGATTCCGTCTTTTGCTCGGGTTATGTCAAACATTGGTATGTAGCCCCTATAGTTTAGACAAACTGCGGTAATGAGCTTAGCAAGCTCCATTAACCTTGTCCTGAACGCGATCATTGCACCAGTAACATCGTCACAGTAGTCGTCTCCAATCACGTCTTGTTCCTCACTCTGTACGTACTTTGCCACACGTTCGACAAATGCTTTCCTGATCTTCTTGTTCATGACCGCGAACCTAGCAACTTCCTCAACAACATTCTCAATGAGGTTTAGTAGACTCATGATTCTTCTCCATGCGTCTTCTACATCCATTATGACAGGGTTCATGAAGCTGCTAACAGTCTCATCACGTTCAAGCCACACAACGCTCTTCCTGCCTTGAATATTCACGATCTCGTTAACGTTCTCGACAGGTATGGAAGTCTTGATAATAGACTCAACGAACTTGAAGCTCCATGTCTTGAGATTGGTAATTTCAGGAAGGTAAACATCATTGTAGCTAACCTTCCTGAACTCAACAATCGCAATCGGGATTCTCCTACCCGTCTTCTGGTCAGTGAACTCCATTGCTACTCACTTTACCCTGCTCCTGAGGGTTAATATAGTCCCTTCTCTGTCCTTTGATGATGGCATTAAGCTGTCTCTTCAAGGCATACGAATAATCACCTCTGAGTATCATTTTCAGTGCCTTCGGGTCTATGCACCCTTTAACAGCTTCCACTAGTTTTGTATGTGTTGTATGGTCTATGATTGGTACTATACCCATCATATTACACATTGCGGCTATTGCAAGCTCTCTGACTCGTAAACTTGAACTTATGATTACGAAGAGTTTTTGCGAGATCATTCCTATTGCATCTCTGTACTCTTCTATTGTTATTGCACCGCTCTTGAGTGCCATATTTAGGTATTGCAAGCAGAGTTCTGCTAGTTTGAGTGAAGCTGATTCTATTGCCATTGTTTCTTGTTGTACTTCACGTATCATGTAGTTGTCAAGTGGCTCGACATTTACTTCGAACGTTCTAACAGTTTTGAGTCCCTGTTGACTGACAGCTATTTTTGTCCTTGTAACAATGTACAAGAGTGCATTGTTGTCTGGTAGTTTCACTCTAAGTCTGTTTACAAGTTCTTCAGTACCAACGTGTTCTATGTCTATGTCTTTACCAAAGATGTTCCTTATGCATTTACACACTTTTTCGCTACGTGCATCGTAGTACATGTCTGCCTCAATTCTCGGGCACTGATGTTTGAGGAACAGTTGTTGTAATTGTTTTGCTATACTTCTAAGTGCCTTGTCTATGTCACGTATCTTTGCTGGTTCTACTCTAGTCTCGTCCTCTGGGTTTGGTCGTAATTTCTTGATGTGATAACTTGGAACGTGTACGTAGTATAGGACGGATGTAATGTCCTTCTTCTCTTCTTCCTCTTTCTTCTTGTGCTCTTCAATGCACATGAGTACAGCTTCGAGATTTTCTAGGCATGGTACACAGAGTCTAGGTACGTAGCCTAGCTCTATCAGTCTCTTTCTTACCTGTTCAGGAAGTTTGAGCCACAGTTCTTTCCTGTTTAGTATGTCTCTAATGTTTGCAAATGTGACATTCTTTCTCAACTTAGGGTCATAGTACCTGACACGTCCATGCTCCATGTACCATAACCTTCCGTCGCTTGTCTTGCATAGGTGAACATACGTTGTCATACTTCGCATATAGAGACAACATGTGCCAAATAAGGGTTTTCCTCATTCTTCGGGAATGGTGTTTCCCGAAATCTCGGGAGCAGTAGTATATCTATTAACTCGGGTTTACTATCCCGAGTAATAAAATACATGTATTTTATTACTCGGATAAGATAGATAGCCGAATATAATATATACAATATTGCTCCCGAGGATTGAGGAAGAACCATTCCTAAAAGATGGGGAAGACAATGATCATGAACTATGTATCATGTGCATGACTTCAGGAAAGTAATGTGATAGGTAACCACTGTTTGGTAATTGTAACGCAAAGAGCAACGTTATCTAAGTCTGTGATAGGTTAGTCACATGTCTCTGGTTGAGAAGGTTCTCAATAGGTGTAGGTGTATTGTTAGGCGTGATCTTGAGGTTGGTAATGTCTTGTCTGCGTTCTATACCCTGAAGTATGAGTTTCGTAGGGTTGGCTGTTTCATAACGGACGAATCCGACTCGATTGATGAGAATACTGAGTTGTACTTCGTTGCTGAGTGTGACAAAGAGACTTATCGCGTGGTTGTTGATGGTCGTGAGAGGAGGGTCAAAGTTGTTGGTGCCTGTGGTGTTGTAGCCATCGTTTAACTTTTCTCTTCGGTAAAGAAACATATTTTCTCTTCCTGTTTTTCTATGCTTGATGTCTAGTCAAGACATATTGACAGCATTGTTGGTCAGTCCCAGCAAGGGATTCTACTATAGGCTGGTCGTTGACCAGAACGTTGGCAAGGTGTTCCTACTAGACACAAGTGACCCAGACATGAAGAAGTACACCACAGAGAGCCTGAAGCTAGATCCACGTGAAGCAATCTCGAAAGTAAACGAATGCCAAATACTTGCACTGTCACCAATCGTCAAGGAGTACACCATAGAGGAAGAAGAGGAAGAAAGTGAGAAGAGTGGCAAGAGGGAGAGATCGGTAATTGGTAGGTTCGTTAGGTTATTCTCGTTTTTTGCAGGTGGTGCAGGAGAGAGAACTGTCAGGTATAGGCAGAGTAGGACGGTGATTGGTCTTGGAAGGGTCGAGCTGTGTAATGGTCATGTACGTATTGTCCCTGAGAAGAACCGTGACCTTTCTAGGATCGTCACGGTCATGAACATTGGACCACGTGAGGCAAAGTCAATGCAGGAGATAATACAGTACGCGTCATCTGACTCATGTCCGATAAATGTCGTGATGTTTCTCATACCTGACATATCTGCTAGACCATACACACTGTATAGGGTGGTTGGTGATGTCCCAGAAGTGACCTATGCCGAGCCTAACGCATTCAAGTTTGAGGATGCGTCACTTGTGTCCTATACAGACCCCATCTCTGGCATACAGTACCACATTGTTGTTGGTAGGGTAGAACTAGTCAAGGACGAGGTAACTGGCAGAACATACGTCACGCTCATACCATATGTGACGAAGCAGACGCTCCTAAGCTACATTGCTGGAACGACGCTCTATAGGATGCTTGTTGGTGACTTGCTCAAGCTCAGGGAAATGATCAACATGCTTGATAAACTCGTCCAGAAACTTAGGGAGAATCCAGACAAACCAGAGCTTGTGAAGAAGCTTGAAGACACGTTGAGCTACGTCAAGGCAAAGTTCGACCAGATAAATGAGGCAGTCTCACTCATGTCGCGTCCATTGATGGCGACCATAGAGAGCTTTAGGACATTCATGAGCAACGTCATGAAAGGAGCAGTAAGGATCAGAGAACTACACGGAGACGTGATAATGAGCGAGTTAATGGCAATGCTGGAGGATGCATTGAAGGTCAGTGGAATGTATGGAATACTTGGTGACTTGTCGCTACTCAGGAACATTGTGCTTATTGAGCAGTTTGCACAGAAGCCAATGCCAACAGTAATGACAACAACACCGACACTACCAACAATGCAGCAACAGCAAGGCATTGGTCAGGGCATGATGATGTTCCAGACAATGCCACAGTTACAGCTACAGCAAATGCAGACACAGGCAACACCACTAGTAGCTCAACAGCAGGCACAGGCAGGAACGCAGTCACAGGACATAGCTATGCTACTTGCGAAGCTAGCAACAGGTCTCGAAGAGGTGACTAGAGAATTAGCCAACCTGAGAAGGAAACTAGAAGAGAAGGAAGAAACCAAGAGATTTGAAACCGAGATACCGTTCCCACAGGAAAGAACAATCTAATACTGTGCAGCAGGAGTCAAACCCCTTACATATCCCTGAACTAGAGACTTCACAAGGTTAACCTCCTCGTTTGTTATTCCCCTAACTTCTTGATCCGTGTAGATCATCTTCTCTACTACCTGAACATCCTTTGCTGGTATTCCCTCTCTCCTAAGCTTCTGACTCACTGAGAGTAATGCACTTGCCATATCGACTGGGTTAGTAGCAACAAGGACAACCCCTCCAGGAGGCACTCCTGTACATGCTGCAATTCCAGTAAATGGGTCATAGATGCAGACTATGTTTGACTCGTGTATCGTAAGGACATCACCAGACCTTGCATGCAGTTGAGTAAACTCTACCTTAGGCAGGTACAGTACTGGTCTATTCACCATCGACATGAATATACACTTGCTCTTGTCCGATTAAAACTGTGCAAAAACTCAATGACCTAGACAGCCTCTGCACAACACCAGAGATCTGCCTCAGCCTAGAGCCAGAAGACGCAATTTATTTCTCGTTACCTGACCTAAAGAACGAGTTTCAGCAACTATTACAGAAATATAGATCAGATCTGCAATTAGAAATTTCGCAATCAAGCCAGGTCTACCAGGAGGGTCAAGGTCAGAATGTTCCTTCGTTGTCTATCAGTAAGACAGAGATGGAATATGAGGCTGCACTTAGAGCACTTAGAGACCTGACGAGTAAATACGGTGCGAAGTTTAGGAATTTGCCATACCATGTTAGGTTGCTTGCATGTGTGTTCTCTAGGATACTTGACCCAAGGATAAGGGGGCTACTGATCGTGCAGTCGTGGTTGCCTCAGGTACCTGACTTCTACACGCTTATTCTCCTGTTCGTGAAGAGCATGTGTCTAGGAGATGCAAAGTGTGTTGACAACATGGTTGAGCAGATACTGCAGGAACATCAGGAAATTAACATTGTTATACAGCTGTACAGTAATATCAAGGTTGCTAGAAAGACCGTTGAGGCACTTACCCGCTACATACCAGAGGCATTTAACCTATTGATAAAGCTTGGAATAGACCCTAGAAGATTCCTAATATTCAACAAGCTTGTTCGCGTGGTTACTGGAACCTCAGTTGAGATACCTACAGGATTTGGAACAACAATGACAATAGAGGACACACTACTCACACAGTACTTCGATCTCGTTGTCATTGGACTACCACTAGGCTACAGGACAATGATCGGTCTAAGCTACTTCCTGGACTACGTGAAGATCCTTGTCGAGCACTGTGCAAGAGTGATGAATGAGCAATTGATGGCTCTACAACGAATTGGCGTCATGATTAACCCACTTAGGTTTAGGAAACTTGACGAGATACTTGCCCATGTTAACGTTGTTGTACAGGGAATAAAGGCGTTGATTAGGGTAGACAAGCTAGAGGTACCCAACCTACAGACACTTGTCCTTGCACTTCACGACCTCAGGAGAATACTCTTCGAGCTGGAGAAGGAGTACGAGGCAAACATCATAACAATGGTGGCATGTCACGGAACAAAGATACTTGAGAAACTTAAGGGAGAAACAAAAGAAAGAGAGGTTAAACAACAGATTTAACAGGATATAGCCTCCTAGTATTGTCCGCTTAGTAGTTGTTCTAGGCTTGGTGCACACCTAAACGGGTTCGGACTACTTGGAATGAATAGGCAATACATTGTGCCCTCTGGCACATGGTTCTTCAACATGTTCGCAAGCTCGTGAATACTCATCCTACCGTCAATCCTCGCACATGCAACCCTACCATCTGGAGACACAATACACAACCCAGGACCAGTGAACCTTATTCTCACAACATTGGGCACATTAGATAGTGCACCAGCACCTCGACCTGATATTCCACTCGAACCACTAGGCACATCTCTAGCAGTTGCAAGCTGTTTTGCAAACTTTTCAAACATCTTCGCTATACCATTAACATCAATCATCAATAACGACACGAACAACAGGATAAAAACCTTAGCTACCCAACCCCAACCCAACACAAAACACAAAAACCACACAAACAAACACAGCCAACTAACCCAAAGACACCCCTATAGAATATGTCATAATACTATACACTTATGTTGTAGGGGGTAACTCACTAACAATTGTGAAAGATGAAAGGAGGAAAGGTAATGGGAGAGATTTGAAAAAGAAAGAAGAAAGGAGAGGTTTTCCCTGAGGTTCCTGTCTTAGTATCCAATTGGTGTTGGTGTGTAACCTCCTCTAGCTGCCGAAATAGCAGCCATCGCAATACCAACAGGCCAGTTTGCTAACCATTTATCAAACCAGACGTCGGCGGCTCTCTGGAATGTTGCGATACAGTTCTCTAGTGAGCCAAATATCTGTCTTGCCCATGTTGGTGCTATTCTGAACAGTGCTAGACATACCTTGACTGGGTAGTGCGTCATGTACTTTAGCTCAGCAAGTCTTCCGTACTGCGTCACCTCTGGCTGATACTCACCAAACATTGGTACGCCAGCGCCCATTGGCATTACTTGTGCACCAACGTTTCCAGCTCCAGCCTGTACCATCTGAGGTACGTATGCCATCGAGTGTCGCATCTTGTTAAGATATAAAAAATGGCGTAGTAATACGACACGGCAAAACAAATAAACCCCATAAATAAACCAGCGGTCATCGCTCAACCTTCATGGCTTGAGTCATGGTGTTTGAGCCATGGTCTAGACCATGGCTCACAGATCATGACTTGAGCCACGGTACTTGAGCCATGTATACGTTCATGGCTCAACCTTCATGGCTCGAGCCATGGCGCTTGAGCAACGATTTATAAATGGGCTCTACGTAAGCTCTCTCGGTGATGAGTGTGATGGGTAACGGTGAAGATGTTAGAAGTATGCCACTTAGGAGCTTCGTAGATCCCGTAGCTGTCAAGGTAATTGTTAGACTGAACAGAGAAATCATGAGTAATCTAACTAAGCTAATTCCAGAAATTGCACATGATGACACGTTCGCGTTCTGTAGCTACACTAAGCCTATAGAGGCAGTAGAGAAGTCACTTAGCCTATACGTCCTACCTAACAGCGTGTTCACGTTAGCGTACGCCAAATTGCTCAACTGCTCAAACATTGAATGTAAGGTAGTTAAGTACAATGATCTTGATACTGAGGGTAAGTTCAGGATACTAAAACAGTTGTACACTAGTTATGTTACTCTTAGCTTCAGGATACTTGACATATATGACGAGTACCTGCCAATTGACGAGGTTAGCAAGCTATATGGAGAAGCGTGGTATTGGGTATGTGTACTGTATTTTCAGATGCGTGATCTTGGCATTCCTAGGTATAGGATAGAGAAAGAAGTAGGAATGGTAGGATGGTATGAGAGGGTATTGAATAAGCTATATGAAGTGTCACGTAATAATAGGGAGGTTCTTGAAAATGTTTTGAAACAGCTTCTAAGTGGTAGAGTACATAATGAACGTACCTTTGTTAGATTCATAAAAGAGGTGGTTAGTCAATATGCCTAGAACAAGTCCAGAGGCTGTTGATGCCTTTGTTGAGGATGTTAGGAAGAAGGGCATTGACCTAACAACGTATAGGGGATTGACAGAGCTCTACAGGTTTGCAGAACAGTGGCGTGACCAAGCAATGAGAATGTGGACTGGGAAGAATGCTCCCACTCCAGAAGATGCCTACGAGAGATGTCACGAGTTTGTTATCAATCCTGCCGTTGGTAACGTCCTAAACGAGGATGTTACTGCTAGGATGATTTCTTGGATCCGTGCGACATTTGAAGAACTTGAAGATAGGTTACACGACGTTAAGGACACGATCAAGCTAGTTAGACAGGTACTGCGCAGAGTTGAGTGGAGGATAAGTTACTACAGGAGACAGCTCAGACGTGCACGAGAACAGTACGAACGTACCAAGCATTGGTACTACGAGGTCGAGACTAGGTACTACGAGAGGATAATTAGGGAACTTGAAGAACAGGCACGTAACATACGTTCCGCATTGAGAGAATATGAGCAGACCGTCAGGAGGATTGAGGAGTTAGTCAAGATGCGTGACATAGTCATGAAGATAGTAGAGAACTACCATGGCGTCTATGACATGATAAATGGCGAAGTCCTAGAACGAGCATCACGTTACGGCAAAGACATTGCTTCTGCAAGAGCTGCTGTTGTTAGGGCAGTCACAGACCTAGTACAGAGAGGCTATATCACATGGAGTGAACTGTACACCCTTGCATGGATTGGCTATTACCTAGGCAAGGTAGAGTGGTACTACGACATCCTTAGAACAGCAGCACTACAGGTAAAGCCAGAGGAAGTACAGAAACTAAGACCACTTGAAGAGATCGAATCCTTCGCACAGCTACTCGAGACAGCACCAACAACATCAATACCAAGAGAACAAGCGGGAACAATCATACTTCCACCACCTAGGCAGTCACAGACTCAGGTCCAGATTAGTGGACTAGTGAAGAGGATCAGACTTAGGGAGAGTGCTAAGCTATTGGAAGAGGATAAGATCGTTAATTTCCACAAAGAGAAGATCTGTGACGAGAAGGGGAAGGTAATAGCCGAGAGGTATAGAGTACTCAGGGCAAGACATAGGTATATTATACGTGGCTGGCATAAGCTTGGTTCATTGCTTGTTGATGATCTTTTGCCACTTCTGGTAAATGAGTACATTATCAAGAAGCAGAACAGGGAAGAAATAGTCAGCAAAATAGCCGAGGCACTTTCACTGAGCACCGACACCTTCAGGAACATGCTAGAGCTTGTCTACGGTAACCTCAGCATACCGATAGAAGTCGTCTACATCAAGCTAAAGAGTGGGCGTGTTGATACCCTGATCAAGGTCGGTCTAAGAAATGCACCACAACTCTACATCTACAGCAAGTACCGCAAGAGCGTGATGAAGGCAGAAACATGGGAAACATGTAGCGAATACGAGACCACAATAACCAAACTACCACTACCAAGCCTAGGTATAACCCTCTGGTTCCCTGCAGGAAACTACATTGTCCACGACATCTACAGCGAGGCTAAACTTGGACGCGTGTGGTTCACATGGGCAATAGATGCTGATGGTAAGAAGAGGATAATTGACGAGCTCAAGAGACAGAGCATACTTGTCGTAAAGACTGCTGGAGGCTACTTCTACTTCCTTGACGTACTGTCAAAGAGTCCAAACAAGATCCTCAAGATAGCACACAAGCTAGAGAAGACGTACGGTGACATCGGTCACAAACGTGCTGCATACGTTAGACAGCGTGCAGGTTCACAGGCATGGGGAGTCATTAGGGTAGGCGGAAAATATGGCACCTTAGGTGCGTCTAAGCTAGAGATAGTCTACGAGAGGAAGTCACAGTACGGTGACTTAGAGGAGTGGAAGGAACGTGTAATCAGGCTAATAACTGGTGAATACTATGCAAAGAGCCCAGACACGTACATTAGGGACATGTGCATGAGACTAACAACCAAGCTGACTCCAGAGCTTGCACTTGTGACAAAGTTGCCAGGTGTTGAACTTGTTAGAAGAATGGTTGGTTATGCCATGAAGATGATAGAGCAGTTAGATGATAAGCATCTTGTAAAGATCCTAGAATTAGTTCAAGGAAATACTTAATTTAGACCCTTCCTGCTAACTCTTTCGTGAATCTGACAGAGGTACTGAAGCTTCTGAAGAAGAACAAGAAGTTTGTTGCGGTACTTGCGGTCATACTGACAGCTGCTGTAGTTGTAGCATCTGCCTACACTGGTGCCCCACTGCTTAAGCTGGGTGGCACTGTCAAGAAGACGCCACTGAAGGTAGCTGAGATAGTTGTCAACTTTGGCAATGTATCGTCTGGAGACGTTGAGGCTAAGATAGGCATGGGGTCAATGACCTATGAAGGTAAGCTAGGTCTAATATACAACTTCACTGTCGACAATGTCCCAGATGGAATAATCGCGTCTTGGGTACCAATACTGATCACTGACAGCAACAATAATAAGATATACTGGCTCGGTGGCATACTCTTGATAAATGGAAAGTATGCAAAGATATTCACAGACAAGGAGTACCTAACCAGGCTAATCTACATAATCTACGGCATTGCACGTAAGGTACATGTACTACCACCAATCATTGATACGCTCAACGAGTGTCTAGTCATAAATGTCTCTGGAAGAAATGTGACACTATGTCCACACCCATGTAAGGTAGTTAATGACCCACTTGACATCTGTATCGTATATGCGCCAGTGTATCCATTCTACCTGCCAGGAAATGTGACATATGTTGTACGTGTTGCACCACACATACTGACTGAGTATGTTGCAAACGACACGTCATTCGCCTTTACGATAACGGTACTGGGCTATCCAGTCGTCACGACGAACTATGTTGCGAACATTACTAAGTACATGATGCCTCCAATACCAAGATCAGGGTAATAGCGCATCCATATACGACAAACTCTTACTCAAACTCTCTCCTTTTATCCAACCTTTCTCCTTACTTAATTCTCGATGAGTACACAATCCAAAAACATTAGGAAACTACTGCTCATGATTGCACTAAGCATTGCTGTACTAGCCGTGTCAATGTGCTATGCTCTCTGGCACATGAATGTTAGCTTTCTCGTTGCTAAGGGCAGTGTAGAGCCACCAATAGTAAACGTGAGCACGATAATGCTTAACCTAGGTAACTTATCAAGCGGTGAACTATATTGGATAAATGGTACAAACACGACATTAACAATCAAGAACGTTGGAAAACTTGGACTAGTTGCTCACGTTGATCCAAGTGACGTGTACGTAAGTCCAAATATCGCGTTTATGTGCCTAAACGCGACAATCAGCAAGAATGGTAAAGACCTAGAGACGATATGTATCGTACATGATGGAACACAGAATGCGACAATTGTGTTCTATGCCCCATGTATAGTAGAGGTTGAGACAAGTGGCAACACAGTTGTGATAAGGTTTGTACCAGCATCTCGTCAAAAGATTGTGCCACTACCCTCAGGAAACTACATGATAACAGTCAAGGGACTAGTAGTCACAGGATACACAGACAAACCAACACCAACAACGATAAGCATCACACTGGAGCTAATACAGCCAAAGATAAGCGTAGGCATAGACTAAGAGAAGAGACAGTCATCACATTTTTCTTCTCCATAGTTTTTCCCTTTCTTCAATGCTTCACAACTATGTTATACAACGTGTCTATTATCACCTTGAATATTTTGTAGGCATACCCTGTAATCTTCACAGTTATTTCGTATATCATCTTCAGCATGTTTGCAAGTCCTGGACTTACACTCATGGCAAGCTTGTAGATTCCTTCACCTGCTCCCTGTAGTGAAGGTGCTGTAAGTAGTAGGTATATTACGGACATTAGGAACAGTAGACCAAATACACCAAGAACGATCTTGATAGTTGTCCAGACTTTACCCATGTTTTTATTCTCACTAGTTCAGGTGAATAAACGTGACTTCGAGAAGCATGAACATTCAGAAGATACTCCTAGTTACCCTACTTGTCATAGTTGCGACATGTTGCCTAGTCGCATATGCGCACCACTGTAAGGCATGTGTGAGCAACAAGAAGTCTAGCAACGTCATATGGAAGCTGCACTATGGTCACATGAGTCACATCCGCTACAACATTACAGAGGTTGTACACCGCGAGTATGTTCACCTACTCAAGAAGATAAGGAACGAGACTAGGCACATCAGGAAGATAATTGTCAACGTAACACAGCTGATAGAGACAATAAGCAACTACACCAACGCAACGGTAGTCTTCAAGCATGGCATAATCTGCCACCTAGCTAAGCTACTCTTCAAGAAGGCTATTGTGTTATTCAACGAGTCTTCGACAATAGAAAACTCTACACTAGAGGCAATCAACACGACATTGTTCTGCCATGGCAAGTGCATTATGAGGCATGTCAAGGCAATAATGAACAATAGCAGGATAGTTGCAGAGTTGCTTGTTCTAGAAAACACCACGTTCAGATGTCACAACTGTACAATCGTTGGTCATGTAGTGTTTGGTAATGGTACACGTGTAATAATTGTCAATCCAAACATGACGCTTGCAAACGTGACATGTAGACACTGTAGGTACATGTTGACAAAGTACATGACAAAGATGTTGAACGCAACAATAAACAGCACAAAGGCATGGATAGCACTCGGTAGACTAAACGCACTACTTCACAACCATACGATAGAGATTGAGGTTGAGACACCTGGAGCAAACGTCACGATTAACATAGTGACCAAATGGTGCATCGATAATCTGACCCTGGTAGAGATCCCAGTATGCGTAAACAAGTCATGTGTGTACAAGTATATGAACTACCTGACATGTAGACCAAAGATTGAGATCCATGTAGAGACGAAGAGGGTAAACGTCACGATCTACCACGGCTTCTATGACGTCAACCACAAGATTGTTGTCGCTGTCAATAGCACAAGCATTGTGGCATATAGGGTACATCCAGCTCCTGGAGTAACAACAATGTTGATAGTCAACGCATCTAGCGGAGACGTCTCGACAATAATGATCAGGAACGTTACAAAGCCAGTAGCGGTTGGCTATGTTAGACTCGTGATAAACAAGACAGTCACAGTGAAGAACGTTACAATGCTACCATATGTCGATCCTAGCCTGTTCCCACGCTGTAAACTATGTTGGACATACATCAACACGACAAAGACAGTGCTAATACACGTGGTACATCACAGCCCAGTTGGTGTAGTAGTGTTCTCAGGAAAAGAAGAGATGACAATGCTCATGATACCACTCATAATAATGACCATACTGCTAATAGTCGCGTTTGCACTAGCCATAGCCATAGCAATAAGATTCGTCAGAAAAGGAAAACAACTAACAAGATACTAAACAAACAACTCCCCTTCTCTCCAACTTGTTAATTCTTCCCATTTTTAGTTTCTTCACCTTCCCACTCTAGTATACATGATTAGGCTAGGTGATGCTGGTCGCAAACTTGAGGAGAACATCTCGTTAATGTCCAAGTGCCTAATCTCTACAGCAATAACACTGTTGATAGGCTTAGCAACGTACATCGCGATTAGAGAATTCGGACTCTACGAGTACCTGAGCAAGCTTCACATTGCGATGATTCCATCTGCAGCACTTGGAATACTCACGTGCACGTTCATTTGGCTTAACAGGAAGTTCTGGAAAGACATAGTCACAAAAGCAACGTTTGCCCACTTTGTCACTTGGACAGCAATTATCTTCCTCTTCATAATATCGTCAGAACAGTTTAGACTACTCATCTACTTCCTAGGCTTCCTACTACCTACGGCATGGATAAACCTTGTAAAGCCAAAGAAGGTTCCACCCCTACCCTATAGCCTATTCCTTGGACTACACGGAGGAATAGGCGCATACTGCATGGTCGTTCTACTCAACTTCCTACTATCATTCGCTGGTATTCCCCTACCAGTATCACCGTCAAAGATATTGTTTGGACACGTCATTCCTAAGGACGCAATACTTACAATACTGCCCTACGAGACGTTGGCATCTATTGCACCAGTTTACCTTGTTGTCCTATATGCATGCTTCATAGAGGAGATAATGTTCAGGCTACCGCTCTCGTTGTTCAAGAAGTTTGGAATGTACCCAATGGCGTTCCTGATAAGCTTCCTATTCATTTACCTTCATGCACTGTCTAGACTAAGCCTAGACCCAGTAACGTTGGTACAGGTACTCATCTGTATCGCGTTTGCCAATGCCATCTTCATAGCTGTGTACACTAGGACACTCTGCATCTGGTGTAGCGTTGTTGCGCATATGATCTATAACATGATGGTTCTTGCACAGGTACCACTAGTTGCCGCTCTTGCAATATTGATGTTCAACGGAGTATTACACATATTGCTCGCAAAGATGGGACTAGTTAAGAAAGAGTAATGAAGGTAGTGAAGATAGGCAACATTGAGGTAAGCTTCTTCACATTCTCGGAATATTGCCAAGCCTACAAGTACGTCAAGAAGGAGGACTGCAACGTAAGGACATACATAAAGTACATCATTGCAAAGCTAATTGCGGAAAAGATCTTCGACATTTCTCCACTCGATGTCTACATTGTGTATAAGCTAGTTGAGAAAGGTAAAGCAAGGGTCTCCCCACTTGAGCTACTTAAGGACATTGTGTTTGATGTTGTCAGGATACGTAGACACTACAATGGCATGGTCACGCCAACACTTGTTGAGAAGGTCGTGAAGGAACTACAGAGAGAAGTGTTGAAACATGGAAAAGACGAGGTACTTAGAAAATACCTTCCTGAAAAATGGTATTAGGCTACTCTTTTTGCTTGTCTTCCCATTCCTCTCTCTGTGAACATTCTCATGAGGTATCTCTCTATCATGTATATCCTTATTTTAGTGCCAATGATGAATCCAACGACTATACCAACGATGAAGCATAGTGCTACGAGTAGTGCACCGACATACATGCTGTATTGTCCACCTGAGAGTAACGTGCCAATCATTGTCAAGTAGTTTGTTAGTCTTGTAATGTCTATCTTGACGACGTCTGTTATGCTCCACAGTGTCACAGCTATTGCATGTAGGAACAGTGCACAGACCAGCAACCTTATTGACATCCCCAGCAGTAGTCCAAATAGTGCACCATCTACCATACATGCCACTGGCACAATGTACTGTGTCGGTAGCATCATTCACGTTTCATGTCTAAGCTTTAAATCGTGTACATGTTTCTGAGGAGTAACACGTTTTTTAAGGAAAATGGATAGGACAGATGCACGATGTCTAGACTATACCTGAAGACTCTGCTGTTAGCCACGGTGTTTGCTGTTGTTGCTGCTGTAGTAGCTGTTGCTCATGCACAGACGTTTACGTACAAGTTCAGGTACAGTCCAATAGTTGAGACACAGCTGAAGACCTTCAGTGCAACTGGTAGCCTAGTCATCTACATTCCACCTGGCGCATACGGCAAGATCAACGTTACTGTACAGGCAACAAACCCAGGATCTACAGCAGCTGACATTACTGTAACTGCACAGTGTGCCAATACTCCATCAGTGACGTTCTCCGTACCTGCTGGCAGTTCAGCAACTGGCACATTGACGATTATCATACCGACGCCACCGACAAGCTATGTTGCATGTAGCATATCTGCAACTGTGCCAAACATCACTGGTGTCAAGCTAAGCTTCATGTATGACACAGACGTCGAGATGAGTTACAACACGACCCACGTGATATATGACCTATCACTATTCACAGAGCCGTACATTGTCATTGGCACGAACTACTACTACTTTGACAAGTATAATGTGACACTTGGCAGGTATGGAACAACGCTGGTCAATGCAACGTTCATTGTGAACTTCACGGATACCTACGTCACGCTTAGCAGGGTGATCGCTGGGTCGGCACTGATTGTCGAGATTGACAATACGTACCACTACACTGGTAGGTACCTAGGAGAGATGAAGATCACGGCAAAGATCAACGAGAAGACCGCTAACCTAATGTTCCTGCCAGTAGCAATATCGCCATCATCCACAGAGGCGCCTAAGCTAGTCACGACGCCACTTACAGAGAAGGTCGTGCTCGCATCTGGAGAAGAGGTGAAGATAGGTATACCATCGCCACTGACAGTCATTGACAGCTCTGGAGCATCCAAGACAGTTAACCTGACTGGTATCGTACGTGTGGACGAGCTGTCTGTTCCCACTGGAATGAGCAAGCTAACGATGAGCAACATAACCGTAGGAACATACAACGTGTACCTGCTCGCAAGCGGCATACCGAAGAACGAGTCAACAATCAGTGTGCTAGCACTGGTGAACATTTCCAACTGGTACGAGCCAATCTACGCAAGTGTCGAGATAATTGACAGGTACCTAAACGTCACGACACTGTGGACACAGGGAGAGGACGTTGGAAAGTTCGTGAAGCTGACATTTGCCGCACTTGGAACAGCTAAGGAGCTTGTTAGACATGACGAGAACTTTACGGCATATGTGTCACTTGTGAAGCCGCCAACAGACATAGCGGCAAGATACGTGACATATACACTACCTGAGGCGTCCAACTTCCTGATAATTAGAGTATCGTGTGAGGGCAAGCCAGTGTATGACTACGTGTACTATGTTGGTTATGTCTCAATGGTTGACAGAGCTGGAAACGTGATCAAGTACTACCTAAACGTCACAGATGCGGCACCAGTAGCGGACAGCTCAGTGACCGCGACATTGAGTGGCACTGTTCCAAAGCTGACGGTGACGTTGAACGACTACTATGATGTTGTTGCTAATACACATGCTGCACTGTTCGTGCCTGCGTATGGCACATCAGTCATGACGCAGACAGTGTCAGTTGTTGCACCTATCAGGTTCGTGTACACGCCAATAGTCAAGGTAAGTGGACTATCGACAGTATACATCTACGTGATTACCGACAACAAGGAGTACAGCAAGCAGCCTAGGACACTAGTAGCACCAACTGGAGTAACAGCAAGCAAGATATCTGACCACTGTTACATGATTGCGATACCGACGACATACAATGCTACGCCACTGACGTTTGACCTATCTGCAGACCTTGCAATCAAGGTCACGTGGAATGACGGTAGTCCAGCAAAGGGCATAGTGGTAGAGGTATGGAGAGGAAGCAACCTCATCTACCGCGGAGCAACTGACGCAAACGGCATGATTATTGTGGATCCAACATATGACTCGTACACTGTCAAGGTCATCTACAGTGGAGAGAACATCGTCACAAGAACAATATCAGCACTGACAGACGACCTAGAGCTAAGCATTGAACTGCCCGTACCACCGCCAAAGCTAGAGATAACTCAGGTACTGATCTCAGCACCATCCAAGGTATATGCAGGACAGGAGTTCACGATGGTTGTCACAGTCTACACCAACCAGCCAGCAGACAAGACAGTGAGCCTAAGTGGAATAGTCACATGTGTTGGACCTGAGACAAAGACGGCAACTGTGATGGTCACGATCGATAAGGGAAGCACCGTTGGTAGGGGAGTCGTGAAGATGACACTGACAAAGCTTGGAACGTACACATGTTGGGCAGAGGTACAGGGAGTCAAGAGCATTAACACCGTGCAGATAGAGGTGGTGTCAAAGCCAACAGCAACAATACTAGGCATGCCACTGCCAACATTCATAATGTACATATTCCTCGCAGCAGTGATCATAATACTCATAGTGTTTGTGTGGAGAATGTACAGCTGCAGCAGAAGATACAGCCTAGGAGGAAGAACAGGCGAAAGAACCCTAGGATAAGCAAATTAATCCTCCTCTCCCCCTCTCTTTCAAACCTGTTTCTTTTTCGTTCCTTCCCGTTTTTATTCTCATTCCTTCCCTATTCTAGAACGTGGATATGAACACCCTGAGAAACCTAGCCTGCATAGTCCTACTACTTGCACTATTAGCAACGTTCGCTATCGCACATGCCTCTGGTATCAATAGCTTCATCAAGGCGCTGAAGCTCGAGAAGATTGGTACAGTAACGCCATCTGAATCAAATATTAGCTTAGTAATAGGCAACAAGAGCATAGTAATACAAATTGGTAATGCATATGCCTACGTTAGCCAAGGAAAAGTAGCACCAATAATCACGTGGAGTAATGGTACACATATAGAAGGAATATTCTTGATAAATGAGACATACCTCGATGGACTAGAGGAGAAACATCTCGTAGGTTTTGCAACATTTTACAGCTTCCCAATCAAGGATGGTGGCTTCATGTATGCACTGTGGAGGGCAGTGCCCGCGTATTATGACGTCAGATGGATACAGCCAACGGTTTCACTCTCGCAGTACTTCTACACGTATGAGGAGTACATACGTTCAATACTGTACCCATTTGACCTAAACATCACGGTAATCAAGCTAATAAACAACATACTTGCACTGAGATTGACACTGTGGAACAGAGAGACTGGTAAAGTGATCTGGCAGAGAAACGTCAAACTATACCTAAATGGTGCCTACTTGAAGCTATTAAACACAGATTGGATCCTTCCACTCATAGTTCCAGCAGAGATAGAGAAAGGTCAAGGCTACGTCAGGATGAAGGCATGGCTTATATTGTTTATGCCGTACAGGCTAGAGGAAGAGAAGAACTATACTAACATCAACAAGACATCGATAAAGGTCATTGTAGGTCATGCAGGTCTACCAAGTTCATGGGCTGTATCTGGAAATGGAGAAGTGTGGATAGGAACGACAGGCGGAGAAATACGTCATATAGACGTTGGCGGTGTCTGGGAAGATTATGAAGAGAATATGCCGAACATATTTGTCAATATGAGTGTTCGCTGGAACGACCATTTTGTAGGTGAAAGAGTAGTAATTGACATGTACACGATACTCCATGGATTGAGAATAAACATGAGTGCATCACCATTTAAATTTACGGACATTCAAGAGCGTACTGTAAACATAACTGTTCTAGGTACTGACTTCCTTTGGGGACCACATGGCGTGAATGAGGTTCCGAATAGATTTACATGGAACATAGCAAATGAGTCCATTGTATTCTACATACATGCAGATGGTAGGTGCCAAGATTCTAATGGAAGGACATGGGCAACCGTAAGCATATACAAATGTCCAAGAGATGTGACCTATGGCACACTCAACTTAAGCAAATGCAGATTCATTGGTTACTACTATCTGTGGGTTGAGAGGGGGTATACATGTCTAACAATTACTAGAACTTCAAGAATCCTAGTGCAACCACTGGGAATTGCTAAGCCTGGAGTATTTACGTTGGGCAAAAAGGTGTTGACAAATGTCTCAATAGATGTTGAGTATTACATAAGAGTCTCAACGTCATTGTCCGATAAGGCCGAAGATGAAGGTAACACTACCGTAATTCTAAATTACACGTTTGACCATGTGATGCCCAGAAAGATTAAGCTATATAGGATCTTCCTAGTTGGTAAGATCGGTAAGGACGGTAGTTTGCAAGGCATACCGATTACTCTGACAGTGATTTATCAACCAAGGTTTGACATTGTTAACGTTAAGGTCAGCAAGACATGGCTTTACCCGAGCGAGACCTTAAAGACGGATATAGCTGTCACTGTGAAGAATGTTGGTGGACAATCAGGTACTGCCCACATTTGTGTAGCATCTTCCAGCGGTGCAACAACATGTAAAGAAGTTACTATCAGTCCAGGAGAGGTGGTTAATGTCACATTTCTACTTTCTGGACTTTGGATAAGTGGTGGAGACGAGGGCAACTATACCCTGAAGATATACGTTGTTAACGATGTAACAAACAGCATAGACGATGTCAAGTACCTGACAGTTCACGTGTATTACCCACTCTTCAAGATAGCTGACATTGTTTACAACGACACGTCAATATACTCCATTGGCACAATAGATGGTGTATGGGGAGGATCGACAATTAGGCTAAACGTCAAGGTGTGTAACTACAGGACAGGTGGACACGTTATACTAATTGCAAAGCTTGACAATGCTACACTGTCATCATCTTCCACAGTGTTTGTTCCACTTGGAGAATGTGCGGTAATACCCATCAGGTTTAGGATACACTCAACATACGAGTGGAAGAGCTACACATTGGAAGCATATGACGTTGACCAGGGAACAGTAGATGATATGTACACGTTGAAGATTCGTCCAGGACCACCAGAATACGTCATTGTTACTGCATCAACTGACAGGAAGATCTACAGACCATATGACAATGCTAGCCTACTACTCATTGTCAGGAACATTGGAAAGTCAGTAAGCAACTTCACGGTACTGCTAACATGGAGTAGTGGTAATGTACATACGTTAGTTACATCGTGGACATTGGAGTCCACGGTATTTGGAGGAGGATACGATGTGTATGTGCTAAACTTCACTGTCCCAACACCATGGAAGTACCCAGGAGTAACTGGCAACCTAACGGTCACCATAGTTGACCCACTTAACCGTAGAACAAGCAGGAACGTGACCATCACCGTGATGTGGCCCGTGTTCGAGATCGTGAACTATACCAAGTCAATGACTGTCCTAAACGGCACAGAGGTTAGGGCATGTGTCACGGTTAGGAACACTGGAGCTGGAAGCACGGCAAATGTCAGGTTGCTCCTGGGAGGCACATTGATTGGAAACGTCACAACATTCATAGACCATGACAAGTCCAAGACAATCTGCATACCGTTTGTCGCTCCCAAGAACGTTGGTAACTACACGATGCTTTGGGTAGTGTATGACCCATATGAGGGCAAGATAGACAGTGAAGTAACGTGGACGTTACATGTCAAGCTATGTCCAATGTTTAAGATAGTCAACGTCACGCCAAGCATTGTAAAGACTGCGCCAGGAATGGACTTCACCGTTACGGCATGCGTAAAGAACCTCGGAGCCATAGGACAAGCAACCGTCCTACTACTCGACCAGTACGGCAATGTTAGTGATAGCGCAGTCCTCTACCTATCTACTGGACAGGTCAAGTGCGTAGACCTAATGGGTACCGCGCCACCACAGGAAGCAACATGTGTTGAGTATAGGATAGTCACGAAGAAGAGGATAGGAGATAAAGAGTATGTTGACGATGTCTATGTGCTTCCAGTATGTACATTCAGGTACGTTCCAAAGATAGTCATAGACAAGGTAGATGCACCATCAAGCGCATCACCTGGAACATACATCAAGATTAGTGTAGAGGTCAAGAACATTGGAAACGGAACAGGGCTAGTATATGCAAGCATTGTACCACCAAAAGGAACAACATGTAGATGCATCAAGTGTAGAGTAAGACTACCACCAGAATACACAGCAACATTACTATTCAACTGCTCGACACCCCTAGGACCTGGACTGTACCTATACTACATCAACGTGTTCGAAGAATACACGAGGCAGAACATCACGAAGACGATCAAGATAAACATTGGTAAGCCATCACCACCAATACAGCTAAGCTTCATACTTGTGGCAGTTGGTGGACTAGTAGCATTTGCAGCTGTTGCACTTGTGCTATCGATAATAGCCAAGAAACACGAAGAAAAACAGGCACAGAAACAGGCAACGAGCAGTAGCGGCAGCAGAAGAACAACAGGAACAACAAGAAGAAAAACGTCGAGTAGAAGAACAGGAACTAGAAGAAGACGCTAAACAGTTTTGACATTTTTCCTCAAAATTGTTCGGGATCTAGAACATTGGTACCCCAATACCCATCCTCTTCAATATGTTGTTAATCTCCTTCCTCTTCTCTTCATCTTCTACATTTCTTTTCCTCTTCTTACTAACTTCCTGACTTTGGGTAATCATCTGTGTTGTAGGTATTGTTCCTACTCCTGAATCTAGACAGAAGCTACCACAGTTACTCATGTGATTATTCTTGCACCAAGGTTAATTAATGTGTTTATCGCAACATGGCACATGACGAAAATCAACGAAATTGACGATGAGATGAAGCGTAGATTACTTGACGCTCTTGAAGAGTTGGAAGAAGAGGAAATTGAGGAAGAGGCTGAGGTAGAGGAGAAGAGTATCAGAGAGACAGGTAAGAAAAAGTACGAAACCGAGAAACGTAGAACAACCGAGGAAGAGGAAGCTGAAGAAGAGGAAAGGGGCGTAGAGGAGACTAGGGAGAAGTTGCCTCCTGTTGCGCTTGTTCTTTCTGCTCATTGCCCTCTCTGTCAACTCTTGAGTAATTACCAGCCGTTTCGTGCCCTCGTCGTGTGGTTTCACGTGAATAGGCTCCCAATTGTCACACCTGAGGAGCTCCAGATGAAGTATCCAGATCTCTACCGTGCATGTATTAACTATAGCAGCATCTACGAGATCATTAGTGGTGACGCATCTACATGGATCATGAGGTACATGAACCCACTCGGATTCCCACCACAGCCAACGATATCAATAGTCACGCCAAGCATAGCCACGATAGAGGGACCAATACTCTTCTGGAACGGTAGACCACCCCCAGACATTGCATACATGGTACAGACACCGCCACTAGTAGCAACATCACCACCACTGCCAAGAAACATCATTGACAAGTCCGTGTACTTCAAAGTAGCCACAGAAATAATGAGAATACACCAGAAAATAGTCGAAATCTGCCTAAGACACGGATGGAAACTACACAGAACACAACTATACGTCAGAACAGAACCAATAGACCTCACGGGACAGGAAACCGTCAGGTTGGGAGGCAGGAAAAAACGCAAAGGAATGTTCCCATTCCCATTTGGTTAGTACTTACATGTAAAGTATCCTTATCTACAGTATAGTCATATTGTTACGCAATGATTCTGTTTGGCATAATCGAGTTTCTAATGGTCTTCGGATCAATGGAACTGACCGACGGACTAATACTGCACAATACTGTGTATCTAATTATTGGAATTGCCTCACTCATAATTGCACTATCTTGCTTAGCTGTCCTCTACTTCAAGATACCAGAAGCAGCACAGCAATGGGCTATTCAGAAGTGGATTCAGACAGGCATAGACAGGGAAAAGGCAGAGTACTGTGCCAAACTTGCACTACATTACACATTGTTGCACCTTTTGATATCTGGCATATTTGCATCGGTGACGTTCTCAGGACTATCCGCAATACTCTACGGCTACTTCCGCAAGATAACACAGCTATTTCACATCGGCATTGCATTATTCACAAGCGGATTAGCACTACTACTAGCCTTCGAGTTATACATTTCCAAGAGGTATCTTGACGAGCCATTCAGAGAAAAATGCGAAGACATTTGCAAATAACACATTATTGTTCATGGAGATCAAATCCAAATACATGCATAAAATAATGAGCAGACAATGAAGAAACATATGGCCCCGTCATCGGGGCATCCCAACCCCTTCAAGTCACTATCATCCCCACATAGGGTTAGCTTGCCTCTGGGGCCACATTTAATGAATAAGGATGGGAGCTGACAGACGCGTATTGACCCCTCACCCCGGCCCGGCCGGGCTTGAGCCCCCGGGGGTTCCCGCCCAGAGGCGGGAACCCCGTATTTAGCAAAATTTTCTGAGGATTTAAGCCTTACTGATGTTAACGGTTGTAAATGCAAGGATTTACTTAAGATTGCTGTTCAGATTTTAGGTCACTTAAGGGTGTTCTTCACTTCTATGCGTTCATGTTCATACGCAATGTTTGTGTTTCAACAATCCGTTAGACATATCTTAACGACGTTGGGGATTGTTAATCCGTGAGAAGTTCCACATTGCATGAATATAATGAGGGGCTCTTCGATGGTGTATTAGGTTCATGTATCACAATTGCATTGGTGAACCTTCTCAGGCATGACATTATTAGCGTGATATGTCTTGCATGTATTTGCTCGGTCATAGTTTTGTTATTGGTTCTTACAGTCAGGAAAAACATGGCAAAATTTAGTGATCTACCATTCGTAGCATGGCTTCTCAGGGAAATAGATAGGACACATGCAGAGAAATGTACACAGTTAGCGCTTAGGTACGTCAGTATCTGCAAAATAATTTACAACGTGTTAGGAGTGTTCATTGGCACGGGCACGTTCATGATAATGTATGGGTACATGGTGTGTGGTATTGCTAACATGTTGCACTATGGCATAGTTATGTTAGGTACCAGTTTATTGACATACACATTCTTTGATCAGGTTGTCATGAAGAAAATACTTGAGAAGCAACTCATTGAAAAATGTAGAGACGTGACAGAAATAATGGAACTATACACATCCTAGTGCCAAAACAATCTATATCTACTACACTTGAACATTTAACACAGGATTGGTAATGACTAAAAGATCAAGAAAAGATAATAGGAAGCATTTTTCCGTCGATGATGCTAGGAGAATCTTCAGTTTTATTGGTAAGATGAGGTGGTACCATAGAGCACAGAGTATTGAAGATCAGTACAAGCAGTACAAGCAGAAGATCAGGTATGTTTACGACTATTTGAAGCGTCTCGAAAAAACGAATCCAGAGCAGACAAAGAGGCTTAGAGAGCAATTGCAAGGTTTTGTCAAGGAGCTTCAGGAGAAGGAGCGTAACGTCCTTGAGTTTGCCGCCAAGATGGAGCAGAGACTGCAGGAGGGTCCTGTAGAGGACACATCTCCAGAGTGCATGAATGTTAAGGAGCGTATAGCAAAGCTCTACGAGGAGTATCGTGATGTGTTTGACACTATTCTAAGCATCATGGAGGAGATCTATAGCAAGTGTATAGATGCTTGCGAAGAAATGTGGAGAATGGAGGACAAGATAATATGGGGCTACTATGGCGAAGACCCAGACACAATAATCAGGAAAGCACGAGAAGCAGCTGATATTGCTAGAAAAGTAATCGTGTACGGCAAAACATGCCACGACTGGGCAGCAATGGTTGCGGCACTCAGGTACAGGTACAGAGGCAAGAAACTTACCGAACTAACACCCGTACAAAAACTCGGACTAATATACGACTATTACAAGTTCGGTCTAGACGAGATCGCGAAGGCAAAACTTGGACATGGCAAGGCACGTAGAGTAAGTGAGGCACTTAACAAGATGATTACCCTAATGGGAACATACATGTACACATGCGACGAGAAGGAAGTCTCAGTAGTCATCTGCAGAGAATACAGCATCAGACAAATGTGGACAAGATTCAAGATACCAATATTCTAGTACAACAACACGTTTCTACCCTGCAAACCTTTTTTCCCTTGCCTAATCTATGCACAATCAACAATGGGTAACATATATGACAAGCTTGTGAGCATAGTCACCCTAGACGAGTTTAACCGTATTAGAGACTTCGCGAACAGGTATAGATGGCTCTTTCATTTCAATTCTAGTTCCTATGCACGTTTTCTACTGTTCTCAGTTGCTGGAATAGGTCTAATATATGTGCTTGTTGGGCTCTCCCCACCAAGATGTGCAATACTGAAAGTATTTGTAGTGTCCACATTAATTACACTTCTTATCGCAGTACCAACATTCTTTGCATTAAACATAAGGCTTGAGAACATCATCAAAAAGGCTGAAGAAACATTCAGCAATGCTCTCCTACGTCAGGCACTTGTTGGATACTTGGCAACATTAGGAAAACTACGAGTAATATACCACAGAAATGGATACACAATACCTTACGAACCAGACGAAATGACAACATTCCTGAGAAAAATAGCAAACGGAGAGATAACGTATGATGATTACCTCAGTTACCTTGTAAGATATGCAAAGTACGACTTTGGAAAACTCCTAGAACTCGACATCGAGATGCTAAAGAAAGGAAAGCACAAGTGTGGAACATCTAGAGAACATGTACTTGAAAAACTCGAAAAACTTAGAGAAGTCATAGAACAAATACAGTAACCCCTAGATCACTACCTCTTCTATCTTTTCAATTCTTTTTGTGTTTCTTAACACGTGTAGGTGCAATATTGTGAATGTTAATACGAGGGCAATGATATATGCAATAAGAGCGTAGTATGAATGTGTCGCCCATAGCAAAATACTTGCATTTACAATAGGTTTAGCAATAACTGTAAGAGCAAGTTTGATAGACATTGATGATCTGTTCTTTATGCTGTCCCTCAACATTTTCACGATAAATTCCAAGATGCCGCCAGTGGCAATGCCAAGACCAATACCGATGAGTATACTCAAGATAAGGTTCATTGAATTGGTCACTGTTCGGTCTCAATAATAGTTTTCTAACTTTGCCCCTCGTTAATCCACATATGGAACCTTCACTCAATGTTGGTCTAGCTGTTTCAATAGATGAGGAGTATGTTAGGAAGCTGGTTGAGAAGTATGGTCTTGATAGTGAGATTGATCGTGTTGTTGATATGTTGCTTAATTACCCAATGTTGCAGGTAATGTCCGAGATCAATGCAATCTTGCCACTTGTTGACAAGGTTGTCTGCCCCTATGGTAGAGATGGAATATGTACACTTGGTAGGACACTGTTCATGTGCTTTATTGAACAGGAAGAGTACAAGAGCAGGGAAAGGAAAGACCTTATTAACAAACTAATGAAGAAACTAGGCATAACAGACATTTTACAAGACCTTGTAAAGTACAGCACACTTAGAGACTTCGCAATCTCCATAACAGATTCAGCACCATGCCGATGTGTAATAGACCTCGGAAACAGGAAAATGACATGTAAACTTGTCAGGGCAATGGACATGTTATACGTGACATGTAGAGAAGACGAGCTGGAACACACATTTGTCCTAGACATGAAAGAAGGAAAGATAATCTGCTCAATACACCAAGCACTAGTATATGAGGTACTTAGAAGATATGTCCAGAAGCTTAGCCAACAGGCATAGCGTGGGCATGTTTGCACAGTATTTTTATTGTCAATAGCCTAGCAAGATCCGTGAAACTCCTCACAAAACTACTCGAAAAATTTAGCAGACACAGAGACAATAAGGACAAGGACTTTGATCCATCTAGACGTGAGTTAGTTAGGGCGGGTGTTGTTACAGGTACAGGAATTTTACTTGCAGCTGCCTTGTCTAAGGCTGGTATAGCTCATGCTCAGCTATTGCAGCCGTACCTTACATCTGAGGCATTAATAAGTGATAGTTCGGCAAAGTTGCCTTTTGTTCGAGCGTTTAGGGATGGGTCAAAGGTAGTGGTTGTAAGAGAAGATGGCACTCCAATAACAGAAAAGACTGATCACTACTATGCTATTCAAGAAGCTATAGATGCTGGATATTCTGAGTATGGAAACTTCTGGCTTGTAATTAACCATGGCTACTATAAGCTTGACAATCCACTCGTAATGAAGCCAGGAGTAAGAATAAGCGGTGTCACCAATGGTATATATCCCGTATCACCCGATCCATCTGTTGAACCTACGCCATCCAAGGTTGGTACGTTCCTAGAGTTTGAGATACCTACAGACGAGTATGCGATCAAACCTGAGAGTTTGAGCGGTTGCTATGGTATGATGCTTGAGAACCTTATCATTAGAACTACTGGACATGGAATACAGTGGAGTGGCGGTGGCAGCCGCATAAACAATGTCTATGTTATAAAGAATAAGAACTATGAAGACACTGGTATAGGCTTTCACATAACTTCACCGAGCACTATTCATCACGGTTTAATCATGCTTGATCATGCTAAGGCAGTAGGCTTTGAGTACAATTTCTTGATAGGTGATTACACAGACACTGTACTTCTAAACTTACCAGAAGCTGCAGGTGGTAAGTACGGTTATGTATTTGGAGAAACAGAGGAAGGTGGAGGATACACACAAGTTATACTAATTAATCCAAAATGTGTTGCAAATAAGGTATATGCCATCTGGAACAGATATGTGTTAAACGTCCTTATTGATGGTGGATGGTTTGAGCCTCCAAGTCCAATACCTCAACCATGGATTAGGCTTGACAAGCCTGTACTATTCCTAAGTCCTAGACCACTTGGTTTCTTCTTCGACGAGACATATTGTGAAGTAAATGACAAACGCAGTATGCTCATCGACCCAACACAGTACCCAACAATGCGCAATGTATACAATGCAAGTGTTGAGGTCGGTCTAAATGACACATATGGTACACCACTTGTGATAAAGCCGAGTAAACCATTCTTCAGGCTCGTGTTATTGAGAGCACGTGTAGACGTAACTGGTACATTCCAGACAGGAGAAACAATCACAGTCGCATTTAGGGTATACAACATTGATGGCACATACGTAGAAAGGACAAAGCAATACACTTCAGCAGCCTACGATGAAGTATCATCAGCATTCTTAGCAGACCTACAGTCAGGAAACCCAAGAATAACAAAGATTGAAGTTCTGGCAAAGACAAACATGACTTCAACAAGCGTAACAGTTACACTACATGCACTTGTGTTAGAGACAATATAATTATGTTTTACACACTGTGAAAGTTTTAGAATTGATATTGCTTATATTATGTTGACTATGTATTAGTTTTGGTATTATACATAGACTTCCTTTCCTGATTTTCCATATATCTCTCTTCCTCTTATCATTATCATTATTAGTATTGCTACTACCAGTGTAAATGCTGCGAGTAGTGCTGCTATTACCAGCATTGACATTGTTACTGATGGTCTTGTTGCTTCTATGACCTTGATGTATACTGGTGGTGATGTCACGTTCTCAACAGTTACGTAGCATGTGTACATTCCAGCTGTGTTGAAGATGATTGTTGTGGTTGTTACGCCTATTCCATTGTTTATTGTTATTGTTCCACTGTCCGTTATGGTTTCAGGACCAACACATGTTAACCTATATTCAACAGTTGCGTTTGTTACACCCTCAGCAACGACACTTATCGTGAATAGTACTCCCTGACCAGTCTCTACCGTGGTCTTTGTGGCGGACAATATTACACGGTCTATCTTGATCTTTGCTGTTGGTGTTACTTGTACCCTACCAAACATTATTGTCACGACGTACCTACTGTGCATTGGTATCCTGATGATGAGCACCTTCGCATTCTCGTCCCAGTACCATGCTGGAGACTCGACAAGTGGGTTAAGCACGTATGCTGGGTCGGTTACCCTATACCCATTCCAGTTGCTTCCATTTACGTAAATTGCCTCTATTGGAAGAGTAACATTTGGCAACCATAGCGCGACAATGGTTACCTTGTGCTCAAGTATCTTCTCCCAATACTGGTCAAACCTATGCTCCAGCAATGCGGTCTGTATTGCCCTGTCGTTCCTATACACTGTGAAGCTTAGCACGTCCCTAGTCAACGTGTGCACAGTAGCGTTACCATTGATGATGAATATTCCAATGTCCTGGAAATGCTGTATGTCAATGCTAGCGTTTTTCAGGTACACAGCCATGCTAGGAGTAATGTTGATGAACGCGCCAGTGATGTTTAGCCCCCAGCCAAACATTGCATAGTTAGTGCACACTCCAGGGTAGAAGTTCACGCCAAAACTAAGCACCGTGCTACCATTAACATCATGGACATAGTATCCAAGAGCAACCGTATAGTTAATGTACACACCATTACAATACACAGCATGGACAACATACGTCACGGACAGCAACATGGTGACAGCAAGCACAAGCATGAGTACCTTACCTATCCTGCACCACATGGTTGAGAGATGAAGCACACGAAAATAAAAAGTGACCGCAAAATGGGACGCTATACTACAACATTTTCAAGCAATGCACACAATAACAACCAATGATCTTTGCGAAACTACTCAAGAAACACAGCAAGAAAAAGGACAACAACGACAAGGTCAATCATAGTCGCAGAAACTTCCTCAAGCTAGTCTTCACGGCATTCCTAGGCTACATCCTTGCCAAGTTCAGCACAGTAGCCGAGGCACAGGAACTATACATCCGTGCCCGTGCAGTCTACGGACCTGACCTTGTTAAGTTGTGGATGGAATACTTGTATGCTGATCCTCTTCCGCGTGAAATGAAGATCCTAGAAGTCACCATACCTGCAGGTACAGCACCGAGCAACGGTACTTACCCCATTTTTGAGAGCGAGATGTTTACCGTACCAAGTGGCAAGGTCTGGCTTGTCAAGTATTTTGTCATTTCTGGTGCTCCTGAGGTAGAGTGTACGATCTGGGTAGAGACAGTCACTGGTAAGCAAACCGACCTACACTACGAGGACAAGTGGTTAAAGTTTAGTTACGTTAATGAGAGTAGGTATGTCCCACACACCGACTGGAAAGACACGCCACTAGTCGTTAGGAAGATCAAGCTCAAAGTACGTGTAGTAGATGAAGTTCCCGAAGACAGGAAAATAACCCTGAGAGTAACAGGAGCAGAAGCAAGGGCGATAATTTAGACCTCAAATTCTAGCTCATCCTTTGACGTCAACTCTCTTGGCGTTATCTCGTAGAAGAGCACCTCTATTGAAATGTCCGTAGCAGCTCCACTTGCATTCTGGATCTCGATGTAGAGGTTTGTGCCAGGTGGCATTAGGATACTTTCTCCAACTACTGACCCAGCTCCAACCACTGGAAAAGGTGCACTACCCGTCGCTCCTGGACATACTACGCTTGTCATTTTCTTTCCACTACCTGTCGAAATAGAGACGTTTGCCTTAGCAATGACACAGCTATTGTCTGCACATCCAAGGTTTAGGTTATACACCTCAACACCCTCTGTGTTTGTAGTCTCTGTCCACTGCACATTCTTGCGCAGGTTAATGTATGACTTACCACCGACCGCGACAAACACTCCAACAATCCTGACATGGTTCTTGCTAGTGCTCGGATTCTCGATAAGTATGTTAACTGTTGCACCATCTGCAACACTCTTGAAAATCTTCGATGCTCCGAAGCCCATGCCTTGTGCGACCTTGAACTGGAGTGGCTTCATGATCCTGTACAGACCCTTGACGAGGCAATGAACCATGCATGTATGAGGTTCGGACATGTGGTATTGTTAGATTCTGAGCTTTTCAATGTGCGTAGATGCGTATGTTTATATTCTAGCTCCGTGATGTTACACGTATGATAACACCAACCGAGCTAGTCCTGATAATTATCGCATTAGCAATATTGCTAATATGGGGACCTGAGAAATTGCCAAAGCTTGCTAGAGCATTTGGTAAGGCAATGTACGAGTTCAGGAAAGCAAAGGAAGGACTCGAAAAAGAGGCGAATGAAGCATCCGAACCTGTCAAGGAAGTCAAGAAGGCTGTTGAGGAAGTGAAGAAGGAGCTATCACAGGCACGTTCCTAACATTTCAAATATTGTACATGTTCTTTCTCTGTTGTTTGTTTTTGCACATTTTTATACCTGTGACATGATTGTTGACTCATGGACATTGTCACGAGCCTAGTACTGCCAATAGCGTTGCTTTACATAGTTGGCTTCTTTATACCGTATGTCATTGTTCTTGCACTGTTTGGAAACCCAAGACTGAGGTACATAGCCATTGGTGCATTGGGTATAATACCCTTCATCATAGCACAAGCCTTCGTCCAATTACTAACATATGGAGCATTGAGCCACTATTCGATTTGGGTAGTAGCGCCAACACTTGCACTAATTGCTGCATTGTTCCAGGAAACTGGTAAGCTGGTAATGATCAAGCTATGTAAGATACGTGGAAGAGCAAACGCATGCGGCATTGGACTCGGTATTGGTCTCCTAGAAGTCACGTTGGCTGCATTGGGCATAGCCACGCTATACCTAGCACATGCCCAAGCTACGTCACGTATGGCAACAATGCTACTGTCAGCCACCATCGCTACCATTCTCGCACCCATTGAGAGACTACTAGCAACACTGTTCCATGTCGCGACAGTGTTAATGCTCTATATTGGCATCATAAGGAGAAGACTAGCACAGTACTACGCTATTGCACTTACCATACACTTCATAGTAGACACACTTGCACTACTGACACTAGCAACAAAATCACTTGCACTATTGGTAGCAACATACCTCATATTGACAGCATTCGACGTTGCGGCACTGTTGAAGTATGCCAAGGTCAGGATAAGATAACACGAGGCTTGTAACAATGCAACGTTAAACTACTCAAGATTTTAATCATGTACATGCAGTTACAGTTACGTGATCATCACCCGAGCAAGAAAACTAGCTAATAAACATGATGATTTTGATCCGAGCAGACGCGAATTTCTGAAACTTGCACTTTCTGGAGCAGTTGGAGCAGCCACAGCATACCTAGCACAGAAGCTGACACCGATAGTACATGCAGAGACCATACAACCATACATTAGGTCAAGAGCAGTAACAAGCGAAAAGACCCTCAGAAGACCACACTGCCTAGTCTTCCTGGAAGACGACGGCAAAACAGCCGTAGCAATGGACTGGAAAGGCAAAGAAGAATTCAGGTCGACAGACCATGCAAAGGTGCTTGAGGAAGCACCAAAGATACATCCACGTGTTGTAATAGATGCACCGCTGACACTTGAAAAGCCAGTCAAGTTCAGTGGATATGACAGACTGGAGATAATTGGCACACCAAGAGCAAAGATCTACTACAAGGCACTTGCAATCAAGAGCTACATTGAGGCAACAAACTGGTGGGGAACAGGAAGTAGCTACATTGTCGTGTTCTGCTTTTCAGATGTTAAACACGTCCTTGTCAAAGGATTATACTTTGAAATGGCTGACTGGGATGATTGGCTTGCGGCTGGCAAACCAAGTGGCTCTGTCATACTTGCTCGAAGCGTTAACGGTAAGCCAGTTGAATTTATTGAAATTAGGAGATGCATAATCTATAAACATCTGCTTAATGCCCTAACCTTCACAAGATATGCTACAAGTGATCCACTTCCAAAGGTAATTATAATTGATAGATGCCATATATATCAGCCAAGTGACATAGTTTATGGCAACGCGGTTGGTGCTATAGCTCAGGACATATATATCTTACGTAACTACTTTGAGGGTCATGGAGTAACGCTTGCCTTGGGCGACATTGTTAATGCAGTAATAGAGGACAATATTATAGAACGTACAGATGACACGTCAATACAAGTTGGTCCACCATCGTATTTTGAGCCTAAGTTTATCATTATTAAACGCAATACGATAAGGAACCCATCCGTAAGTAGTGCTGGAATAATACATGTGCTCGGGTCGTCAACATTCAATGTTAATCTGGTCATAGTTGAAGAAAACAAGTGCTATGGAGATCCAAGTACCAGCATCTGGGGTCCACCAATAGTCATTGGTGATTATGTCCGCAATGTTGTTATAGTAAAGAACATGCTTGAATATGCTGGTGGTATACGTGTACAATGGCCAAATCATGAAAAGACGCTGATATCATACAACCAGATATTAAATGTTAAGTCCACCGACTATACAATACGTGTTGAGGGTGGTATTGCCTTTATTGAGAATAATATTGTTGATTTGACGCAGCCTATCCACTTTTGGATTACATATGCTGTCATAAGGAACAACATTGGTTTTGAAGTTGGCAAGTACATCTATACCTCTGATGCCGTTCCTATCGGTTACAATGATACGTATGGTAATCCATGTGGATGGACAAGTCAGAAGAACAGGTTTGGTCTTGCATGGACACCAACGAAACTCTATGTCTGTGGTTGTCCTATCCGTTTCATTAAGATTGATGTGTCTGGTATCAACACGACTGTTGGTGAGGTCATTACTGTGAAGCTTGTTGCGACTAAGGCAGATGGTAGCCAAAACACGTTGGAGAAATCGTTCAACAGTGACACAACGTACTACCTCACCGATGAGGAGCTCCTGCAGTTGTTACAGGGCGACTATCCCGTGACCGCGATTGAGGTATATGCAAAGACTAATCAAGGTTCAACAACGGCAAGCGTGTACGTGACAGTTGGAGTAGACTAACATACATCTCTTATACACATTTCGTTCGGTAATCTTGTACGTTTATCTTGTCCGTATAGTTTATTAGGCAGATTTGTTCAGTTATTTTCGGTGGTACGAATGAACGGTCAGGGTAGACCTAGGGTCAGTGTCTTCGTTCCAGTTGATGCCTATGTGAGGGTAGTACGTGGTGAAGGTAGGTATTGTGCTAACTTGGTTATGGAGGGTCTAGACGTTAGCATTAGTGAAAGTGTGTTAGAGATCGTTGATGTTAGGAAGATTGTGGCTCCAGTACACGAGTCAGAGAGTGCTTCTGAGACAATCCAGAAAGCGATAGACTTTGCGGCACGTGAACTAGTCAAGATCAGGATCGGTGGATGTATAGTCCTAGATAAACCATTCACTGTTAGGGACGGTACAACAGTCAGGATAGAGGGAGACAAACTATGATGAAGCGAGAACGTGTTGAGATCTATATCTCAAATGAGCTTAGGGTTAAGCTAGATGCTTTGAAGACAATGTTTGGTACAAGTGACTACAAGGACACTATCTTGAGAGCTATTGACTATGCCTTTAATGAGCTTGTAAAGACTAGGCAATTTGCTCCAAGTATAGACATTGTTGTAGACATAGAGGAGATCAACAAGAGATGGCTATCAAGAGTTGCAGTGCAAGTCAACAACAGGTTATATAGACCGAGACTCAAACCCGAGAACAACATGCTAATAATAGAGCTAGAGGAGGTGAAATCATGAAGGGCACATACAAGATAATCAAGTGCCCATATTGTGGTGCTGTTGTTGCGAAGATTAGGAAGGTTGGTAATGGAGCTAGTATGGATGTTGGTGCCATAATGATAACTGGAGATGGGGTCTACTGTGGGAGATGCGGAAAGAAGCTACCAGAAGACATTGCTAGGGAACTGGGCGTTGTGACCAATGGAGAAGAAACAATCTTCGGGCTTGGCTTCACGAGCATAAGCACTGGACTAGACGAAGAGTGATAACCATGACAGACCTGAAGACCCTCATTCAAGAGGCATTGAATGAGCTTGAGAGTCGTGACATAATGAGTGCTACACCCCTTGTCGTGGTCGTTGAGCCGCCAGAGATCTATCCATTACTCATCTTGTCAGACGAAAAGGAGAGGCATTGGACAATTTTCATGAACTTGTGCAAGGTATTTGGGTTAGTTGTTTGGGTAGAAGTGTTCAGCTATAAGCGTGAGGCAATTGTTGCATGTGTCCAATTAATGACCCGTCACACATTTTCACCGACATTATTGGCAGAGATCAGGATAGAGGACAACAACGTCTTTATCAATATGTCTGAGGAACATGAAGAATACTTCGAGATACTGTGTAGCTTCCTCAAGAGGCTCGGACTAGTAAAAACAGCAGAAATAATAGAGCAACACCTTACGTCTCGTGAATAGGGTAAGATTTTTATTTTCGATTTCGGTTTTCGAATTCGGTGACCGAAATGGGTAAGCATGTGACCCTTTATCTATCGGACGAGTACTTGACAAAGCTTGAAACGATCAAGAACTATCTCAAGCAGAGGTTTGATGAGTCTGGTATTGTTGAGGATTTGAAGGTTCGTGGGATAGATGTGTCAAAGTATAATCTTGACACGATAAACGATGTGATTAGGCTGCTTGTTGATATTGTCTTTAGCTATATTACGAATCCTCAGTTGGTTGTCATAGATTACCCACTTAACGACCCCAAGAACAATGAGCTACACGTCGTCACTGTCGTGAGGAAGAGCACGGTCGAGAAGCTTGGCTACGCAATCAGGCTAAACATCCTAAGCATCTTACCGATAAAGGTCGGTTTCTCTGGACTAGCAGTCTACGGACTAGACGATGACCTGTGGAGCAGGCTCATGGAAATTCTAGAGGAAGTAGACAAACGAGCAAGAGAAAAAGAAGAAGTAATCGAAATTGATAGACTTGAGTTAGATGGAGTAGAAAATGCGGACTTAGCAACGACAAGCGCAGGCATAGAGGTAAGATGCGCAAAATGTGGAGAAGTCGTTGCATTTATCACCTATGGTGTAGTAGGTGCAAGAAAGAAAATAACAATAGATGAAACATGTAGAAAATGTGGTACAAGAGTTAGAGCAGTTGTGAAGCTTCCAGAATTCTAACAGGGTGATACTATGATGATGGTACATTACGTGCCTGACAAGATAGAGGGAAACGTCTTTATAGAGCCATTTGGTCTACACATCTTTAATGGTTCTGTAACATTCTTGAAGGGAAAACTGAGAATAAGTGGGTGTGAAGTTGTCCTGTCAAACTATGCATGTTTCAATGATCGTAAATTTGCTGCAGCGTTAATCACCGTGTTTTATGGCGGTAAGCTGGTCATAGAGGCACAAGACGTTGAGGTAGCTGTTACCAGTCTACTCATTTTCAAGGGTGTAGACATCGACATTAGGCTACACAATGCAATACTCACAGTACACCAAGTCTCCAAGCATGAGCGCGCAAGCATGAAGATAGTCAACGAAGATACAACATTCGAGATGCCACGTGAGAAGCTCTATCTCGAAGACGTCTGCATAAGAGACAGAACCTTCAACATAGGCATACTCGTGACAAACTTTGACCCATTTGGTATATCTGTCATAAAGGTCAATGGAGGCGTCCTGAAGATTAGAAGGATCGTACAGGCAACAAACATTCGAATAGAGAAGAACAAGGGCGCGGGCATAGAGATACGTTGTATAGATAATCTGTCATGGATAGAGACCGCGAAGGCAATATGGAAAACAGACCCAACCCTCTACAGGAGACTCGTCGTAGAGGGCAGACTACCACCATACGAACAATTGGAAATGTATGAGAAGCTTGCGTCCATGCTCAACATAGAGATAATTGAAACCTAGCATAATGTTCATGTTCTTAGAAACTGTAATGTGGCTCATTTTTCATGTCTCGAGCCATGATCTTTGAGCCATGGTTATGCACATGTCTCAAGGCTCATGGCTCAAGCCATGGAGTTGAGCCATGGTGCAGTGTTGTTGGTTGTTTGTTGTTGGTCATTGTATCCCATTATGGAATATTTATAAACCCCGACGTGGGTCTATACACGTGGCATTGAGCATAGGTAGACTGATCAAGCTAAGTGATGACAGGATTGTGGAGTACAGGCCAATGATCTATGTCGGCAAGTATGGTGGAAAGTACTGGTACATTGTTCATAACTATGTCAAGTACATGGTTAGGGAGGGTAGGAAAAGGACAATGCGAATCTGGTGCAGGATAAGCGACGCACTCAGAGACAAGACACTATGGCAATCACTACCACGAGAAGTAAGACAAACCATCGTCCAAATCTATGGAGAACCAACGTTCAACACAGTTAGAAAATCTGCGAGAATCATCAAGCTACCCGTTAGGAAGCTTGTATGTGACCTCAAGTTTGTTCAAGACGTGCTCCTTGAGGTCGGTACCTTGCTAGAAGGAATGCATCTATGCTACAGGTGTAGGAATAACATCATGCCACAGTTGGTAGAGATAGTTGACAAGTTCAGGCAAGACTGGGGAATCGAGCCGAACCAAGACGAGACACCGCAAGAATACGTCAGTAAGCTAATCGACACAGCAATAGGTAAGATAGGCAACATCTTGACATTGATAAACAAGGCGAAGAATTAATTTGTAATGAGTCTGCATTATGCGTAGTTATGCAAGTACTAGTAGCTACTGTACTAATTTCGCTTGTGTTTGGAATAACGATCGGTTACGCATTGTTTAGACTATATGACCCGATTGCACGTTTTCTACGTTGGCTACGTAGAGAACTATTTGGCATAGAACATGTCGAAAATGATCCAGACTGCATACGCCTCATCTTGCCTGGCATGGTGCTACTTGCAGTAATCCTAGACAAAGTGTTTCATCACTTGCCAACACCTATACTCCTAACAGCAATAGGCATTTACACGGCAAGCGCAATAACAACAATAATACTATGCGACAAGTACCTACAATAAAACACATGTACTAAAAACAAAAACTTCAAACATTGCTACCTGTCTCTTCCTGACGAAGCACAACCACAAGAATGTTCTGATCAACAATAGTATACATAATATAGATCTCAAGGCAATAATCATTACATAGTGTTTAGATTTGTTTCTTTATTTGTCTCCATTTCCTGACATACTTCTTGTATGTGTTTATTATCTTGTCGCAGTAGTCTCTTCTTGTGCATGGTGTTTTGCATCTTGAGCACATTTTGAGTGCAATGTAGATAAGTAATTCACGCTCATTTTCGAACTTCATTAACAATTTGTCACTAATTTTTAACATGTCCCGTACTTTTTTCCTCATGTATGTGTGTTGTGTTTGCGTTATGTTGATAGTGTGTCGTGTTGTTTTGTCTGTTGATGAGGTGTGTTTGTCTTGATGTTGGTTGTGGTGGAAATGATAGGTATGGCTTCAATCCTCACTGTCCAAAGCATTGTGAGGTCGTGTTTCTAGACGTGGCTTTTCCCATGCTTGACATTGTTCAACTCGTCAGTAATAGTGCCTCTATGCATTTTGTAGTTGCGTCAGCTGACAAGCTACCCCTCAGGTCAGAGACGATAGACATCACATACATGTGGCAAGTACTCGAACATGTTGCAGATGACTATGCCGCATTGTGTGAAACACATAGAGTACTCAAGCAAGGAGGTATGCTCAGGCTAGCAGTGCCAAACTTCTTGAGCAAAAACGCACGTGGCGACCCCGATCACAAACACGTGTACAATATTTTCAGCCTCAGGAGGAAGATCAGGAAGGCAGGGTTCAAACACATCTTCATGGAACAAAGAGCAGGATCACTACTCCCAAAACCCCTGAGACTACTGGCACACTTTCTAATCAACATACTCACAGACGACCTAGTAATAACAGCAACAAAGTAACAACATTGGCTTGATTAGGCGTTGGTTGTGGAGTTGAAAGTTTTGTTGTGTGTTGTTGGTGTGGTGATGTGTGGAAAAGATTTTTGTCAGTTCTTTCTATTTTGTCCTTGGTCTGGATGTACTGTTCGTTGATTCGCTATGTCTTGGAGAATTATGGGAGTGACGTGTTGTATGGTACCATGATTGTTAATACTAGGAAGAATCCTCCGCCTATTGAGTTTGTTCTTGGTAGGTTAATAATCGAGACTAGGGGATTGTTCTATGAGCCTACTAATGTCATGGAGATTCATATTCCTAGTTACGTTGTTGCTAATTGGTTTAGTTTTTTCAATAGGATGAACATGGTTAAGCAGGTGAGTTCTCGTAAGTCTAAGGTTCTTAGGGTGCTTGTGCTTGTTGAGGTTTTGCCGCCTGACGATAATGACCCTGATGTTCTTAGGAAACTTGCGGAGTATTACGAGGAGGAGGCTGCTAGGTACCGTGAAATGTTCAAATGCTCAAAGATCAAGGACATATTCAGACAAAGGATCGACGTCTCGTGGAGCCGTGATAGGAAAATGCTTGAGGACATCTTCTCAAGACTCTAATTCACGTACCTAACAACAATCACCATCCTCTTCCTAAGTAGCTTACACGTCTTTGCTCTTTCTAACAGCTTGAGCATTAGCTGTTCGTAGATTTCTTCGACGTCCTCTGGCTTGGTTATTTGTGCGAGCTCTTCCTCGACTATCCTACTCATGCTCGTTCTACAAATGTCCAAACCATATATAACCCCAAGATGTAAAGCACAGTAAACTACTGTGCCTTTTCCTGTTCTTCCTTCCTGTCTCTAGACTGTGCGAACACTAACAAAATTGCCAATGGGATGGCGATAATTGCTGGGATTCCAGCCAACGCAAACACGGTAAGCAACAGAAAATAAACAAACCAACAACGCGAATCTCTCCCCTCCTCTTCTTCCTTCTCTCTCCTCTTCACATCACCAATATCCGACACATGACCCACCCATGAAACAGGCAACAAACAGGGACAAAAACCAAACCACGGAGCAAGTATTCGTCTTTCTTTTTCTTCTTCTGTGGTGGGTCTTCTTGGTATACGTGTCAGGTTGTTGTTTGTGTACACTATCCTGACGTGTGAACGTATACGTTTCAGGATGGTTAGACGTATACGTTTAGGGTCGTACTTTTTCGTATATGTCCTCGATTATGTCTGATAGTTCTGTGTAGCCGTTTAGTCGTAGCCTGTCTACTACGTCTAGGTAGGTGTTTTCTGGGTCGTCCATGTGCACGATCATCATTGCAATAAGTGCCTGTAACATGTTTTCGAGCTTCTTAACATGTTCGGCAAGTGACTTGACACTGTTTTCCAACTGTTCTAACCTATGTTTAAGTTCGTCTATACCTAACATGAGAAACATAGAGAATACACAACTTACAAACCTTATCACGAGGTGTTATTCGGTTTTCTTCTTCTGTCTTCTGTGGGTGTCTGTTTCTGGGTGGGTTTGTTGTTCCTGATGTTGGGGTTTATAAACGTGGTTTATATGTGTTTTGTTTTGTCGGCGTTTGTGGGCGTTTTTAGTCTTGTTTGTCGACAAGTTGTCGACATGTCTGGGCCTGGTATTAGGCTTAGTGGTCGTGTTCGTGAGATGTTTAGGAGGGTTGGTGATGTGTTTGGTGTCTCGGTCTGTAGGGATGTTAAGTCTACTGAGGACGTTGTTAAGTGTCTTACCAGGGTCGTGGAGAAGGCTGGTAGGGAGAGGCAGGGACCGCCCTTTGAATGTTTTGATGAGCTTGCCCTGATTCTGCGCAAGTTTCTTGGCTATTCTGAGATGATTGAGGAGGCACAGAAGAGGTATGTGTCAGGTAGGACAGCATTGGGTGACAGTCCAATAAGCAGGGAAGATGCCAAGGCGGCTCCAGAGGTGAGGAGGGCGATAAGGCACGTATACGTTGACGTGGACGCGATATACCTAGCAATTGCGAGGGAGGTACTGGACGAGGAGTTCATCAAAATGTTCAAACAGGCACTACTACGCAAAGAATGTAGACCATACCTCTGTGCAGCACTTGAACGAATGATAACTAGGCTACAGTTGGCAAAGGATCCCAACCACGAATATGTGCTACATGTGAGGGAGATCCTCCAGAAAATATACATGGAAGAATGCACAAAGAATACCTAACCAGTCACAAGCTTCATAATCTCGACAAGACTACGCCTATTCTCAACCCTAACAAACTCACTAATAACATCCCTAATTTCACGCAGCTCAGCCAACTCCTGCAATATCAGATCAATCTTCTGCATCAACTCGCGGAACCTCTCCTCGTCAATGCAGATGACCTTCTCGTTAGACGTCATGGTTACCTCCCCACTGTTCTGAAGGTAACCTCAGGCAATACATACCTTTCGCCATGACAGACGTTAGTTCAACTAACGACCCCTTGGCTTGTTTTTGATGATGT
>Ga0256835_1000041_pt1 | contig 117531 bp, 119 predicted proteins | sample PIR30metaG_FD_185972 | JGI IMG/M metagenome (GOLD analysis project Ga0256835, IMG submission 185972) | Hydrothermal vent microbial communities from East Pacific Rise, Pacific Ocean - PIR-30 | ecosystem: Environmental > Aquatic > Marine > Hydrothermal vents | place: Pacific Ocean: East Pacific...
GGCGGCGGCGAAGGTGATCGCCGCGGTGAGGGTGGTCTTGCCGTGGTCGACGTGACCGATGGTGCCCACGTTGACGTGGGGCTTGGTTCGTTCGAATACACCTTTGGCCATTTGTGTTCCTCCTTGCGCGTCGCGCTAGTGCTTAATGAGTTTCTCCTGCACCTGCTTGGGCACCTCGGCGTAGTGATCGAAGAACATCACGAACGAGGCACGGCCCTGAGTCTTGGAACGAAGATCGGTGGCGTAGCCGAACATCTCGGCCAGCGGAACGTGGGCGCTGATGACCTGCGCGTTGCCGCGGGCCTCCATACCCAGAACGTGACCGCGGCGGCTGTTGAGGTCGCCGATCACATCACCCAGGTACTCCTCGGGCGTGGTCACCTCAACCCGCATGATCGGCTCCAGAATGGCCGGGCTGCCCTTGTGGACCGCATCTTTGATGGCCATGGAACCGGCGATCTTGAAAGCCATCTCCGAGGAGTCCACTTCGTGGTAAGAGCCGTCGTAAAGAGTAACCTTGACGTCAACCACCGGGAAACCGATCAAGGGGCCGGACTGCATGGCCTCCTCTATTCCTTTTTGCACAGCAGGAATATATTCCTTGGGGATGACGCCGCCAACGATGGCGTTGACGAACTCGAAGCCGCCGCCGCGGGGGAGCGGCTCGGCCTTGATCTTGACATGGCCGTACTGCCCTCGGCCGCCCGACTGGCGCACGAACTTGCCCTCGACGTCCACCATGCGGGTGATCGTCTCGCGGTAGGCAACCTGCGGCTGACCGACGTTGGCGTCGACCTTGAACTCCCGCTTGAGGCGGTCGACGATGATCTCGAGGTGCAGCTCGCCCATGCCCGAGATGATGGTCTGACCCGACTCGGGGTCGGTGTGCACCCGGAAGGTGGGATCCTCCTCGGCTAGCCGCGAGAGCGCCATGGCCAGCTTCTCCTGGTCGGCCTTGGTCTTGGGCTCGATGGCCACTGAAATGACCGGCTCGGGGATGTCGATGGACTCGAGGATGATGGGGTCGTCCCCATCGCCCACAAGGGTGTCGCCGGTTACGGTATCCTTGAGGCCCACGACCGCGCCCAGGTCGCCAGCGGTGAGCTCCTCCACCTCTTCACGGTGATTTGCATGCATCCGCAGCAAGCGGCCGACGCGCTCTTTCTTGCCCTTGGTGGAATTGTAGACGTAGGATCCAGCCTTGAGACTGCCCGAGTAAACCCGTACGAAGGTGAGGCGGCCCACGTAGGGGTCGGCCATAATCTTGAAGGCGAGCGCCGCAAGCGGCCCGCTGGCGTCGGGATTACGCTCAACCTCGCCACCGTCGGGGGTCATGCCCTTGATGGGAGGCACGTCGAGGGGTGAGGGTAGATACTGCACCACCGCATCGAGCAGGAGTTGAACCCCCTTGTTCTTGAGCGCCGAACCCAGGAAGACGGGGGTTACGTCGAGGGAAACGGTTCCCTTGCGGAAAGCGCTTTTCAGCTCCGCCTCGGTCACCTCCTCGCCCTCCAGGTATTTCATCATTACGTCTTCGTCCAGGTCGGCTGCGGCTTCGACCAGCTTCTCGTGCCACTCGGCCGCCACCTCCTGGTATTCCTCGGGAATCTCGATCTCGTTGATGTCGGTACCCAGGTCGTTGCCGTAGGTGTAAGCCTTCATGGAGATGAGATCGATGATACCTTTAAATTCGTCTTCCTGGCCCATTGGCCACTGCATCAGCACCGGCCGGGCTCCCAGACGCTGCTTCATGCTGTTGATAACCAGCAGGATGTCGGCACCCGTCTTGTCCATCTTGTTGGCGAAGGCGATCCGGGGAACCCGGTACTTCTCCGCCTGACGCCAGACCGTTTCCGACTGGGGTTCCACACCCTGGCTGGCGTCAAAGACAGCCACGGCCCCATCGAGGACGCGCATAGAGCGTTCCACCTCGATGGTGAAGTCGACGTGGCCCGGCGTATCGATAATATTGATACGGTGATCCTTCCAGAAAGCCGTGGTCACCGCCGAGGTGATGGTGATGCCGCGCTCGCGCTCCTGCTCCATCCAGTCCATCGTCGCCGCGCCCTCGTGCACCTCACCGATCTTGTGTATGCGGCCGGTGTAATAGAGGATGCGCTCGGTGATGGTGGTCTTGCCGGCGTCAATGTGCGCGGCAATACCGATGTTGCGCGTCTTCTTGAGGTCGAACTCTGTCTTAACCGCCATAGCTACCACCGGTAGTGCGCATAGGCACGGTTGGCCTCAGCCATACGTTCTACGTCTTCGCGCTTCTTGACGGCCCCGCCTTTGCCTTCGGCCGCGTCCAGCAGCTCTCCGGCGATTCTCTCGATGGCGGTGCGTTCGGGCCGCTGATTGGCGGCGTTCACGAGCCAGCGCAGCGCCAGCGACTGCTGACGGCGCGGCGAAACCTCTACCGGTACCTGGTAGTTGGCCCCGCCCACGCGCCGACTGCGCACCTCCATACGTGGCTTTACGTTGTCCACCGCTTGACGGAAGACTTTGAGCGGCTCCTGTCCGGTGCGCTCCTGAATGAGCTTGCAGGCGTCATAAAAAATGCGCGCGGCCAGATTTTTCTTGCCGTCACGCATGATCTTGTTGATGAACGCCGAAACGACGACGTCGCCGTAAACCAGGTCGGGGGCCAGCTTGCGGATTTCAGCTCTTCTTCTGCGTGCCATACCTTATACCTCTTTTAACTCTTAGGCCGCTTGGTCCCGTACTTCGAGCGGCTCTTCTTGCGGTCCTGGACGCCCTGGGTATCGTAGACGCCGCGAACTATGTGGTAACGCACGCCCGGAAGGTCCTTTACACGGCCACCGCGGATGAGCACGACCGAGTGCTCCTGCAAGTTATGCCCCTCGCCCGGAATATAAGCGGTCACTTCGTAACCGCTGGTGAGGCGAACCTTGGCCACCTTGCGTAGCGCCGAATTCGGCTTCTTGGGCGTCACGGTGCGTACCACCGTACAAACACCGCGACGGAAGGGGCTACCTTTGAGCGCCGGGACCTTGGTCTTCTTTTTGACCGCCTTGCGGCCTTTGCGTAGCAGCTGGTTTATTGTCGGCAAGCCTACCTCACTCCCTTCACTTTCCGGGCGATACCGCCTGGGCGATCGCCCCCGTCTTGGCAAGAACCTCCCGGAGCCCACGCTGGGCTCCGATTGTAACCGCCTCCCCGGCCCTTTACTATTGGACCTCCAGGAGGCGGAAGGCTGCCCGGTGCCGGGGCCGACACCGGGGTCCCGCAACTTTAGCAGTATACAAGCGTTTGTAGGGTTGCGCAAGGCTAGTTTGCGACCGAAGCTTGACGGTACTCGCGTAGTATCCGCCCGCTAGTTAATGGAAGCTTATGGCTGATAGCCGGCTGCTCGTGGTGGAGTTATCAACGGCAATGCGATTTCGGGTTCGTGTATAGCATGGACCCCGGGTCTCACCCGCTTTGCGGGTTCGCCCGGGGATACGTTTTGTTACGGGAAAGAAAAGGTAGTTCGTGTCCCCGGACGAGTGGGCTACCAGCGAATGAGATCCTGGGCCCATGCCGCGCCTACTCCACGGTTTGGTCACCGCACGGTAAAACGCCTTCCCTTGGGGACATCAGGGCGGGAGTTGTGGGCAATGCAAAAGCCGCAGGGTCGGTCAGCAATTGGGCGACCGGCCCCAGTTCCAGCATTTCGGCAAATGACCCCCCTCCGGCCTGCGGCTATCTCCCCCGATGGGGAGACTTTGTCAAGCCCCCATTTTGAGTACCACTCCCTATGAGAGACTCCCGCCATGTTTGTCGGCAAACTCCTGAAGCGGCAGACCTCTCAGAGGCTCATGGGGCCTGATGGTGTTGTAGGTTCTCAGCCAGTCAGGCTGTCCATGCCAGAGGATCAGGGCCTCTAGTAGACCTATCACTATTTGAGAGGGAAGGGAGACGGCTACTTCGATCCACAAAGCTTGGCGACTGAAGTCATCGATAACGCTCAGCGTTCGAAAGGTCCTGCCGCTAGCCAGGCGGTCACTCATGAAGTCTAGGGACCAGGTTTGGTTGAGGTGACTGGCAGGGATGAGCGGTTGCGGACCATGGGGTAGCTTACTGCGTTAGCTCCGCGCTCTCCTTTGCAGACCATGACCCTGCTCCTTGTAAACGCGGGCTATCCGCTTGTAGTTCCACCCATACCCGTGGTTCTTCAGGTAGGCCGCCATTTCATTCACTTTATCCATGTATCGCAACCAGCAAAGTACAAGCGCCCAGCGGAAATGACGTACGCACGAACCAGGTGTGAATGTACTGGTGTTCGAGGTCCCTTTAACAAGGAGAACTCATAATATCGAGTAACTCCTGGCTCAAGTTTGTCCCAAATTGCATTGGGCTCTGTTCGAACATCGAAGTATTTGCCTCGGCTTATGCGAACGCCAATGCCAACATTTGCTGTAGAGTAATCAGATGTATTCGTAACTTTTAGCTTCATAAGACCTCGACTATTCGAGATGGGGGTACAAGACGCGATTTCAAGAAGGGTATCTTGATCAGGGTAGTCTTTAACCACGCCACAGACAGGGCATTGTAAGTTTACTCGAGTATGATTGGGGTCGCGAATGGATGTCAGATAGAATGCGTACATTGTTTCACCGCAGTAGGGGCAAGGAGAGGTGGTCGTCTCGGTTCGCATAAGAATAAAGTTCTGTAGGTACGTTTCGACAAAATGAAAAGAAGTGGTATTCGTCAACTTCAGCAATTTGGCCAGCAATTCCTGATCTAGACTGGTGACGACATGGTCACACGTGTCAAGCGCCCTCAAAATGCGACGATGGTGGTTGGCTTCAATGCGGCCAAGCTTAAGCAACGGAGCAAGTTTAGCCATTTCATCTCCAAGCCTGGAGAGCTGCTTTGCACCGCTGCGGAGAGATATGCCCAGATCTTGCAAACCTTGGTATGATTGCACTCCCTTTTGTAGTGCCCGAAATTTCAACTGAGTGGACGAATCGCCGGCAACAAACCTAATTGGATTTTCAAGACTTACAGTCTTGAGGTTGAATATTTTAATAACCAAAGAGCCGTCCTCAATGTATGAAACTACGCTAAGCGGAAAGTCTCCTCCCTGAGGGGGACCGGTCATAACTTCAAGGCGGTTCTCAGACCACAACTTAACCAAAGAGGGATTAGTTGAATGAATAAATATCTTTTGAGGCAACTCGTCAGCCACAGTTATCTCTAAAAAATCTCCATGATCCTTTATGTGTACTTTAGGGTTGTCAATAACGTCATCTTCACCAGTTGAAACGGCGCGTTGCTCGCGATCCGTTTGAGGGAAAGAGAATTCGGGATCGCCAAAAACTACCAAGTTCGGTGCCAAGAGACCACTTTTAGAGAGTTGTGTGTTCACAACGCTCACCACATGTGCAATAGGATGCCCCTCTAAAACCAGATCTGTGAATAAAAGGTTTTCGGCAAGTAAGCCTTCCTTCAGAGTTGGACTTGCCACATATACCGCAGCCCATTCGCTCAAAAAACGAAGGGCTACGGCAAATTCTTCCCCGAAAAGGAAATTGGCCAAAGGCGCCGTTAGACAGGAGTTTGCGAAAACCACTTGCGCAGGCAGCATGTGAATTGGGATACGATCAAGCCCAGGTTTTATGCATTCAAACCCGGATTGGCATGCTGGAATGGCCCTCTTGAAAATCCCTTGGTCAAAATGCATTTCTTGATCCCACGGACACACAAGGCCGTCTGATAACCGTATGTAGTCAGTTCTTCCATGAGCCAAGAAAGACAATACTTGCAAGGTGTTTCCATTGATGTTGTTTATTAGGTCAGCACTTGCCTTTTCTCCTGTAGCGATCGTAATATCATCAATGATCTCCAAACTGCTGAATTTCAACGCAGGGGCTAATAATAGTGATTCTTGCCCTGGTTTGCTCTGGTAGAGGATGGTCTTCCCTACGAGGGCTGAAAGTCTTTCCGGGGTGTACGCGGGCATGATAGCTACGTGTGTACTCGAACCAAATATATTCCTGAGCCTTTCTACAAGCCTATAATTTATATCACGAACTGGGCCCATTAAGCTCACATAAGCATACCGATCCTGTTTAGCCAAGCTTCTTAAGTTTTCCTCATCGTCCAATTCAATATGAGAGCCTGATCGAAACATTGCAAAGACAAGCGCGGAGGCAACGAATGTAACGTCGCTGGTGGTGCTAATTACTAAATGGCGCGCATCGGGCGTATTTTTAGGGGAAAGCCTCCACTTCAGCTCGCCAAAAAAATTCGAATCTCGAAATCTTCTATCTTTGGCTCTTTGGGGCGCAAGCTCCTGCGGGGCAGCTTCTGCTACAGGAACTCCTAGTCTAGCAGCAACTTTGTGGACAAAGGAGCGTGTGGTCTCTTTTACAAGTACTGGCACTACGCCGCTACTTAAGCCCAGCAGGCCGGCTTCCAAGTAGCTCGATGGCGAAGATGTGGTCAAGATTCTAATCTCGTTCCTGGCATTGAGCATCTTTTCCCCCAAATCTCGCCAATAAAGCAGTGGCTCCCGTGATTGCCGCTTGCAAAGCCCCTCCCACCAGGTAAATTGGCCGCACTCCGAGCTCATCGGCGAGGGCCCCGCCGAGCAGCATCGAGACCACCGACAAGAGAGTGAAGACTTGTTCATACAGGCTGAAGACCCGCCCCCGAAAACCGTCAGGCACATGAAGTTGCAGACCGGTGGTGGAAACCACCGTAGCCACGCTGGAGGAGGTGCCGACAACGAACATCAAGAAGGCGACGGACCAAAAACCCTGCGCCAGGCCTAGCCAAGCGATCGCAAGCCCGTCGGCGACGATGGCAGCGGCGAGTATCCGGGTCAAGGTGCTCCCCGAGCCCCCGCGTGACATACGCAAGGTCCCAAGTGCTCCGAGTAAAAGGCCCATCGCGCCGACAGAAAGCACGTAGCCGTATTCGGCTGCGCTGAGGCCGAGCTCGCTTCTTACCAGTACCACGAGAAGGACGTTAAAGGCACCACTCGTCACCGCGGCGGCGGCCATAAAGAGGAAGATCAACCCCACGACGCGGTTTTTAAAAATCTCTCCAAGGGCACTCCTCTGATCAGTCTTGGTCTCAGGTTTACGCTCCTTTTCCCGGGGCTGTTCTTTAAGCGCAATCCCAAGGTAGCTGAGAGCAGCAAGGAGGAAGGTGGCAGCGTCCAACGCGAAGGGCGCTAGGGGTCCGAGGGCGCTATATAGAAGGCCGCTAAGCATGGGGCCGAGGACATGCATCGCGCGCGTGCCCACCCGCGTCGCAGAGTTGACAAACATCAGGCGCTCTTCGGGAAAAGCCGCTGGAATAAGCGTGTTCACCCCGACCTTGGTGACAAAGCCAAGACTGTTCGCGACCAGCGAGAGCGAGTAGATCGCGTAGGCGTTACCCGAGAGGGGAATGAGCAATACAGCCCCCGCCCGGGCCAGGTCGCTCAGGAACAGGATTCCTTGGGGGGCGCGGGCGCGGTCAAAAAGTCGGCCGACGAAGGGCCCGAGGAGAAGCGCGGGGAGTGCAGTCGTGACCAAAACCAAACCAACCTGGAGCGCCGAGCCGGTGAGGTCGAGCATGTAAAGCGAGAGGGCCAGGCGATGGACCGCGTCCCCAAGCGCCGAGGCCGACTGCCCACCGACGAAGATCGCCAGGTTCCTTTCCGGAATACTTTTCACCTTCATCTTCCGTCCCATGCGTCCATCTGCTTTATCGGCGCGTCTAAACTAAGTGATTCCTTATAACAATTTTCGAGCAGCTGCACGACATCTAAATGATGTTGCAAATGTTTTCTCGTCTTCTTGCGATCACCTAGCGCTCGCAAGTATGTGGTCAATATGTGCCTTAGAGCCGCCTTTTTAACAGCCTCCTCGCTTCGCTGCCAAATTTGAGAGCAGTCCCCCCCTTTGCGATAACGAGTGATGAGCAAAGTAGAAGTGGATGCTTTTATTGATCCGCTTCGTCCTTGAATAAGCAGATATTCTCCCGGGACAGACGAATACCTGCTTATTGCCAAGCGGCCGGAAAGTTGTTGCTTTCTAAACCCCATCACAAAATCAGCAACATCTTCCAGTTCTAATAGCCGCGTTCCGTCGGGAATATTCGTCCGAGCCCCACACAAAAGATCAGGTATACCAAAGTAGCGCACTATTAGATCGAGGGCGTGATAACCCAGGTCAGAAATAGCTCCCCCAAGCGCAAGTTTGGGAATACCCCGCCATCCCGTATCAAACCATCTAGCATCAATCGAAATGAACATCTCAAAGCGAAATGGTTGAATGCGTTTCCACAGTTTTTTGCTAGGGTGTAGGTGGGGTAGTATGCTCGCTGGGTCAATACATAGACGGAAAGATTGGATTTATCCGCAAGGTTTACTAATCGACGCGCTCTATCAAGATTGGTCTCAAAAGGTTTCTCCTTAATAACATGTATTCCTGATCCGATAAGGAGTTGTACCTGCTCAAAGTGATACCCGGTAGGCGTAGCTAGGATCGCGACATCAAAGCTAAGGTTGGAAAGCGCTTGTTCGACACTCGGAAACACAGGAAGCTCGGAAGGAATGCTCGGCGGCTGCACCGGTGAAACATCCACTCCTCCCACTACCTTTACAAAGTTGGGTAGTTCAAAGAGGGCGCGTGCAAGTTTTTGCCCCCGGTTTCCGTATATACCGACTACAATTGCACGGAGGGGATCAGGACCATGCGGCATGCTGCACCTCCGGAAACTAGGATCCGTGAAAAGAACCCATGCTTCCCTTTGCCAATATCCTGGATTTGTATTTGCTCAATGCCGCCTCCAAAAGAGCCTCAGCATCTAGGTCTATTACATCAATTAGGCTAAGGAGCGAATACAGAACATCACCAAGTTCTGCCGCGAACTCCTTTGATGGATGCAGGGCAACTGAAGTTTTTTTCCGTATTGAGTAATATTTAAATATTCTTTCGCCAACTCTCCAACTTCGGATGTTAAATCCAGTAAATATATATCAACGGTTCGCGATACCTCAAACTGTTGGTGAAAGTTCCGAACCTTCTCCTGCAACTGACACATAGAAACAACCCCCTTGTCACGAACGATCCAAATCAAACTAAACTGAGCAGGTCATGGACATTGCTTTGCATTTTTAGGAACGCCGAAATATACTGATCGATAATCTCACGATCTTCTGGCCATCTCCAGAACGGTGGCAAGGATAGCGCCATGCTTGCGATTTGGCGTGCTACAGGATGGCTTTCTACATCATTCCTATACCAGCCCTTTCCCGGAAATAGCGGGTGGAGATTTTCCGCGTACAAAGGCAATGTTCCCACTGGTGGCGCTGATGGAATACTGACTTTTACACCTTCGGCGCGCAGCGCTCTTACCAACAAGGGTCGCGGAACATTGCTAAGTCTTTCCTTAATGTACAGTGGTTTGTATCCATACCACGCACCCATGTCAACGTTGGTTGCCACATATGGCGGTTCTATATAGTCTACTTCCTGCAACCGCTCCGTGAAGTAAGCCAACGCTTTGTGCCTGCGTTGCTTTCGCTCTGGAAAGGCGCGAAGAGAGTGCAAAGCGACTATAGCGTTGAAGGGCGACATTCGAAGCTTTTGGCCAAAGCCAGTTACCCAGTACTTACGCAGGTCTTTCGAAACTACTTCATCACGACTACGATCTCGGTAATGGCCTAAAAGCGTAGCTCGGTCATGCATATTGGAATCGTTTGTGACAAGTATTCCTCCCTCTCCTGCAAATACACCCTTATTCGCCTGCAGCGAAAAAACCGCCACATCTCCGAATGTGCCGACTAATTGCCCCTTATATTGGCTACCGTGAGCATGCGAACAGTCCTCGAGAAGAAACAGGTTATGTCTTCGGACAATGTCGACTAGGCGATCCATATCGCACGGGTGTCCCCATTGATGGACCACGGTTAGTACTTTTGTTTTCTCCGTTATGGCCTCCTTAACTTTTTCGGGGTCAATGCAGCGTGTGTTTTTGTCTATATCTACGAGGCGAACGCTGGCCCCCAAGATCAATGCCGGGCTGAGCGCCGCATGGAAAGTGAGGGCCGGACCAATGACTTCGTCACCATCTCTCACCCCAAGAGCAAAATACGCTGCAAGCAGCGCGCTCGTTCCAGAATTAAATGTCACTGCATATTTCACCCGTCCTTCCATAAATTCAAGAAACGCTTCTTCAAAATCTCTTATCGGCCCTGTTCTTCCTGCTGTAGAGATGTCAGTATTACGTTGTGCAACTAGATCTTCTAACTCGAGCATGTCCGCATCTGGGGGCCATTTGTAATGCGGGTGCGCGGCCGTTACCGTTTTTTCTCCACCAAGCAGTGATAGTTTGCTCACATAATACCTCCTTCCCTGCCTTGCAAGTAGCACCACTCGAGTTGAAGCACTCTATGCCATCAGCTTTTCCTTCTCAGAAGGGGCAAGGGTTATTGGAATGGATGTTGGTCCTTCAATTGAAAGTTTGACAAGGAACCCCCCCTACCAGGGACAAATGCCCCGTTTCAATAACTGATATAAAAAACTGTTTGGCTGGATGCAAATTGCCTGCAAACACATTGCATCTGTAGCTCTTACGATATGTGTCAATCCTTAGCAAGATATATGGCCTAGTAAGCCCGCCAGCGGCAACAAAATATCGGTTTTGTGTACAGCAAGAACCCCGGAACTACCTCGACCGTCCGGGGAAACGGACAAAAGCAGGGTGTAGAAGGTTGAATGTGTAAGCTAGGTGTTCGAAAAACGACGCAAAACAAGGCGATGGTGGCTCAGTAGATTTTGATAAAAACGGTGTTTCCTACACCCCACCCCCTACATCCAACATTCAGCATTCCTTGAATAAGCCGTAGACTATCTTCGATGCGGCGCGTGAAGCTGACCCTCGAGTACGACGGCACCGACTTCGCCGGGTTTCAGGTTCAGGCTCAGGGAGAACGAACTGTGCAGGGGGTACTGGAGGAAGCGCTGGCGCGGGTTCCCGGCGCGCGCCCCAGGGTGACGGCCGCGGGGCGCACCGACACCGGCGTGCATGCGCTGGGGATGCCGGTTCACTACGATACCGAAGACTCGATACCCATAGACAGGGTCGCAGCCGCTCTTAACACACTGCTGCCTCCGGACGTACGGGTGCTCGGGGCCGAAGAAGTGCCTCCAGACTGGCACGCCCGCCATTCCGCCCGCTGGCGCCGTTACTGGTACCGGATTCTCAACCGCAGCCAGCCAACGGCGCTGGAAAGGAACCGCGTCTGGTGGGTGCCGCAACCCTTCGACTTTCCGGCCATAGTCACCGCTGCCAAAATACTGGAGGGCGAACACGATTTCGGCTCCTTCGCCAACCGCGAGAAACGCTCGACCGTCCGCGAACTCTACCAGGTACGCGCCGAAGCCGGCGGCGGCGAGCTGCATCTGCACTTCATCGGCAGCGGCTTCGTCCGCGGCCAGGTACGCGCCATGGTAGGCACCCTGGCGGAGGTCGGGCTGGGAAGACGCACTCCCGGGGACATCGAGCGACTGCTCGAGCACCCGGACCGTGAATCCGGCGGGGCCACCGCGCCCCCCCAGGGGCTCTACTTCGTAACCGCCGGCTACTCGCCCTGGGAAACCGGCGCTTCGTAGGCGTTTACCCGCAACTCCAACCCTGCCGCCCACTGGTGGAACGGCATGAAGCTATAGTCAAAAGTGCTTTTCAACTCTATTCCGCTGGCCGGTCTATAGCCCATCTCGAGCCGGGCCACGGCTGCGCGCCCGGGATTCCAGCGCCCCTCTAACCCCAGAGACAGCGCGCCATTCCAGGCTGCTCCGAGAACTGCCCCCGCGTCACTACGCCAGCCTCCCCTGCCCTCCCAGCAACCATACCGCCAGGCTGCCATCAAACCGGCCCGCCGGAGAACGGGGGAATTATAACCCTCCGCCCGGTACCAGCCCGCCAAATCCCAGCTCCGGCCCGTCCAATACAAATACAGCGCCGGACCATCACTGCGCGCCCACAACCAAACGGCCAGCGGGCCGCCATCATAGCCCAACGCAGCGCCGGCCACCCGTGTCAGCGCCTCCCCGGCGAGGGCAAAACGCCAGGGACCGCCCGCAATCAACTCAGCGCGTGCCCCCCATCTCCGCCCCTCCGCGGGCAAGGGAGCAAACCAGCCCGCATAACCGGCGCGGACACCCCCCCTGCCGGGAACCTTTACGCCCAGCCAGGCTTCCCCCGCAAGCTGCAAGAGCTCACCTGCGCGAGCACGGCCCGATAGTCGCGCCTCCCAAAAGCCGAATGAATACTCCGCGGCGCCTTCAAGTCCAAAATACGCCGGTCCGGCCGGGGAAGTCTCCACCCCCCAAAAAGCCAGAACGTCCGGATCATGCGGACCGGCCAGCACCGGCACGGCCAGTACCAAAACCAGCACCAGACGCCACTTCACGCCATACCCCTGCCGGCTCGAGCGCCACCCTCGCAAGCGCCAGGATCCGGGGCGGCGGGAAGGATCCCGCCGCCCCGGAAGACAGACCCGTTTGCCTGATCGGCACCGGGGTCCGTTCCGAAACCTCTAACCGCCATCGAATAGCCGCCGGTGCTCAATCCTCACCCTCCGGCCGCCAGCGCAATACCGGTTTGCGATTGGCCGCCACCTCGTCCAGCCTGCGGACCGGGGTGTGGTAAGGGGTATGGGCTATCCACTCCGGATCCTCCAGCCCGCGGCGGGCAATCTCGGCCATGGCGCTCACGTACTCATCTAGCGTTTCCTGGCTTTCAGTCTCGGTGGGCTCGATCATCATGGCTTCTTTGACGATCAACGGAAAGTAGATCGTCGGAGGATGGTAACCGTAGTCGAGCAGCGCCTTGGCCACGTCGAGCGCCTTCAAACCCCCGGGCGGCTGGGCGATGAACTCGTGCTTGCAAAGCCGGTCGTAGGGGATCCTGTAACCCACCTCGGCCAGCTTTTTGCGCAGGTAGTTGGCGTTGAGCACCGCCATGGCCGAGGCCTTCTTGAGGCCCTCGGCCCCGAGCATACGGATATAAACGTAGGCGCGCACCATGACGCCGAAGTTACCGTAGAACGAGCGCATACGGCCGATAGATTGGGGGCGGTCGTAATCGAGCAGGTAACGCCCGTCCTCGCGCTTCACCAAAGGAAGCGGCAGGAAAGGAGCCAGGTGCGCTTTGGCGCCCACCGGCCCGGACCCGGGTCCACCGCCGCCATGAGGCGTGGAAAAGGTTTTGTGCAGGTTGAGGTGAATCACGTCGAAGCCCATGTCTCCCGGGCGCGCCCAACCCATGATGGCGTTTAGGTTAGCGCCATCGTAGTAGAGCTGCACTCCCTGGTCATGGGCGGCGTCTATGAGCTCCAGGATCTTGCGCTCGAAGAGCCCCAGGGTGTTGGGGTTGGTGAGCATTATTGCCGCCACCTGCGGCCCCAAGGCCGCACGCAGCGCGTCCAGGTCTACCTCGCCGTCAGGTCCGCTGGGAACCTCCTGCACCTCGTAGCCAGCCATGCTGGCGGTAGCCGGATTGGAGCCGTGGGCGCTGTCAGGCACCAACACCACCCGGCGCTGCTCGCCCTCGCCGCGCGACTCGTGATAAGCGCGGATGAGAAGCATCCCGGTCAGCTCGCCGTGCGCGCCAGCCGCCGGCTGCAGGGTGACCGCGTCCATTCCGGTAATTTCGGCCAGGTACCCCTGCAACTCGTACATGATCTGCAAGGCGCCCTGTGCGGTATCCGGATCCTGGTAGGGGTGCAATTCCGCGAAGAGGGCTGACGCCGCTTCATTCACCCGGGGGTTGTACTTCATCGTGCACGAACCCAGGGGGTAGAAGTTGGTGTCCACCCCCACCTGGCGGCGGCTGAGGTTGGTGTAGTGGCGCACCACCGTGAGTTCGTCCACCTCGGGAAGACGCGGCGGCGCCTCGCGGAGGTTATCGCCACCCAGCAACGACGCCAGGTCTACTTCGGGAGGAGCAGGCGGAAGGGTCCCCCTCCTTCCGGCCCGTGACCGCTCAAAGAGAACCGGGAAATCGCGTTTCATGAAAGCACCTCCCCCATCGCCTGGACCAGCTCATGCAGGTCGCTGTCGCCGTGCCTTTCGGTCGCCGCAAAGAGCGCTATGTTCTCGCCGTACTCCTGCGAGACGGGAGCCGCGGCATGCAGACCCCGCTCCGCCAATAGGGCACGCACGCTTTGAACCGGGCGCGGCAAACGCAATGCAAACTCGTTGAAGAAGGGTTCCGGGGTCACCAGTTCGACACCCGGCAACCGGATAAGCTCGGCGGCTAGCGCATGCGCCCGGGCGACCGAAGCCTTGGCTACCTCGGCGAAACCGTCCGGTCCCAACGTAGCCAGGTGCATCGCCCCCATCAGCGCGGTGAGCTGGGCGTTGGTGGTGATGTTGCTTTTCGCCTTGGCCCGGCGAATGTGCTGTTCGCGCGCGGCCAGGGCCAGTACGTAGCCACGGCGGCCGTCCACGTCATGGGTCTGGCTGACCAGGCGGCCGGGTAGCTGGCGCACGAGCTTCTCGCGCACGGCTATGTAGCCGAACTGGGGTCCGCCGAAGTTCATCGGATTGCCCAGGGGCTGCCCATCGCCAACGGCAATGTCGGCCCCCCACCGGCCCGGCGGCTTCAAGAGCGCCAGGCTGAGCGGATCGGCCACGTAAACCACTAGGGCGCGGGCGGCGTGGGCGGCTTCTATCCAGGGCGCGGGATTCTCTATCGCCCCCAGGAAATTGGGGCTCTGCAGCACCACTGCACCTATCTCGTCGCCGAACTCCATCTCCGGCGTCAGGCCGTCCTGGAGGTTCACGGTACGCAGCTCCGCGCCGACGGCGTGCAGATAAGTCGCCAGTACCTGGCGGTACTCGGGGTGTACCCCCTGGCTCACTACGACACCCATGCGCCGCGTCTGCCGCAGCGCCAGCAGCACGCCTTCTGCCAGGGCCGCAGCGCCATCGTAGAGGGAGGCGTTGGAGGCATCGAGAGCGGTCAGCTCAGCAATCATCGTCTGGTATTCGAAGACCGCCTGCAAAACACCCTGGCTGACTTCCGGCTGATAGGGAGTGTACGCGGTAAGAAACTCCCCGCGCTGTACTAACGCGGGGATGATGCTGGGTATGAAATGGGGACGCTGGCCCCCGCCAAGAAATGCTTTGCCCGCCGGCGCATTTTTCGCCGCCAGCTCGCTTACGTGTTCCAGTACCTCCTGCTCGCTCAGCGGCGCGGGCAGGTTCAGTTCGGGTTCCAGAATGGCATCGGGCAGATCCGCGAAGAGCTCGCGCAGTTCCTGCATTCCGAGCGCTTCGAGCATCGCCCGCACGTCGTCCGGGGTGTGCGGGGTAAAGTCCATGGGCCCTCCCTCAGGACTCTTCTTCGATGACTTTCAAGTAATCTTCGGCGCCTAGCAAGGCTTCGAACTCGGCGGGATCCGAGGGTTCGATTTTGAAAAGCCAGCCCGCGCCATACGGATCGCCGTTGACCAGCTCGGGCTCGTCGGCGAGCGCCTCGTTGGCCTCCACCACCTTGCCGGATACGGGCGCGTACACGTCGGACGCGGTCTTTACGGACTCGATGACGGCTACGGCTTCACCCGCCTCCACCTCGCGACCCGCCTCGGGGACCTCTACGAAGACCACGTCACCCAGCGATTCCTGGGCAAAATCGCTAATTCCGACGACGATCAGATCACCTTCTTGCTTGGCCCACTCATGGGAACGCGTATACTTACGGTCTGCAGGTACGTTCATAAATAGCCTCCTTTTCCTGCCTAGCTTAGCGCAATTACTACTTAACTGGCGATACGAACGGGGTCTTCACTACTCGCGCGGGCATCAGCTTGCCGCGAACCTCTACCTCTACGTCGCTGCCCTCGGCAGAAACATCTTCGCGCACCCATCCCAGGGCTATTCCCTTCTTGAGCATGGGCGACTGGGTACCGGAAGTGACCTTCCCCGCAGGCGCACCGCCGGCAAAAACCGGGTATCCTTCGCGGGGGATGCCGCGCTCGAGCATCATCCCCACCATGCGCTCGGCGCAGGACGCATCTTCAATCGCCTCACGCCCGTAGTAGGGTTTGTCCTTGATCACCCAGGCAAGCGGGGTGCAGCGGGGGTTGGTATCGTCCGTCAGCTCGTGGCCGTACAGGGGAAACCCTGCTTCCAGACGCAGAGTGTCGCGCGCTCCAAGCCCGGCAGGAACGGCTCCGGCCTCTACCAGCTTGCGCCACAGCTCCGGAGCGTCCCCCGGGGCCGCGAAAATCTCGAAGCCGTCTTCACCGGTATAACCGGTACGGGCGATGCGCGCCGGTACCCCCGCAATGGTAAGCGGCAGGGTGGCGTTCTTGCGCACGGTGGAAAGATCCACGTCGGTAAAAGGCTGCAGCGTAGCCTCGGCTTCTGGTCCCTGCAGCGCCATGAGGGCCCAGGAATCCGAGGCGTCCTCCAGCTCTACGTCGAAATCGGCGGCAAGCCTGTTCAGGTGGTCCCAATCCTTGGCCACGTTGGCAGCATTGACCACGACCAGATAAACCCCCTCTTCCGTACGGTAAACGTAGATATCGTCCACCACGCCGCCTTTGTCGTTGGGGAGCATGGAATACTGGGCCCGGCCCACCCGTAGCTTCGCCGGATCGTTCAGGGTGACCCAGCGCAGGAACTCGAGCGCCGCCGGACCTCTCACGAAAAACTCGCCCATGTGGCTCACGTCAAAAAGGCCCGCGGATTTGCGTACGGCCAGGTGCTCCTTGGTTATCGAGGTGTACTGCACCGGCAGCTCCCAACCGGCAAAGTCCACCATCCGCCCGCCCAGCTTTAGGTGTTCGTCGTACATCGGAGTTCGTTTCATCTCCACCAGCATAAACCCGCCCGATGGGCGGGTAAACGGGTGGTGAATGTCCCGGCTCAGGTATGCTCTGCGAGCTTGGAAAGGACGCGCCGGCTCACGTCCTTGAGGGGTTCGAAAACACCCTTGCCCTTGGTGGCCACGGCCTCAAATATGGGGAATTTGCCCTCTGGATCGATAACCGCACGGATCATGTCCACCGGCAACGCATCCGGCAGATCGCGCTTGTTTATCTGCAGCACCATCGGAATGTGCTCCAGGCTTAGTCCATACTCGGCGAGGTTCTCGCGCAGGTTGCGCATGCTCTCCGCGTTGGCACGCAAGCGATTGGACGCCGAGTCGGCCACGAAGACGATGCCATCCACACCCCGGAGAATCAGCTTGCGGCTGGCGTTGTAAAAAACCTGCCCCGGAACAGTGTAAAGGTGGAAACGGGTCTTGAACCCCTTTACCTCACCCAGATCGACGGGCAGGAAGTCGAAGAAGAGGGTGCGCTCGTCCTCGGTCGCCAGCGAAACCATCTCGCCTTTCCGCTCCTCGGGCACCGTCTGGTACACCCAGCGCAGGTTAGTGGTCTTGCCCGAAAGGCCCGGACCGTAGTAGACGATCTTGAAGTTGATCTCACGGTTCGCAAAGTTGATGGTGCTCATGGTCTAGTTTCCAAAGAGGTCATCCAGCATGGCGTCGGCGGATTCGTGGAATTCCTTGTCGATACCCAGCTCGCGCGGCATGACCACCGCGCCGCGGGTGATCTCGTCCAGTTCGCCGGCTGCCTTCTTGCCAAAGAGCTTCACCCGGCCGATGGGGGTATCGGTGTCGAAGATCATGACGAGCAGGGTGAGGTCGTTGACGTCCTCGACGTACAGGCCCTGTTTCTCCCCTTGCTTGACTAGCTCGTTGAACTTGGGTTCGCCTAGCAGGTTGGCCAGCGCCTGGGTCGCCGCGGCGTTGCCGGCCACCAGCGTAGCGATGGAGTCGAGCGCAGGGGGACGCGGCGCCCAGAGGGCTTCGCGATGGGCCAGCACAAAGCCCTTGCGGTCGACAAGCAAGGCGTAGCGCACCTGCGCCTGGTCGATGAGATCTTCTAAAATGGCTGCCGCCCGGTTGAAGGCGTCGCCATACAGGGCCACCGTCGGCTCGATCATAGTACGTACAGTTTAGCACGAAGCCGGCACCTACCCACGGATTTATCCAATTGCGCGCTCGAAACGCCCCACATCCTCAGCCAGCAAAGCAAGGCTGTCTGCCCAAAAATCCTCTTCCTCAAGGTTAAATCCGAAGCGCGCTGCCAGTTCCAAAGCCCCGGCAACGCCGGTATCTGCCAGCAGGCGATCATACTCCTCCTGGAAGTCCAACGGCGATTCGCGATAGGCACGGTAGAGGCCCAGCCCGAAAAGCAGCCCAAACGTATAGGGATAATTGTAATAATCCCTGCCATAGTAGTGCGGCTTGACCGCCCACATGTAGCGGTGATAGCTGGCCAGCGCGTCGCCGTAGGCAAGTTTCTGGGCTTCGAGCATGGCCTCCGAAAATTCTTCAGGGGATAGCTCACGAGCGCTCCGGCGCTCAAACACCTGTGACTCGAACAGGAAACGAGAGTGGATATCAACCACTGCCTGCGCCGCACCGGCGAGCCAGCTATCCAGAATGGCCAGCGCATCTTCCCCCTCGGTCTCCGCCAGCGCCGCCCGGGTAATAACGGTCTCGTTCATGATCGAAGCGGTTTCCGCCAGCGTCATCGGTGTTTCCCGCAGGAGCGGGGGTCTAGAGGAAAGCCGGAAATTGTGATACGCATGCCCCAGCTCGTGGGCCAGCGTGGAAACAGCATCGAAGCTGGGGGTGAAATTGGCCAGCACGCGGCTTACCCCGTCGCCAATGTGCATGCAAAACGCCCCGCCACGCTTGCCCTTCCGGGGCTCTGCGTCTATCCAGCGCTCCCGGAAGGCCCGGTCCGCCAGGTCCGCAGCGGCGGGCGAAAACTCTCGCAGGTTCTTCACGATAAAGGAACGGGCTTCCTCCCAGCCCCATTCGCGGCGCTCCCGGGCAATTGGGGCGAACAGGTCCCACCAGTCCAGCCGCTCCTTGCCCAAACTGCGCGCCTTGGCCAGAAAATAGCGCCGCCATACGGGAAGACTGCCCTCCACCGCCTTTTGCATTGCGTAAAGGGTCGCCCTGCTTATGCGATTTGCCAGCAAGGTCGGCGCCAGCGAATCCTCCCAACCCCGGCGGCGGTTGATGACGATCCGCGACCCCTTCACGCCGTTCAGGCTAGCGGCCAGCTCATCCCGGCGCGTTTCCCAGGCAGCCAGCTCCGCCTCGTATGCCGCTTTCCGGCGCGCCCCGTCTGGATCGTAAGCTAGGTTACGCAAAGCCGTGATGGGCAGATCCCCGCCTTCAAAGCGGACGCTGATGCGGCTGGAAACGTTGCCGTAGTGCCGCGTCCAGGCGCGCGCGCCCGATAGCGACAGCTCTGCAGCCAGGGTCTCCTCTGCATCGCTCATGAGGTGCTTGTTGCGAACGCGCGCCTCGCGCAATAACAGCGCATAGTCACCCGCCCAGTCTCCGATCTCGAAGCTACCCCACCAGCGCACGATTCGCGGAGTGAGCCGCTCCAAGGCAAGCATCTCCCCTTCCAGCTCGCTGATGGCGGCCGCGGCCTCGCGGTCACCGGCGTCGGTGGCCTGACGCAAGAAAGCAAACGCCTTCAGGGGCAGCGCCGTTGCGCGAACCGCGTTCAAGGCGTCGGCGACCGCAAAGAAGGCCTCTGCGGTGTACACGGGTTCGTCCCCGCCAACCCGGTAATTCTCCAGCAATCGCTCCAGGTCGGCCAGACCTCGTTGCAACCGCTCCCGGTCAGACAAATAATGTTGGTCAGAAAAGGAAATGTACAGCGGGGTGAGATCCCAGCGCAACAAACCATTGCTTTGCATACCCTTACTATAACTGACCGGTCGGTCAGAAGGGCGTGTACATACAGCTGTCCATCTCCCGGAGGGGCGCCAGGTAAATCCACTAACGGAGCCGGCGCGACGAACAGTTTTTCGCCGGACCGGCACCCAGATCAAACCACCTTGATCTGGGTGTGAGCCAAACGGTTACCCTCGCGCGCTATCACCACCGCGCTGTCCCCCAGCAACCAAATCATCAGGTCACCAAGTTTGCGCGGCAAGGCGCCCGCCGCACCTACGTAAACGGCGTCGTTAGTTTGCCTCACCGATAAAACTAGATTTTCCACCTGAATATTCACCGGATCACCGGCGAGCGTAGAGACTCCGAGTTCGCTGCCTCCGGTTTCCCTCGTAGGGGGACGGAAATTGAGCCAGTCCGTCAGTACCCGCAATAGCTGAATACCCTCAGCCTCCAAACCCAGCGCCACCGCAACCTCGCGCATGAGCTTGAGTCCCCCGGGTGCGCGCTTCAAGCGCTCCCTTACGACGGCCAACCCCTTGCGGGCAAAAGCCTCGAGGGTTTCCATGGTGGCTTCGGGAAATTTGGCCGCCGAAGCAGGAGCGAACTCTTCATAGTTCACCGGCCCCTTAAGGCGAACCGAAAATGCCCTTAGCAATCGCAAATAGCCGTAGTCGGCGTGCGGGTGCACCAAATGAGCAAGCACCTGTCCTTCGGCGAGGAGCGCCGAGAGGCGCGCCCCCTCCCGCAATTCCAGGCGAATATGCACGTAATCATCGCGCATGAAAGCCCATACCTCCCAGTCCTCATGAGGGATGATCAGCGGCTCGCCCACCTGCAACGGCCGGTCCTCATCGGAAACCGTCAGCTGGGTATGTTCCCCGGCGACGCTCAGGGTGAGCGGAACGCCGCCCAGTACGAACCGCGTCGGAGCGCGGCGGAGGGTCACCATGGTGGCTTTCTGGGCAAGTTCGTCGAATTTATCGCCTTCCGCTTCGTCCAGCGGCTCGGGCACCGCAGGCATGGTGGCCTCTCCCCGGGGCGCGGGAAGATATTTGCGCAAAATCGCGCTTAGTTGCTCGGCGGCGCCGAGAAAGCGGCGGCGGTCTTCTTCCGCCACCATGTGCATGCGCCGCTCCTGAGCGGTAACCTCACGCAGCTTGGCCTCGAGTTCACCCACCAGCTCGGCGCGCTCATGGGGCGTCAGAGCGTTCCTGCGCGCCTCATCGAGCGCCGTCCGCAATTCTTCGCTGCTGGGCCCTCCGCCCGGAGCGGTCAAGGGGAACGACTCCGGAATCTCTATAATGCGCCGGAAGAAGCGACGCAGATAAGGAACCACCTCTTCGGGAGGAAGCGGCAGTGGATAGGTGCGGCCATCAGCCAGGCGCAGGGCGATTTGAAACAGCTCACGCAGCAGAGCCCGCGCTATCTCCTCATCGTCTAGGGTAACGAGGGGATCGGAAAGGGCGGGAATCGGCTCAACCAGTTTGAACTTCGACAGGTTGAAGTCGCGCCCGAAGCCCGGAGTTTGCGAATAAGCTTCGAAGTTCTGCAAAAAAGCGTAGGCAAGTCGCAACTCATAGCGCTGACCACCGACCAGACCCCGCGCTATACGCTTGAGATAACGTCGCAATCTGGTCCAGTAAACGTCCTCTGACAGCGATTGCAGTACACCCTTGATTCGTACCCCTTCCGAAAGAACGTCATCTTCCAAGGGCAAGTCTACGATTCCAATGTCATACGAGGAGGCGGACTTAGGCCGGTCCTCCTTGGCGGCGGGCGCAGGTTTGCTTTGACCAGACTGAACACTGCGCCAGCGGCGGTCGATTTCGCGGAAGCGCTTGGCCAGCGAGGCGGGCAGTCCCGACTCAACGAGTCTGAGCCGCAAACGCATGACCGAGCCGCGACCTCCAGGAGGCTCGCGCCCGGCCTCCAGATCGCGAACTTTGTATTCAAAGAGCTCTAGTAAATCGCTCAGTTCAAAGTCCATTCAAAGGTTATTATAAAGGGAAGGAGTTTCGCGGCTTATGCAACTTACTGACCGCCTGGAAATTGCCACCGCATCCAACATCGGCCGCGTCCGGCGTAATAACGAGGACTTTCATCGCGCCGCTGTTTACCCTACTCCCAAGGGAAACCTGCTGGTCGCGGGGGTGGCTGACGGTATGGGCGGAGCCGAAGCCGGCGAAATTGCCTCGAAAATCGCCATTGACAGCCTCAGCGAGGCGGTACGCGCATATGCCGAACACCTAACCAGCTACCGGCCCAGTGTGCCGCTGGACAGGCTGGTTCTCAAGGCGTTCACCCTGGCACAGCGCCGAATTCGCAACCACGCCGCGCGCCACCCCGGCAGCCAGGGTATGGGCACCACCATGACTGCCCTGGTCGCTTTCGAGAACTCTCACAAGGGGTTCATCGGTCACATCGGCGACTCGCGAGCCTACCGGTACCGCGGGGGTGAGCTCAAGCTGCTCACTCAGGACCATTCCTGGGTCGCCCAACAAGTACGCATGGGCAGAATGACCAACTGGGAAGCGGAAGAGCACCCCTGGCGCAACATGCTTACGCAGGCCCTGGGGGTCGAGGATGCCGAGTTTGAAGTTACTCCAGTCGAATTGTTGCGCGGGGACGTCTACGTTTTTACCACCGACGGCTTGTACAACCTGGTACCACCGGAAGAATGGGTCGTCGATCTTGACCAAAAAGACCTCGAGTCCGCGGTAGACTACTGGACAGCCCAAGCGGTGAAACGCGGTGGCACCGACAACATCACCGTTGTGGCGGTACGCATACGATGATCGAAATCGCAGTCGCTCTTTCCCTGTTCCTGCTCACGCTGGTGCTTACGCTCCGGCTCAATACCTCCCTGTTGGCGCTACTGGGAATAGGAGTGATTGGGGCCGAAATTGCGCTGCTTGGATACACCGGCGGGGCTGTCTGGCCCGCCCTGGGGCTGGGATCGCTGGGGCTCCTGGCCTATCCGGTGTCGGTTCGGCCCAGGTCGGGTCGCGGACGCCGACGGCGGCGCCCCCGCAAGGCCCGTGGCCCGCGGGTCCGGCGCAACCCCACCCTCAGGGAAGCCGCCGCCCCCGAACTGGAAAAGCGCTACGAGATACTGGATCGCATAGGTATCGGGGGAATGGCCTCCGTATACAAGGCCCGGCGCAAAAGCGACGGCCGGATGGTTGCGCTAAAGATTCCCCAGGACAAGTTCGTAAGCGACAACCGCTTCGTCAAGCGCTTTCACCGCGAAGCCGAGGTGTTGCAAAAGCTCAAACACCCCAACATAGTGCGGGTTTACGATCATGGTGCCTTTGGCGACACCCACTACATAGCCATGGAGTTCCTGGACGGCGAAGAGATGGACCGCCTTATCGAGAACCGCCGTTTGAGCGTGCAGGCGTCTATTCACATCATGCGGCACGTTGCCGACGCCTTACGGCACATTCACGCGCAGGGTATCATTCATCGTGACATAAAACCAGGAAATATCATGGTATTGCGCAGCGCTATCGACGAGAAGGGCAACGTCGACCCCAAGGGCGTGCGCCTGATGGATTTCGGAATAGCCGCCGGTAAGGTCCTTACCCGCCTGACCATCACCGGAGCCCGTATCGGCACCCCGGTGTACATGAGCCCGGAACAGGCCAAAGGGCAGCGCATAGACCACCGTTCCGATATTTACAGTCTGGGTATCGTCTTCTACGAAAGCCTCACCGGGCAGGCCCCTTTCCAGGGGGGTTACGAATCGGTAATTCACCAGCAAATATACGAACTGCCCACGCCACCCAAACAACTCAACCCGGAAATCCCCGGCCCCATTAACGACCTGATCATGCGCATGCTGACAAAGGAAGCAGACAAGCGTCCGGGTCTGGAAGAAGTGATCGACACGCTCAAGGGGAAGTTCAAAAATACCCAGGAGTTGTCGCGGCCCTTCTACCTGGCGGTGGCGGCCGAAGCCAAACGGGGTTCGATAAGACTGCTCGAGCCCGACGGCACCCCGCTGAAACTGTTTTCGGGAGTAGGCACCGCACCCGGCATGTTCGCCTCACCGCCTTTGGACCTTACCGTTGACCGCGACGGCCACGTATGGATTACGGTATTCGAATACGGCTCGGGGCAAAGCCGTATGGTACATCGCTTCAGACCCGACGGCAAACTCGTGGCATCCATCGGGCCTTACGGCGTGAATCCCGGCGAGTTCCTCTATCCCGCCTCGATTACCTCCTCCGACCTGGGCGAGTTGCTGGTGCTCGATAGCGAAAGCCACGCCATCCAGCGTTTCAACCTGGACGGCACGCCTCTGGGACGCTTCGGCGGCAAAGGAGCCGGTAAGGGTGAGTTCAACACCCCGCGCAAGATAGTGGCCAGCCGCCACTTCCTCTATGTGCTCGACTACGGCAACCGCCAGGTACAACGCCTATCGCTGGAGGGTCGCTATCTATCCCGCTACGCCTTCCGCAAAAGCAAGGGCTCCGACGAATTACGCGTGCTCTCGGGTCTTGGGGTGGACGACAGCAACCACCTCTACATATTCGACGCTGACGCACAGAAGATACGCAAGCTGGGAACCGAGGGGGAGGTTCTCCTTAGCCTTTCGCTGCCAGTGATGCAGAACGAGGATCCGCTAAGCCTGGTTGACGTGATAGTGGACAACTCGGGTATCATCTACGCCGCCCGGCGCGGATCGGACCGCATCCACCGCTACTCTCCGGACGGCGAGCCGCTGGAGCCCATCGAGGTCTACGCCCCCGTGCGCGGGCTGGCGATGTGGAAAAACCCCAACCCCACCACCGGCTAACGCCCCCAAGGATCGAAGATCCGCGCATACTCGTCGAGGGCATAACGGTCGGTCATCCCCGCCATGTAATCGCAGACGGCGCGAAAAAGCCCCTCTTCCCCGGCGGCGGCACGCGCTCCGGGCGGGAGCATCTCGGGCATTTGTGTATAGGCTTCGAAGAGGCGCTCCAGCACGTGTTTGGCCTTGGCTACCTGCCGCACGATCCGGTAGTGACGGTAAAGGTTTTGGTAGAGGAAGCTGCGCAGCTCCGCCATCTGCGTGCTCAAACCCTCCGAATAACGCGCCAGGGGGGCGGGGAAGCTGCGCACGTCGTCGAGGCTGGAAATACCTTCTCGCTCCAGAGCGGAGTCTGTGGCGGTAACCACATCGGTGATCATCAGTCCCAAAAGCTCACGAATGAGCACGCGGCGATCAAACTCCTCCAGGCGCTCAAGCTCCAGCCCCAGTTCCCCGGCCAGTTCACGCAACACTCCTACCGCACCCAGCTGTCCCGGAGCGATCAGTCCGGAACGCAGACCATCGTCCAGGTCATGCGCGTTGTAGGCGATCTCATCAGCAAGGTTAACTATCTGGGCTTCCAGGGAAGGACGCAGGTCAGGTTCGTAATCCTCCGCGGAAGGCAGGTCGTAGACGGTCTCGTGCTTGACTATGCCTTCGCGCACCTCCCAGCTGAGATTTAGGCCGCGAAAGCCGGGATAACGGCGCTCCAATCGGGTGACGATCCGCAGCGACTGCTTGTTGTGGTCAAACCCCCCGTGCTCCTCCATTAGCTCCGATAGCACCCGCTCGCCAGCATGACCGAAGGGGGGATGCCCCAGGTCGTGCGCGAGGGCTACTACTTCGGTCAGGTCCTCATTCAAACCCAGCGCCCGTGCCAGACTGCGGGCCACCTGCGCGACCTCCAGGGTGTGAGTCAGACGGGTACGGTAGTAGTCCCCTTCATAGTTGACGAAAACTTGAGTCTTGTACTCCAGCCGCCTGAAGGCGGTGGTGTGCAAAACCCGGTCCCGGTCCTTCTGAAAAGGCGTCCGATAAGACGACTCGGTCTCGGGATGAGTGCGGCCTCTGGTTCGTGAAGATCGCACGGCATAAGGGACCAGGGTCGCGTCTTCCAGCTCTAATAGCCGCTCGCGGGTGTAGCGCATGGCCCCATTCTAGCGAGATAGGCGGCGCCTACGCGCCGCCTCTGGCAAGGAGGAAAAGGCTAAACGTTAAAACCGAACATACGCATCTGTTTCTTACCTTCCTCGCTCATCTTTGCCGGAGTCCAGGGAGGGCTCCACACGAAGTCCACGTTTACCCCCTTGACCCCCGGAACACGCATGACCGCCAGCTCGGCATCGGCCTTAATCATGTCCTGCACCGGACAACCAATCGCGGTGAGTGTCATATCGATGTCAACGATGCCGCTGGGCTTGACGTCTACGTTGTAGATCAGACCCAGATCTACAACGTTTATCGGTATCTCCGGGTCCTTGACCACCTTGAGGGCCTCCAGGATTTGCTCGCTGGTAGGCAGCTCGGGGTTTTCTGGAGCCTCGGTCCGGCTCCGGGTCTCCTCGCTCATGCGCCCAGTATACCCGAGTAGGGTACTCAAGTATAGACCTTACCCAACAGCTAGGGGAGGCTAGCCCAGAAGCGGCTTGCTGTTGCCCAAGTAAGTTTTTTGTTTATCCAGCTCTGCGGCCACCAGCTCGGCAATGTCCAGCACGACGACGTTCTTGTCCTCGTCGGCGGCAGCCTCACTTTCGAACATCTGTGTGCAGAAGGGGCAGGCAGTGGCCACCACCTCGGCCCCGGTTCCCTTGAGCTCGCGGTAACGATTTTCGGGAATCCGCTCTTCACCTTCGGCCTCTTCCTTCCAGAACTGCGCGCCGCCGGCGCCGCAGCAAAAACCGTTGTCGCGGGTGCGGTCAGGTTCCTCGACTATGAAACCCAGGCTGCCGACGACATCGCGGGGGGCCTCGTATTCACCGTTGTGGCGGCCCAAGTAACAGGGGTCGTGGAAGGTGGCCTTATGGCCGCTATCGAGCGGTTTGACGTCCAGTCTGCCGCCAGCGATCAGCTCCTCAATGAACTGGCTGTGGTGAATAACCTCATACTCGCCACCAAACTGTGGATACTCATTGCCGATGGTGTGCATGCAGTGGGGGCAGGTGGTGACTATCCGGCGGGGAGCGACATCGTTCAGCACGGCCACGTTCTCGCTAGCCAGCTGGAAGAATAGATATTCGTTACCCGCACGGCGCGCCGAGTCGCCGGTGCACTTCTCCCGGGTACCCAAAACCGCCCAGTCAACATCGGCGGCATTCAGTATCTGCGCCATGCTGCGGGCTATTTTTTGGGCGCGTGGATCATAGCTGGCAGCACAACCCACCCAGTAAAGTACTTCCGGGTGAGGGTTATCGGCAGTTGTAGGGACCTCGAACTCCAACCCCTCGGTCCAGTCCATGCGCTTGTCCTGGCTGATACCCCAGGGGTTGCCGGTGCGCTCCATCCCGCGGAACGCAGTCTGCAGCTCGGCCGGGAAATCGCCTTCCATCAACACCCGCTCGCGGCGAATGTCGACGAGGTGCAGCATCTGCTCGTTGCCCACCGGACAGACTTCAACACAGGCCATGCAGGTCGTGCAAGACCAGAGAGCGTCCTCATCGAGGGCGAATTCGAGCAGCGGCCGGGGGCTGGACTCCCCGGCGGCGAAGTCCTTGAGTATCCCGTTGAATTCGTAGCGCTCGTTGATGATGAGCGCCGCCGGATTGAGCGATTTCCCGGTTACGTTGGCGGGGCAGACCTCCGCGCAGCGGTTGCACATGATACATGCATAGGGATCGATGAGCCGGGGCCAGCTAAAGTCCTCGAGCCGCGCCACTCCGAACGACTCGGCCGACTCGTCTTCGAAGTCTATGGGGTCGAGTACGCCGGGTTTTTCCGCCCGGAAGGTGAGCTTGAAAGCCGATACCATCAGGTGAATGTGTTTGGAGCGGGGGAAGTAGGGGATGAAAGCGAGGATCGAACCTATGGCTCCCCACCAAAAAACGTGTTCCAGAGCGATCAAACCGCCCTCCGGCAGGCCCGCCAGCGCTCCCGCCAGCGCCGAGGCCACGGGCTGGTAGGGGTCCGCCCCTTCCTGAGCCAGCTGCGCGGCTTTGGACAGCAACCGGGAACCAACGTGGAAGACGATGAAGGCGCCCACGATGGCCGAGTCGCGGGGTATGCCCGCGGACGCTTTCTCGTGCAACTTAACCCGGGGATTGAAGATGAACTCGGGCGGCTTGAATACGAAACGCCTGATCATCAGTCCGATGATGCCGATCAGAATGGCCGCGGTAAGCAGATCAGCGAGAATATTGTATGGGTTCCACCAGCCGCCCCTCGCATGCAATCCCGCCATTCCCTCCAGAACGTCGATCAAATTGACCGCGAGGTAATACATGAAGCCGTAAAAAAGAAAGGCGTGCAGAGTCGATACCAGGGGGCGGCGCTTAAAAACGGTCTGCTGGGTAAGGAAAAGCCAGAGTGCGCTGCCGATTCGCTCCGGCAGGCGCTGCAACCGCGCCGGCGCCGGTTTTCCGCGCGCAACTGCTTTATAAATACGCCAGAACCCGTAGCCACCGAAGTAACCCGAAACCAGTAACGCCAGTATGAACAGGAGCTTCTCGATAGGCGATAACATAGCCACCCCCCTAGTCTTATACCCGGTACAATGTTATCAGACCCGGCTGGGACAAGTTTACCGCGACCTCAACGAAGGAGGTAGCTCCAGGCAACCAAAACCCCTAGAATGGCCCCCGCGAGGACCTCGAGATAGGTGTGCCCCAGCAGTTCTTTTAACGGGGTAGGTTTGAAACCTTCGTGCAATACGGTGCGCAACTCTTCCACCAAGTCGTTCAGAAGTTCCGCCTGCTGTCCGGCTGCGCGGCGAATCCCCGTGGCATCATACATGACTATCAGAGCAAAGATCAGGGTGACCGCGAAAATCGTACTGCCGAGACCGGCATCGATTCCGACGCCGGTGGCCAGGGCGGCCACCGTCGCCGAGTGGCTGCTGGGCATGCCACCCGACTCTAGCATTCGCTCCCAAGACCACCGGCGTTCAAGCAAAGAATAGATGATTAGTTTCAATCCCTGAGCGATCAGATTTGCCAGCACCGCTCCCCAAAGCACCTCGTTGGCGAGGAGCGCCTTCATTCCCTGCGCCACCTCGCAGCCTGAACAGTGTTGGCGAGCAGCATGGCCACGGTCATGGGGCCCACTCCCCCCGGAACCGGGGTATAAGCCGAGCTCTTGTCCCAGGCAGCCGGTTCAATGTCGCCCACGAGCTTGTCCCCTACGCGGTTAACCCCCACGTCGACGAGTACCGCCCCATCCCGCACCATGTCGGGGGTGATCGTGCCAGGCCGTCCTACCGCCGCAATCAGGACGTCAGCGCGCCGGGTGACCGCACCTAGATCCCGGGTGCGTGAGTGGGCGACGGTGACGGTAGCGTTGCGCCCCAGCAACAACGCCGCCAACGGCTTGCCGACGATGTTGCTGCGCCCTACCACCACCGCCTCCTTGCCTTCGAGGTCAATGTCGAAATGGTCGAGTATGCGCAAAATACCCGCAGGGGTGCACGGGCGCAGGGCCTTTCCACCGGTCCAGAGCCTGCCTACATTGAACGGGTGGAACCCGTCGACATCCTTCTCCGGGGCTATGGACTCTATAACGAGGTCGGCGTCGACATGAGATGGAAGGGGCAGCTGTACCAGAATCCCATCAATGTCTTCATCAGAGTTGAGGCTGGCAATCAAATCCAGCAGCTCTTCCTGGGTTGTTTCCTCGGGCAGGGCCAGGACTCGGCTGTCCAAACCGAGCTCCTTGGCTCGCTTGTCCTTTAATCGCGTGTAAGATACCGACGCCGGGTCTTCTCCCAGGCGCACCACGCGCAAAGCAGGGGTGTAGGCGAGGCTGGAAAGTTCCTCGCGCAGCTCGGCATAAACTGACTTCGCAACTTCGTGACCACTCATTCTGGTAGGCATATTTTCTCCTTTCAATCCTTTTTCGGCACCGCTGTCAGCTCGCCCGCATCGACGCGGCGCTTGAGCCGCGCCAAGACGCCGTTGACGAACTTGCCGGAATCTTCCCCGCCGTACTTGCCAGCTATCCTTACAGCAACCTCGATCAGGGGGGCGAATGGCGTGTCCTCAAAGAGCATCTCATAGGTAGCCAGGCGCAACACCGCAAGATCGGTCTTGGACATCTGGTTGAAGTCCCAGCCTTCAACCGTCTCCGCCAGGGTGCGGTCCACTTCGGCAGCGTTATCTGCGTAACCGTCAACCAGGCGGCGGGCAAACGAACGCCCCTCTGCATCCAGCTCGGAAGTCTCGAGCGCGTGGCGCCAGGCCTCCTCCAGGGGCACGTCCCCCTGAAGGTGTTCGAATAACACACGAAAAGCCAGCTCGCGTGCTTTACGCCGCATGCTCTCCCTCGGCGGTAACGTCGACGAACACCACGTCCACGGCTTCCACCTTCATCCCGGTAGTAGCCGTTAGTGAGTCGTGAACGGTACGCTGCACCTGCTCCGCAAGGTCCTGCAACGGCTCCCCATAACGGGCCACCAGCTGCAGCTCCACGCGAATGCGCTTTTCCTCACGGGAAATGCGCACCGCCCGCCCCCGACGCCCCGAGAGCACGTCCCCGACGCTGCGGCTGGCGCCGCTGGCCAGTTGCGCCCCTTCCAGCCCCTCGAGGCTCAGGGTGATTATGCCGACGATCGCCGCGTCGCTGAGCTCGTATTCCACCATGATTTCACCTTACCGCATTGCGGCCTATTCGGACATGCGCCGCGCGATGAAATTTGTATATATCGCGCCACGCTGGAAAAAGGCGTTGTCCAGCACCTTCTTGTGAAAGGGTACGGTGGTTTTGAGTCCGGGTCCGTCCACCACGGTTTCCGCCAGGGCGCGCTTCATACGCCGGATCGCCTCCTCGCGATCGCCCCCCCACACAATCACCTTACCGATGAGCGAGTCGTACTGGCTGGGAATCGTATACCCCGTATATACGTGCGAGTCGATGCGGACACCGGTCCCTCCAGGCCAAAGCAAGGTCTCCACCTTGCCGATCGAAGGACGAAAGTTGCGCTCGGGGTCTTCGGCATTGACGCGCACTTCTATGGCGTGACCCCGTGCTTCGATTTCGTCCTGGGAAAGACGCAGCCCCTCCCCCGCAGCGATCCGGAACTGCTCGGCGACCAGGTCCACCCCGGTAATCATTTCAGTGATTGGATGCTCGACCTGGATACGGGTGTTCATTTCTATAAAGTAATAATTGCCCTCACGATCCACCAAGAACTCGAGGGTGCCCGCAGAGATGTAGCCGATGTGAGAGGCCAATTTTACCGCGGCCTCGACCAAACCCCGGCGAACATCGTCCGGCAGCGTCGAAGGAGCCTCCTCCAAGAGCTTCTGGTGGCGTCGCTGAATGGAACAGTCGCGCTCCCAAAGGTGCACCACCCGCTGGCCGTCACCCAATACCTGGACCTCGACATGCTTGGGCTCCTCGACGTACTTCTCCAGGTAGATCTCAGGATTGCCAAACGCCGCCCGGGCCTCCTCCTGGGCCTGCAAAACGGCATTCTCAAGATCGTCAGGGTTATGCACTACCCGCATACCCCGGCCACCACCGCCAGCCGAGGCCTTGAGGATTATGGGATAACCGATATCGGCCGCCGCCACAAGCGCCTCCTCGATGCCCGAAAGCGCATCCGTACCCGGGACCACCGGCACACCGGCCTCACGGGCTATGCGGCGCGCGGTCGCCTTGTCCCCGAGCATGCGCATATTCTCAGGCGTGGGACCGATGAATGTTATACCGTGCTCCGCGGTCATCTCGGCAAACTGGGCGTTCTCGGCCAAAAATCCGTAACCGGGATGGATGGCGTCGGCGCCGCTGATAATAGCCGCGGAAAGGAGGTTGGGGATGTTGAGATAGCTCTGCTGAGGGCTGGCCGGACCGATACAGATGGCCTCGTCGGCGAGTAGCACCGGAAGACTGTCCGCATCGGCCTTTGAATGCGCCATGACCGTACGCACCCCCAGCTCGCGGGCGGCGCGCAGGATGCGCAGAGCTATCTCGCCGCGGTTGGCGATCAAGACTTTCTTGAACATACGCCCCCTATGCTGGCTCGATTAAGAAGAGGGGCTGGCCGTATTCCACCGGTTCGCCATCCTCAACTAGAATCTTGCGGACAATGCCAGAAACTTCGGACTCGATCTCGTTGAAAAGTTTCATCGCTTCGATAATGCATACCACCTGCCCCTTTTCGACCCTGTCCCCAACGTTCACGAACGGGTCGGCGTCCGGGGCCGGTTTGCGATAAAAGGTTCCCACGATTGGGGCGGAAATCTCCGTACAGCCGGGACACTCGCTTTCTGCGTCCACGGTTTCCGGGGGGCCGGCGGCGGGAGCATTATCAACGGCGGGCGGCGGGGCTTCTGCTGGAGCCGCAGGAGCCGCCTGAGCGGACGCCACGGCCACGGGCGCGGGGGGCGGCGGCGCGGCCACGCTGCGCCGCACCGACAGCTTGAAGTCGGGGGTTTCCAGGGTCAGCTCGTCGGTTTCCGTGGCGACCATCGCCTGCAGTATGGCCTTTATCTCTTTGGGGTTCACGCACGCCTCCTAGGCCCGGCCGGCATACTCGCCGGTGCGGGTATCGATCTTGATAACTTCCCCGGATTCAATAAATAGGGGGACGTTCACCACAGCGCCGGTTTCCAGCGTCGCCGGCTTGGAACCGCCGGAAGCGGTATCGCCCTTGATCCCTGGAGGCGCCTCCACCACCTCCAGCTCCACCACGGTGGGTGCGGTCGCTTTGATAACGCGGCCGTCATATACATCGGCGATAAGGGTTATCCCTTCCTTCAGAAACTTGGCGGCCTCACCCGCAGCGGCTTTGGGTACATGGAACTGTTCATAGGTTTCCAGGTCCATGAGCACCAGCTCTTCACCCTCGGGGTAGAGGTACTGCATTTCGCGCGCCTCGACGAAAATGTCCTTCATCTTTTCGCCGGAGTTGAAGCTGCGCTCCACCGTGGCGCCGGTTTCGAGATTCTTGAATTTGGCCACTACCTTGGCCCCGCCGCGACCGATCTTTTGATGCTGGTAGTCGACGCACTCCCACAGGGAGCCGTCCATCTCTACTTTGGTGCCGGGTCTCAGATCTGTTACGCTGATCATGCAGGTGAGCCTCCAATTCGCATTTTATTCGCCGTCGGAGAACCTGGTTATATTTGGTCCCAGGCCCAGACGCTCGATGTACTCAAGATAGTCGCTCTCTGTAAGCGGATACTTGTCCGCAAGGGCTACTATTACACCTTCCATTACGTTGGTGCCGAAGCTGCGGCCTCCCAGGCGGGGAGTGGTGGTTATCAACATGGACGCGCCCCGGGAACGCAGCATCTTCACGTCTTCGGAAGTGGTGGTATTGGTGAGTACTATTTTGCCCGTAATATTAGCGGGCATAAAGCGTTTTATGTACAGAAAATCTCCCGCTACCGCATCGGCCCAGGCATAGTACTTACCCCGCCAATCCTGCACCTGTTTCTCCTGTTTTTCGCCGGTGGGATAAAGCATTTTGAAGGGCAGCTGGGTGAAAACGGGAAGCAGTAGCCGCGCCAGGAGGCGAAGACCGCGCAGCGTACGGATGGGCACCGGCAATCCCAAACCAAAGATCAGGTCGCCGAAGACCATTTCGGCACCGCGTTCCCACAATGCCTCCGCCATGCCGAACCGGTCCACGGCGGAGGTCATTACCACCCGGCGCCCTTTCCAGTGCAATTCTTCATCCAGATCATGCACCACCTTGCGCTCCAGCGTATGCTTGAGACCTGATCCATCCACTACGGGCGTCTGCTGCGCAGCCCGCGCCAGCTTGAGAGCGTCCCGGATGGTATAGCGGCGCCCCGCTGCATACAGGTAAAGGTCTATTCCCCCAAGCCCGATCGCCGCTACTTCCGGGTCGGCGTCAAGCTGGCGGATGAGCTGGGTTGCCTTTTCGAAACTGCCGTCGGTACCGACGCGTTCAATAGAGAAGTTACGCCCCAGGAACTCGGCTTCGACCCGGGAGTCGCGCTTGGACGATCCAATGGATACGCTTACGACCCTTTTCATACGCTACCCCTCTAAAAGCGCCTCGAAACGCGCCGCTACGTTCTCGGCAGTGAAACCCAGCTCCCGGTACACTACCTCGCCAGGTGCACTGGCACCGAAGCGATCCAGACCCAGGACGTCGTCCGCATAACGTTCCCAACCCAAACTCGCCCCGGCCTCGACAGCCAGGACCGGAAGCCCGGAGGGAAGCACCTCGCTGCGATAGGCGTCGTCCTGCTCGGCAAAGGCTTCGAAGCATGGCAGGCTTACCACGCGCACCGGTACCCCCCTCTCTGCAAGCAGATCCTGGGCCGCGAGCGCCAGCGGCACCTCGCTACCGGTGGCAACGATCACCCCGCGCGGCGTATCAGCTGGCTCACTGAGAACGTACCCGCCTCTGAGGGCCCCTTCCGCCGGTGCATAACGCGTGCGGTCGAGAACGGGCAGGCCCTGTCGCGTGAGGATGAGTGCGGTAGGGCCGGACCCGCGCTCCAGGGCCATCCGCCAGGCCATTGCGGTCTCAGCGGCGTCCGCTGGGCGGATAACCCACAGGCCCGGCATTGCCCGCAAGCTCATCAAATGCTCCACTGGCTGGTGAGTAGGTCCGTCCTCACCGATAGCGATCGAATCATGGGTCCAAACATAAACCACGGGGGTTCCCATCAGCGCCGCCAGGCGCACCGCCCCCCTCATGTAATCGGAAAAGACCAGGAACGTCCCGCCGTAGGGACGATAACCACCGTGCAGCATCAGACCATTCATTATGGTGCCCATAGCATGTTCGCGGACACCGTAATGAATATAGCGGCCCTCGGGTCGATCGGCACTGAAGTTGCTCATGTCGGGCGCCTTGGTGTTGTTGGACGGGGTAAGGTCAGCCGATCCGCCCAAAAGCTCCGGCAGATGGGGGGACAACGCCGCCAGCACCTGTCCGCTGGCCTTGCGGGTCGCAATCCGGGATCCGGGCTCGAAACGGGGAAGGCGCTCCCGCCAACCCGCCGGCAATGCCTGCTGCACCACCCGTCGCACGAACGCCTCACCCAGTTCCGTGTTTTCCCAGCTATAGGCCTCGAAGCTCTGTTCCCACGCCTCCTGAGCCGCAGACCCCTTATCGAGGGCACGGCGGTAATGGGCGTACACCTCATCGGGAATTTCGAAGGGCGGGTAGGGCCAGCCCAGCTTTTCCCGCGCCGCCGCCAGGGCCTCCTCGCCCAAGGGCGCACCGTGCGCTTCGGGGGTGTCCTGCTTGGGGCTACCGTAACCAATGTGGGTACGCACGCTGATGAGGGTGGGTGCCGACGCATGAGCCCGGGCGACTTCTACAGCGGCGCGGATCTCGCCGGTGTCGTTGCCGTCCTCAACGACGAGCGTCTGCCAGCCGTACGCCTTGTACCTGGCCAGAACGTCCTCGCTGAAGGCTATCGACGTGGGACCGTCGATCGAAATGCGGTTGTCGTCCCACAAAACGATCAATTTGCCCAGACGCCAGTGCCCTGCCAAACTCGCCGACTCCGAGGAAACGCCCTCCATGAGGTCACCGTCGGATGCGATTACGTAGGTATGGTGGTTGACTATCTCAAAACGCTCCCGGTTGAACTCGGCGGCCAGCTTCAGCTCGGCGAGCGCCAGACCCACCGCGGTGCTGATCCCCTGCCCCAGTGGCCCGGTGGTGACCTCCACCCCCGGGGTATGACCGTACTCGGGGTGCCCCGGAGTTCGCGAGCCCCATTGCCGGAAGCGCTTGAGCTCCTCGATCGGCAGGTCGTAACCGCTGAGGTGCAAAAGCGCATAGAGCAGCATCGATCCGTGGCCGGCGGAGAGCACGAAGCGATCACGATCGGGCCAGCGTGGATCAGCCGGATTGTGTTTGAGGAAATCGTGCCAGAGAACGTAGGCCATGGGCGCCGCGCCCATGGGCATGCCGGGATGTCCGGACCCGGCCGCCTCGACCGCGTCGGCAGCCAGGAAGCGCAATGCGTTGATCGCAAGCGTTTCGATGGGGATTTCTTGCGTCATCGCCGCCCATCATACCAGCAGGGCCGCTGGCGCAAGCGCCAGCGGCCCTGCTGGTATTCCTAGTGCCAAAAGCGCGACAGAAGCAACGCGCTGGAGAAGCGGCCGCCGCCAACTAATATGCGACCATCGGACTGAATCGCCAGCGCCAGCGAATAATCGCGGGTATCCGAGCCCAAGCTTGTTTCCGCCACACCTCCATTACCAAAGCCGTAGTCCGGGCTGCCATCCGCCAGGTACCGCGCCAACAAAACATCGCTGCCATGAGCACCGCTATCTTTGTTGCCGGCAACGACTATTTTGCCATCATCCATCACTGGTTTGTAAACCTGATAACCATCGCCCATGTTCTCAATGCGAAAGCCCGAGCGAGCAAAGCCAGCATCAAGACCGCCGCCAGCCAGGAAGCGAACCACCATTGGCCTGTAGTCACCATCGTCGTATTGGTAGCCAGCCACCACGATCTTGCCGTCCGCCTGCAAGGCCAGGCTCTCGCCAAATTCATCCTCGCCTCCATAATCTGCGGTGACCCATCCAGAACTGCCAAAGCCGGCGTCGGAGCTGCCATCGCTTAGAAAGCGAGCGAGCAACAGATCGGTACCTCCGGCCGCCTGTCTTGCAGATCCTGTTACCACGATCTTTGCATCGGCCTGAACGGCAACGGACCTAATTTCCATCGACGGCGCAAGCGGTTTAACAACAACACCGTCACGCCCGAAACTGGTGTCGAGTGATCCCGAGTCGCCACAGGTGACCTCGACATTAAACACATTCGCAGAAGCAATCACTCCATGACCGCTTTCGAGAACGCAACCCTGATTAACCGGATTCGCAGCTATAACCACCTCGTACTCGGCCCCTCGAGCAAACTTCTAAGGAAGCACAAAGGCGTCGTCCTGGGCGGCAACCACAATCTGGCCACTGACTGTTTCGAGCAGCTTTATCCCCCTGCCCTCACCCAAACCACTGATACCGCCACCCAGGACACAGGAAGAAGGACCTCTGCTCGCCGTGATGGTGACCGTCAATATGCTAAGAGTCACTGTCGGAAAGGGCTTTATTAAATAACTTGCGATTTTATATCTTCACCTTCTTGCCGCCTTGATGCAAAGCTAGCGTCCTTTTGCAGTGATATATATTTGTTTCGAAACCCCGCAAAAATACAACAAACAGGGCGCAACAGGGTTGCACCCGCCATATGCGATGATAGCAAGCATGGCGGCAACCGCCCTTTTCCAACAAAAACAGGAAATTCGGAACTTTGGCGCCAACCGGGCAGTCAGCCAAGAGCCTTCTTTATTATGTCTGGAGCGAACTCCGCCAGGGCGCGCACCAAACCGGTTACGCCACGGGCGCGACCGGGGGTAATAAAAACCGGCACATTGCGCGCCATCGCTTCGGAACGAACCGGCTCCGAAAGATCGTGACCAACGTAAGAGCTAACTATCATTACCCCGTGGGCCCTTCCCAGGCGGCTCTGAATGCGCCGCAAGCTTTCGCGCGCCGCGGTAGTCGAATCGGAATCGAACCAGTCTACTTTCAGCCCCAGCTCTTCGAGCCGCGGTTTAAGGCGGCTACGCAGTTGGGTATGGCCACCAAGCACTATCAGGTATTCACCCGAAAACCTGGGCAGGCCCGCCGTCATTATGCTTTGGGGAGTCTGCCCGGCGAGCGGATCCGGCGCCCCTTCCAGCTCCGCAACCTTGGCGGCAGTGGCTTTGAGCTCGGCAAGGTAGAGATCCAGCTCCGGGTCATGGGGGTTCAAAAAAAGCAGGTTGCGCAGCACTTCGCGGGCCAGTTCCAGGTCTTTCTGCTGGTAGTACGCGGCTTCTAGCGCCCGTTTCCATACGTCCTGAGCGCGACCGAAACGACCCAGTCTTTCGTACTGCTCGGCGAGATCGAAGAGCAGTCCCGGCAGATGTGGACGCCGCCGGACCTCAGCCTCCAATAGCGCTAGCGCGTCCTCGGCGCGGCCATGCTGGTTGAGGACGCCTACATAGGCGGCCAGCGCCTGTTCCGCTTCCTCCGAAGAGGCGAAGGGGCGAGACAGCCGGTATGCCTGCTCCAGCGGCTCGGGTCCGGCATCGGGTGTGCGCGCGAGCGCATCCCAGAGGACCCGGAATGCCTCCCAGGGGCCCTCCAGGGTCTCGATCAACCTGACCAGCGACGTAAAACGCTCACGCGGGAGATCCGTGAGTCCCGTTTCGCGCAACGCCCCCAGAAACTCCCGCGCCAAAACCTCCTCCCCCGCCGCTGCAGCGCGCTCGGCAAGATCGAACAAGCGATCAGCGGCATAAGGGTGAAAGGCGTGGGCTCGCTTATGCGCCCCCAGCACCTCCGGCAAGGGCGCCTCCAAACGCTCGAGCACCTCGGCCAGGAGCCGGTAAGCCGACCCCACGGCCGCACCCCGCGCCGCCCGGGCTGCCTGCTCGAGCAGTCTCCGCGCCTCGTTCAGGCGCCCCTGCTCGTAGCGTAAACGGCCGAGGGCCATTAGCGCGAGGGGGTCTTCGCTACGCGCCACCGCATCGGTGAGATAGGGCTCGACGGCCTCCAGGGCCTCCCGCTCGATAGCCTCGACCTCGTCCACATCGCGAATGCGCAGGCGGGCCAGCGCCAAACCTACCGCACCGCTCACCTCGCCATGGTCGTAGAGACGGCGGGCATAGCGCTCAGCCCTGGCCCAAAGGCGCTGTCCCAGCGCCGCATGCAAACCGAGATACAGAAGTTCACGGGTAAGAAACTCGCTTGAAAGATCTTCGGCAAACTCCACGCGGCGGCTCACCTCGGCGAGCCGCCCCGCTCGCAGTTCACGAAAAAGTTTTTCCGCATAGCGTTCCAGAGCACTCTCCAGCTCGCGCGGCCTCTCCCCCTCCAACCCGGCAAATGTTCGCAGAGCCTCGGCTTCACGCCCCGCCTGGGTGTAAGCCCGGGCCAGCAGTTGCAGGTAACCCGGCTTGCGTGCCGCCAGCGATTCAAGGTATTCGAGCGCTTCGGATCCGCGACCCAGCTCTACCAGCGCCCGCACGCGCAGTTCGCGCGCCTCCTCTCCCGGCACCTGTGCCAGGGCGATCTCGGCCTCGCGCCAGCGACCCAGCCCGGCCAGCGCCCGCCCGCGCAACCAGGCCGCATCCGGACCGCTCACGCCGTCCAGGATCCGCAGCGCCCGCCCGCCATCCCCGGCGGCAAGCGCCTCGCTCGCCTCGACAAGGGGGTCGGCACCAGGGGCGGGCACGGGTTCGGACCGCACGCGGGGCAAAGAGCCAAGCTCCCGCGCATCGCGCACAATGCTCCCCTTCCGGGCTACCACCAGCGAATAGTCTCCGGAACCCTCCAGGATCACGCCTTCGAAGCCCATTGCCTCCAAAAGCCGCACCAATGCCTCCGGGTGCTTTCCCAGAAAAGGGCCGTGCCCGTAAATCACCTTGCCGCCGGGTTTCAGCACCGCCTCCAGCCGCTCGAACCGCTCGCATAGCGAGAATGTCCGGTAAAACTCCGCGTCGTTCGTGAACTCGGCGGGCAGGTCCTCGCGCAGGTGCCCCTCGGGCAGGACCGAAAGCATGAGCACCGCGTCATAACCTTCCCCGGGCTCGAATTCCTCCCACCAGCCGGCATGCCATTCGACCTTCGCACCCAGACGCCGACTCATTTGCTCACCCCGGCTCAGCGCCTCTTCCAGAGGTTCCAGAGCGTGCCACTCGAGCTCCGGGCGCTGCAACGCCAGCGCGTGCAGCATCGCCCCGGTATAGGCCCCGACCTCCAGCACCCTGCCAGCGGCAGGCAGAAGCCCGGGGACCACGCGACCATAAAATTGCAAAAAGGGGTAGTGCAATGCATACACCAGCCCCTCGAGCCGGTGCGGCCCCGGCTCGAGCGTGCGCCTGTAAAAACTTCGCACCGCATCGCGGCCGGGCTCGCTCAAATAAGCCTGCCACGCCGCTAGCACGGGCTTGCGCTTCCGGGGCGTACCGATGCGTTTGGCCAGCTCGCTTTCGAAGCGCCCCGGGGCCACCATCCCGGGCACCTGGTACTGCTCGCGCAAAAAACGCTTCAGGTCAAAATCCATTGTGTACGGCCCCATTCTACATCCGGGTACTATATCTTTTCGGTTACCGTGCTATAGAGCTCTTTCGGCGAATGCACGGCGTCACAAGCCTCCCGCGCTCCCTCCCCTGCCGTCACCTTTCTCGTTACAGGGATTGCGCCAGTCATCTTTCCACGCCTCCATGAGAACGTCCTTCTTGCCGCCGGGCAGGTTCACTTCTCCCCGCTCGCGAAACCCCGCGGCGGAAAAAGCGCGGCGTGCGCGCATGTTGTGTGCAAAAGTGCTCAGCTTGACCCGCTCCAAACCGAGGTGGTGAAAGGCGTACGCGAGAACCGCCGCCACCGCCTCGCGCCCGTACCCCCGTCCCCAGCGCTCCTTGCGACCCAGAATGATACCCAGGGTGGCCTCGCGACCGTTGAAGTCGTAGAGTTCGACCGTACCCAGCCAGTCGCCGTGCTCGTCGAGGATAACGAAACCCAGCCGGTGCCCGCGTTTGATCTCCCCCATCACCACCCGCTTGAACAACCACAGCGGCATGCGCAGGGGGCGGTTGCCGTTCCACTCGGCGATCTCCGGGTCACGGAAGCTCTCCCAAAACCCGCGCCACTCCGCAGCCGTCATGCCGTAGGGAAAGGGCTTGAGCGTGACCCTGCGGCAGCGGGGCCAGGCTATCTCGGCAGGCAGGGGGCGCACCATACTTAAAGCCTAGCCCATCCCCGCGGGGATGGGCCGGTCAGATGGCAAATGAGGGTCTAGGGGTACAGCCCCCGGAGAGCACGCGCTTCAAGGATACGCGTAGCCGCCACTATGTACGCCGCAGTCCGCAATAACACCTTGCGCTCCTGGGCCACCTGCCAGACGGCTTCAAAGGCTTCGCGCAAAACGCGCTCCAGGTTCTGGTTAATTTCCTCTTCGGTCCAGAAATACGAGTTGAAGTCCTGGACCCATTCGAAATACGAAACAGTAACGCCGCCAGCGTTGGCGATCACGTCAGGGACCACAACGACGCCCCGCTCGGCAAGAATGTCGTCGGCGGCGGGGGTGGTGGGACCGTTGGCCCCTTCGGCAATGATCTTTGTCTGCACCTTATGGGCGTTATGCTCGGTGATGACGCGCTCGAGCGCTGCGGGTACCAGGAACTCGCACGGTACCGCGAACAGCTCCGCGGCAGGCAGCGGCTCCGCCCCCGGGTAGCCCAGAACGCCGCGCGTTTCCGACTCGGCGACGTAGCGCGTGAGATCGTAAGGATCGATACCCTCCTCGTTGTAAACGGCGCCGGTTACGTCTGAAATGGCCACCAGCTTGGCCCCGTGATCGAAGAAAGCGCGTGCGGCAGCGTTGCCTACGTTGCCGAAGCCCTGAATTACCACGCGGCTGCCCTCTATAGGAAGCCCGATCTTCTCAGCAGCGGCAGCGGCCGTGAAGAAAACGCCGTTGCCGGTGGCGTCCTGCCGACCCAGCGAGCCGCCGATGGCGATTGGTTTTCCGGTCACGACCCCGGGGGTGGTGGATCCCGCATTCATCGAGAACGTATCCATCATCCAGGCCATCTCACGCTGGCCGGTGCCCACATCGGGAGCGGGAATGTCCTTTTTGGGTCCAATCAGGATTCCGATTTCGGAAGTGTAGCGACGGGTAACGCGTTCCAGCTCAGCCGGAGAAAGCTGCCGCGGGTCGAGGCGGATGCCGCCCTTACCACCGCCGTAGGGCAGCCCTACGGCGGCATTCTTGATGCTCATCCACGCCGCCAGCGCCATAACCTCGGACAGGGTTACGTCCTGGTGGTAACGCACACCGCCCTTGGCGGGGCCGCGCGAGGTATTGTGCTGCACCCGGTAGCCCTCAAAGTGGACCACCGTGCCGTCGTCGAGATGGATGGGGACGTCTACTATCAGGATGCGCTTGGGCCTTTTCAGCGTGTCGACCCAGTATTGTAGCTCACCTAGATAGGGCGTGACGCGCTCTACCTGTTCCAGGTAGATGCCCCAGGGGCCCTGGTCGCTGGCCGGCAGGTAAGAAAGCGGTTCACTCTTCATGGATACACCCCCCGCATATGCGTGGAGAAGTTGATCTGGTCCACCGCGATCGCGTACGAGGCGAGGCGCAGATCTATTTCTTCGGCTTCGGCGTACGTACACACCTCTTCCAGGGTTTTGGCGACACGGCGCTGCATCGCCGACCACACGTGCTCCTCGGACCAGTTGAACATCGAGAAATTCTGGACCCACTCGAGATAGTCCATCGTCAAGCCGCCGCCGCCCGCAATCACGTCCGGCACAACAGGTACCCCGCGACGCCGCAGCTGTTCGTCAGCATCCGCGGTGACGGCGCCCACCGCGGACTCGACCAAGGCCCGCGCCCGCACCTGATCGGCGTTGGATTCGTTTATCAGGCCCTCCAGAGCGGCAAGGATCAGGAAATCGACCTCAAGACCCACCAGAGCATCGCGCCCGATCGTATGCGCGCCGGAAAAACCCTCGATGCGGCCGGTGTCTTTGTAGTGGGCCAAGAGGGCCTCGTGGTCGATGCCCTCAGGGCTGTATACTGCGCCCCACTCATCGGAAACGGCCACCACCCGAGCCCCCGCCTCAGAAAACAGACGCGCCACCGCGCGCCCCACCTTGCCGAAGCCCTGCACCGCCACGGTGCTACGGCTTAAATCACGGTCCTGGAATTTACTGAAGGCCTCCACCGCATAGAGCACACCGCGGCCAACCGCCTCTCCCCGCTTGGAAATACCCCCGAGCTGCGGGGGCTTTCCGGTCACGACGCCGGGTTCGGTGAAACCGCGGTTGGTGGAGAATGTATCCATCATCCAGGCCATCTCGCGCTCGCCGGTACCCAGGTCGGGACCGAGGATGTCCTTGTCGGGGCCGATAACCTCGACCAGCTCGGCCGCGTAACGACGAGTGAGACGCTCGACCTCGCCTGGCGAAAGCTTACGCGGGTCTACCGACACCCCGCCGGCTGCGCCACCGTACGGCAGGCGGAAAACCGCCGACTGGATGGTGGCTATGGCCGCTAGCCCCACCGACTGCCCCAGGGAAACGCGCGGGTGATAACGCACCCCTCCACGGGCCGGGCCCAGGGCTATGTTGTGCACGACCCGGTAGCCACTAAAAAAATTCACCGTGCCGTCGTCCAGCTGTACGGGCACGGTGAGGGCAACTGTTCTGCGCGGGTGTGTCAGGTATTCCACGGTAGCCGGGTGAGCGTCGACGTGCGCAAGCGTGCGCTCTAGCTGCATCAGGAAATCGTTCCAGAGCCCCGACTCTCCGGGAGGTTTATAGGCGCTATTCAGCATGTGCACCCCCTAAGGTCCACCATGCATATCTACTGCAAGCGCTCCAGTTCCGCAAGGGCCAATCCTTCTAAGGCGGTTTTGGCTTCGCCATCGGGAAGCGCACCCAGCGCCTCCACGGCCGCATCCACCCTGCGCGCGATAGCCCCGACCATCCGCTCCGCCACGCCGCTGCGCACGGCCAGGTCCCGCAACCGCGCGATGTCTCCATCCTCCGCGCCGCGCCGGGCGAGTATGGGCTCCACCACCTGAGGATCGTTCTGTAACAACCACAGGGTGATCAGGGTTACCTTGCCCTCGCGAACATCGCCGCCTACTGGCTTGCCCAGTCGCTCGGGATCACCCATCAGGTCCAGGTAATCATCGCGCATCTGGAAAGCCATTCCGTACTCCCTGCCGAAGCGCGCCAGCGAGCTTCGCAGCAGCGGTGCGGCACCCCCCAGTATCGCCGCTCCTTCAGTGGCCGCCCGCATGAGTGCGGCGGTCTTGCTCTCGATAATGCGAAAGTACTGGCCCTCGGAGTATTCCTGGTAGGCGGCGGCCTGGAACTGCAGAACTTCCCCCTCCGCCAGCTGGCGCGCCGCCTCGGCGAACAGATGCACCAGCTCTACGCTGCCGGTTTCGGCCAGCAAGAAAAGCACCCGGCTTAGCAGGTAATCGCCCGAAAGCACCGAAACGGCGTTGCCGTACTTGCGGAATGCGGCCTCACGGCCGCGGCGGGTTTCGGCGTCGTCCACCAGATCGTCGTGGAGCAGCGTTGCCGAATGCAGCAGCTCGACGGCCAGCGCCAGCTCCAGCTCGCGGGAAACGCCACCTAGCGCCCGGCTGGCCAGTAACGCCAGCCGGGGTCGGATCCGCTTACCCCCGGCGGTAACCAGGTCATCCTCGATCAGCTGGATGAACTCAATGTCCGAGCGCAGCAGCTCCTTAAGTTTTTTCTCAAAACTCTCGAGCGGCACATCTGGAGAACGGGTCGGTCGCCAAAGCGTCACACTACCACCCTACAAGAGTTGCCAGATCGCGGTCGAGAGTGCCTTTTGACTCAATGAACGATCAAGGGTGTTGGGAGCTTGATCGTCAGCATCTTGCCGTTCTGGCCCGCCGCATCATACGCGGTGATGATATAGGTTCCCGCAGGGGGATACGACGATAGGTCGATCTTAAAAGGCGCCTCGGTGGGATCGCAGTTGGTCTGCGTCTTTACCGGACAATCGGAAACGTACAGGCCCGCCGTCAGGGCGCCGCCGCCAAGAAGCCTGAAGCTGTTGATCGTGCCCCCCGGGGATCCCGGCAGGTTGTATACCTTGAGGGTGAACGCCAGCGTCCATCCTTTTTCGCTCTGTGTCAATGAACGTTCGCCCAGCGAAATGGTAACCGTCGGTACACCTATGGGGTTGCCTGGGCGGAAGTTGCCGCAACCGCTGATCAAAACTGCCAACGTAGCCGCGACGATTAATATGATCCACCATTTCTTCATCTCATCATCTCCTCTCGCCACCTTGGGTTAAGCATAAAGAAACCTAACCGTGAAAGTCCAGCCATAAAGTCTATGTTCTCGACCGCCACCCCGTCCGGCAGCTTGAGAACTACGGGCGCGAAGTTGAGCAGGCCGCGGACGCCGGCACGAACCAGTCGCTCGGCCACCGCCTGGGCCTGCGCCTCCGGCACCGTAAGAAGGGCCACGTCCACGTGCTCGCTCTGCACAACCGACTCCAGCTCGTTCAGCGGGCGAACCTCCAGCGGGCCCACCCGCCTGCCGACCACGGAGGGATCTACGTCAAAACCGGCCACCAGCTCGTAGCCGTCCGCAAGCCCGGGATAATCGGCCAGCGCCTGACCGAGACGCCCCATACCCACAAGTATCAGCCGCCAGCGGCGGCCGAGACCGAGGATCTGCCGCAGTTCGCGGCGGAGGACCGGTACGGTGTAGCCCACCCCGCGGGTTCCGTAACTGCCAAAATAGGCCAGATCCTTGCGCACCTGAAAAGCGGTAACCCCCGCCAGCCTGGCCAGCTCCTCGCTGGAGGTATGCACGTCGCCGTCACGCTCCATGCGCTCGAGCACCCTAAGGTAACGCACGAGGCGCGTAATCGTAGCATCGGGGATCTTGGCCACTAGCGTACCTCTACCACGTCGAACCCCGCCTCGGTCAGGCGGTTCTTGAGCTCCTCCAGCCGGTCCGGCGGAACTGGTCCCACCCAGACCTTAATCCAGGGCTTTTGATATAGCAAGACGACCGGTTCGAACCCCTTTTCCCGGAGCTGCCTGACCGTGGCTTCGGCCGACTCCAGCTGCTTGAAGGCGCCCACCTGCAGGTAGTTGCGCCCGGGCTCAGGACTCCCCCCGCGATATACCTGAGGCTCGTACTGGGACAGCCTGCGCGCAGCCTCCAGCGCTTCGCTCTTGCTGGTATAAGGCCCCACGGCCACGCGCGTGATCCTGCCCACGGGCTCGAGCCGCACCGGGTAACCCTGCGCTTCGAGCTTCTGGGCCAGCACCAGGGCGTTCACCGGATTCCGAAAGGCACCCACAGAAACCCTGTAGACGCCCTCTTCGGGGCCTGCAGGTACATGCGGCGCAGGATGGCTTTCGGAGACCGCCCCCGCCTGTTCCTGGCCGGAAGGGGTGGAAGCCGGCTGCGTGGATGTGGAAGGCGCGGATGCAGAAGTGGACGGCGCAGCCTCGCCGCCGGGTTGCGGCTCGGGAGCTTCGGGAAGGAGGGGTACGACCGTAACGGGCTCATCAACGATCCCGGGAGCGCCGGCCTCCGGCCCGGGGGCCTCTTGGGAAGACGGACTGCCGGCTGTCGGGGGCTGCGATCCCAGCCCCAGGGACGCTGCTGGTTTGAAGGGGTTGACTCCGGTCAGGAACAGAACGATACCCACGACGGTTATTGCAAACACCGTGAAGATTAGCGCATCGATCCAGTTGTCACGTAACCAGCGCATGGCGTCTCCTCGGGGAGCTCACTTCTTGATCAGGCTGCGGGCAGGCTCGAAACCGAGCTCCAGGGCGCGCCTCCAGGCGCGCTGCGCTTCCGGTTCGCGCGACAGCGCTCTGAGGGCCCAGCCCAGGTTGTACCAGGCTTCGGCGTTGTCCGGATCCTCCAGCACCACCTGCGTGAGCATCCTCTCGGCGTCCCCGAAGCGCTTCTTGGCCAGGTACGCGGCGCCGAGATTAAGGCGGGTTATCGGCGAGGGGTCCAGCTGCACCGCGCGCTCCAGCGCCGTGATCGCCGCGTTGATGTCCTTGAGGGCATACGAGGCGAGCCCCAGCCACAACCAGGCGTCAGCGCGGTCAGGCGCCATCTCGGCCGCCTGCAACAGCATGGCCCGGGCGTCACCGTAACGCCCCAGCTGATAGGCGCTCTTGCCAGCTATCAGCAGCGCGTCGGCCTTGACCGCCCCCTCGGATGACGCGGCGGCCAGTTTGGCGTAGCGCAAGGCCTGCTGGTAGTCCTCTTTCTGGAAATAGGCCGCGGCCATACCCACCAGAATGCGCGGCTCGTCGGGCTTGACGCTATAAGCCTGCTGGAAAGCCATCAAAGCCCGGTCGGCGTCACCCTCCTGCAACCACTTGCTGCCCAGGGAATAGCGTGCCTGCCACAGCTTGCCGTCGAGCTCGGCAGCTTCCCGCAAAAGCTCCGCCGCCTTGTCGGGATCTATACTCTCGAGAATCCTGGCTTTCTTTAGCAACAGGCTGGCCTTGACGTCGGGGCGGTCGGCAGCCTCCAAAGACCTGTCCAGCTCGCGTATCGCCCGGTCCGTCAGGCCCTGACCCACGTATATGTCCGCTAGCAGGCTTACCGCCGCCAGATGCGCACGATCCCTGTTGAGGACCTTGTACAGGTATGGGATCGCCTCCTTGGGCTTTCCAGCCATAGAAAGGTTATCGGCAATAAGGAAAAGAACTTCCTCGTCCTCTCCTATCTTGTCCATAGCTTTGATGAGAGCCGCCGCTGCCTCGTCGGGGGAACCCAGCCGGCGCAGCGATGCCGCCAAGCCCAGATAGGCCGGACGCAACACTTCGGGAGCCAGCTTTTGTTCTTCGCCCAGCGCCAGGGCCCGCCGGAAGGCGTCGGCCGACTCCCGCCAGCGCTCTAGATCGGCATAGGTAACCGCCAGATTGTACCAGCCCTCATAACGGTCCGGGAAGAGCCGGGTTACCTGATCGAATTCGAAGAGCGCCCCCTGGAAATCTCCCTTACGGTAAAGCGCCAGGCCCAAACCGAAGTGCGCGTCGTAGTTCTGATAGTCAAGCGCCAGCGCTTCCTCAAAAATGCCCGCGGCCTCGTCCAGCCGTCCGGCGTCCAGGTAAGCGTTGCCCAGGGCTATCATCGTGGCGAGATCGCCGGGTTTCTCACGCAGCCGCGCTTCCAGAGTTGCAAGGTCCGGACTGCTGGCCGAAGGGGTGGTCTGCGCGAAGGCGAACCAGCTCCCGAGAAGCAGTAGGATGATCCACATTGGTTTCATAAAACGACTTCCTCCCGGTACCGACATTCTTTGCGCTATTCTATCAGGTTGTTCACTTACGTCACAAGAAAATTCGCACACATGGAGCTTAACGCCCCTGCCATCATTTTTTCACGAGTCGGGTTCAGCTTGACACCTCGTGCCATATTTTGTTACATTTGACTTTGCGACGCGGGGTGGAGCAGTCTGGTAGCTCGTCGGGCTCATAACCCGAAGGTCGCAGGTTCAAATCCTGCCCCCGCAACCAAAAAAAGCGCCCGTGCATGCACGGGCGCTTTTCGCTATTTCGAACGCTCACCCCCCGCGACCGGCCCGCGACGACATCCGGGGCATTTTCTTCACGGGTCGGCACCCGCGCTCAGAACGAATTCGGCGACCCCGCCGCCCGCCGAGAAAGGTGCCGGGAATGTCCGCGGCGCCCTAGCGCTTCCAGCTCTCGAATTCGGCCCGTAAAAGCTCCGCTTGCGGGCGCGCCACGGGATCGCGACTCGTACGCGCATAGCTGTAACCCGCAAGGAAGGAACGCTCCCTTTCTTCTCCCCGGGTACTGCGGGACAGCGCCAAATAGGCCCTGGCGAGCAATCCATCACGCGCCCGCGCGGGAGGAAGCTCGCCCAGGCGGGCAATGGCGAAGCGCAGCTCGTCAGGAGACTCCCGGGAGATTATGCGCTCCAGCTCGTCGTGTTCGATCACGCGGGCATATTACCATGGGAACATGGAGGTCGAAGCGGCTCTTACAGCGTTTCTGGAGGATCCTGGAATTTCGGCCCTGGCGGAGCTGGGTGACGCTCTGGCCGACTGGCCCCCGGCCGCCGCGATGGTGAAAATGGCCGCGCGTGCGGTATATCTTGAAGACGAAAGGCTGGAACAGCTGCTCGAATCCGCAGTCCGCGAAGCGCGCCATCTCCTGCAGGAGGCGGAAACGTGACCGGGCTCGATGCCTTCGAAGCGCTGGATCTGCGGGCGGGCCGCATCATCCGGGTGGAACCGAACGAAAAAGCCCGTGTTCCGGCCTGGAAGCTGTGGATCGATCTGGGTCCTCTGGGCACGAAGACATCCAGCGCTCAACTAACTGATCTTTACGGCACCGAAGACCTGAAAGGGAGGATGGTGGTGGTCGCAATCAACCTGGGCACGCGCCGCATAGCTGGTTTTCCTTCCGAGGTGCTGGTCCTGGGCGTTCCCGACGAACAGGGGCGGGTGGTGCTGCTCACAACCGAGCGTGACGTTCCGCCCGGGGGCAGGGTCTATTGAGCGGTCGTGTCCTCGATCTCACCCGCTTGCTGCCCGGGCCGCTAGTGGGTCTGATACTCGGGCGCATGGATTTCGAGGTAGTGCGGGTGCTGCCGCCCGGGGGTGACGACCTGGAACGCTGGCAACCCGAGACCCACGCCTGGCTGAACGCGGGCAAGGCCACCCTCATGCTGGACCTCAAGAGCGAGCAGGGGAAACAAACCCTGCTAAAGCTCGTTCAGGACGCCGCAATCCTGCTCGAGTCCAATCGTGCCGGGGTTATGGAACGTCTGGGGCTGGGATACCAGGTGTTGCGCGAACACAATCCCGGTCTGGTTTACGTGCGCCTGGCGGGACATCGCGATGACCCTGCCGCCCCGGGCCACGACCTTACCTACCTGGCGGCCGCGGGGCTTCTCGACCGGCTCGAAACGGCCTGGACCCGGACCCAGCTCGCCGACGTGAGCGGTGCGCTCTGGGCGGCGCTGGCTGCACTTGCGGGGCTGCACCGGGGCGGCGGCTTCTACGAGGTCTACCTGAGCGAAACGCTGGGCGTGTTCGCATATCCGCCCATTCCCGGTCTCGATGGCACCCGCGTGGCGTATCACATTTACCCGGCTTCTTCCGGTCGCGTCGCGCTCGCAGCGCTGGAGCCGCACTTGTGGGCGCGTTTCTGCCGGGCGGCGGACCGGCCCGAATGGCTCGGGTCGGCGGCCGCCCGCACCGACGAGGAAAACGGTGTTTTCGAGGAAATCAGCGATTTCTTCCGCAGCAAACCGGCTGCAGCCTGGGAAGCCTGGGGGCGCGAGCGGGGTGTGCCCTTGCAAGAGGTTAAGCCGCTCGCGCCTGCTTCGCTGCACCTGCCCTGGCGCAGCCGCGGGGAGGATTCCTAACCGCGAACCCCGGTCAGCCAGTCCCGGAGTGCCTTCAGACCACGCGTGTTGAGGACCCGGTCTGGCCCCAGCCAGGCGCGCTGCGCCGTGCCCACCGCCAGCTCCATGAAGCGCAGGTGGTCGGTGGCGTGGGCGTCGGTGGATAGGCTGACGGCGAGCCCCAGCTCCCCGGCGCGTCGCGCCAGCACGTCGGGCAGGTCGAGACGGGCGTAGTAGCCGTCTATTTCCACCGCCTTGCCCAGCTCCCGGGCCCGCTCGAAGACCCTGTCCCAATCGGCCTCGATGGGGCCGCGCCTGCCCAGGTGGCGGGCGGTAGGGTGGGCAAGCACGTGAACGTAGGGGTTCTCGATCGCCCTGAGCAGCCGCCGGGTCTGTTCCTCGCGGCTCAGGTTGAAATGTGCGTGGACCGAAACGAGAACAACCTCCAGCTGCGCCAGGATCTCATCCGGATAGTCAAGACCGCCGTCAGGGAGAATGTCCACCTCAGCTCCGGCCAGCAGATAGGGCCGACCGCCGTTCTTCTCGTTTATCGCCCGGATGGCAGCGATACGCTCAGGCACCTTCTCTGGCGGCACCCCGCCCGCCACCCGCACCGCCGGCGAATGGTCGGTGATCGCCAGATACTCATAGCCACGGCTGGCGGCCGCGGCCGCCAGCTCTTCCAGCGTCATCTTGCCGTCGGACCAGGTCGAGTGAACCTGCAGGTCGCCCTTTATTTGCTCGAGCCGCACCAGCTCCGGCAACTTGCCGTCCCGGGCCGCCTCGATCTCGCCGCGGTCCTCACGCAGCGGCGGTGGAATCCAGGGCAGACCCAAAGCCGCATAGACTACTTCTTCGGTCTCCCCGGCCACCCGCTCGGCCCCCTTCCAGACGCCATATTCGTTTACCTTCAACCCCCGGTCCAGAGCCAGCGTGCGCAGCTTGATCGAGTGGTCCTTGCTGCCGGTAAAGTATTGCAATCCCGAGCCCCAGGCCTCGGGCGCAATTATCTTCAGGTCCACCTGCAAACCAGTCCTGAGGAATACCGTCGCCCGGCTGGCCCCGGCGAGCAGCACCTCGTCTACTTCGGGAAAACGCACGAAGGCGTCTGACACCGCGCGACCGCGACGGCTGGCGGCGAGCAGGTCTATGTCCCCAACGGTTTCCTTGTAGCGTCGCGCCGAGCCCGCGATGGCCGCCTGCTCCACCTGGGGCAGCCGCTCGAGCCGCGCCACCAGCTCCCTGGCTGACCACAGCACCTCCCCTAGCGGCCGCCGGCGGCCGGCCGCCTCCACCAGCTCCAGGTTGTGCAGGAGCCGCAGTCGCTTCTTCTCGCCAAAACCCGACAGCTTGAGCACCTCGCCGCTTTCCAGAACCCGGCGCAGCTTCGGCAGCGAATCCACCCCGAGTTCGTCATAGAGTCGCTTGGCGGTGCGGGGACCGATGCCGGGAACCCGCATGACCTCAAGCACCCCCGGGGGCACCTTCTCCTTTAGCTCCTCGTGTTTCCTGACCTTACCGGTCTCCAGATACTCCAAAATCTTGAGCGCCAGGTCGTGGCCGATGTAAGGCAGCGCGTCGAGCGCCTTTACTCCCCCCTCGGCTACCCGCTCGACGGGCTCTTCCATGTCCATCAGGTAGCGCGCCGCCGCCCGGTATGCGCGCACCCGGAAGGGCGAGTCCCCCAGGAAGTCGAGCATGTCCGCAATCTCGGCGAAGATGCGGGCTATCTCGGCGTTTTTCATCGTAACTATCATTGTAGCGCCCCCCATCCTGTACAGGCGCTAAAATGGGACATTAGTCCTACTTCCTCTTCGTACTCTGAAACCAGTGCGTGCGGAGGTGTATCGAGATGAGCAATGAAGACCGGCCCACAGGTACCTTGTTCGTAATCGGCGTGCTGGTGGTCACCATCCTGATTTTCTGGGGTGGCGTGTTCTACCTGTTTATCCAAAGAGGTTAGCCATGGACAACGAAAAACTTATCCACGCCATCGAACAGTATGAACGCAGCTGGCTCCTTTTCGCGCTCGTAATGATCGTGGTGTTCCTGATCTTCATCGGCTATACCCTCACCGGTTTCGCCTTTTACGTGCCCAGCGCCGCCGAGCGCGTCGACCCGACCACGGTGCGCAGCGAAGGCGGCCTCTTCGCCAACCCCCGCGTAGAGCAAACCGGCGACAACGTCTATACGGCCTACGTGCTGGCGCAGGCGTTCAGCTTCCTCCCGGGCGAAATACGCGTTCCCAAGGGAGCGCGGGTAATCTTCTACGTCACCAGCCCCGACGTGCAGCACGGCTTTTACATCCGCGGCACCAACGTAAACGTCCAGGTCATCCCCGGCGAGGTGGGTAAGGTGGAACACACCTTCGACGAGGCCGGTGAATACCTGGTGATCTGCAACGAATACTGCGGCCTCGGGCACCAGGACATGATCGGCAAGATCATCGTGGAGGACAAGTAACATGGCCGTTCGTAGCGCTTCCCCCGAAAACATCTACGCGACACACCCGGAAAAGAAGGTGTCGCTGTACTTCATGGTGCTGGGTTTCCTAGCCCTGTCCATCGGCGTGATCTTCGGCCCCTTCCAGATCTTCAACTACGCGGGCATCGATCTCTACCCCGCCCTGCAGCCCATCTTCAAGTCGTACTACCAGGGGCTGACCCTGCACGGGGTTCTCAACGCCATCGTCTTCACCCAGTTCTTCATCCAGGGATCCCTGCTCTACCTGCAGGCGCGTGATTCCGACATCCGGCCGCTCATGCCGGTCGCCTGGGCGGCCTGGTGGATCGCGCTGATCGGTTTGGCGCTGGCCGCCTGGCCCCTGCTGCTCAACAACGCCACCGTTCTTTATACCTTCTATCCGCCGCTCCAGGGCCACTGGGCCTTCTACGTCGGCGCCGCACTGATCATAGTTTCCAGCCTGGTGAGCGTTTTCCTCTCGGTGGAGATGTGGGTGCGCTGGAAGAAGCAGAACCCGGGCAAGCCCACCCCCCTGGTCACCTTCATGACCACGGCCACCTGGATGATGTGGGGTCTGGCCGCCATCGGCCTGGTAGTGGAAGCCGTTTTCTTCCTCATCCCCTGGTCGCTCGGCTGGATCCGGGGCGTCGATCCGCTGCTGGCGCGCTCGCTCTTCTGGTGGTCGGGCCACCCGATCGTTTACTTCTGGCTGCTTCCAGCTTATGTCTCCTGGTACGGCCTGCTGCCGCGCCAGGCAGGGGGAAAGCTCATTTCCGATCCGCTCGCGCGCATGGCCTTCCTGGGCTTCCTGGTCTTCTCCACCCCCGTGGGTTTCCACCACCAGTTCGCCGACCCCGGCATCAGCGCCTTCTGGAAGGGTGTTCACACCGTACTGACGATGATGGTGGCGGTGCCCAGCCTGATGACCGCCTTCACCATCGCCGCGTCGCTCGAGCTGGCCGCCAGAAGCAAGGGCGGCAAAGGAGTCTTCGGCTGGATCAGGGTGCTCCCCTGGAGGAACCCCAGCTTCGTAGCCCAGATCCTCGGGGCCGTGGCCTTCATCTTCGGCGGCGCCGGCGGCATCGTCAACGCCAGCTTCACCCTCGACTACGTAGTGCACAACACCGCCTGGATACCGGGCCACTTCCACCTGCCGGTGGCCACCGCCTCAACCCTCACCTTCTTCGGCATCGCCTTCTGGCTCATCCCCCACATCACCCACAAACCCCTGGCGGCACCCCGTACCGCCCTGGCCGGTGTCTGGCTCTGGTTCACGGGCATGATGTTTCTGGCCTTCGGCATGCACATGATGGGTCTGCAGGGGGTACCCCGGCGCGCCCACATCTCGGCGATGAGCGCCGCCCATGACGGCATTTACGCCAGCTCGTCGTTCTACATGGTCTTCAACGCCATAGCTGGCGTCATCCTCACCATCGCTGCGGTTCAGCTCTTCTACGTCCTCTTCGCCACGCTGCTTTCCCGCCGCCGGCTGCCCGCGGACCAGGTTCCCGAAGTCCCCATCGCCGAAGCCATCTCCGGCCCCGAGGGCAAGAACGGCGTCAAGGTCATGGACCGCCTCTTCTTCTGGTGGGGGGCCGCCGTGGTGCTGGTTCTGATCGTCTATATGCCCACACTCGTCCAGTTGTTCATGCACATGGTGCCCGCCCCGGGCATGCGCCTGTGGTAGGTTTGCGCTCTTCTCGCGCCGCCTCCCCGCGGGGAGGCGGCGCTGTTTGACTTCGCGCCCGCTGGCGTGTAGGCTTTAGTTTGCTTGAGGCGGGAAGGGCTCCGGCGCTTCCCGGCCTGACGGAGGAAAAGATGGCATTGACCGCAGCGGAAAAACAGCAGATCATCGAACAGCACGCCCAGTTCCCCGGCGACACCGGTTCCACCGAAGTCCAGGTGGCGCTCCTCACCGAACGCATCAACCGCCTCTCGGAGCACCTGCGCGAACACAAGCACGACTTCCACTCGCATCGCGGCCTGCTTAAGATGGTGGGCCAGCGCAAGCGTCTGCTCAAGTACCTCGAGCGCGAAGACGCCGGACGCTACAAGAGCCTGATTGAGAAACTCGGCCTCAGGAAGTAGACTGGATTACAAAGTTAAAGCGGGACCGGGGCTCCGGTCCCGCTTTGTCGCGTAAAAGAAAGCAAACAGGTGAACAAGATGCCCGTATCCACAGAAAACACCCCTTCCCCGCACCGGTTCAGCACCATGCTCGGCGGTCGCGAGCTGGTCATCGAAACCGGCAAGTACGCCCGCCAGGCCTCCGGATCGGTCTGGGTCCGTTACGGCGAGACGATCGTCATGGGCACCGCCGAAGGATCCAAGGATCCGGTGGATATGCCCTTCCTGCCGCTCACGGTCGAGTTCGAAGAGCGCCACTACGCCATCGGCAAAATACCCGGCTCTTTCATGCGCCGCGAGGGGAGGCCGGGCGAGAAGGCCATCCTTTCGGCGCGCATGACCGACCGCCCCATCCGCCCGCTCTTCCCGAAGGGTTTCCGCCACGAAGTGCAGGTAATCCTGACCGTCCTGGCGGCCGACCAGCAGAACCCGCCCGACGTGCTCGGCCCCATCGCCGCCTCGGCGGCGCTGTCGCTCTCGGACGTCCCCTGGGAGGGCCCCATCGCCAGCGTGCGCGTAGGCCGGGTGGACGGCCGGCTGGTCATCAACCCCACCCTGCAACAGCTCGAGGAAAGCGAGCTGGACCTCATCGTTGCCGGTTCCAAGGACGCCATCATCATGGTCGAGGCCGGCGCCAGGGAGGTCAGCGAGGACCTGCTGGTGGAGGCACTCGACTTCGCCCACCGCGAGATGCAACCGCTGATCGCGCTCCAGGAGGAAATGCGCGAGAAACTTGGCAAGCCCAAGTTTGACTGGACTCCGCCACCGACGCTGTCAGACGAAGAGCTCGAAGCTTTTTACCAGCTGGCCATCGAACGCGGCTTGAAAGAAGTACTGCTCACCGCGTCCAAGCACGAGCGAGCCGAAGCGCTCGACACCTTCCGCGACCAGCTGCTCGAGGAAGTCGCCCCGGGCGAGGACGAGGAGTCCGAGGCCCGGAGGGCGCTTTACAAGCAGGCCTTCGGCGACGTGACCAAACGCGAGCTGCGCCGGATGATAGTCGAGGAGAAGAAGCGCGCCGACGGCCGGGGCCCGGAGGAAATCCGCCCCATATGGATCGAGGTGGACGTGCTACCGCGCTCGCACGGTTCCGCGGTCTTCACCCGCGGCGAGACCCAGGTGCTGGGTACCATCACCCTGGGCACCGGCCGCGACGAGCAGATAATCGACGACCTGGGTCTGGACGAGTCCGAAGACTTCCTGGTCCACTACAACTTCCCGCCTTACTCGACCGGGGAAGTCAAGCGCCTGCGCGGCGTTTCCCGGCGCGAGGTCGGCCACGGCAACCTGGCCAAGCGGGCGCTCAAACCGATGCTGCCCGACAAGGACGACTTCCCCTACACCATCCGCGTTGTCGGCGACGTGCTCGAGTCCAACGGTTCCAGCTCGATGGCCACCGTCTGCGCCGGTTGCCTGGCGCTGATGGACGCCGGCGTGCCCATCAAGAAACCGGTCGCCGGCATCGCCATGGGGCTGGTAAAGCCCGAGGAGGGCGAACCGGTGGTGCTCACCGACATCCTCGGCATGGAAGACGCCCTGGGTGACATGGACTTCAAGGTAACCGGCACCCGCGACGGCGTGACCGCGCTGCAAATGGACATCAAGGTTCAGGGGCTGGACGCCGCGGTAATGCGCCGCGCCTTGCAACAGGCCCGGGAAGCGCGCCTGGACATTCTGGAGCAGATGCAGCAGATCATGCCCGCGCCCCGGCCGGAGCTCAAACCCTTCGCCCCCCGCATCGTTTCCATCAAGATCCCGGTCGACAAGATCGGTGCGGTTATCGGCCCCGGGGGCAAGAACATCCGCTCCCTGGAAGAACTGGGGGTTTCCATCGACATCGAGGAAGACGGCACCGTACGCATCTATTCGGCCGAAGGGCCGGCGGCCGAGGAGGCCCGGGCCCGCATCGAAGCCATGACCCGCGAGGCCAAGGTGGGCGAGGTCTACGAGGGCGTGGTTGTGCGCACCACAAACTTCGGCGCCTTCATCCAGCTCTTCCCGGGCACCGAAGGGCTCCTGCACATTAGCCAGATCGCCGAAGAGCGCGTCGACAAGGTGGAAGACCATCTCAAGGTGGGCGACAAGATAACCGTCAAGGTAAACCGCATAGACGAGAAGGGGCGGGTAGACTTGGTCCGCCCCGAGCTCGAGGGCAAGATCCCGCCGCGGCGTCCGCCCCGCTCCGGTGGACCGCGCCGCAATCGCTAGATACGCAAGCAGCCGGCCGGGTGCCCCTGGCGGCCCGGCCGCTCAGGAGAATGAATGACCGAAAAAAAAGCATCAACTAACCGCCGTCCGGCCCGCCGGCGGCCCCGCAGTCGTAAATCCAAGGTGCCCGCCTCCATCGGCAAGCTGGAAATTATACCGCTAGGCGGCATGGGTGAGATCGGCAAGAACATCACCGCCTTTCGCTTCGAAGACGAAATCCTGGTAGTGGATGGTGGTCTGGCCTTCCCGGAGGAATACATGCCCGGGGTGGACATCCTCATCCCGCGCATCGATTACCTGGTGGAAAACGCCAAGCTGATCAAGGGCTGGGTGCTTACTCACGGTCACGAAGACCATATCGGCGGCCTGCCCTTCCTGCTGCCGCAGCTCCCCAAGATTCCGCTCTACGGGGCGCGGCTGACGCTCGGCCTGCTGCGCGGAAAGCTGGAAGAGTTCGGCCTCAAGCCGGGTGAGTACGAGCTGAATACGATCAGCACCGACGAAACGCTCAAGCTGGGGCGTTACTTCACGGTGGACATGTTCCGGATGACCCACTCAATACCCGACAACTCGGGGCTCATCATCCGCACCCCGGTCGGCAACGTGGTTCACACCGGCGACTTCAAACTCGACCCGACGCCGATCGACGGCAAGGTCAGCCATCTGGCCAAGGTGGCCCAGGCCGGTGCTGAAGGGGTGCTGCTCCTGATAGCAGACTCAACCAACGCCGAGCGCCCCGGCATCACCCCCAGCGAGGCTGAAGTGGCCAAAGCGCTCGATGCCGCCATCGGTGCAGCTGAGGGGCGGGTTTTCGTGACCACCTTCGCATCGCACATCCACCGGGTGCAGTCGGTAATCCGCGCCGCCGAGCGGCACGGGCGCAAGGTGGCCATGGAAGGCCGCAGCATGCTTAAGTTTGCGCGGATTGCACTCGAGCTGGGCTATCTGGAGGTTGCCGACCGGCTTTATACCACCGACGAGATCAAGGACATCCCCGATCGCGAGGTGCTGGTGCTGGCCACCGGCTCCCAGGGGCAGCCCATGGCGGTGCTGAGCCGGCTCGCCTTCGGCCGCCACGCCAAACTGAGCGTGAGCGAAGGCGACACCGTGATTCTCAGCTCCAGCCCCATCCCCGGCAACGAAGAAGCCGTCAACCGGGTGATAAACAAGCTTTACGAGCTGGGAGCCAAGGTTCTCTATCCGCCCGCCTACAAGGTGCACGCCTCCGGCCACGCCAGCCGCGAAGAACTGCGCTTTCTCTATAATCTGGTGCAACCCAGATTTTTCATGCCCTGGCACGGCGAGATGCGTCACCAGACCAACTTCAAGTGGCTGGCCGAAGGAATGCCCAAACCCCCGGAGAAAACCGTCATCGCCGAAAACGGCGACGTGTTCGAGCTGACGGCGGGCGACCTGAAAAAGACCGGCAGGGTCAAGGCCGGCGCCCTCTACGTAGACGGCCTGGGGGTGGGCGACATTACCGACGACATCCTCGAGGAGCGCCAGGACATGGCCGCCGACGGCATCGTCATCATCACCGCCCTGGTGTCCGCCAATCCGGTGGTGGAAGTGGTCAGCCGCGGCTTTGTTAAGGCCGGTCAGCGGCTGCACGCCGAAATACGGCGGATGGCGCTGGAAGCGATCAGGAACGGCGTGAACGAAAAGAAACCGCTCGAGCAAATCCGCGACGACGTCTACTACCCCGCCAAGAAGTTCATCCGCAAGGTCACCGGGCGCGACCCGATAATTATTCCCATCCTCTTCGAGGCTTAGGCGTGGGCGGAGCAGGCGTGCTGCTAGGCGCGGTCGCCCCGGTGGCGCTGATGGTGACCGCCGGTTACCTGGCGGTCAAACTGCTCAAGATCGACCGCGGGCCGCTAACGCGGCTAACCCTGTTCGTTCTCGTCCCCTTCCTGGTCTTCGATCAGCTCTGGCGGAACCAGGCCGACCTGGGCGGCGCCCTCAAGCTGGCTGGCGCCTTCGCCCTGGCCTCGGTCGGTTTCGCTCTGACTGGCTGGCTGGCGGGCCGTTTCTTGAACCTGCCACAGCCGACCCGTGCCAGCCTGGCCGCCACCACTGCTTTTCCCAATACCGGCAACATGGGGCTCTCGGTGGCCTTCTTCGCTTTGGGCGATGCCGGTTTGGAACGGGCGACCATCATCTTCGTCGTCGCCACCATGTTGCTGTTCAGCTTTGGCCCCGCCCTGTTCAGCGGCGGCGGCTTCCTGGAACAGCTAAAGATGACGCTGCGCCTGCCGCTCATCTGGGCGGTCGTGCTCGGGCTGATCGCCAACGCGGTGGACCTGCAGCTCCCTCTCAACCTGGGAGGCGGCGTGCACATGCTGGCCCAGGGCGCCATTCCCATGCTACTGCTCTCGCTGGGGATGCAAATCGCCGAGTCGCGCTTCTCAGTTGGCGCTTACGACCTCTTCGCGAGCCTGCTGCGCGTACTGGGCGGGCCGCTGCTCGCCTACCTGGCGGCACTGGCCCTGGGGCTGCGGGGGCCTGACCTGGTGGTGCTGCTCCTTATCAGCGGTATGCCGGCCGCCGTAAACACCTACCTGATGGCGGCCGAGTTCGGCGGGGACGCCGAACGCACCGCTCGGGTGGTCGTTCTCTCCACCCTGCTCAGTTTTCTGACCCTGCCGCTGGTCCTTGGCCTGGCGGTGCGGGCGGCGGGGGCAGGCTAGGCGCCCCGAGGTCGAGCTGGAGCAGCAACCTGCCCTCAACAATGACCAGCAATCTGTAGAACCGCCCCTCCTCGTAAGGAAACGTCAGCTCCAGCTTCCGGGGCCGCTCCACCCACAGGGACCGTTCTTCAACCATATGGTCGCCTGCAAGCCATTTCAGTTCGAGATAATTGGGCTCCGGCCAGCGCCGCAGATCCAGCGCCACGCGGGCGACGTCACCGGCGGGATCGAGCGCGCCGGTGATGGATATCCTTTCTGGATAGGTCTCCTCCGGGGGAATCAGCGGCCAGAAAGTGTAACGACAAGCGGATAGAAGCATCAGCATCACGAGCAGCAATACCGGGGTCGGTCTCATCCCCTATACGCTAGTCCCCTTGCATGCGAGGCGGGTTAAAGACAACGCAGCGCCGCGGCCGCGGCGGCCAGCACCAGCGGCGCGGTTTCAGCACGGAGGATGCGCGGACCCAGACAGACGGGCGCGAAGCCCAGGCCGGTCAGGTGTTCCACCTCGGCCTCGGTGAACCCTCCTTCGGGTCCGCTGGCGAGTGCCACCGCGCCGCTTTCGGGCCAATTGATGGCGTTAATCGTCGTCGGCGTATACGGGTGGGCTACCAGACCAAACTCCACCGGGGACAGTTCTGCCAGCGCTAGCGGCTCCGCCACCTCGGGCACCCGCGCCCGTCCCGACTGTTTGGCGGCCTCAACCGCGATCCGGCGCAGCCGCTCCAGCTTGGTCCGGCCCATCTCGCGGGGAACGCTGCGCTCGGTTACGAGCAGCACGAAACGGCTCACGCCGAGCTCGCTGCCGGCCCGGACCACACCGGCCAGCTTGTCGCCTTTGAGCAGGGCGATGTGGAGAACGACGGCGACCGGCGGTTCGCGCAGGGCCGGTTCGGGGCTGGCGACCGCCAGGACGACCGCCCCGCCCTCAACCTTCACCACCCGGGCGGCCGCCTCGAGCCCGGAGCCGTCAAAAGCCAGGACCTCGCGACCCGGCTCCACCCGCAAAACGTGAATCAGGTGGTGCGCCTCCTGCCCCGCCAAACGGATTTCGGGAGCCAGTTCGGGAACGAATACCCGCGGCTTCCTCACCTACGGTACCCCAACAACACCCACTCGCCTTCCCGCCTGCGGCCCAGCGGCACAAAACCGGCGGCGCGCATGGCGGCGTCGGCCACGTTTTCGCGATCCGCCAGGACGCCGGTTATCCAGGCGCGGCCCCCCGGCGCCAGCAAACGGGCGTAAGCCGGGGCCAGCTCGGCGTGCAGTTCGGCGTAAAGGTTGGCCAGGATCAAATCCTGGGGCGGGGCGGCGACCTCGACGCTGCCCGCGCGAAACTCCGGCTCCACCCCGTTGCGGCGGGCGTTCTCGCGGGCGGCAGCTATTGCCTGCTGGTCTATGTCTACTCCCAGCGCCGTCGCGCCCAGCATGGCGGCGGCGATGGTCAGGATTCCCGAACCGGCGCCGACGTCGAGCACCCGCTTACCGGCCGGTCGTTCGGCGGCCAGCGCCTCGAGCGCCATCCTCGTGGTTTCGTGATGGCCGGTTCCGAAAGCCATTCCTGGCTCAAGGACTATCTTCGTCTCCGGGCCCGACCACTCGTGCCAGGGAGCCAGCACGACAAAGGGTCCGGCCGTCACCGGGTGGAGGTCCCTTTTCCAGACCTCGAGCCAGTCGTCGTCGGGAAGCTCCCGCCAGCTGCCGGGCAGCGGCAGCTCCACCCGCTCGGGAAAGTAGGCCCAGACCTCGCCGGGTTTTTCCTCGAGACCGCCTGCGCCCAGCTCGAAGAGCAGGGGCGTATAGGAGTCGAGCAGTTCGAAGTCGCCCTTCAGTACAAAAACGTGCACGAACGCATTCTACGCGAGTGAACCAGCCGCGATCCGAACCCGCGCGGCCGGTTTGCCAGAACTGCAGGCCTCTTTGCCACCGGACCCGTTACCGCGTGCCGCGACGTTCCGCAAACCTCTCGGCGACCTCCCGGAGCCGCTCACCGACCCGGAATCCCAATTCTGCCGCCGGGACGTTGGCGTGACTTATCACCCCGCTGTCCCAGGTGTCGGCCGCCTCACCGATACGGGCGCTCTCGCAATCTACCGCCACCGCCGCCAGACCCTCGCGTTCTAGCAGCTCCAGTCCCGCCACCCCCGCCCCGTCCTTGCCCACCCCGGCATCGTTGAAAACCACCAGCAAGGGGCGGAACGACAGCGCATAGCGGGCAGCGCTCGAGCCGCCGTGCGAACCGGTGACCACCAGCTCCCCGGTCTGAACCGCCCCGCCCTCGGCTACCGAGTCCAGCAACCATATTCGCATACCCCGGACTTGCAGGCTTTGCATGGGCTATATAGTAAAACCCAAGGAGAAGAAAGTGGAAGGCACGAAAGTTACCTCGCTCCTGCAGCGGCTGATTCAATTCGACACAACCAATCCGCCCGGCCGCGAGGCCGAAGCGATGCGCTGGGTGCAGGGCTGGCTCGAGGATCGCGGCGTTAGCTCGGAACTGCTCGCACGCGACCCGGAACGCCCCAATCTGCTGGCCCGTTTTTCCGGGCGCGGCGCCGCCCCGCCCCTGCTCGTTTACGGCCACCTCGACGTGGTGACCACCGCGGGGCAGGACTGGAGCGTGCCCCCGTTCGAGGGCGTGATCAAGGACGGCTACGTCTGGGGGCGCGGCGCACTCGACATGAAGGGGGCGGTGGCCATGTACCTGACGGCGGTGAGCGAGGCCCACGCCACGGGCGAGCTGGCTGGCGACGTGGTGCTCGCGCTGGTGAGCGACGAGGAAGCCGGGGGCGACTACGGCGCGGCCTGGCTGGTGAACGAACACCCCGGGCGCTTTGAGGGAATCCGCCACGCGCTGGGCGAATTCGGCGGTTTCAACATCGAGATCGCGGGGCAGAGGTTCTACCCGGTGATGGTGGCCGAAAAACAGATCTGCTGGCTGGAACTTAGCTTCACCGGCCCCGCCGGGCATGGCTCGCTGATACACCGCGGCGGGGCGATGGCCCGGCTGGGGCGGGCGCTGACGGCCCTCGACGGAAAACTGCCACCGGTTCACGTCACCCCCGTCGCCGAACGCATGTTCCGTGAAATCGCCACCGGCCTCGGCGGCGCTGCCCGCACAGCTTTACTGCTGGCCCTCAAACCCCGCCTGACCGACCGCGTACTCAACGTCATGGGGAGAGGAGCCAGGCTCTTTCAACCGCTGTTCCACAACACCGTAAACGCCACCATCGTACGGGGAGGAAAAAAGGTAAACGTGGTTCCCGCCGAAGTAAGCCTGCAGCTTGACGGCCGGCTTCTTCCAGGATTTTCACCCGATGACCTGATAGCGGAGCTAAAGCGCCTCATCCCGGTTCCCTTCAAAGTGCGCCTGCTGCGCCATGACCCGGGGCCAGAAAACGTGGACTGGAGCCTCTACCCGTTACTCAAGCAGACGCTCGAGGAGGCCGACCCAGGCAGCCGGGCGGTACCGCTGCTCCTTTCCGGCGTTACCGACGGGCGGCACTTCGCGCGTCTGGGCATACAAACTTACGGCTTCACCCCCATGAAACTGCCGGCGGGCATGAACTTCTCCGAATTGATTCACGCCGCCGACGAACGCATTCCGGTGAAAGCGCTGGATTTCGGCGTAGAAACATTACGACGCTTCTTCCGAAGTTACGGCAGAATATGAACAAGTGTGCAGCTCCGAGCACCGGTATACTGAAGCAATGCTCAGCTGGCTCGACGTCCTCGCAATCACCACCGCCGCACTCGCTACCGCTATGGGCGTAAGGCGCGGTGGCGGCTTTCTTATAGCCCTGCCTCTCGCGGCCGCGCTCTACTGGCTGGGTCTGGATTACGTTTCCCAACCGTCCTTGCTGCCTTTTCTCGGAATCGGCAGCGGCCTGGCCGCCTCCTTCATTAGCGGCCTGGTTCCGGTGGCCTTTCCGTTCAAGCTTGATCCGTTTCTAGGAGGTATTGCAGGTTTCGTCTGGGGGGTGTTCCTGGCGCTCGCGCTCTGGGTCGGGCTGCCGGCAGAATACAGCCCCGCCACCGGGGCTATCCGTTATCCGGCACTCTCCTCACCGCCCATCATCCAGGACGCCGTGGCCTCAAGCCCGTTTGCACCCCGGCTGTTCGCCGCGGTCCGGCAAAACCCCGTGGCCAGGAAGATATTTTTCGGACCCGAGCTCCGCCCCTGAACACTATTCGGCCAGCACCGCCGCCAGATCGTAGATGTCGCGATCTATGGCCTTGCGTCGCTCCACCGCTTCGGCCAGGGGAGTGAGCGCCACTTCCCCCTCTACCTCGCCCAGCATGACGCCGCTGGTTCCCGCAACAAGGGTCTCCGCGGCCGCCGCTCCCAGACGGCTTGCCAGCACCCGGTCGCGCGCCGTGGGAGAGCCGCCGCGCTGGATGTGCCCCAGAACGGTGACGCGTCCCTCGAACGGGTGGATCTGCTGTGCGGCCTTCATCAAGGTGTCGGCACCGCCCGGATAGGCGCCCTCGGCCACCACGATGATAGAAGAATGCTTTCCCTTGGCCTCGGAAACGCGGATCTGCTCGGCTATCTCTTCGGGGCCGGTGGGAATCTCCGGCAAAGCAACCACCTCCGCCCCCCCTGCAAGCCCCACGTCCAGGGCGATGAAGCCCGCATGCCTGCCCATCACCTCGATGAAGAAGACGCGTTCGTGGCTGGCGGCGGTGTCACGGATTCGGTCTATGGCGTCGAGGGCAGTGTTCACCGCGGTGTCGAAACCGATGGTGAAATCGGTACCGTACAGATCGTTATCTATTGTTCCCGGAACCCCCACCACCGGAATGCGGTGCTCCTGGGTCAACTTGATGGCGCCGCGAAAGGTGCCGTCACCGCCGATGGCCACCAGGCCGGATATTCCCGCCTCGGCCAGCCGCGCCGCAGCCTGGGCGCGCCCCTCGGGCTCCATAAAGGCCTTGCTGCGCGCGGTGCGCAGAATCGTACCGCCACGCTGGATAATGTTAGCTACATCGCGCGGCTGCAGGGGCACGAACTCGCCATCAATCATGCCCGCATAGCCGCGGCGTATGCCTACCACCTCGACCTCGCGGATAGCCGTCCAGCGCACCACCGCACGCAAAGCGGCATTCATACCGGGGGCATCGCCCCCGCTGGTGTACACACCGATTCGTTTCATGTTTTCTCCTTTCGGTAGGCGGCTTGGCGCGCCTCGTTTCGGGATACTCCCCGGGCCTCCAGCGCCTCCGCCAGCGCCCGCCCGGAAAGACCCGTGGCGGCCAGCTCCGCCGCCAGCTCCGCGGCATCAGGGCGCGCTTCGGCTACAGGCTCGCGGGGGGCCAGAACCAGCACGAACTCCCCCCGCGGCTGCGCGAAGTGCTCGCGGGCATCCGCGAGACTGCCCCGCCATATCTCCTCGTGTTTTTTCGTAAGCTCCCGCGCCAGGGCCACCCGGTGCCCGGGTCCGTATATCTCCGCGAGATCGGCGAGCGTACGTGCCAGCCGGTGCGGGGCCTCGTAGAGAACCACCGTACGCTCCTCCCGCGCCAGGATCGCGAGTCTCCTCTTGCGGGCCCGGCCGCCGGGCAGGAACCCTTCGAATACGAACCTGGCCACCGGCAGTCCCGAAGCCACGAGCGCCGGTACAAACGCCGTGGGGCCCGGCAACGCCTCGACATGAAAGCCCTTCTGCAGCGCCAGCTCCACCAGTCCGGCGCCGGGATCGCTGATGCCCGGGGTGCCGGCGTCGGAGGCGTAGGCTATGTAGGAATGCTCTTCGAGCAGCCTGTCCGCCCTGTCCATGGTGTGCTGATCCAGACGTTGCAGCGGTGTAGTAATGCCGTAGTGCCGCAGCAGCTTGGCGGTGCGCCGGGTATCCTCGCAGGCCACCACCTCCGCCTCCCGCAGGACCTCGAGCGCCCGCAGCGTCACGTCGGCCAGATTGCCGATGGGGGTGGGCACGAGCACCAGCCTGCGCATGGTCCCATCCTACCCGGCCGCGCGATCGCGCCCGGTGCCCGCGGCCGCGGCGCTCCACTGCACCAGCAGCACCGCCAGCACGACCATAGCGCCACCGAGTATGCCCCGAAGCCCCAGCGCCTCACCCAATACGAAGTACGCAAAGGTTGCCGCCCAAACCGGCTCCATCGAGTAAATCACCGCCGCCTCGGGGGCGCTGACGCTGCGCTGCCCCAGGGCCATCAGCCAGGTGGTGAGGGCGGTGGCGGCCACCCCCAGGTAGAGCACCGCCCCCCAGGGCACCTCCAGGCCGCCAAGAGCAGCTAGGTCTCCACTCGCCCACGCCCACGCGCCCACAAACAAACTCAAACCTACCAGCTGGGTCAGGCTGAGGGCGAAGGGGTCGTAGAGGCTGGTGTGCAGCTCCAAGCGCAGGATGTAGATCGCATAGGTCACGGCGGTGATCAGCGTCCAGAAGTCGCCCGCGTTCGGGGGGCTCCCGTCGTAGGCCAGCAGACCGACCCCCACGAAGCTGGCGAGGGCTCCCAGCCACACCCACACCGGCACGCGCCGCCCCAACGAACCCGCGATCACCGGCACGAGCACGACGCTCAAAGCGGTAATGAAGGCGCTGCGCCCGGCGGTGGTGTATAACAGGCCGACAGTCTGGGTAGCGTAACCCAAGAAGGCCCAAAGGGCGAGCTCGAAACCGGGGCCCCAGGCTCCCCGGGCACGCTTCCAGAAAGCAAAAAAGAAAAGTGCGCCCACAAGGAAGCGCAGCAGCATCAGCAGGCTGGGTGGAAACTGCTCGAGCGCCCCCTTGACCACCACGAAGGTCGAACCCCAGATCAGCGTTACCAAAGTGAGCGCGAAAAGCCCGCGCAGGTGGGCGTTCACTGTGCCAGTGTACACCGCGCTACCGCGAGATCAGCGAAAGCAGCCACAGCCCCAGATTGAGGAAAAGCGAAAGCAGCAAACTCACCAGCAACATCGAGACCAGCGGTGCGTAGACCCGCACCCCGTCGCGCTCGATGCGCAAATCCCCCGGAAGGTGCCCGAACCAGCCGAAAAGCGCGGGCCACCACCAAAGCACCAGTCCGGTGAATACGATGATGAATCCCAGCACCACCAGCCAACGACCCAGCTCGCTCATGCCTTCATTATGTCGCGCTGGAGCGGCTCTTTCCAATCCCGCCTCCAAGCGGGTAACGTAAGTTCATGATTGAGGTGCGCGAGGCCGGCGGCGTAGACGAGATAATGCTTACCGAAGATCTGCAGATAGCCGCCTGGAACTTCAGCGAGCGCGAAATCGCCCCGCACTCGGCGCTGGTGGCGAGCCAGCACTCGGGGGCGCTGGTGGCCCTGGCCTGGGCGGGCGAGGAAGCCGTGGGCTTCGTTTGGGGCTTTCCCGCCTACGAAGGAGGGCGCGTCTGGCTTCACTCCCACCAGATGGGGGTGCGCCCCGAATGGCAGGGCAAGGGGGTGGCGCTCGCGCTCAAGCGCTATCAGCGCCACTGGGCCCTGCAGCGCGGTTACGACCTGGTCACCTGGACCTATGACCCCCTGCTTACCAAAAACGCGCGTTTCAATTTGGGCAAGCTCGGGGCCTGGGCAGACCGCTATTTCAAGGACTTCTACGGCCTGCGTACCGGTTTGTACGCAGGAATACCTGCCGACAGGCTGCTGATAAGCTGGGAGCTCAAGCACCCGCGGGTGCTTGAGCGGCTCGAGTACATCCCCCCGCCGCCGGAACCGGAAGGCGAACCGCTGGCGCTAACCCGCGGCGAGGGATTGGATCTGCGCCCCGACCGGCTACTTGCACCGGCCGCCCGCCGCATCTACATGGAAGTACCGCCCGATCTGGAGGCGCTCAAGGCCAGCGATCTGGGTCTGGCCGAAGCCTGGAGGCTCTTTACCCGCGAGGCCTTTGCCTGGGCCTTTTCGCACGGTTACCGGGCCGTTGACCTCGCCCGCAGGGGGCCGCGGGTCTACTACCAGCTCGAACGCGAAGGCTGACCGCAATAGCCGCTGACAAATAAGGGCGGTTCCGCCTATTCCCCGCCGGGCAGCGCATCCTTCGCCGCCAGCGCCGCCCCGATGACCCCCGCATCCGCGCCCAGGAGCGCCGGAAGCAGCGGGGCGGTACGCCAGCCGGTGGCGCGGCTCTTGTATGCCGCGCTCACCAGCTCCCGCCAGGCGTCCCCCGCGCCCACGGCGACCCCTCCGCCGATTACGATTACCTCCGGGTCCCATAACTTCTGTACGTCCGCCAGCGCCTGGCCCAAATAACCGGCAGCCCCCTCCACTATGCGCCGGGCCAGGGCGTCCCCCGCCCGCCAGCGCCGGAAGAGTTCCGGGGCATCCACAGCCCCGGCGTAGGCGTAGGAGGCGTCGCGGGCCAGCGCCCGGCCGCTCGCCAGCGCCTCCAGACAACCCCGGTTGCCGCAGCCGCAAACCGGGCCGCCCGGCAGCACGGTAAGGTGGCCGATTTCCCCCGCCTGACCGAACGCGCCACGCCAGACCCGCCCGTTCGCCACCAGCCCCCCGCCGATTCCGGTGGATACGGTCACAAAAAACGAACTCCCCGCTCCCCGGGCGGCCCCCAGGTGGTGCTCGGCCAGGGCAGCGGCGTTGGCGTCGTTCTCGATGGCCGCGGGCAGACCCAATGCTTCTTGCAAGCTCTCCCGCAGGGGAACGTCGCGAAAGCCGGGAATGTTGGGGGCAAAGTTCACGATACCGCTATCAAAGTCTAGAGAGCCGGGAGCGCCGATGCCCACGGCCTCCACGGGGACCGGTGAGGCCGCGAGCGCCTTCCAGGCCGCAACGGCCATGGCCCGTAACACCGCTTCCCAACCCTCCCGGGGAGTAGCGATGCGGTCCTTGTAAACCAGCCGTCCCCCCGCGAGTACGCCCAGCGCTATCTTGGTTCCGCCCAGATCAATCCCCAGTGTCGCCACCGGCGTCCTCCAAAAGGGCTCGCGCGGCGTCGGCAGCCGCCTCGGGTACCCAGACGCCCACCGGGCCCGTGGCCTCCGGAAGGATACCCGCGAAATCGGTGTAAGGGCCGAAAATGCGGGCCGCTATCCCGGCGGCGCGCAGCCGCCGCACCAGCGGCTCGGCTAGCGCCGGCTCACATTCGGCCAGCATGACGTAATCGGCGCCGGCGTAGTGCTTTTTCACCCTTCCCCGTCTTCCAGGCGCAGCAACCGGCGGGCGTGCTCCAGCTGCTCCTCGGGCACCCACAACGAGGTAGGTGCGAGCGTAGGCAGCATCCCATCCAGTTCCACCGGCGGCCGCTCGATCTCGGCGGGAATGCCGGCCCGGCGTAGCTCGGCGGCGAATCCGTCCACTATGGGGCGCTCCCCGTAGAGCAAAAAAGCGTAGACCCGCCCCCCAATCCGTTTGGTGTCAGGCGTTTTCATCCAGCACCTCCAGCAACCTGCGCGCCAGGCGCGCGTACAACGCCCCCGCACGCTCCAGCTCGGCAACGGCCACGCGCTCGCGGGTGGTATGCGCCAGCTCGGGGTCGCCCGGGCCCAGCCCCAGCACCACCGCGCCGCTCGCGGCCAGATAGGGGGCGTCGGTGGTGAACCACCAGATACCGGCCTCCTCCTGCCCCAGCTCCGCCAGCGCCGCACCCAGCAGCGGATCGTCAGCGGGAACCAGATGCGGCGGGAAGACCATGGGATAGCGCATCGTCACCTCGCCGCTGCTGCGCTGGATCTCGGGGACGTAGACCGAGGCGTCGCCCGCTATCAGGCGCATGCGCTCCACGATCGCATCCGGGTCCTCACCGGGGACGAAGCGGTAGTCCACGCACGCCTGGGCCAGCCCCGGCACCACGTTGGTGGCCCGGGGGCGGCTCTCTACGTAGGTGGGCGTGCAGCTGGCGGCACCCAGCTCGGGGTGCCCGGCGGTCTCGAAGGCTTCGAGCGCGGCAAGGAAGCGCCCCAGGTCGGGCAGCGGGTTGTGGCCCAGCCCGGGACGGGCGGCATGGGCCAACCTCCCCTCGTAATCGGCCCAGACCTCGATCCTTCCCCGGTGGCCCCGCATCAGGCGGTTGTTGGAAGGCTCGCCCAAGAGCGCCACGTCGGCGCTCAGCCGCTCAGCGGCGTAACGGCTCCCCAGGCCTCCCACCTCTTCCTGCACCACAGCCAGGAAGCGCACCCTGCCCGGGGGCGGGTTTTCAGCGAGCCGCGCCATGGCTCCCAGCATGGCCGCCAGCGCCCCCTTCATGTCTACCGCGCCGCGACCCCACAGCTCGCCCCCCTCCACCTCGCCCGCGTACGGAGGGTGTTCCCAGGCAGATTCTTCACCGGCGGGAACAACGTCCATGTGCCCCGTCAAAAGCACCTCGCGGCTCCCTTTACCCAGGGTGAACTCTACATTGCCGGCCTCATCGAGCTCGGGGCGAAACCCCAGCGCCTCGGCCTCCTCCATGAGCACGCGTGCGGCCGGCGCCTCGCCGCCCGAGGGGCTCTCGGCGCGAATGAGCCGTATCGCGGTCTTGACAATGTCCATACCTTCATCCTAACCGCGCCGGGCGGCGACGGCCCAGTGAATGGCGATCCCCGCCGCAACCGCGGCGTTCAAGCTGGGGGTGCGCCCGCGCAGGGCGATGTGCACCAGCTGGTCGCTGCGGTCGCGCACCAAACGGCGCAGACCCGACCCCTCGGAACCGATCACCCAGGCCAGCGGCCGGTCGTAGTCCGCCTGCTCGAGGGCCACCTCCCCCTCCCCGGCCAGGCCGTAAACCCATATTCCCGCCTCCTTGAGCTCCTCGATATAGCGCGGCAGGTTGGTCACCTGCACCACCGGCAGATGCCGCGCCGCCCCTGCGGACGCCTTGACGGCCACCGCCGAAAGCGGCGCGCTGCGGCGGGATTCGCTTATCACGCCGTGGGCGCCCAGGGCCTCGGCGCTGCGCAGGATGGCGCCGTAATTGCGCGGATCGGTAATCCCGTCGAGCAGCACCAGCAGCGGCAGCTCACCACGCCTGCGCGCCAGCTGCAGGGGAGCGCCGGGGTCCGCCAGCCGGATCTCCTCCACCTCGGCCACGATCCCCTGATGATGGGTGGTGCGCACCAGCTGGTCCAGCTCGATACGCGGAACCAGTTCGTAGCGGATGCCCGCGGACTCGAGCCTTTTCAGAAACTTTCGCTCCACCCCCCGCGCCACCAGCACCCGCCGCACCCCGCCTTCGCGCGCGGCTTCCAGCACCGGATTCCTGCCGTAGATCCACATACCCCCAGCATACGGCGCTCGTCGTTCCAGCCGCCCGCGGCGTCAGCGAGAAGAGCCCGCGGCGCTCTCTTTTAGCCAGCGCGCCAGTTCCAGCACCTCTGCTGTACGACCCGACCAAACCCGCACCCCCGCACCCAGCCGCACCAGCGCCTCGCGCAGGTAGCGGTCGGTGGCCAGTGCGCGGGCATAGGGAACAACCGTGGCCGCCATTATCACGTCCACCAGGTCGCTGGGCTGTTCCTCGCGCGCCGGCTCGAGCGAGCGGAATGCCGCCAGCCGGCCCAGCAGCCGGAAAAAAGGAGCGGCTTCGGCGCGGCGCGGCATGCCCAGCTGCCGCCGCGCCCAGGCGCGGGCCGCGGCCGCCCTTTGGTAAAAGTCGCCCTCCAGTTCCAAATCGAGCAGACCCCAAAGTGGCGATAAATCGGCCGGTTCTTCCCAGCTCCCCTGCCGCCACAAAAAATCGTCCCGCTCGAGCCCGCCCCGCTCCACCTGCCGCCGCGCCACCTCCTGCCAGGGCCGCACCCACCAGCCGCCACTAACCCGGGCGAGCATCCGCCGGAAGGTGGGCAGCAGGTAGCCGCCGTGCAGCTCCAGCGCGTGGAACGGGCTGGGTGGTACGACCACGCGCCCATCCAGCGCTACGAGCGCCTCCCAGACCTCGCCAAACTCCTCCTGCCCCGGCAGCGCCAGCAGGTACTTGGCGATGCGCGAGGCGTAGTTTTGGTCGAGGTAGACCAGCACGCCTTCAGTTTAGGCTTGGGGCACTGCTTCGGCCTCTAGCATGGGCCAGACCTCATCCAAACCGCCTTGGACCTCCAGCGTTTTCTCGACGGCGGTGATTACCTTCATGTAGGTCTTGGCGTCTTCCAAAACCCGGCCCTTGCGGTCTTTTAACCACTTTTCCAGCACCTGATAGCCGCCAATCCGGTACTTCCAGGCTTCGGGGCTAACGGGCTCGAAGTATTGAGTTTTGTTGATGTAAATGCGCCCGGCCACCTCGTCGTAGCGCGGCTTTTCGACCACGCCCGACCCCTCGCCAAAGAACCTGGCGCTCGGCGGAACCAGGTCGGCCGCCTCCAGAGTGTGCAGCTCGATTAGCCGCCGGCCGGGCTCGGCGAAAGCGGCAAAAGTTTTGGGAGAGCGAGGCATGGGAATGCGCGGAAAGCCGACCCGCAAGAACTCGGCGTATTTCTCGCGGTAGGCCGGGGTATAGAGCACGGCGTAGACGTAGGCCAGAAAGTCTTCGGGGCTTACTTCGCGGCCCAGCTGCTTCATCAGCTCGAGCCATATACCGGTATCGAGATTTGGCCTTCGCGTGACCCAGCTTGTGCTATAAGGGTTAGTGGAGCCACCGGGCGACGGCGCCTCCCCGCCTTCGAGCCCGGTACTACCCGCAGGCCGGGAGGGGTCTGCGGGCGTCCATTGGAGCTGGTAGCGCTCGCTGCCCAGCTCTTTTTCGCTCGCGGTCTTTAACGCGGCAACCTCAAAACGCCCGCCCGTAACTTCCTTGATAACGGCCACCAGGTTTTCCCCACCCCTGACCTTGCGAACGTATAACCAGGTGCCCGGCTGCCGGGTATCGAGCAAAATTTTGTCGGGGCTCGACAGAAGCTGCGGTAGCTGCTCCAGCCAGGCTGCCTTTTCTTTGTCGAACCCGGGCAGGTCGGCAAACTCCAGCTCTCCGGCGGCCAGCCGGCCCCGCGCTTTTTCGGGCTCGTCTACTTCGATACCGAGCAGCCCAAAAAAATGCTCCGGCCCCAGCTCCACCACCTGCCCCAGCGGCGTCCGCCAGGCCCGCCAGGCCAGGTGGGCCAGGTAGCTCAGGTAAAGGTTGCGCGCACTCGAAGTATCCAGGCGCGGGGTTGCCCCGAAACCAAAAAGACCGGTGTCGGGCTCTTCGTAGAGGTGAAGGGGGAATAAATAATTGACTTCTTTCATTGAAACCGTGTGGTGCGTAATCAACCGGTTAGCAACAAAAGCGTGTTCCCACTCCTTATTGCCTTCTACCCGTTTGCTTGTTGCTAAACTTAAATTAGGTCCCGAGAGCATATGTCGCATGATTTTTCTTTGCGGCTGCCCTATAAAACCTTTGGATTTTCCCGTGTAGTAAGTCCAGCGGACGTCGAACGGACGGTAAAGAATGGGGGCCGCCAGTGCCTCCGAAATGGGCTGTTTTTTAATGTCGTCCTGAGCCCAGCGCACCTTCCAATCACGCACGTCCTTGCCCAGCTTGAAGGCCTCACGAGCAAGCTCTTCTTCCAGCTCTGCAAACGTGCGCACCCTGTTTAACAGCTCTTGCTTGGAACTCGCTATAGTCAGCTTATCGCGCGCGGTCACAATCCCCACGCTGCTCGTGGGAAGAAGATCGTCTACCCGCGGCCACTCGCGGTAGTGCTCAATGCCCTGCGTCTGGCGTAAAACAAAGAAGTAATACGGTTCCGTTGGACTAATTATTTCCCAGGAAGTCTCGTAAACCGAGTGCCGAGAGTATATGGAAGCTTGCGCCTCGTTATTTTTAAAATCAAAATTATAATTTAGCTTAAACGGGCCAAAAATAAGCCAAAAATATTTTTCTTCCCGGGATCCCCAAAGATCAGCGTAGTAAACTTTTTTTTCTTTGACCTTGCCACTCTTGACGAATATGCCAATGGCGACGCCCTGCTGAATGTCGAATACGTTTTCGTCTGGCCCGCCGTCTGGAGCTTTTTCCTTTTTCTTGCTATTGCCGTGCAGGTTGAGAATATAAATCTCGTCAAAAGTAGTCAGCAGGCTCTGGCGCATGCCGCGGAAGGTGGGGTTGTCGAGGTAGGAGTGATTGGTAATCATAGCCACCACACCCTCGCCGTGAGTGGCAATTTTCCACTGGGCAAAGCGCAAAAATTTGACATAATCATCGTGCAGCCATTTAATTTGGCGTTCCTTTATCGGCTTCCCATTTAGCTTGAAATAACTCGGCGCAGAAGAAAAGTCTCCTTTAAGGAGTTTTTCCGTCCAGGCGTTCTTATTGGCCGAGTGGCCCGAGTAGGGCGGGTTTCCGAGGATTACTAAAATGGGCTTTTCTTGCTTTACCTCGCCCGCCAGCCGGCTCTCGAGCGAAAGCGCGCTCAGTATGGGCTCGTTGCTGCCGGGCAGGGTTTCCATCTCGAGCGTGTTGGTCAGGTACAGGTTAAAGCGCTCGTCGTCGCTCAGCTCGTAACCCAGCGCGTCTAACACCAGGCCAATCTTGAGGTGGCCCACGGCGTAGGGGGCCATCATCAGCTCGAAAGCGTAGTAGTGGGGCAGCACGTGATTTTTTATCATGCCCTTTACGCCCGCACTCCCCCAGGTGCTGCGGTGTTCTTCAACCGCCCGTTCCACCGCCATGGCCGGAAAGGTGAGGGTGCCGGCGGCCGGGTCCAGGAGTGTAACCGGCCGTTCGCCGTCGGCCAGGCCCAGGGGCGCGCCAAAGCGGGCTTTGAGGATGTGGTGCACGCTCTCCACGATGTAACGCACCACCGGCTCAGGGGTGTAGTAAACGCCGCGGCGTTCACGTAAAGACGGGTCGTACTCGGCCAAAAAGGTTTCGTAAAAGTGAACTATCGGGTCGGTGCTGTGGTGGGTCTTCTGGTACTCCTCGAGAATGCCGGCCACGTCGGCCGCTTGCAGCACCGCGGCAATCTCGTCGAGCGTGACTTCGAGGTGTTTGGGCAGATCAGCCAGCGATATGTACCTGAAGACTTCGCGCAAGACCCCCAGCGTGCGGGGAATGTAGTCGTAGGCCAGTTTGCGGTTGAATTCGCCGGGGGCGCGTATGCGGGCAGCGAACATGCCGTAGGTAAGGGTCTGGGCGAACAGATCGGCAAACTGGGCCTGGGTCAGGTCGGCAATCAGCGTTTTCTTGAAAACGTCGAAAAAGCCGCGTAACTGGTTTCCTTCGCCCTCGGCCAGCTCGGTACTGATCACCTGATCGCGCAAGAAGCGGGTGAGCCGGGCCAGCCGTTCAGCCAGCGGCCTGGCACCCAGCTTTTCGGGCAGGGAGTAGTCGAAAAAGCGGCGCAGCAGGCGCAGAAAACCCTCTTCGTCGTGCACCGGCGGCGTGCGCCCCACGAACGCCGGTGCTGGCTGAGCCAGCGTAGCGCGGGCAATCTCCTGGCCGTCGCGGTAGAGAATGAAGGTGAAGAAGTCGGTCAGGATGACGTTCGGAAAGGTGCTGCGGTAGCGCCGTAACTGCTCCGACTGGGCTATTACGTCAAGGTTTTCCCCCGGCTTCTTGGCCTCGATATAGCCAGTGATTTTGCTGGAGCCGTCCCATACGCGAAAGTCGGGGTTACCGGCCTCGGTTTTCTTGGGCAGGATGGTTACATCGAGCCGGGGATGTCCCAGCTGCGGGCCCAGCTCTTCTAGCAGCCAGGCCAGTGCGGGGTAGAACGACTCCTCGCGGGCGTCGCCTTTTTTGATCGAGCTCGCCAGCTCTTGCAGGTACGCGCGCACGGGCTTGGACACATACCGAGTATACGACCGCGCCGGGGCCGCAGCGCTTTTGCCGTGCTCGATGCTGCGAAATGCGCAGCGTGATAGTTCAACCCGCAGCTATGGAGAACAAAAATTATCATGAAGTATGTATCGCATTATGCCGGTCTTGCTGCTCTTTGCTCTTGGCCAGGTGGCGGCCGCCAAATCGTTTTCCTGGGGGCCTTATACCGTTGTAGTCGAAGACTTCGTAGACGAAAGCGGCCTGGAAATGCAGCGGCTGCTGCTGCAAAAAGACGGCGAAGAAACGGTTCTGGCTGAAGACTACCTGGTAAGCGCCGAGCTGGCCGAGGTTACCGGCGAGGGCCTGCCGGAGCTGATCGTCAATACCTACTCCGGCGGCGCCCACTGCTGCAATACGGTTAGCATCTTCAGCCTGCAAGACGGTGAGGTGATCACTCTCAGCAGCGGCGGCTGGGGCAGCGGCGGCCTGGCAATGGTGCGCGATAGCGACGGCGACGGCAGGGCCGAGCTGACGCTGGTGAAGATTTATGAATACATCGACGGCCTCTGCTTCGCCTGTTCGCCGGCGGTCTGGCGAACCTTCGTATGGAACGACGGCCTCTTTGTTGACGCCACCAAGCGTTACCCCGACTCTACTCAAAAAGCGGCGCAAGACGCCCTGGCCGCCCTCGAGAAAGCCCTGGATTCACAAAGCGCCGACGGTTTCGACCTCATCTTTCACGCCACCACCTACTGGGTGAACTCCTACGCTCTCGGCCGCGGCGAAGAAGCCTGGGCGCGGCTGGCAGCCCGCTTGCCGCCGGAGGTAATGAACTGGCTGAAAAAGAACCGCATAGAACTCTTGCACCCCTTCTCGGCACTGCCCTAGCCCGCTTTCCGCCCGAACCGGAAGGTATCATGGACCCGTGGAGCTAGACCTCACCCTGCGCCCCGAGAGCCTGGACGACTACGTCGGCCAGGAACGCCTCAAGGCCAAGCTGGCCGTCTACCTGCAAGCAGCTAGGCAGCGCGGCGAGCCGCTGGATCACCTTTTGCTCTTCGGGCCGCCGGGGCTGGGCAAGACCACGCTGGCCCACGTAATCGCCGCCGAGATGGGGGTAAACATTCGGGTTACCTCGGGCCCGGCGATCGAAAAACCGGGCGATCTGGCGGCCATTCTGACCAACAGCCTGGAAGAGGGCGACGTGCTCTTCATCGACGAGATCCACCGCCTCAGCCGCACCGCTGAAGAGCACCTCTACCCGGCAATGGAAGACTTCAAGATAGACATCGTCATCGGCCAGGGCCCGGCGGCGCGGACGATCCGGCTCGATCTGCCGCGCTTTACCCTCATAGGCGCCACCACCCGGCCCGGGCTGATCTCCGGTCCGCTGCGCAGCCGCTTCGGCATCGTCGAGCACCTGGAGTTCTATACAGATGAGGAGCTTGCCCGGGGCGTAGAACGCGACGCCCGCTTGATGGGCATCGGAGTGAACCGCGAGGCGGCGCTGGAAATCGGCCGCCGCAGCCGCGGCACCATGCGCATTGCCAAACGGCTGTTCCGCCGTGTGCGCGATTACGCCGAGGTGGCCGGCGAGGAAACGGTTACCCTGGAGCGGGCCCGTAAGGCTCTGGATGCGCTCGGCCTCGACGAACTGGGCCTGGAGGCCCGCGACCGCCGCATCCTGGAAACGATGATCATGAAGTTCGCCGGGGGCCCGGTGGGGCTCGAAACCCTGGCCACCGCCATGCACGAAGACCCGGCGACGCTGGAGGAAGTGCACGAACCCTATCTGATCCAGCTGGGATTGGTGCAACGCACCCCGCGCGGCCGCGTGGCCACGCCCAAGGCATACCAGCACCTGGGGCTGCCGCTGCCCGAAGGAATCCAGCCTCTTTTCGAGGAATCATGATCAAGGGAACCCTCAAGGAAATAGACCTCGGAGAGCTTCTCAAGGCTCTGGAGGCGGCCAAGCGTTCGGCCATAATAACGGTTAAATCCCGCTCCGGCTGGGGTCGTATCCACCTGAACATTGGTCGCATGGTTTACGCTCGCACCGAGCCGGGGCCCCACCTGGGCGAATACCTGGTGCGCCTGGGATTCGTAAACTTGAAGGAAATACAGGATCTTGTGCTCCTGCAACGCAACGAAAACCCCGGCACCCCGCTGGGGCAGCTGGCGCTCAGCAAGAAGCTAATCACCGAACAGGACTTGCGCGAAGCGTTGTTTTCTCAGGTAATCGAATCCATTGCCACCATGCTCAGCTGGCAATCGGGGTCGGTCCTGGCGGAAGGTTCGGGCGAGAACGCCTCTCAGGTTCCCCTGCCCTACACCCTAGAAACCCGGGCCGCGGTGCTGGAAGCGGCACGGCGGCTCGATGAGTGGCGCAGGGGGAGCGTGGAGGCGGACGAGGTGCTGGTGCTCGCGGGTGACCCCACCCGCCACTCGCTACCGCGCGAAGCCTGGCAGCTGCTGGAAATAGCCGACGGTGCCCACCGCGCCCGCAGTCTGGCGGTGGAAGCGGGCCTGCCGGAGGAACACGCCTTCCATCTGCTATACGAACTCAAGAGCCGCGGCCTCCTGCGCCCGGCCACGGTAGCCCCCGAAGACCCCCTCGTGCTCATCTGGGCCGAGTCGAGCCTGGTTCGCCGCCTGCTCTTCGTGCTGCTCGAACGCGAGCGCTTCCGTACCTTGATCGCGCCCAACGCCGAGATGGCCCTGCGGATGATCAAACGCAAGCGTCCCGCGGCGGTGCTGGTGGAAGGCGACCAGCTCCCCGAGCGGGTGCGGGAGATACGCAGCAGCGACGAAGGTCGCTATGTGCTGCTATGGGTGATAAGCGAACAACCGCCCCGGGGAATCTGGGTGCGCAGCAACCGCGTGCAGTACATCCGCAAACCATTCAAAGAGGACGACGTGCTGGAGGCGCTGGCACCGCTGCGGCGCTCGATCTAAACCCAGAGGTCCACCAGCACGAAGCGGTCCACGTCCACCAGCCCGCGGTCGGTAAGCTTGATGTGAGGAATCACCTCCAGGGGCAGAAAAGCCAGCTGCATGAAGGGGTCGCGCGAACGCGCACCCAGGCGCTCGCGGGTAACGCGCAGAAGCGCGTCCATCTCTTCCCGCACCCGCTCGATGGGTTCGTCGGACATGAGCCCGGCGATCGGCAGGGGTAAGAGCTCCAGAACCTCCGCCCCCAGGGCCGCAACGTAGCCGCCGCCCGCCTCCACCAGCGCCCGCAGCGCCGTATGCATGGAAAGGTCGTCCATGCCGGCAACGGTAAGGTTGTGGCTGTCGTGACCCACGCTGCCGGCTATGGCACCGCGCGCAAGCCCCAGGCCACGAACGAAGCCGACGGCGTGACCGCCGCCGTTCCCGTGGCGCTCCAGCACCGCCAGCTTAGCCAGATCGCGCCGGGGATCGGCCACCGCCATACCGTCCTTAACAAGGGGCTCCACATGCTCCTCCCCGGTGATCAGCTGCCCTTCACGGGCGACTATCACCCGCATCTTCTTCCCGCGCGCCGGCAGGGCCAGGTTCACCCGGCCCGGATCTACCCGAATGGTGTCGCGCACCGTGGCTTCGCCGGCCACCGGTGCGCCCGCGAACAACACCCGGCCCTCCCGGGCCACCTTGCGTCCGCGAAACCAAACAGCGCGGGCATTGAAACCCTCCAGATCGTCAAAAACTACCAGGTCCGCCAGGCGGCCCGGGGAAACCGCTCCGCGGTCGCGCAACCCGAAGGCCTCGGCGGCACTCAGGGTAGCCATGCGCAGCGCCAGCAGCGGCTCCACCCCGTTCGCCACCGCCAGGCGCAGCATATGGTCCACGTGCCCTGACCCCAGCAGCTGCTCGGGGTGGCGGTCGTCGGAGCAGAACGCCATGCGCGCGGCAGTAAGCGGATTGACAGCCGGCAGCAGGTCTTCGAGATTGCGCGCCGCCGTTCCTTCGCGCAAAAACACGTACAGCCCCGCCGCCACCTTTTCCAGCGCCTCCTCCGGCTCCACCGATTCGTGGTCGGCCCAGGGCCCCGCTACGACGTAGGCCGCCAGGGTCTTCCCGTTCACGCCGGGCGCGTGACCGTCTATAGGCCGCCCCCGAAAGGCCAGCAGCTTTTCGACCGCGTCACCGTCGCCGTATACCGCCCCGGGCACGTTCATGAACTCGGCGAGCCCCAGTACCCGCGGATGCGAAAGGAACGGTTGCAGTTCTTCCAGACCCAAGACCGCTCCGCTGGTAGAAAGGTGCGACGCCGGCACGCAGCTGGGCAGATTGACAAGCACGTCCAGCGGCAGTCCTTCGCTGGCTTCCAGCAGGTAACGTATGCCCGCGCCTCCCGCCACGTTGGCGATCTCGTGGGGATCGCTGATCACGGTGGTGGTCCCCCGGGGAACCACCGCCCGGGCATATTCTGCAGGGCGCACCATGCTCGACTCCAGGTGCACGTGGGCGTCTATCAGACCAGGGGCAAGATAGCCTCCTCCCAGATCCTCGCTCTGCGAACCCCCGTAGTCGCCCACCCCGGCTATGTAACCCAGGGCGAGGGCAACGTTCCCCTCCACGATGCGCCCCGCGAACACGTCTACCACGCGCGCGTTCGTGAGCACAAGGTCGGGTTCGGCGTCACCGCGCGCCACGGCGAGCAAATGCCGGAACGTTTCGGAGTCCATGGCTAAGTATATCGGGGAGGCGACAAAAAACTGTGCGCAGCGTCCGCGCCGGTACCCTCCGCTCCGCTGTGCTAAGGTACGGCCGTGAAGGTGATTCTGCGAACGCCACACAAGGAGGAGCGGGAAATTCAGGGACCGCTGACGGTGCGCGAAATGCTGACGCGATTGGACGTGGACCCTGAAGGGGTCATAGTGGCCCGGGGCCGGGAACTGCTCACCCAGGACACGCTTTTGAATGATAGTGACACGGTCGAAATCATCCGCGCCATCTCGGGGGGCGGCCTATGAGATGTTCGGTTTGCGGTGCGCCCGCCCAGGTGGAAGTGCGGCGGCGCAATCAGGCCTTCTGCCCCGAGCATTACCGCGCCTGGTTCGTTAATGAAGTGCGGCGCAACCTGAAGCGCCACCAGATGATCCGCAAGGGCGACCGGGTGCTCGTGGCGGTTAGTGGCGGCAAGGACTCGCTGGTGCTGTGGGATACGCTCACCGGTCTGGGCTACCGGACCACCGGATTCCACATCCAGCTGGGGATCGGCGACTATTCGAAGCGTGCGCTCGCGGCTACCCGCGCCTTCGCTGAAGAGCGGGGGCTCGAGCTGCTGGTCGTGGACGTGCGGGAAAGCTTCGGCCTCACCATCCCCCAGCTGGCCCAATCCACCGGCCGCGCAGCCTGCAGCGGTTGCGGGCTTTCGAAACGCTATCTGATGAACCGGGTCGCCGCAGACGAAGGCTACGGTGTAGTGGCCACCGGCCACAACCTCGACGACGAGGCCGCCACCCTGATGGGAAACGTCAGCCGCTGGCAAACGGACGCCCTGGTACGCCAGGGACCGCTGTTAGAGGAACGCGAGGGGCTGGCCCGGCGCATAAAACCCCTTTACACCCTCACCGAACGCGAGGTGGCCGCCTACGCCTTCCTCGCCGGCATAGAGTACCAGCACGAAGAGTGCCCGCACGCCGAGGGGGCCAAGAGCCTGCTTTATAAGGACATTCTCAACCGTCTGGAAACCCGTATGCCCGGAACCAAACAGGCATTCCTCGTGCAATATCTGAAAAAGGTGCAACCGGTATTGAAAGAGGGTCTAGCCGGGGGCGATGTAGAGCTGCGCCGCTGCGAGCGCTGCGGCCAGGTCACTACCGGCAGCGTCTGCGCCCACTGCAAGCTGTGGGACCGCGCCTACGCGCGCGCCAAGAAACGGCGGCTCCTGCTGGAGAGCCGCGGCTTCGACCCGCGGCCCAAGGTGGACCGCCTGAAACCCGCTAGCGAAGCCTGACGCCGAAGCGGACGCGGTGGCCCGCCGCCTCCCCGGGCAGCTGCGGTACGAAGACACCGTTATAACCCAGCTTCCAGGCGAAGCAGCAATCGTTGAGGGTGAGCTCAATCCCGGCACGGCTCACCCGACCCCGCCACAGATCCCAACCCAGTGAAGGCGCCAGCGTCCAGCCGCCGGCGCACTCGGGCGGTGCCGGCGCATATGCCAAGCGCAGTTCGCTGTAGCCGGGAATCCAGTCCTTGCCCCAGCCGCGCCACCAGGCCAGCTCTAACCCGGAATCGCCCCTCTTGCCCGCAAGCAGCCAGCGCTCGCTTACCCCCACAACCTGTCCCGCAGGAAGCCGCCGCACCCCGAGGCGCCATGAGCCGGTCAGCGACCCGCCCCGCTCCGCGTACCCTAGCTCGACCGCATAGGAGCGATCGTAACGGCTCAGGTGCCCGGCCCCAAAATCGTAGCGCGCCTCTTCCCGAAAACCAAGGGAAATCCAGGCCGGACGCCCCGCTTTGAAGGTGAAAAGTTTTCGCACACCCCGCGCCTCGTAGCCAAAACGCGGCATCCCGTACGCCTCAAAATACCCGGCGCCCACGCGCAGCCGGTCAGCGTACGCCAGCTCGCCCCGCACCCCGCCCCAGGCGTAGGGCGCGGCCTCCGGGTAAAGAGCTAGCAAAAAGGGCAGCCGCAGACCTGCCCTCCAGGCGCCGGCGCGGCGCTCCAGAACCGCTATGCGTCCGTCCACCCCCGCCGTTACCCCCGTCTGCGACTCGTTCGCAATCCGCAGAAAGGGGCGCAACCGCAACGGCGGCGGTGCGAACGTACGCGTAAGCGTTAGCGAAGCAACCGTGCGTTGCAGCCCGGGCGACCAGCCCAGGCGGAAGTCGAGCGGCCCGTCCCTCAGGCGCACATCCGGCTCTAGCCGCGCCCGCCAGGAGGCCCCGTCCCAGGTGCGCGCCGGGCGCAGGCCGAAACGGAAAGAACGCCCTTCCGAAACGTGCGTCAGCGCGAAGCGCAGCGCCTCCGTCTTTCCGGTAACCGGCGCTCCCCCCAGCCCCTCGACAAGCAGCGTAAGCCGCGTACGCCAGCGTCCGAAGGATTCATCCGGCGCCGGTAGCGGCAGCCCCTCGACGCCGAAAGTCCAGCCCGCGCCATAGCCAAGGCGCAGCGGAAAACGCAGGTCCAGGGGCTCGTCCAGCTCCAGGAGCAGCCGCCGGGGCCGCGCCAGGGCCGCGCCATAAACCCGGAAAGCGCTCTTCTCGAGCAGCAGTTCGCCCCTCTCGAAGCGGAACGTTGCCCGCTCTGCATCCAATTCCAGTGCCCTGCCGCACTTGCAGGGAGTGGCCCGCACTTTCTGCACCCGCAAGCCGCCGTTCGTAACCAGGCCCCGCTCGGCATAAAAACGGTAGCGGGAGGTGCGGGCGTTGATATTAGTAAGCATCGCCTCCCCGTCCTCGAAAAGCACCCGGGACGCCCTCAACACGGCGTCCCCCTGCTCGAAGACCGCATCAATGAGCACCAGCGCCCCGCCCTGGCCGCGCAGCAGGGGGGCGCGCAGCGACCAGCCCGCGTAGGTTCCCGATATCTGGTACGCCGTCAGGGCCCCCGAGTCGCGGTCGAAAACGATTCTTTCGGCGCGCAGCAGCACCTCCCCGCTTTGCAGGCAGGCCTCGCCAAAAAACGTGGCCGTCCCGCCATCCAGCTCGAACTCGGAAGCCCCCAGCAGCACCGGGGGCCTCTCCACCTCGAGCACCACGTCGGAGTCCGCACAGGCTCCCGCCAGGACCAGGCCCGCCGCGAAGAACAGCGCTAGCGCGAAAGGTCGCGTAAACACGCGCCCATTCTAAGGCGTTTTCCGGGCCTTGACCCGCTCAACGAAGCCCAGCAAGCGCTTCTTGATCTCGGGAGGAACCTTGCTGCTCGCGCTCACCTCGTCAGTCTTGGAATCGAACTTCAAATACAGCTGTTTGTCCGGGTTCTTGCCCGCCAGGGTAATTCCCAGTCCGGCGTCGTGGTAACGGTAAGGAGCCAGCAACAACACCTCACCGGTACGGTAATCGCTAACCAGCGCCGCCGCTTGCAACTCGGGATCCGCCGCCTGCACCCCGCCCTGCAGGACGGCCACCCCCGCCTCGATAAAGATCCAGGCGTTCTGCGCTTTCAGCTCTTTTACCTGGGCGGTGTCGAGAACCACGCCCTCCGCGAGCGAAACCAGCTGCTCGGGCAGGTCGTAGCGCAACTTCTCCGCCGCGAAGCGGATGTCCTTGGCTTCGCTCCTGGCCTTGCGGGCGAGCACGTAAACGTCCTCTTTGTATTCCACGTAGCCGGCGTCGATGCTCAGGTCGTTTTCGTTGTCGTGGATCACGCCGCCCTGGGGAAGCGTGGTCACTCCGGTAGCCAGGTCGAAGACCTGGTCTCCGTAAGGCTCTATGGAAAGCGCGGCGAACCTGGCGGCGACCAGCAGCAGAAAAATGAGCATCCCGGCGCGTTTCATGCCCCCAGCCTACCGGCCGGATGCGTGAAGGGCGTGAAATCGAAACAAAGCCGGACCACAGGCCCGGCTTTGTTTTCACTCATCAAGCGGAACTACATGACCGCGGTTACCGCCGCCTGCAACCAGCGAAGGAGCGGCTGGGGCCACACCCCCAAGGCCACCACCGCCAGCGCCAGTAAGACCAGCAGGCTGAATGCGGTAGGCGAAAAGGCGAGTTCCGGGGAATCCTCTGCGGGCGCCTCCAGGAAGACCGCAGCCAGGATCCGGAAATAGAAGTAGTAACCGAAGACGACCATCACCACCGCAACTACCAGCGGTGCCCAGGCCTGCGCAGCAGCCAGCGCCGCGAAGACATACAGCTTGGCCAGAAAACCCGCCAGCAGCGGTACGCCAGCCAGTGACAGTACGAAAACCGCCAGCAACACTCCCAGGAGCGGATTGCGCCGCCCCAGGCCTTTCCAGGACTCGAGCGTGGACGGCAGTCCTTCGGCTTCCAGCGCCTCGAGCGCGAAGAAGAACCCCAGGCTGGTGACGATGTAGGCGGCCAGGTAGTAGGCCACCGCGGTGTAGCCGGTGAGCGAAGCCGTCGAAAGCGCCAGACCCAAAAAGCCCATGTGCACGATGGTGGAATAAGCAAGGAGTCGCTTGAGGTCGTTTTGCAAAAGGGCCCAGAAGCTGCCGAGGACCACAGACAACAGCGCCAGCCCGCCGATCCACTGCGCCATAACGGATTCCGAGCCGCCAAAAGCACGGCTCAGCAGCACCACTATTCCCAGCGCAAGGGCGGTCTTGGGAGCCACGCTCAGGAACCCCGCCATGAGGGGGAACGCACCCTGGTACGCATCGGGAGCCCAGGCGTGGAACGGCACCCAGGCCAGCTTGAAGCCCAGTCCCACCAGCATCAGCGCCATACCGCCGCGCGCCAGCGCGCTAGGGTTGCCTCCGAGCTCGATGGCGATACCCGTGTAACCCAGGTTGCCGGTTTCCGTGTACACAAGGGCCATGCCGAAAAGCAACAGCGCCGACCCCACCGCGCCCAGGATCATGTACTTGGCGGCGGCCTCGGTGCCAAAACGGCGGTCCCGGTCGTAACCCACGAGCACGTAAGTGGAATAGGCGGAGAGCTCCAGCGCCAGGTAGAACATCAGCAGATGAGCCGACGCCACCAGCAATATCCCCCCCAGCACGCCCCACATCACCAGCGCATGCACCTCGCCGCTACCCAGGGCGAATCCTCCTTTGCGAATCGCGGCCCCGGCGGCTACCAGAAGCCCCACCAGGCTCAAGAGGACGATGGCGGCGGAGGTAAGCGGGCCCATAACCACGGCTCCGTAGATGACCCCCGATTCGTGTGCGGCCAGCAGGCCCATAAGCAGGGAGGCGCCGAAGACAGTACCGCTGATGGCTCCGAGAACGGCAGGGCGCTCATCGAAACTCGGGGCGATGAGGGCGAGAACCATCCCCCCGAAAGCCAGTAGCACGATGACGGCGAGCGTCATTTGAACACCTCCTGCACCATGGTCAGCAGGGGTTGAATCCCCGCGTCGATCCAGGGGGTGAGCGCCGCCGGAACCAGCCCCAGGAGCACCGCCAAAAAGACGAGCGGCGCGGCGGCGGCCACTTCAACCGGACTGAGATCATCGAGGTTCGAGTCTGACCGGCCCAGCAACACGCGCTGAATGGTCCAGAGCATCGCACCGGCCAGGATCACTATCCCGAAAACGGCTATCCAAACGTAAGGGCGCGTCACTTCCGCCAGGAAGCCGCCCCAGAGGCTCTGGAACTCGCCCAGGAATCCCGCCAGCCCCGGCAGTCCCAGGCCTCCCAGCAAAGCCAGCCAGAGCACCGCCCCCAGCTTGGGCGCGGCGCTGTATACCCCCTGCATCGCCGCGATCTCGCGGGTATGGGTGCGATCGGCCAGCAGGCCCACCATGAGGAACATCAACCCCGTTATCACACCGTGAGCTACCATCTGGTAAACGGCGCCGTGTATGCCTATGGCGGTCATGGAAGCGATACCCAGCAATACGTAGCCCATGTGATTGACCGAAGAGTTGGCGATAAGCCGTTTGAGATCGCTCTGGGCGAGGGTTACGTAGGCCCCGTAGACGATGGATATGAGGGCCACCAGCGCCAGCAGGTTCGCGAAGCGCTCGAGCTCGCCCGGGAAGAGGGCCAGATTGAAGCGGATAAGACCGTAGCCGCCCATCTTGAGGAGCAGTCCGGCCAGGAAGATGGAACCCGCCGTGGGCGCCTGGGTGTGCGCGTGCGGCAACCAGGTGTGCAACGGCACCGCCGGCAGCTTGATCAGGAACGCCAGCGCGAAGCCCCAGAAGAGCCAGGAAGCCGCCGGCAGGTTGGCCAGGTAGCCGGTAGCGCTCACCAGTTCAAGGTAATCGAAGCTGACCCGACCGAGCGCCGGAGCCGCCAGATAGGCTGTAGCCACTATGGCGGCCAGCATGAACACCGACCCCACCAGCGAGTAGAGCAGGAACTTGACCGCTGCGTAGCGCCGCTCCTCGTAACCCCAGAGCGCGATCATGAAGTACATCGGCACCAGCACCGCCTCAAAGAAGAGGAAGAAAACCACCAGGTCGAGTGCCGCGAAGACGCCCACCAGCGCGCCCTGCAAGAGCAGCATCAGGGCGAAGAAACCCTTGTCGGTCTTGCGCCAGCTGGCCAGCACGCTTACCGCGGTCAGCAAGGGGGTGAGCGCCGCGAAAGGCAAGCTCAGGCCGTCGAAACCGACGTGGAATCTGGAGCCAACCAGGGGCAGCCAGTCGAACTTGAGCTCGCCGATGAACCCGCCAAAGGGAATCGGGTAGGTTGCGTACGCCCACAAACTCATTAGCAGCGTGAACAGGGCCACCCCCAGCGCCGTACGCTTGGCCGCCTCGGCCCGCGGATCGTCGAGCATGCCCACGAACGCCGCCGCCAGGATGGGGAGAAATATCAGGACCGGGATCACCGCGCACCTCCCACGTAAAGCGCCAGCGCGCCCAGCAGCATGTAAAAAGCGTAGGTAGCGAAGCGGCCGCTTTGCAGATGGCGCAACAGTGACGAAATCACCAGACTGGTGTACCCCGCCAGGTCTACCAGCCCGTCGATCAGATAGCGATCGATGAACGCCAGCACCTGGGTGGGAGCCTGCGCCAGCGCTCCGAGCACCTTGTAGTAGAACTCGTCGATGTAAAGACGGCGCTGCAACGCGGCGGTGAGCCACAGGGGCGCCCGCTGTTTGAGAGGGTCGGCGCTGTACCAGAACCAGGCCAGCCCCGCCCCCGCCAGGGCCACCAGGGTGCCCGTGACGTAACCCGTCATCAGCTTGGAAGCGGGCAGCAATTCGGGCATCTCACCCCGGTAGACGAGGGTCAGGAGACCGTAACCGAAGATCGGGCTGCCCCAAAAACCCACGAGGATGCTAAGCGCGGCCAGCGCCACCAGCGCGGTGATCATCTCGGCTCCGGACTCGTGCGGATGGTGCCCCGCGGGCGGGCTGGGGTCGGGTTCGGCTTCTTCGGGACCGAGGTTCAGCCAGGGCGCGCCGCGCGTCCACTCCGCCGCCTTCCAGGGGCTCTCCATCGCCGGCTTGTGGAAGGCGATGACGATCATGCGGGTGGTGTAGAAGGCGGTGAAGAACGCGGCCAGGAGACCAATGAGCCACAGCAGCGGCGCGTGTTCCTCGGCCGCGTGCAGGATAAGGTCCTTGGACCAGAAGCCCGCGAAGGGAGGTATTCCCATGAGCGCCAGCGCCCCGACCAGGAAGGTCCAGTAGGTCCAGGGCATGTGCTTCTTGAGGCGGTCCATTTCGAAGATGTCCTGGGTCGCAGCGCCGTGAATCATTGAGCCGGAACCGAGGAACAAGAGCGCCTTGAAGAAAGCGTGGGCCACCAGGTGGAACATCGCCGCCGCCCATCCGAAGACCCCCAGACCCAGGAACATATAGCCCAGCTGGCTGACCGTGGACCAGGCCAGAATTTTCTTCACGTCGGCGAAGGCCGGCGCCAGGACTGCCGCAAAGAGAGCGGTAAGCGCCCCCACCAGGGCTACCACCCAAAGCACCCCGCCAAAGAGAAGCAGCGGGTAGAAACGCGCGGTCAGGTATACACCTGCAGCCACCATCGTGGCGGCGTGGATCATGGCGCTGACGGGCGTGGGGCCCTCCATGGCGTCCAGCAACCAGACGTGCAGCGGGAACTGGGCGCTCTTGCCCATGGCGGCGATGAAGACCAGCAGTCCCACCGCCGCCGCCGCTCCGGTGCCGATGGCAAGCAGGTTCTGGCCGCTTCCCAGGTCGGCGAGGTCGAAGTTGCCGATGAGCAGGTAGAGCCAGAAGAGGCCCAGCATGAATCCCAGGTCGGCCAGCTTGGTGGTGATGAAGGCCTTCTTCTGCGCCTGCTGTGCGGTCTTCTTCTTGTAGAGGAAACCGATCAGCAGGTAGCTCATCAACCCCATTACCTCCCAGGCCAGTAGCGAGTGGAAGAAGTTGCCCGCCAGCACGAAGGCAAGCATGGCGGCGCTAAAGAGCTGCAGGTAGGCGAAGAAGGTGGGGTAGCGTTCCTCGCCATGCATGTAGCCGATCGAGAAGAGGTGGATGAAGAGCGAGGCCAGCGCCACCATCGCGGTAACCACCGCGGCGAGGGAATCTATGTAGATCACCAGGGGAATGCCCGCCTCACCGCGGATGGCCAGCCAGGTCCACTCGAGCCGGAAAGGGAAGTCCGGGGAGCCCGGCTTTATCAGGGCCTCCTCGTGATGCCCCCCCAGCAACGCGGCCAGGTTCCAGCCGGGAGCGGCCAGAATTACGTCGTGCAGGAGCCCCAGCGACAGCACCGCCACAACCGCCATAACCGCGGTGGCGAACCATCCCGAGCCGCGGCCGGGGAACGAGCGCCCACCAAGGGCCAGCAGCGCGAAGCCCAGCGCGGGAAGCAGCGGTATCCAGTAGCTTAGTTCAACGTAGCTCACATTCGCCTCCTTATCCGCGCATCTCGCTTATAGCGTCGTCGGTGACGGCGCCGTGGGTGCGGTAGACGTTCAGGAGAATCGCAAAGCCGATGGAAAGTTCGGCCGCGGCCACCACGATGATGAAGAGGGCGAATATCTGCCCGGCAAATAAGTGGGGCTCGCGGAAGGCGGCCGCACTGGCGAAGGCCAGCGCCGCGGCGTTGAGCAGAATCTCCACCGACATCAACACCGCGATCAGGTTGCGGCGCGTGAGTACGCCGTACAGGCCCACCGCCATCAGCAAACCCGAAAACAGCAGAAAATGTCCCAGGGTCACCATCAGCCGGACCTCCTTCGGGCGAGCGCTATCGCGCCCACCATTGCGAGCAGCAGCAGCACCGACGCCACCTCGAAAGGCAGCAGCGCCGCCTGCAACAGGTTGCTACCGAGCAGTTCCGGGCTGACCGGATTTATCTGGCCGTCGTGATGCCCCACCGCCCCCTTGAAAAACACGAGCGCCGCAGCCGCGGCCAGCAGGCCCGCCGCAATCTGCCAGGTCCGGGGAGCGCCGCTGCTGCGCGATCTGGTCATCATGATGATAAACAGCGTCATAATCGGGATCGCGGAAGCGTTCACCATGAATTGAATGGCCGCCAGCGCTGGCGAGCCGAGCAACAGGTAAAGCCCCGCGATCAGGAAGAACGTGATCGCCAGGCTGAAAGCGGCGCGCACCATGTTGGCGGTCGTGACCGCAAATACGGCAAAGACAAGGGTGAAGGCCGCCAGGGCGTAGAACGCGGTCAGGCTCATGAATCCACCTCCTCGGCCGGTTTCAAAATTTCGGCCAGGCCCCCAGGCTGCATCTCGGGCGGGGCCTTTTCGATTCGCCCGTCCTCGGTGCGAATCTCCACGCCGAATTTGGGGCTGTACCACTGCCGCGAATTGCGCGCCTGCTCGTGCAGGAAGTCGATGTCAGCACGAAGCGTCCGCAGGTCGTAGGTGGACATCTCGAAGTCCTGGATCGTCACGATCGAGCTTACCGGGCAGGCCTCCACGCAGGCAGCGCAGTACATGCAGTTCACCAGATCTATGTCGAAGCGGTCGATGAGGAAGCCCTTGCCCTCGGGATTGCGGTGCCGTTCGATCGTGATCACCTGCGCGGGGCAGGCACGCTCGCACTGCAAACAGACGATGCAGCGCTCCGAACCATCCTCGTTTTCCACCAGGGCCAGCGACTGCACCGACACCGGAGGCAGGTCGGGCTTCACATAGGGGTAGAACTCGGTGGGAGCCTCTTCGTAAACGCGCTTGTGTACCGTCGCCATCCCGGTACCGATGGCCTTTACGGCTTGCCAGACTTCTTGCAAAAGGCTCATCTTACCTCCAGATCAGGCGCATGTAGGCCGCCAGTACCAGTCCAAAGAGGGCCAGGGGTATCATCGCCTTCCAGGCGAATTCCATGAGCTGGTCGTCGCGGTAGCGGGGCAGGGTGGCGCGGATCCAGAGGAAGATCCAGACCCAGACCGCGGTCTTGAGCGTGAAGTAGAGGCTCTCGAGCGCCCCCGCCGCCAGGCTGCCGGGCTCGAGCCCGAAGAGCGGTCCGTGCCAGCCGCCGAAGAAGAAGACCACGATCAGCGCCGGCAGCAGGAAGAGCTCGACGAACTCCGCCAGGAAGAAGAAGGCGAAGCTCATACCCGAGTACTCGACGTTGTAACCGGCGATCAACTCGGACTCTGCCTCGGGGAAGTCAAAGGGAATGTGCTTGAGCTCGGCCAGGCTGGCGATCACGTAGAGCACAAAGGGCAGCGCTAGCGGCAGGAAGTTCCAAAGACCCAGCTGCGCGTCCACTATCCCGCTAAGCGAAAGCGTGCCGCTCCAGACGGCGACCGTCAGGAAAACCAGCGCCAGCGGTATCTCATAGCTCACCATCTGCGCACCGGCGCGCAAAGCGCCGATGAGCGCCCACTTGTTGCCCGAAGAAACGCCCCCCAGCAGCACCCCGTAGGTGCTGAGGGTGGAGACCGCGATCAGGTAGACGAGACCCACGTTGGTATCGGCCAGCACCCAGCCGGAAGCGAAGGGAATGACCGCGAACATCGCGAAGCTGGCCACGAAGGTCACCGCCGGAGCGAGCCGGAAGGTCAGCACGTCGGCCGCGGCCGGAACGAAGTCCTCCTTGGCGAGCAGTTTGAGGGCGTCGAAAATTGTCTGAATACCGCCGGCGGGACCGTAGTGCATGGGGCCGAAACGCTCCTGCACCTTACCCAGATATTTGCGCAGCACCAGAATTAAAAGCAGCGCCAGAACCGCCGAAAGCAGGAACAGCAGCACAACCTGGAGCGCGCGCATGAAAACGAAACCCCAGCCACTGTCCCAGCCAAGGGCGCCGAACAGCGCTGGAACACCAGCGTAGGTAGTGATGACCAGCAACCAAAAGACGAAAACGTAAGCGGAGTACACCGCACGCTCGAGCCAGGGGCGGCTCTTTTGAGGATCGTACCCGAACAGGCGCGGACGGAAGTGCCGGTCTTCGGGAATGGGAATCTGGCTCACCGGTTCACCTCCTATCTATCGATCTCCCCGAACACGGGGTCGAGGGACGAAAGTATCGCTATCGCGTCGGAAAACTTGGCCCCGATGAAGAGGTCGGGGATAATTTGCAGGTTCGAAAAGGCGGCGCCCCGGTGCTTGACCCGGTACGGCTTGTCGGTTCCGTCGGAGATTACGAATACGCCCAGCTCGCCGCGGCTGTTTTCGACGGCGCGGTAGCGCTCGCCCGCCGGGGGCTTGATGCGAGCGGGCGCCTTGCCCTTGAAGGGTCCGGTCTTGGGGGTGAGTTCAAGCAACTGCCGCAGGATCCGGATCGACTGGTACATCTCCTGGAAGCGCACCCAGAAACGCGCATAAGTATCGCCGTCGGGCGAAGTCGGTATCTCGAACTCCACATCGGGATAGGCGTCGTAGGGGAAGGCCTTACGCACGTCATAAGCAACGCCGCTGGCCCTGAGCACCGGACCGCTCACGCCGCGGGCAATGGCGCGCTCCTTGCTGAGGACGCCCACGCCAATGGTACGGGCGTGCACCACCGGGCTTTCGAGCACCAGGTGCTCGTAGTCGACCATGCGCCGCTCGAGATGGTCCAGCAGATCAGCCACTTCTTTGAAGAAGTCAGGGTGAACGTCGCGGCGCACGCCGCCGAAAGTGTAATAGTTGGGCAGCATGCGCGCACCGGCGGTCTTCTCGACGATTCCGAGAATGATCTCGCGATCCCAGAAGGTATAGAGGAAGGGCGAGATGGCGCCCAGGTCCAGCATCGCCGTGCCCATCCACACCAGGTGGCTGGCAAGACGGAAGAGCTCGAAGAACATGGTGCGGATCTTCCTGGCCCGGTCAGGCACCTCCACACCCAGCATGTCCTCGATCGCCAGCACAAAGGGCAGCTCGTTTTGCGTGCCCGAAACGTAGTCCATGCGATCGGTGTATGGAATCACCATGGGATAGGTGCGCGCCTCTTCGATTTTCTCGTGGTTGCGGTGCAAATAGCCTATGTGCGGCACCGCCCGGGTGATGCGCTCGCCCTCGAGCCCAAGCACCACGCGCAGCACTCCGTGGGTGGCCGGGTGCTGCGGACCCATGTTGACGATCATTTCATCCGTGCGCCCGGGCACCGGCTCCAGGTTCATGGTGCTCACGAGGCTTCACCTCCTTCGCCCGCCTCGCCGGCTTCCGGCTCCGGCGGGGGCGGCGGTGTCCAGGGGTCGGGATCGGGCCAGGCCTTGGGCTCCCAGCCGGGGATCGGGTAACCGCCGGTGTCATAGCGCTTGAGCAGCGGATGCAATTCCCACTCGTCTTCCAGCAAGATACGCCGCAGATCGGGATGGCCGCTGAAGCGCACGCCCAGCATGTCGTAAGCCTCGCGCTCGTACCACTCCACCCCCGGCCAGAGATCGGTTACCGAAGCGACCACCGGGTTCTCGTAGCGTACGTCGGTGCGCACCGTCACCTTGGCGCGATCATGCAACCGGGTAAGGTGCAGGGTGACGCGCAATCCGTAACCCGTGTCGATACCGCTGACCGCGCGCGGGAAGTCGAAACCGTCGGCCTTAAGTTTTTCGCAGAGCGCCCGGTAGTCCTCCGGGTGCACCGTGTAAATGTCCTCGTCGAAAAGCCGCTCCTGCTTTAGCCTCAGTTCCACGGTCACCTCCCTAGAGCACCGGGATCCGGCCGTCCTTGCCGGGTTCGGCCATGATCTCGTAGTCGGCGGGAATCTCTCGGGGTTTCTTGTAACGCAGCTCGCGGTCGGCTATCTTGTCACGCAAGAGCAAGAGCGCCTGCAACAGGGCCTCCGGACGCGGCGGGCAGCCGGGAATGTAAACGTCCACGGGCACGATCTTGTCCACGCCTTCGACGACCGAATATCCCTGCCGGAAAGGCCCGCCCTGATTGGCGCAGGCGCCCATCGAAATGACCCACTTGGGTTCGGCCATCTGGTCGTACAGGCGCCGCAAACGCTTGGCCAGCTTCTTGTTGACGGTGCCCGAAACTATCATCACGTCGGCCTGCCGGGGCGTGTTGCGGAAGAACATGCCGAAGCGGTCGGCATCGATCTTGGGATCCCAGGTGGCCATCATCTCGATAGCGCAGCAGGCGATACCGAAGGTCAGCGGCCACATGCTGCGGCTGCGCGCCATGTTGATAAGGTCGTCGAGCGTGCCCAGAATAACGTCACGCGGCCTTTCGTCGGAACCTAGTAAACCCACTTGAGCACCCCCCTCCGCCAGGCATAGACGAGTCCCATAGCCAGGATGACGATGAAGACCACCGCTTCGAAGAAGCCCACCCAGCCCAGCCTGTCGTAGGCCACGGCCCAGGGAAACAGCAAGGCGGCCTCGACGTCGAAAAGCAAAAAGAGCAAAGCGAAAATATAGTAGTTGACGTTGAATCGCAGATTCACATCGCCAATCGGTATCTCGCCGGATTCATAGGCGTCGAGTTTGCCCGCGGGCTTGGGCCGCACCCCGACCAGCAAGCGGGCGATCCCAATCGTCGCGAAAACGATCGCCAGACCGGTTAGGAAGAACGCTATCGCGGTGATACCCGCCTGCAATTCCGTTAGGTAGTCCACGGCTTGCCCCCTTTCCGCCCCGCATGCGGAGCACACTCCGCCATTCTTACACTTCTCCAGCACCACAGGCTAGGGACGCGTTTACCATGAGCCCTTCTCAATCTGGAACTGCTGTGTTCTCACCGGGAATACGGCTATAATCGCGGTGGATGCGTACGTTTGCCTTTTTCTTATTAATGCTGACCTCCTTTACCTGGGCGGGACCCGACTGGCTGCGCTGGGGAGCGCACGCCGACGAGGGCTTTACCCGTTTCGTCTTCGAGTTGCCGCTAGGCACGTCATACGAAGTCGTGAGCGAAAACGCGGTGGTACGCGTGCGCCTGGGACTGGGGGTCGCAAAGCAGGAAACCCTGACCACCGAAGATCCCGCGGTCGAACACGTGGAGATAGTGCCCGCTACCGCGGGCGCCGAGGTAAGGCTCTATCTGAGGCCGGGATCTACGGCGAAAAAACCTTTTGTGCTCGAAGGTCCGGCGGCCCACTTTCGCCTGGTTATCGACGTCGTCCATCCCCAAAACGGCCTCGCGGCGCAACCGCCGAAACCCAAACCAAGACCTCCGGTGGTGGTGATAGATCCGGGTCACGGCGGTCCCGACCCCGGTACGGTCGGCTACATCCGCGAGAAAGAGGTCACCCTCGACATCGCCCTGCGGGTGCGCTACCTGCTCGAGGCCAACGGCATCAAGGTGGTGCTCACCCGCGACGGCGACTACGACCTGGCCCCGCCCCAAATCAGGGATTACAACCAGCGCAAGATAATCGATCTGGACAAGCGGGCCGAGATGACCAACGGCGACCGCAATCTCTTCGTTTCCATACACGTCAACTCGGCCGAACGTCCCGCGCGCGGAATAGAAGTCTACTATCTGGGCAAGACCCTGGATCCGCGCACGCTGGCCCTCGCCGTGGCCGAAAACGGTGGCGGGGAGCTGGGGCTCGAGCTCACCCAAAAAGCCGAGAGCACCGCCGAAGCCGCACTGGCCGATTTGATAGCCCAGGGCAACCTGCAGTTCTCCGCCCGGCTGGCGAAAGCAATTCTCAAGCAGTTGCTCAGCCGCACCCACACCATCAATCGCGGCGTGCACTCCGCCCCCTTCTACGTGCTCCGCTACGCCCGCATCCCTGCGGTGCTAGTGGAAGTGGGTTTTGCCAACCATCCCACCGAGGGACGGCTACTTGCGCGCGTCGACTACCGCCAACAGCTGGCGGAAGGAATAGTAGCGGGGATCCTGGAGATGCTGAGGAACGGCACATACGCGGCGCCCGGGCAATAGCCCCGCCAAGGGGCGTCCAGCGCGCTCCACCCGTCCAAAAACCGCCCGGGGGTGGCCTGTGGGGACTGTAGCATGGATAACATGGATACCGAGCTAGCCAGGTACATCGACCACACCCTCTTGCTACCAACGGCGACCACGGCCGATATCGAAAAACTCTGCCGGGAAGCCGACGATTATTACTTATACGCCGTCTGCGTCAACCCCGCTTTCGTTCCCGCAGCCCGGCGCGCTCTGGGCGCAAGCCCCGTGCGCATTGCCGCCGTGGTGGGCTTCCCCCTGGGCGCCAATTCTTCACAGATTAAGGCCGTGGAGGCGGCACTGGCGGTCTCCCAGGGCGCCGACGAGCTCGACATGGTGATTCCCCTCGGGGCGGCGCTAGCTGGCGACTGGGAAGCGGTGGCCGGGGACGTACGCGCCGTACGCGAGGCCGCCCCGCAAGCGGTTCTGAAAGTAATCCTGGAAACCGGCCACCTCAGCGAATCTCAGATACGCGCAGCCGCCGAAGCGGCGCTGGCGGGTGGAGCCGACTACCTAAAAACCTCAACTGGTTTCGGGCCGCGCGGGGCCAGCGTCGAAGACGTGCGGCTGCTGGTCGAGGTGGCCGCCGGGCGCGCTAAGGTTAAGGCGGCCGGCGGTATACGCAATCGCGAGGACGCCTGGAAGATGATTGAGGCGGGCGCCGATCGCCTGGGCACATCTAGCGGGGTCGCGCTCGTAAGCGGCGGGGAGAGCAAGGGCTATTAAGAAACAGCAGAAACCCAAACCCGCATGGCTGGGATACGCACTGCTCGTACTGCTGGCCGGCCTGGCGCTCTGGCAGCAAAAAAGCGGCTACACCAATCCGCCCGCAGCTGGCACGGTCAGTCTGCAGGTCCGCTTTTTGCCAGAAGAGGAAGACGCCGTGCTCGACGCCTTGCAGGGGGCTCTGGCAAAAGCCCGGCGCACCGCCGACCTGGCGCTCCTGACCCTGAACGACACCCGGCTGGGATACGCGCTTGCGCAGGCGGCGCAACGCGGCGTAAGGGTACGCATCTTCAGCGAGCGCGAACACCGGAACGAACTGCTGTCAACGCTGCTCTCCGGCGCCCGCGGTCAGCGCAGCGGCCGCCCCCGAATCAGCAGGCGGCAGGCGGAAGATGCGGTGGAACCGCTGGGCGGCCATTGTGAACGCCTCTCCCGGGTACAAATCTGCTACGACGACCGCCCGGGGCTGATGCACGACAAGTTTGCAGTCATCGACGACCAGCAGGTGTTTACCGGCAGCATGAACTGGAGTTACAGCGGAATACATCGCAATGACAACGACTCGTTGAGCCTGAACGGCGAGTCGGCCGCCCGCGTTTTCCACTCCGCCTTCGAGGCGCTGTGGCAGCGCAAACCACGGTCCCCAGCTCCGGCGATGCTGGAGATTGAGGACGGCGGCGAATTGGAGATCTACTTTACCCCTTCCTACGGCCACGAAGCCGAGCGGCGAATAAGCTCCGAGCTGAACAAAGCCGAAAGTGAAATTTTGGTTGCCGCGTTCGTGCTTACCAATCCCGCGATAATCGCCTCTCTTAACCGGGCCGCAAGGCGCGGAGTAGAAGTGCGGGTTCTGCTGGAACAACGAAATCTAAGAGATTCGCAGGAAGAAGAACTGGACCGGCGTGTAGAAGTACGCACGGACGCCAACCGTTACGCAATGCACTTAAAAACGATGGTCATAGACGAAAAGGTGGTGCTAACCGGATCGTTCAATTTCACCCGCTCGGCGGTGGCGCGCAACGACGAAAACCTGCTGGTTCTCACCAGCCCCCGCCATGCAGGGCGGTACAAAGAAAAGGTATGGGGACTATGGCAAGCAGCCAGCCCACGATAGTTCTGGCCTCCGGCAGTCCGCGGCGGCGGGAGCTCTTGAAACGTCTGGGGCTGCCTTTTGTGGTAAAACCACCGGCCGTCGAGGAAGAAAGGTGGCCCGGGGAGGATCCCCCCGCCACCGCCAGGCGGCTCGCCGGTCTGAAAGCGCGTGCGGCTGCGGGAGAATGGGTGGTGGCGGCAGATACCATAGTCGAACTGAACGGCCTGGTTTTGGGCAAACCGCGGGATACCGGGGAGAATCTGGAGTACCTGCGTCTTCTCTCGGGACGCACCCACCTGGTGCACACCGGTCTGGCCGTCACAGGACCGGATGGCGGTGAGGAAACGGTCAGCACTACCCGGGTCACCTTTCGGGAGCTTGCAGATTGGGAAATGCAAGCCTACGCCGCCAGCGGTGAAGGACTGGACAAGGCGGGCGGCTACGGTATTCAGGAAAAGGGGATGGCGCTGGTGGCGGGTATAGAAGGCGACTTCTTTACGGTCATGGGCCTGCCGGTGTCCGCCCTCTGGACAGGTCTGGGCAAGCTGGGCTACCCGCTGGCGGAGGTCTGGCGTGCTTAGACTAACATACCTGGGATACGTATTTTTGGCACTGGCGCTGTCCGCACTGACCGCAAACTTCGCACCGCAACTGCCGGGAGAGGTATCGGCGCGGATAGCCCCGCTCTTTGGCCTCGGGCACCGCGCCGCTCAAAACCTGCGTGCGGCAGTCGCCACCCTGATCGAGCGCCGCAACCTTCGCTACGAAAACCGCCAGCTAGCCGAAGAGGTGGCCTGGCTCGAGGAGAGCAATACCGAACTTAAAGTCGAGCTGGAGCGCCTGCGCCGCGCTCTGGCCGTGCGCGAAGCCCAGGCGCCGGGAGTGGTGGCCAGCGCCCCGGTAATCTCCGAGGATACCTCGGGTCTCTACCGTCGCTTGATCCTGGGTCTCGGTGAAGCCGACGGTCTCTCCGCGGGCATGCCGGTCACCAGCCCCGACGGGCTGGTGGGGGTGATAATCGAAACGACCCCGCACCGTGCGGTCGTGCGCACGGTGGTGGACCCTGAGTCGCGGGTGGGGGTCAGACCCGAAGGCGGTCCGGGTAGGGGCATTGCCGTGGGCGAACCGCCGGCTAGCCTGCGCGTAGAGCTGCCGGTGGAAACGAAGGTTGCGGTCGGGGAACTGCTCGTAACCGGATCGTTGCAGGGCCTGTTCCCCGAAGGCATCCCCGTGGCCCGGGTCACCCGCATCCTGCCCCGCACGCCGGGAGCGTTGCGAAAAGTAGTCCGCGCCGAACCGCTGGTCAAGTTCGGACTGCTCGAAGAGGTGGTCGTGCTGGGTAAGCTATGAGAACATTCCTGCTCATCATTTCCAGCCTGATAATGCAGTCGCTCGTTTCGGGTCTGCTGCCCGATCGTTTGACCCCTCCTGATCTCTGGTTCCTGCTCGTGCTGGTTCTGGCCAGCCGGCACAACCCCTACGCAGGACTGGCGATAGCCTTCGGAATCGGCCTCATGCAAGACCTCAGTTCCGCGGGTTATCTCGGCTTCCACGCCCTGGGGCTGGTCAGCGCCGCATACGCGTTTTACGGCCTGCGGGGCTGGCTCCACTGGGAAGAACCGGCTGCGCGAATGGTCATTATTTTCCTGTCCTTCCTCGTGAAGTGGGGCGGTTACCTGATACTCGTCTACTGGCTGCGTTATACGACACTGCCCGCGAGCACCTGGGCGCAGGTGTTTGCTCCGGAACTCGCACTTACGTTACTGCTCGCACCGGCCTACTTGTGGATGGCGGAAGCGCTGCTGGGGCCGGAGGACGAAACATATGCCTGAGCGGGTACGGCTGCTGCTGGCCATCATCTACTTCTTTTTGCTCATTCTTGTCGGCCGCCTCATGCAATTGCAGGTGTTCGAGCACAGCAAGTACGCCACCCTGGCCCGCGGCAATCACCAGCGCACCGAAACCATACCCGCGCTGCGGGGACGCATATTCGACCGCAACGGCACCCCGATAGCCGCTAATCGAATCGCCGTGGACCTCCTTTACCGGGGCGGACCGATCAGATTCACGTCCCGCATCCTGGCCATCGTCGGCATCGACCACCTGCCCAAAGTGCCTCCAGGGGAAGAGGAAATCGTACTCGCGGCCAACCTCCCCGACAAGTGGATACCAACCCTCGCCGAACTGACGGCAGGCCAGCCCAACCTGCGCCTTGAGGAACGCATCGAGCGTTATTACCCCAACCCCATCGCCGGTCCCGTGATCGGCTACGTACAGGGTCCTTCGGCAACGGACCTCAAGCACGGTTACGAGCGGGGCGACCTGGTAGGGCGGGCAGGCATAGAGGCTGCGCTCGAAAACGTGCTGCGTGGCCGGCGTGGCCTCAAACTGGTGGAAGTCAACGTACACGGCGAGGTGATAAGGGAACAAGTACTTACCCCGCCCCAACCCGGTCGGGACGTGCGTCTGACCATCGATCTCAACCTGCAGCGCTCCGCTGAACGAGCCCTTGCGGAAGCTCTGGACGACCTGAATGCGGGTCGAAAAAAGCTGGGGCTTCCGCCGGAAACCGTGGCTAAGGGTGCACTTGTCGCGCTGGATCCTCTGAGCGGCGAAATACTGGCAATGGCCACCAGTCCCGCCTACGACCCCAACCTGTTTACCCGCCGGCCGGCGCCCGCCTCCGAAATCCAATCCCTGCAGACCGACCCGGCCCTGCCCCTGCTCAACCGCGCGGTACAGTCATATACACCTGGATCGACCTTCAAGGTGGTTTCCGCCAGCGCCCTGCTGGAGGCAGGTAAGGTAGCTCCAAACACCACGTTCCGCTGTCTGCCGTTTATTCGCTTTGGCGGCCAGATAAGGCGCAACTGGTCTCCCCGCGACATGGGGCCGATGACCGTACAGGAAGCCCTGGCCTATAGCTGCAATACCTGGTTCTACCAGGCGGTCATAGAGGCCGGTCCCGTTCGCGTCATCGACACCATAGCCGCCAGAGCAAGGGACCTCGGCCTGGGGCAAAGCACGGGCCTGGAGCTGGCGGAGAAGCGGGGGCTGGTGCCAGACAGGTCCTGGAAGAAAGAACGCTTTGGCGAGCCCTGGTACCCGGGGGAGACCCTCTCGGTAGCCATAGGCCAGGGGGCGGTCATGGCCACTCCGGTTCAGATTGCGCACATGCTTGCGCTGATAGCCCGCTCGGGGCAATCCCCCAGCCCTCACCTGGTATTGAGCCCGGACGGATCCCACAAGAGAAAAAAAGTGGAAGGTTTATTCTGGCACACCCTGCAAGGGGGATTGCGCAAAACCGTAACCGAGGGTACCGCCTCGTCGCGCCTGAAGAACTTCCCGGTGCCCACGGCGGGCAAAACCGGTACCGCCGAAACGCCGGGAAAACGGGCTGGTTACGAACACGCCTGGTACATGGGTTTTGGACCCTATCCGCTAGACCAGCCCAGTCCCTATCCTCCGTTCGTGGTCGTGGCCTTCTTCGAAAAAGCTGGCGAGGGCAGCCGGGTAGCCCTGCCCGCTGTGAAAAAGGTGATGGCTGCGTTCTGGGAGGTGCCCGAATCCACCCCCAAGCCCGCAACTCCATGACATACTGAACACCATGCGTCTGCGTGCCACCCTGGGAGCACTGGCACTCCGCCTCGACGGTGGGGAACAACCCGAAACGGTGAAGGCCGCCATAGAAGAAGCTCCGCAAATGCCAATAGAGGTTGAATTCGCAGGAGATGTCACGGGCGCGGTAGTGCAAGCGCTTCTCGATTCCGCCACGAGTCGCGGTCTCGAGGTGCGCTTCCGGCCGCCGCGAACGGCCCGGCAAATCCCGCATACCGAAGTGGTGGACCACACCCTGCGCAGCGGGCAAAGAATAACCTCATCCGGCACCGTGGTGGTCCTGGGGGACGTCAACCCCGGCGCCGAGGTGGTGGCGGGTGGAGACGTTATAGTCGTGGGGAAACTGCGCGGCCTTGCGCACGCCGGAGCCGAAGGGAACGATGATGCAACCATATGGGCGCTGGAGCTCGGCGCCAAGCAACTGCGCATTGCCGGGCACGTCGCCGTAGCCCCCGAGGACGCTCCAGCCCCCGCCGGCCCGGAACGGGCGCGGGTTGAGGACGGCCAGATAATCATCGAGCCCTGGGGCGGACGCAAAACATCTAACCACGGCTAAGAAAAAAACGCCCGGTGCGGGCGTATTTCTGATTTGCGTGAATGGTCTTATTTCTTGCGGCGCGGCCGGTACTTGCCGTATGTACCCTTGGCGATCTTTCCCTTGCGGGTCCTGCGATCTCCTCGGCCCATCCTTGCCTCCTAGGCCTGCAGGCTGCCCAGTATCTGGTGCAGCTTCTTCATCAGGCGGGACTTTTTGCGCGCAGCGGTGCGGGCATGCAGGGTGGATCCCTTGGCCGCCTTGTCGATCAGACTCTCGGCCACCCGCAGATAACGCAAGGCGCGTTCTTTATTTCCATCTTCGGCGGCTTGAATCGCTTTCTTGCTGAATGTCTTTATCATCGACTTCTTCGCCTTGTTCCGCGCGCGTCGCTTTAGCGACTGGCGGTGGCGCTTCATAGCCGATGGGGTGCGTGCGCTGCTGTTCGCCATATTCCTCCTCAATGCCCCGGCGGGCAAGCCAACCGCAAGTTTACCATAGCTTTGCGCCGACTGCCAAGCATTTGTAATCGGTCAATACGTCTGAAACTCCCCGCTCTAGGGAACCGCCCTCCCCCCTGCATCATAGCCAGGTACTCCAAGGGGGCCAACCCATGTAACCGGTCACAGCTCTGCGGGTGGGCTCAGCTGCATGGCCCGTACCTGCAGCCTGTGGCTCGTGGTCCGGGAAATGCTTCCGTCCACAGTTCATGGTGCGTAGTTCGCGGTAACAGCGCGGCTTGCAGCAGGCAGTTGGTAGCTCGTGGCAGGCTCTTTAAAGGCATCTCAATCTCGGCTTCGCGTACAGCATGGACCCCGGATCCCGGCAACATTTGGTTGCCTCGTCCGGGGAAACGGATGAAAGCGGCTTGTGGTGGGTGGCTTGTAGCCTGTGGTGGGTATGTCAGCGACAACGTAATCTCGGCTTTCTGTACAGCATGGACCCCGGGTCTCGTTCACTGCATAGCTCACTCGCCCGGGGATACGAGAAAAGCAGGAGGTAGGGGGTGGGGTGTGGGAGGTGGGTTTTTGAAAAACGACGCAAAACAAACCGAGGGCGGCTTGGCAGGTGATAAAAATGGTGTTTCCTGCATCCCGCTCCCTGCGTCTCACATCCAGCATTTCGTGTCCCCGGCCAAGGGAGCGTAGCGACCGCGAGCCGGGGTCCATGCCGCGTCATTAATCCACGGTTGAGTTTGTGGTTCAAGTATCCGACCCCTATCAACGTCATTGCTTCGTTAGCAGCAATCGAATCTCGGCTTCCCGCCCAGCATGGACCCCGGATCTCCCTCGGCTTTAAGCCTCGGTCGCCCGGGGATACGAATAAAGGCGGCTTGTGGTTGGTGGCTTGTAGCGTGTGGTTGACCAGTCAACGACAACGAAACCTCGGGGTATTGCACAGCATGGACCCCGGGTCTCACCCGCTTTGCGGGTTTGCCCAGTGGTACAACGTCGGCCAGGATGCAGAAACTAAACCGTGTCCCCGGACGAGTGAGCTACCAGCGAACGAGATCCGGGGCCCATGCCGCGTCATCACTCCACGGTTCGGTCGCCGCACGATAAACCGCCCTTCCCCGGGGAGAAGGTCGGCGCCAGACAAAAGGCCCCCGGATTCCGGGGGCCCCGGCCGCAGCCTGCGGCTGGCTACTCTTCTTCCTCTATCGTCAGACCGGGCGCGGTAACGGTATAGTCCGGATCCTTGCCGCGGTCGATTACCTGCAGGTCCATCTCCAGCACCTTGTTGCCGCCGCGCACAGCAATATAGTCGCTGAGCTTGAAGGCGCGCTCGCTCAGCCCCGGGTCCGCGTTCTTGCGCATGCAGTAGGCCTTGATGGTGAGCTGCTTGCCCTCGGGGTTCTCCGAAGCGGGGGTGCCTACAGGCACCATCCAGAATATTACACCGGACTTACCGGGTTCTATCCAGACCCAGTTCTGGCCGTATTCGCGCATTACTTCTTTGTCATTCGGCAGACCGGTCTCGCCCCATTCCCAGTCCTCCCCGATGCCCTCCACCACGACCTTCATGCCGTCGTCGCAGCGCTCGCTGTTGGTGGCTATGACGACAACGCCAAAATGGCCCAGCGACACCACCCCCGGGCAGGCCGTCAGCAGCGCCGCCAGCCCCAGCGCCAGCAGGCCCGCTACGAGGGTCCTGACCCCGCCGGCAAAGCTCAAGGAAATCTTCTTCATCACCTTTCCTCCTTCACAGACCCGCAAGACGACGTCGCGGTTCTGCCGGGGGCGTTAACGTGATACGAAACCAGATTATCAACCTTGTTCCTGTTTGTAAACCAATGCTCAGGAGGGCCTTGCTGCACGCAGCCGGCCCTGGGTGTAAGTTTATGAGTTGCGTCGTCGCGACGCTTCCAGAAACGACCCGCTCCCCAGCGGGCGTGGCGTAACGGGAAGATCGTATATATATGTTTCAAAAACGGCGGCTTCCGACCTATTGGTGCAGTCAGGTTGATCAATCTTTCAAGCGCACGCGCACGAACTTATCCTTACCGCGACGCAACACCACGGGATGGTCGAGGGAAATCTGCAGCTGGGGGTCGGTAACAACCTCGCCGTCAACGCGCAGCCCCCGGTTTTGGATGAGGCGCCGGGCTTCGCCGTTCGACTTCGTGAGCCCCGCCAGGGTGAAAAGACGAGCGACCCAGATGGCGCCGTCTTTGAGTTCGGATGGATCCACCTCTACGGTGGGGATGTCATCGGGGACACCGCCTTTGGCCACCTCGTCGTAGCGCGCCTCTGCCTGAGAAACAAGCGCCGCCAGATCCTCGTCGTCGGGATCGTTCGGCTGTCGGTCGCCTCCCGCCTCTTCCAGGCGGTAGCCAAGACTTTCATAAAACGCCCGGTTCAACCATGCGGGTATGACTTCCCGGGAATAGGCGGCGGTTAGAAGGCGGGCAAGCACCCGGTGCGCCCCGACCATGCCGCCCTTGCCGATCACGGCTTCAATTTCTTCCCGCTCCAGATCCGTCAGCAGATCAAAATAATCGAGCAGCACCGCATCGGGCACCCGCATCAATTTCTTGAACATGGACGCAGGCTCTTCACTGACGCCTATGTAATTATCCAGGCTCTTGGACATCTTCTCGACGCCATCGAGGCCCACCAGGAGCGGCATGATTACCAGCACCTGGGGCTCCTGACCATAGAACTTTTGCAGGTCGCGACCGACCAGCAGATTGAACTTCTGATCCGTACCGCCCATTTCCACGTCGGCTTCCAGGGCAACGGAGTCATAACCCTGAGCAAGGGGGTATAGAAATTCATGGATTCCTATGGGAACGCCGCGGGTGTAGCGCTTCTTAAAGTCCTCGCGCTCTAGCATCTGCGCTACCGTCATCTGGGCCGAAATACGTATGACTTCCGCAAAGGTAAGCTCAGAAAGCCATTCGGAGTTGTAGCGCAATTCGAAGACGTCGTCATCTTGCAAGAGTATCTTGCGCGCCTGATCCACATAGCTGCGGGCATTCTCTCGGGTATCCTCCAGGGTGAGCGGGGGGCGCGTCTTGCTGCGCCCGCTGGGGTCGCCTATCATGCCCGTAAAGTCGCCTATAAGCAAGATGACCTTGTGGCCCAGCTCCTGAAACTGGCGCATCTTGCGCAACACGACGGCATGCCCCAGATGCAGATCGGGACGAGTGGGATCCACTCCCAGCTTGATTCGCAGTTTTGCACCCTTTTGTAGCTTTTGCTTGAGGTCGTCTTCAGTGATGATCTCCGCACTGCCGCGACGCAGGACGGCGAGGGCTTCTTCGGGCTCCATGACCTACAGAGTATACTCCTATAACAAGGGCCGCTTTGGCCTGCGGGGAGGCGATATGTGGAAGAACTTATTGTTATTGGCGGTCATAGTTGGCGGTGTTTACATATACGGCCTGAACTACGGCCTGGCGCTGGGACTACCGCCGTTCACCCCGGTCTACTACATCAACCACAGTGCGGAGATCAAATACGGCGTGCGCGTTGCCGGGGGTAGCGACGCCATAAGAATTCGCACCGAGGGCAATTTGAAAAAGGGCCGCATAGTCATGTGGATAACCCACAACAACAGAAAAGTCGGCAAGCCCAAGGTGTACAGGGGCACATTCCGGGATAATTATAAAGTTAAAGTAGATTTTGGCCAGTATACAATTCACATTAAAACTTATGACGTATCAGGAACGGCGCGGTACGACTGGGTCTCTACGAAGTTCCAGGGCTGGTAGGAAAAACCGTCTGGCGCTACCGGCAACGGCCGTGCCCCCTAGCAAGCCCGGTTTGCGGGATCCAGATGATCCGCAAGCGCCGTCAGAATATTTCGAAAACATAGAGCAGGCGACCGCGCAGGACCCGTCCGCGCCAGCGAACGGGGAATCCGCAGCGGGGTGATGCGGGAAAAAGCGCGGCTTGCATTGACCCTCTTATGTACGACCGGATGGCCGTGAACGTGAATCCGGCACGCTCGTATGCCGCTGCCTGCGCAACAAAAGGCCGCCCAAGTCCGCTCCCGGCAACCGGGAGCGGCCCCTGAACCGCCCTGCCCGGTGTTTTTCTAGACCCGCCCTGAACCGCCGCTGGTGCTCAGGCTTTGTAGCGGTCTCAGCGGGGTTTCGTGACCGGTGGCGTATAGCTCGCCAGCTTCCGCCTCGAGACGAATGCGAGGCAGCGGAAAACGCGGCGGGCCGAAAACAGCCTTACCGGCGCGCAAGGGATCGAAGGCCCCAAAGTGACACTTGCAGCCGAAAAAGGGGTGGTCGGAACGATAGTTGTAAAGAACGGCGCCCGCCTCGGTGTTCTTCACGTAATCCACGGTACAGCCCTGATGGGTGCAAATACGCGACCAGGCGGCGTAATGGCGGCCCTCCGCGGTAAGCCCTCCCGGAACGGGGCCGGGAAGGCGCAGAACAACGGCGGGAAGCTTGCCTACGGCCAGCGGATAGTCAAAATACTTGAATGACCATACCTCGTCCAAATCATCTAGCGCGGCTAAACGAACCTGCTCGCCGTCTTCCCACCGTGGCTGGCCGCTGACGTCCGGCTTGAGAAATTGAATCTTGACCGTGCGCCAACCAAACCAGCCAAAAAAGGCGGCGGCTATGCCCGAAGGAACAATCCAAACCAGGTCGCGGCGGCTCAGTTTCACGGCTACAACCCCTTGAGGTAATCCAGCAACGCCTGCAACTCGGCATTGCTCATGGAAACTGCGGGCATGCTGCCGGTGCCCGAGTTGACAATCTCGGCGACTGCGCCGTCCACCCGCAGCACCGGGTTGCCGGCGAGCCGGGGGCCTATTCCCCCTTCAGCATTCTGTCCGTGACAGGCAGCGCATTTGGCACGGTAAACGATTTCTCCACTTGAAACCTCACCGGCCCCGGCGCCCGCCGCGATTTCCATCTGGGCCCGGGCGCGCTCTATCAAGGCCCGAACGCGTTCGGCCTCGGGGCCTCCCGCCTCCAGGTAGCGCTGCCATGCGCCAATCGCCTCTTCAAATCGCCCCAGCATCGAATACGCGTTCCCCAAGAACAGCAACGCTTCGGTATCGGTGGGATCTATACCCACCACCACCGACAAAACCTGAGCGGCATCCTCTGGATAGCCCGACATGAAAAAAAGGATACCCATCCGCCGCCAGGCGATCAGGTTCTTGTCGTCCAGGTCGAGCACCCGCTTGTAACCCTCAGCAGCCGCATTGTAGTCCGCCAGGTCCCAGGCTTCGTTAGCGTAAGCAAGCCAGCTTTCAGCGTCATCCTTGCGTTCGGCTTCGGCTCTGAGCCGGTTCAGCTTCGCAAGCTTGGCTCGCTCGACATCGCTGGCACCGCCAATCTGCCGGGATGTGGTGATTGTTTCTCCGGGTGCTCGGGGTAATGTGTAGCGCAACAGAACGGCCCCGGCAACCAGGATGAACGCCACCGCGGCCACGAGCACCGGTAGCCCCGCCCGCCGGGCGGGGGAAACCGCTGGCTGGGCCCGCAAACCGGCCAGGCGCTTTTCCAACCGCACTATCCGGGCAAGTGTTCGCTTGCGTTCGATCCCTTCGAGCTGCCGCGCCTCTGTTTTCAAGGCGGATATTTCGGCCTCCAGCTCATCCGGCAACGGATCGGACGGGAACGGCTCGGGAGCACCCCTCAGCGGCCAAACCGTAAAAACCAGCGCTACCAGCACCACCAGCGCGACGGGAATCCAGATAAAGGTCATGGCGCTTCCTCCCGGGCTCCGCTGTCCAGCTCGGACTCGGCGCGGGCCAGCTCCTCGTCGCTTACCCCCTCCAGCTCTGCCGCCCGGCGCGCCGCCGCCCTCAGGTAGCTCAAAAGCCCAAAACCGAACAGGGACAGCCCTATTACCGGGGCCATCCATACAAGCAGGCCCAGACCACGCTTGGGCGGTTCGTAAAGAATCCATTCCGTGTAACGATCAACAAAGTACTGGATTATCTCGTCTTCGCTCTTGCCCGCGGCCAGCATTTCGGCAATCTGACGGCGCATCTCTTCGGTGACGCCCGCGCTGGATTCAGCCGCGCTCTCACCACGGCAAACGGGACAGCGCAGCTTCTTGGCGATCTCGAAAACCTGGGGCGGGAGGTCTGGGGGAGGTTCATTGCCTACCGTTTGCGCCGCAGCCAAGCCCAGGGAAAGCGCCAGGAAAAGGAGCCATTTCTTCACGGCAGCACCTCGCGTATCATCGAATCTAGCTTCCCGGCGTCGATCGAGCCGGCATGCCGACCCAGCACCCGGCCATCAGCCGAAATCGCGAAGGTTTCCGGAACGCCGTACATCCCGTAGTCGATGCCCACCTTCCCCCGCGGATCATAAACATTGGGAAAAGTGAGGTTGAAACGGGATACGAATTTTTCCGCCTTGTCTATTTCGTCCTGTGTGTTTACGCCCACGAACATGACCCGGTCCCGGTAACGGCGCCAGGCGGTCTCCAACACCGGGGCCTCCTCATAGCAGGCCGGGTAACACCAGCTGGCCCAGAAGTTGAGTATGATTGGTTTCTTTCCCAGAAAGTCGCTCAAATCAAGCCGATCCCCCCAGGACGCCCGCGAAGAAGGCAGGAGTTCCAAGTCGAAACCCGGAGCGGGCCGCCCCGCAAGCGCCGAAGGAAGCTCGCTGCGCTCGTCCTTGGTTTGCATTCCCCACCACAACAAAGCGCCGATGGCCAGCGCCAGCAGAACACCAAGAAAAGTCCTCATACGCCCACCTCCCCGGCGCCCGCCGACTTGCGCGCCGGTCTGGGGGCGGGCCAAAGGATCATGACGGTGCCTATCACCATCAGCACCGCAGAAACCCACAACCAGAACACCAGCGGCGTTACGACCAAACGTATCGTCGCCCAGCGGGCATTTTCCCGGTCAAAGGCCTGGAGTACCAGGTAATAGTCTTTCCCCAGGGTGTAAGCCACCGCCGGCGCGGCGAAGGGCGTACGTGAAGCACGGTAATAATTGAGGCGCGGGTGCAGGACCCCCATTCCGCTCAGCTCGACGTCGGCGATTACCGAATAGCGATGGCTTTCCTCGACCGCGCGCAGAGCGTGCACCGTGATCGTAAGCCCCGCCACCTGCCAGGACTCCCCTATCTCAAGGGTTTTTTGCACATCGAGCCGGTAGCTTTGGCTGAAAGCGATGGCCAGCGCCGCCAGCGCCGCCGAAAAATGCACCAGGTAACCCCCGTAACGACGCTGCGCACCCACCAGTCCGCCCAGACCGGCCCGCACACCGCCCAGCGCCCGGCTGCGCCGCACGATGGGATTCAAAATCAACCAGCCCAGGGCCACCAGGTTGAAGAGGAAGAGGCCCACGGTCAGGCTCACCCACGGGGTCCAGCCGGCGGCAAGGCCCGCAGCGGTACCCAGCACTAGCGCAATCGTCATCCAAACAACCACCCGCAGCGTTTCGGGATCGGCCCTGCGCCACGGAAGTACCGGCCCCAGAGCCATGAGCACGAGCATGGCGTAACCCAGAGGCACGAAGAGCTGGTTGAAAAAAGGGGCCCCGACCGACACCTTCGCCCCGTTGAAGGCTTCCACCAGCAGCGGAAAAAGCGTACCCAGGATGACCACGAAGGCCATGGTTACAAAAACGAGCGCGCCCGCGAGCAGCAGCCCTTCACGACTCCAGAAGCTGACGCTGCCCGCGTCCTGCACTTCAGAGGAAGCGCGTCCCAGGAGAGCGAATCCCACTGCCAGAATCACGAGCAGGAAACCCAGAAAAATGGGGCCTACGGGACCGCCGGCGAAGGCGTGCACCGATTCGATAACGCCCGAGCGGGTAAGGAAGGTGCCGAAGACCGTAGCCGCAAAGGCCAGGGTGACGAGAGCGAAGTTCCAGCTGCGGAACATACCGCGGCGCTCCTGCACCATGGCCGTGTGCAGGAAAGCGGTGGCCAGCAGCCAGGGGATGAAAGAGGCGTTCTCTACCGGGTCCCAGGCCCAGTACCCGCCCCAGCCGAGCACCTCGTAGCTCCACCAGCCACCCGCAAAGATGGCGGCCGTGAGAAACCCCCAGGCGAAGACAAGCCACCACTTGGTCTCGGCCACCCAGGTCTGGTAGCGGCGGGTGACCATGGCGGCTATAGCGTGGGCGAAAGGAACGGAGAGTCCCACAAAACCCAAATACATGAGGATAGGGTGGACGGCCATCATCCAGTGGTTTTGCAGGAGCGGGTTGGGTCCTGGACCATCGGCGGGCGGATTGGGAACGGGAGTGAAGGGGTTGATGACGAAAAGGACGTTCACGAGGAAGAAGAGCTGGATAACGAAAAGGGTTCCCAGAGCCACCGGACTGGTCCAGTAGTCACGCATCCGAAGCCCAGCAAGCCAGGTGTAGAGCGTCTGCAGAAGCGCCCAGAGCAGGATCGAACCCTCGAGCGCCGCCCAGAGGGTGGCAAACTTTACCCAGGTGGGGCTTGCGCTGGTGTGATTGCGCGCGGTGTAGAGAATGGAAAAGTCGTCGGTGAGGAGCGCCCACTCGAGCGCGCCGAAGGCAACCAGCGTTCCCAGAAAGGCCAGCAGCGCGCTGCGCCTGGCCACTCGCACGTAGCGGGCGTCGCGCAAGCTCCAGGAAAAGATAACCGCCAGCAAGCCTGCAGCGCTAAAGAAGACCGCCAGCGAAAGCCCTACGTTGCCCAGCGCTCCCGGATTCACTTGGCCTCCTCTATCAGCCTGTGAACCTCGTCGGGGGTGTAGCCGCCGGTGGGCGGTGCCTGGTAAGTTTCGGAATGCTTAATGAGGAGGTTCTCGCCCTTAAACACCTTGCCGTCGAAGCGCCCCTCCACAACCACACCCTGGTTGTCCTTGAAGAGCTCCGGAGGCGTGCCTTCATGCCGAACGGGTATTTCCACCACACCATCGGTGACAACGAACTCGAGTTCGAGCGTCCTGGGATCGAAACGGATCGAACCCTCTTTGACCAACCCGCCCAGGCGGATGCGCTTGCCCTCGTAACGGGCGGGGTTCTCAGCGTATTCGCTGGGAAGCACGTAATATACGAGGCTGTTTCCCAGCCCGCCGAAGGCCAGGTACGCTATCGCCGCGATGATTATCAAAAAACCAATCAGGTACTTAGTCTTCACGGCCCACCCCCGTAGCCCGCCACAGCAAATAGGCCCCGTAGCCGAAGATCAGCAAGTAGGTAGCGACGTATACTGCGGTAACGAAAACACCCAGATCAGCTTTACCCATCCCACTCCTCCCGCTCGGCGAGGCGCGCTGCTATAGCGCCCTTTATGCGCAAGAAGGCGATGTAAAAAAGAGTTGTAGCCAGCAGATTGACCAGCATCGCCACCAGCATGCTCGCATCCATGTGCGTCTTGCGGTTAATGATGTCTATGGTGGCCGTCTGGTGGATGCTCCGCCACCAGTAAACCGACATGTAGTTGATGGGAATGTTGACCACCCCCAAAATGGCAGCGGCCGCGGCAGCCTTGGCGCGAAACTCTGGGTCTTCTATGGCGTGCCGGAGCAGGAAATAGCCCACGTAGAACGCGGTAAGGATGGCACTGGTGGTAAGACGGGGCTCCCAGGTCCAGAACACCCCCCAGGTGGGACGAGCCCACATCATGCCCCCGAAAAGCGTGAGCAACATAAATACCAGCCCGATTTCGGCGCTGGCCGCCGAAAGGCGATCGTACGCCGGGTTCTGCTTCCAGAGATAGAGTACGGCGTAGGTCATGGCTACGAAGAACGCCAGGTAGGCGACCCAGGCGGCGGCGACGTGCACGTAAAGGATACGGATCAAATATCCCTGCTGCACGTCTGGCGGAGCCTTGAACGCCAGGTACTGGCCGGCGGCGAATACCAGCAGGCCAGCGACCAGCAGGGCCCGCGAAGTTGGGTCCAGCTTAGAAGGCTTCTCGGCGTTGTTCACGCGTATATTCTCCTTCCCCTTTGGATGAAAACTGCGCAGAGCACCCGCCCTTTCTTGCGCTTCAAACTATCACACCCAGCATAAACCGGTCATGGAGGCGGATGAGGAACCCGAGAAGCCGGAAAGGGCACCGTACTTCTTGTTGAATATTTGTATTTGGTATATTCATTGACCACGACCAATTACTGCGCAACCTTCTGGGAATCCAGCAAGGGTCATTTTGGGACAAATAGCCTGATCTAACTTTTTATGATGAGAATCAAGAAACCGTATGGTGTACCGGTTGACGCCGGACGCAGAAGGGCAGGTTACGTATGAAACGTTTCGTGTGGACGGCTCTGGCGATGCTGGCGGTAATCGCTTGGGCTCAGGTTCCGGAGAAGGTCAGCCCCGAGGTGGCGGCGCAAAAGGGATGTTTGAGCTGCCATGAAGGCATAGAGGACATCATGCCCGCGAACAGCGGCATGATGGGCCAGATAAGGGCTTTCGGGGCCATGGCCGGCGATCCGGCGGGCTGCGTCGTCTGCCACGGCGGCAACCCCAAGGGACTGACCGCCAAAGAGGCGCACTCGGGAGCACCGCAGGCGTTGTCTGCACGCGGGCCGGAAAACTTCTATCCCGACCCGGGCTCCATATGGATTGCCGACCGCACCTGCGGCCAGTGTCATCCGGGTTACGATTATCGCCTCAACCTGGCGCTGATGCAGACCGAAGCCGGTAAGATCCAGGGCAACCTGCACACCTGGGGCTTCCCCGAAACCTGGGACGGGAAAACCCCCTACGGCAACTACGACGTCAAAGACACCGACGGCCCCATGCCGCAGGTGGGAACCAAGGCCTACAAAAAATACATGGGGAAGCTCATGGAAATGTACCCCCAGGCTTTCCCCGCCGAGCTGAAGCAGATCCCCGAAGCCAGCCCGGAAGAAGTGCAGAAAGACCCCAAGCTGGCCGCGCTCACCTACCAGCGTCATGACTGCCAGCGCTGTCACGTGGGCGTCAACGGCCGCGAGAAGCGCGGTGACTATCGCGGCATGGGCTGCTCTTCATGCCATATTCTCTACGGCGACGAAGGGTTCTACGAGGGCAACGACCCCACCATCAAGGAAGACGAACGCGGGCACCCCCTCAAGCACCGCATCGTAGCCACGCGCGAAATAGGTGGAATCCATGAAGGAGCCAGCGGTGGCATCCCCACCGCGACCTGCAATTCCTGCCACAACCGCGGTAAGCGCATCGGCGTCACCTTCCAAGGGCTGATGGAATTCCCCTATGGTACGCCACTCAATGACGAGGGCGGCACTCAACCTAAGCTGCACACGAAGAAGTACCTCTACATCGCCGACGACGTCCATCACCGCGGCGAACCCGGCAAGGGCGGCATGCTCTGTCAGGACTGCCACACCACCATAGACATGCACGGTGACGGCAACATCTTCGCCACCACGCTAGCGCAGGTGGAGATCGAGTGCGAGGATTGCCACGGTACCCCCGAAAAATTCCCCTGGGAACTGCCGCTGGGCCAAGGCGAAGAGTTCGGCCGCGACATCGGCAACACCCCGCGCGGGCTGGCGGATGCGCCCCTGCCCGAAACCGCCGCATTCGCCACCTTCTACCCCAAGGAAGACGGCTACCTGTTAACCGCCCGCGGCAACCCCTTCGGCAACGTCGTCAAGAAGGGCGACAAGGTAATCGTACACTCGGCCTCGGGCTCCGACTTCGAAGTGCCGGTGCTCAAAGCCATCAATAAGGCCGACGCCTGGGTGTCCGAAGATGCCAAGGTGGCGATGGTGTCGGTGGCAAAACACGCGGAGAACCTCGAGTGCTATGCCTGCCACGCCTCCTGGGTACCGCAGTGCTACGGCTGCCACGTCAAAGTAGACTACTCCGGCGGCAAAACCGGTACGGACTGGATCAAGTCGGGCACCTCCGTAGACGAACACGGCATGACCGCAGAGGCCGCGATCGGCTCGGGCGGCATCACCTCCCCCGGCAAGATCTCCGAGTCGCGCTCATATCTGCGCTGGGAAGATCCGGTCCTGGGCATCAACGGCGAGGGGCGGGTAACCCCGCTTATGCCCGGTTGCCAGGTGGTATACACCGTCATTGATACCGAAGGTAAGACGATCGCGCATAACGTGATAGCGCGCTCGCCCGACGAGGCGGCCCAGCTGGGCCAGGATCTGGTTCCGCTGGCCATCGACATGGCACCGGCGCAACCTCATTCGGCCCTGCCCGAAGCGCGGCGCTGCGAGAGCTGCCACGACAACCCCAAAGCCCTGGGCTACGGCATCGACGGCGGCATCTACCAGGGTCGCTACGCGGAAGACATCATCACCGACCTCACCGACCCGCGTACGGGCAAACCGCTGGCCAGAAACTACCAGGTGCAGATACCGGCCATCCCCGACCTCACCTTCGACTGGTCGCAGATCGTCGACCCCAAGACCGGCAAACAGGTCGCCACCGTGGGCACCCACTGGCCGCTCTCGCGTTCCCTGCCCGCGGAAATGCGAGAAAACATGAATCGCAGCGGTCTCTGTATGGGCTGCCACAAGGAAATGACCAGCAGCAAGGTCTGGAGCGTAATAAGCACCCCTGGCACCCTCAGCAACACCGGGCATCTCGACTTGATGCATCGTATGCTCCTCAAATACTATGAGGATGTCAAGAAGGGCAAGTAGCGTGAGCTGAACCGGGCGCGGGCTGGAGCCTTGCTCCAGCCCGCGCCCCATCCTCACGTGCTAGATTGTGCGCCAGGAGACGACCCATGTCCCGATATCGTTTCGCCCTCATCCCGGTAATCGCCATAGCGTTGGCGCTGGCGGGCTGCAAGCCAGACGAAGAAAAGGCTTCCGGCTCCGCGGTAGCGCCCGCGACCGCAGAAGTGCCATCAAGCCCCCCAACATTGCCTCCCGGAGCCAAGGCGGGCCCCCTGGATCTCTCCAAAATCGGGCCTCACGACGAAGCTTACGCCCACGAAAGCCTGAACGCCGACGAATGGGCAAGCGTGGCCCTCATGTATCAATCGAAAGGCCAGTTCGGGGAAGCGCTCTCCACCCTAGATCAGGCCATCGCCCGCTACCCGGGAAATGCCCACCTCTACGCGGTGCGCGGCGCTCTTTGGTTGCAACTCGAAGAATACGCCAAGGCGCTGGCCGACCTGGAACGCTCGCTCGAGCTCGCCGATGATCCCGGCGTAAGGGTGAACTACGCCGAGGCGCTGCGGCGCTTCGACCGCAAACAGGAAGCGCTGGCCAGCCTGGACCGGGCGCTGGAGACGAACCCCGGCTACCTGCCGGCACTCTTCAACCGCGGGGTATTGCGTTTTGAAATGGGCGACGAAAATGGGGCGCTGGCCGATTTCGATCGCGCCATCAACATCGACCCCAAGGCAGCTGCCCCGTATTTCAACCGCGCCGCGGTGCTCTGGGCGCTCGGCCAGAAAGAAGCGGCGATAGCCGATCTGGACGCCTTCATCGAACGCGCCCCGGTAGGTGCATGGAAGGAAACGGCGCGCGATCTGCGCTCTTCGTGGCAAGAACAGCTGGAGGCCAGGCAATGAGGGCTCTGCTGCTGACTTTACTATTGCTGGCGGGCGGGCGGGTCCTGGCCGGTGATCCTCCAGCCCCGCACGACTTTACAGCGCTGCTTGCGGAGGCGGGCATGACGTACGAGCTTCCCGCCGGCTACACTCCCGCCCCTGTCGAGTTCAACGAGGTGCTACCCTACCAGTACCGGGTGCTCTCTAAAGATGGTCAGGTGGAAATCCGCTACGTCGTCTTCCCGCTCGCCCGCGTCGAGATCGACTACGACGATCCGCACTCGAGCGCCCCGGAACCCGACCACCTGTTCACCCTGCTCTTCCCCGGTATCCTCACGGAGATATCCGGCTGGGGGCGTTACAAGTCCAAGGAGTACCCCGGGGACGAGGCGCTCAGGCTATTTGGGGCCGACTGGGCAGCAGTGGCGGTACTGGAGGTGATCCCCGAGTACAGCCGCGAGCGCCGCCAGGCTCTGGTTGTGGCCCTGCACCGCAACGGCCGCGCCGACGCCTACCAGATATTCCTCGGCAACGACCTCAAACGCTTGGGGGAAGAAGCAAAGCGGGTGCAGGGAGCCTTGCGTTTTGCAAATTAAAACTCAAGGGCTTCTTTTCGCGCCCGCCTCAACCCTCGATGACACCCGGGAAAAGCATGGTGCACAACGTGAGGTATATCACGTCAAAAACACCAAGCAGCTTCCACCAGCTGAGAATTTCTGAGAACTCGGCCCCGAAGGCGATTCCCAGCGTTGCCTTCACCGCGGCGAGCACGACCGGCAAAATCATGGGAAAAACCAGTAGATAGAGCAAAACATCGCGCGCCCTCAGACGCACGGTCAGGCCCGCGTAGAAGGCGGAGATCACGGTGTAACCGGTGCCTCCGAGTACCAGCGTAATGAAAAGCTGGGGCCAGGACGAAAGCGGCAGGTAGAACCAGGCGGCGACGAGCACCAGCAGGAACGCCCCCATCACTATCATCAGAAGCCAGAGGAAGAGCAGCTTGCCCACATAGATCCACTCGCGGCTCCCGGGGGTAAGCAGCAGATCGTCGAGGGTTTCGTTCTCCACTTCAAGCGCCCAGGCACGGCTCGCAAGCATGCTGCCCGCGAAAGCCAGAGCCACCCACAGCACCCCCGGCCCCGCCCGCCGCAGATTGGCCTCGTCGGGACCGAAAGCGATACCCATGATAAAGAGCACGACGGCGATGAACGAAAAAGCCGAAAGCAGTCCCGCACGCCCGCGCCATTCCAGGCGCAGGTCGCGCAGCGCCAGCACCAGCGCCCTCACCCTTCCGCCCCCATAGCGAAGCTGCGGCTCGCCACCTCGGCGGCGAAGCCGCGGTCGTGGGTCGCCAGTACCACCGCGCCCTCGCGGGCGACCTCCCCGATGACCCGCGTCAGCTCCTTGCGCCCGCCGCTGTCGAGCGCGGTTTCGGGTTCGTCGAGGAGCAGCAGGCGCGGCCCGGCAAGCAGCGTGCGTGCTAGCGCCAGGCGCTTCTTCATACCGCTGGAGTAGGCCGCCACCGCACGCCCCGGCGGCAGGCCGACCCTCTCCATGGCCTCGAGCACCCGCCCGCGGCCGATGGGTCTGCCCGCGAGCGCCAGCGCCTGTTCCAGATTTTCCTCACCGCTCAGATGCCGGTAGAACGCCGGCGGGTTGGCCACCAGGCCGATCCAACCGCGCTCGACCTCCAGCGCGCGCGCGGGTTTGCCGAAGAGCCGCACCGTACCCCGCTGGGGCCGGATCAGCGTGGCGATCACCCGCAGCAGCGTGGTCTTGCCCACGCCATTGGGGCCGAGCAGCGCCACCACCTCACCGGGCTCGACACCGAGCGAGAGGTCGCGCAATACCCACTGACGCCCGAAGCGCTTCCAGACCCCCTGGACATCTACCAAGGCCTCCTTCACGACGTGCTAGAGCCTTTCGAGCAGCCATTCGGGCGTAAAACGGATGAAGAAGTTATTGAGCCGCTGAAAGGTATCGGTGGCCATCAGTAACCCCACAAATATGAGTATCACGCCGGATATACGCTCGACCCAGATGGAAACGTTGCGGCTCCTGCGCAGAATCTTGGTTACCCTGTCGGCAAAGAGGGCCACCAGGAAAAAGGGAACCGCCAGACCGAGAGTATAGGCCACCAGATATACCAGACCACCGAAACCCTGCATTGCGGTCAGTGTGAGGATCCCGCCCAGAATGGGGCCGATACAAGGCAACCAGGCGGTGGCGAGCGCCGCCCCCATCAGAAACGCCCCCCAGGGTTTGGTGGTGTCACCGGTGTAACTAACCCCTCGCATCTGCGCCAGGAAGGGCAGTTTCAACCCCAGCATGTACAGACCAAAGAGGATGAGCACGACCCCGCCCACCCTGGCAAGCACGGGTTTATAGTTTTGGAGCAGACCTCCCAGAACCGTAAAGGGAAGACCGAGCAGTATAAAAATAACGCTGAAGCCAAGAATGAAAAATAGCGCGTTTCTCACCGGACGCCCCTGATCGCCTCCCAGATAGGCAAGATACGTGGGCACCAGCGGCAAAACGCACGGGGAGAGGAACGAGAACATGCCCGCAAGAAAAGCTGCGGCTAACGATAGCTCCATATGCCTATTCTTTCATTCTTTGATGAGGAAGACCAACCGGCCCGGAACGCCTACATTGAATGCTTCAACCGCAGCTATCGTGAAGCGGTCCTGGACGCCTACATCTTCCACTCCCAGGCCGGGGTGCGTCAGGTTACCGAAGACTGGTTGAGAACCTACATCGCCATCAGGCCCCACGAGGCTCTGGGAGGCCAGCCGCCTCAGGAGTTTGCCGCCAGACATGGCTAGGGTCTCTCATAGGAACGGTACTCAAAATGGGGGCTTGACACGCCTGGCTTTGGCAGCGCCCACAACCCCCTCCCCGGCCCTCCCGGGGGAGGGAGATTTGTTTTGCAGCGCAGCTTTAAGCTGCGCTGGGATGTGAGACGCAGGGAGCGGGAAACACCGTTTTTATCACCTGCCAAGCAGTCCTCGGTTTGTTTTTGCGCCGTTTTTCAAAAACCCACCTCCCACACCCCACCCCCTACCTCCTGCTTTTGTCCGTATCCGGAACTGCGCCCCCAATCTTAGACACTCACCCGCTCCAAAAAGTGTGATGCTTATCCGCCTGTAACT